>Ga0137418_10003322_pt1 | contig 14805 bp, 6 predicted proteins | sample CZODoug3_1_2_16f_FD_122242 | JGI IMG/M metagenome (GOLD analysis project Ga0137418, IMG submission 122242) | Vadose zone soil fungal communities from Angelo Coast Range Reserve, California, USA - CZODoug3_1_2_16fungal (Hybrid Assembly) | ecosystem: Environmental > Terrestrial > Soil > Vadose... | reverse complement strand
CCGCCCAAGAAGCCCACGGTCTTCAAGCTCTTTTTGGGGTATGCCCCGGATGCCCTCACTGAGCATATTGAAAGTTTTCCCGACACCCGGGGCATACCCCAAAAAGAGCTTGAAGACCGTGGGCTTCTTGGGCGGCGCAGTCTCTTCCAGCCACTGCTCGGGGGTCTTCGGCATGCGGTGTATTATCCTCGGTCGTCCGCTTTAAATCGAATAGACTAAGGTCCCGCGCGTGAACCGAACCTTGGAAAATCCGATCCTGCGCCTGGCAGTCTCAGCCGCCATCCTATCAGCCATCGTGTTTCTCTATACCCGATGGCTACATGTCAATCCGACAACGGTCGGGTTCAGTTTACTGTTGACCATTTTGCTGATATCCGCTGTCTGGGGGTTGCGTTATTCCCTGTTCGCGGCCATTGTTGCCGCAGTCGCTTACAACTACTTCTTTTTGCCACCCTTGTTCCGGTTCACGATTGCCGATCCGCAGAATTGGGTTGCGCTTTTTGCTTTCCTGATTACGGCGGTGGTGGCCAGCCAGCTCTCGGAGCGCGCCCGTCGCGGCATGCTGTACGCGGACCAGCGTCGTCAGGAGGTGGAAAGACTATATTCCCTCAGTCAACAGCTGTGGTTGAGTGAGAACGTATTCGAGCTATTGAACATAATTCCCAAACACATCGTTGACGCGTTCGACCTGAGTGGTGCGGCGCTCTTTCTGGAGGGCAAGCAACAAGCATACTTCCTGGACGACCGCAGCCGCTCCATGTTCCCGATCGATCAGCTCAAGGCCATCAGCGACCGAGGCGAGCCTGTGCTCGATCGCCAACACAGGATCTGTTACATGCCCTTGAGGATGGGCGTTCGGTCGGTCGGCGCGCTGGGGCTCGCGGGCTGTGATCTGTCGCGAGAGAGTTTGGAGGCGATTGGCAGCCTGGTTGCGATCTCGATTGAGCGCGCGAACACGGTGGAAAAACTAACGCGAAGCGAAGCGGCACGAGAAAGTGATCGGTTGCGGTCGGTCCTGCTGGACTCGGTGACGCACGAGTTCCGGACGCCACTGACGGCCATCAAGGCATCTGCCGAGACTCTGCTCTCCGGTGTTGAGCTGGAGAGTTCACAACGGAAAGATCTACTGCTCGTCATCAATGAGGAAACCGATCGCCTCAACCGGCTGGTGGGTGAGGCCGCGGAAGTCTCGCAACTCGACTCCCGCCAGGTTCAGCTGCATTTTGAGGAGCACCAGATGAAGGAGGCCGTCGATACCGCCCTTCAGAATTCACAGCAGGGCCTGCGGCGCCACGCTGTGGAAGTTTCTATTCCGGCGAACCTGCCTGCGGTGCGAATGGATTTGGAACGAATTACCGAAGTGATCGTGCATTTGCTGGATAACGCAGGAAAATACTCGCCGCCGGATACTCCGATCCACGTCACGGTCGAATTGCGCGATTCTGAAATCGTCACCAGCATCGCAGATCATGGTGTCGGGATCGACGAGTTGGAACAGGAGATGATTTTTGAAAAGTTTTATCGCGGACGAAATCAGCGAATGACGATCCAGGGAACCGGGATGGGGCTGGCGATTGCCAAGGCGATCGTAGAACTGCACGGCGGAAAGCTTGGAGTCAGGAGCCAGCTGGCCCGAGGGTCGGTCTTTTTCTTCTCGTTGCCCACGACTTAACGGATGAGCGACCGTGCTCCTCCGCGTCGAGGTTGACACCGCCTTTATTAAGAGTTCCATCGGAGCTGCGCCTTGGATGTCTATCTGGTCGACGGCACATACGAACTGTTCCGGCACTACTACGCGCTGCCGTCCGTGCGGGATTCTGAGGGGCGGGAGGTTGCCGCGGTTCGAGGAGTGCTCGCTTCGGTGCTGGGCATGACTAAGGGAGGCGCCACACACGTAGCGGTTGCAACCGATCACGTGATTGAGTCCTTTCGCAACGGACTTTGGCCGGGTTACAAGACCTCGGAGGGGATCGAACCCGACCTGTTGGCGCAATTCTCATTGCTCGAGGAGGCGCTGTCGTCGGCAGGGATCGTGGTATGGCCGATGGTGGAATTTGAGGCGGACGACGCGCTGGCTGCCGGCGCGGCCTTAGCGGCTCGGGATTCGCGAGTGGAACATGTGATCATTTGCACGCCAGACAAAGATCTCGCCCAATGCGTGCAAGGCACGCGCATCGTCCAGTTGAATCGCCGGACGCGCGTCACGATGGACGAGGCGGGCGTGGTCCAGAAATTTGGCATCCTTCCGAAATCGATCCCTGACTATCTTGCGCTGGTGGGCGATGCGGCCGACGGCTATCCCGGACTAAGGGGTTGGGGCGCAAAATCCTCAGCGGCTGTACTCGCCAAGTTTGTCCATCTCGAATCCATCCCTGCAGACTATCGCGAGTGGCAGGTGAAGACTGCCAACGCGAGTTCCCTCGCTGAGGTTCTCTGCCTAGAAAGGGAGCGTGCGCTTCTGTTTCGAACGCTGGCTACGCTTCGAACCGACATTCCACTGTTTGAGGACGTTGACCAATTGCGCTGGAGCGGCACGAACGGAACCTGATAGAGCGCGCCTGCCTTGGCAAGGACTAGTCTTCGTGTGACACAATTTGATCGACTACCATTTGTGACACAAACAGGCTGCGAGGAGATAACCGAGACCGATGCGTGCACGTGAACTCCCCCTGGTATTGCTTTTGCTAACCATCACGACCCTTGCGCAAGGCGTGCATGATCGGCCGGCATTCGACAACAGCTTAAGTTACCGATCGTTCTACTACAGCGATGGGTATTTCATCTCCCCAAGCGAACTGGAACTTGTCGACAACAAGGTTCCCATTGACCAAGCTCACTATGTCAGCCCTCCTAACTCTTTACGCCTGAAGTGGAGTTCGCAGTCTGGAGGGGATTGGCTTATGAGCTTGAAGGTCAAGGCTCGTTATGGGACGGCCGACTTTTCGGGCAGTTCGTTATTTTTCTGGTGCTATTCAGAAACCGATCTTTCCGCAGATGAATCGCCCTATATTTATTTGAAAGACGCGAATGACGAGGGCACTCCCAGCATTCGACTCATCGGTCAACTCGACAGGCTGCCGGCTCATACGTGGACAAGGATAAAGCTACCCTTCGACTCATTCGTGGGGTTTGTCAGGGACACCCGGGCGTCGCAGTTTGATCCGCGCCGCCTTGCGCGAATCACCATTGTGCAGGGCCTCGACGACGGGAAGGCGCACACGGTCTATATCGATGAGATCGTAGTTGGGGATGAAGGTGCGAACTCCAGTAAAGGTCCGTCGGCACCTTCGGGCCTGAATGCAAAAGGATATGACCGGCACATCGATTTAACCTGGACTCCTAACAACGACACGAATCTGCGGTATTACAAGATTTACCGGTCTTTCGACGGGAAGACATATACACCGGTTGGGATTCAAAAGGCGAGTCGGACTCGCTACGAGGATTTTCTCGGGGAGAGCGGCAAGACTTCCTTCTATAAGGTTAGCTCCGTCGACGCGAGCTACAACGAGTCGCCGATCTCCGCGGAAGTGAAGGCCACCACCCGCGCCATGAGTGATGAAGAGCTCCTCACGATGGTGCAAGAGGGCTGCTTTCGATACTACTGGGAGGGGGCGCACCCGATCGCTGGCATGGCGATTGAAATCCTGCCGGGTGATGAAAACCTGGTCGCTGTGGGAGCATCGGGCCATGGAATCATGGCGCTGCTGGTCGCGGTGGAGCGCGGCTTCATAACCCGGGAGCAGGGGGGCGAAAGAATGTTGAAGATCACCCGCTTTCTGTCGAAGGCGGATCGCTTCCATGGCGCGTTTCCACATTTCCTGGATGGCCGAACGGGAAGAGTGATTACGCGGTTCGGGAAATACGACGACGGTGGCGATCTGGTCGAGACTGCCTTCTTGATGCAGGGACTGCTCGCCGCGCGGCAGTATTTCAGTCGGGATATGGCCTGGGAGAGAGAGATCCGCGAAACGATAACCTCACTGTGGAGATCCGTCGAATGGGATTGGTACCGCAGCGATAGCGGTAGCAATTTTCTGTACTGGCACTGGTCCCCCAATTATGGCTTTTATCTGAATCACCCGCTGGTCGGATGGAATGAAACGATGATCGTGTATCTGCTCGCGATTGCGTCGCCGACCCACCCTGTGCCGGCCTCGATGTATCACACTGGCTGGGCGGGACAGTCGGAGCGGGCCGTGCAATATCGCCGCTGGTGGAGTCGGACCACCCAAGGCGATCACTACGTCAATGGAAATACCTACTACGGAATCGAACTCGATGTCGGAGAAGGAAATGGAGCAGAGCTCTTCTTTACCCACTTCTCCTTTCTCGGCTTTGACCCGCGCGACAAGAAGGATACCTACACAAACTATTTTAGAAACAATCGCAACATCGCGCTCATCAGCCATGCTTACGCTGTCGCCAATCCCGGAAAGTATGTTGGCTACGGCGATAATTCGTGGGGGCGCTCTGCCGGCATCAACGCGGCCGGTGGACGCGCTTACCCACGAGATGACAATGGAACGATCACTTGTACAGCGGCGCTCGCTTCTCTTCCGTACACTCCTGTTGAATCCATGAAAGCCCTGAAGCATTTCTATCGAGATCTCGGCGAAAGGCTGTGGGGAAACTATGGCTTTCAAGACGGCTTCAACCTTTCGGAAGACTGGTTTGAGGACGTGAACATGGGACTCAATCAGGCTCCCATTGTGGTGATGATTGAGAATTACCGCTCAGGACTCATCTGGAAGCTCTTTATGTCGAATGCGGAAATCAAGCCAGCTCTAGACGGAATCGGATTTCGAGATGATTTAGAGAACAACCCATCCGTGAAACAGTAGCGGTCAATCCTTTTTTGGTTGAAATTCCTATCACGGCCGTCAGGCCGCCGTTCATTGTCCCCGTACGCTTCCGTTTAGTTCGATGAACTGCCAGTTCTGAAAGCGAGCGCCGACCGTGTGTTTTTCGTCCCATGCGACCTTGAAGGCAATTTCGACAGTCGGAATGCTTTCAAGAGGCTCGACAAGAATATGGGCAGGCGTGACGTGTGGCCATACAGCGTCCGGACTCGCAATGCTGGGGGCGGGCCTCACGGTCTCCTCGCCAGCATCAATTGCCTTTCTATACGTCGCGTAGTGTTCGAATAGGCCGGTCTGGATGCTCGGCTTCAGCGACTTGAATCAGTTCGGCAATTCTTTCGCGAGCCCCAAGGCGATCGGGTCCGGCGCTTCACGGTTCCCGCCCAAAGCTAAGCGAAATGTTCGACGAGGCGCTACTTCCACACTACCCTTCCATAGCCGCCGGATCGATGGAATTCTCCGAGTTGCCTATCCCGAAAAGGCTCCGACTTAAACAGTCCAAACATAAAACCTCTTCGTTTCCGAGTCCGCCGTTCCACACTGCCGGTTGAGCCGATATCTCGGCAGCACAATTCTTATTTCGGCACCTGAACCATGTCTCAAGTTCAATGTTGCATCACATCCCGACAAGTCACAGTTTAGCGTAGTGAGCGTAGGGTATTTACCCTACAGCGCATTCTGTAGATTCGCCGGGTCTACCCTGCATTCCATAGCACATGTTCCCGTAGTAGCTTGATTGTCGAAATTTATGCGTGCTATAAGCGGACCTATCTTATCTATACGGACTTATCTTCTCTATACGGACTTATCTTCATGACGTCGTCTTAGTAATCGCCATTTCTAGATCCTCCGGAGATCCTCCGGCCAGTTCCTCGAGCGGTTCCACATTTGAACACCCTTTCTGAGGAGACATCATGAGACGTTCAAGATTGGCAGTCTACGTTGCACTGCTCGTCGTGAGCACGGTTTTCTTCACCAGCCTGGCTCATGGTCAGTTTCGTGCTTCCCTGCGGGGAACCGTGACTGATCCCCAGGGCGCCGTGGTTCCCGGCGCGAAGGTGACACTAGTAAACACCGACACAAACAGCACGCTGGTGTCCAGCTCCGACGACAATGGGATTTACACCTTCAACGGGCTGCCGCCGGCTCCTTATCGAATCACAGTAGAGCGCGATGGGTTCAAGAAGCGAGTGCTCGAGCAGGTGCGGATCATTCCCGAGCAGCTGAATTCGCTGGACCTGCAATTGGAGTTGGGTCAGGTCGATCAGACTATAACCGTGTCGACCACGACGCAGGCACTGGACACGGAGACGGCCACAGTGAGCGGCACTGTCACCAGCAATCAGATCCAGCACCTGCCGTCGTTCAATCGCGACGTATTTCAGTTGGCGCAACTGACGCCGGGAGTTTTCGGAGATTCCTCGCAGCAGGGTGGCGGCGGGTCGTTCGCTTTGCCTGGAAACCAGGGGCCGGGCGGCTCGGGCGGGGGCGCCGCCATTTTCGCGACCGAGAACGGGCCACAGATCCAGAGCGGTGGCGGCCAGTATGAGACCAACGGCATCTCGGTCGATGGCATCAGCACGGTGAGTGCCGTGTGGGGCGGCACGTCGATCATCACCCCCAGCGAAGACTCGGTCGAGAACATGAAGGTGGTCTCCAATAGCTACGATGCGGAGAACGGCCGTTTTAGCGGCGCACAAATCCAGGTCACCACGAAGAGTGGCACCAATAATTTTCACGGCAGTGCATTTTTCAAAGCGTCACGTCCTGGACTGAACGCTTATCAGCGGTGGAACGGTGTTGGTTCGAACAGTCCGGGCACGCCAGCGCAGCGTGGGCTGAATCGTGATAACAATCGATTCAACCAATATGGCGGCAGTCTCGGAGGGCCTATCTGGAAGAACAGGATATTTGCCTTCTTCAACTGGGAGACCAGCCCGCTTTCGGCCATTGCTACTGCGCAAGGCTGGTACGAGACTCCGGAGTTTGACGCCTCGGCTGCGACACCGGGGAGCATTGCGGCACAGTATCTCTCCTTTCCGGGAAATCCGGTCTCGGCAAACGCGATCATTCCGCGTACCTGCGCATCCATCGGCCTGCAGGAGACGACCAATTGCAATACCACCGCGGGGGGCCTGGACCTGGGCTCGCCCTTGACGACCGGCCTGGGATTACAAGACCTCAGCTACGGCGGGAATGCCGTTACACCGGGCGTTGGCAACGGGCTGGATGGAGTCCCCGACCTGGCGTTTTTCAACTCTCTGAACCCAACCAAGACTTCCCAGATGCAGTACAACGGCCGCGTCGACGCGAATATTACCGAGAAGGACAGGCTCGCCTTCGCGCTCTACTGGGTGCCGGTAGCGACCACGAATTTCCAGGGCACGCAGCGTCCGCTAAACCTCTGGCATCACACGCAGGTCAACAATGCCTTTTCGCTGATCTGGACTCACACGTTCTCACCGACCTTGCTGAATCAGGCGCGCGGAAACGCCGCAGGCTGGCGCTGGAATGAAATTACGAGCAACCCGCAGGCACCTTTTGGATTACCGAAGGCCAACATCGACTCTATTGGCAATTCCGTGGGCACAACCCCCGCAACACCTCAGTTCTTTGGCGCCAACGGACCAAGCAACCTGAACCAGTGGACGTACAGCTACAACGATGTCCTCACCAAGATCATCGGCCGTCATAGCATCAAGGTCGGCGGGGAATTTACCCGGCTGTTTTACTTGAATAATCCAGTCTATGCGGCCCGGCCCGGTTTTAATTTTCACAACCTGTGGGACTTTGCCAATGACGCTCCCTGGCAGGAGTCTGGCCAATTCGATCACACGACCGGTATTCCCTTCGCGAATCGCCAGGACGGCCGAGAAAACCTGTGGGGATTTTTTGGGCAGGACGACTTCAAAATCCGTCCGAACCTGACCATCAACCTCGGCCTGCGCTGGTCTTACTTTGGGGCGTTTTACACCAAGCAGAACAACCTGGACGTGCTGCGGTTCGGATCGGGCGGGAATCAACTGACGGGTATGAACATCCGTGTCGGCGGAAATCTCTACGAGCCGCAAAAAACGAACTTTGGTCCGGTGGTGGGATTTGCCTGGCAGCCGAGTCAGTCGCAGGGCAAGATGGTGATCCGCGGAGGATTCGGCATTAGTTACAACCAGAACGAAATCGCCATCACGACCAACGGCACGGGGAACCCGCCCAATGCGGTTCAGGCCAGCTTCACTTGCCCCTTCCCATTTAACAGCAACCCGTCCTGTGCTGATACTGGAATCCTCTATCAGACCGCCACCGATGTTCACTCGATCTTTGGATATGCACCCAACCCAAACACGATCACGGAATTTGGCCCGGACAATCTGCCGTTAACTGGGTCACCCATCTTTGTAACGGGTTTTCCATCGAGCCCGAAGACGATTTCCGTGTATCACTATTCGCTGGATTTTCAGTATGAGTTGCCACTCAATTTGGTGTTCACGCTCGGTTACATGGGAAACCAGACGCGGCAACTGTTGGTGCACAGCAACGTGAACGCGACCGCCGTGGCAGACGGCGTACCGTTCAACCCGAAGGTCAATTTCGTGAACTTCTGGGGCAACACTGGTAGCGGGAACTTTAATGCGGGAATCGCCACCCTCACGCACAACTTTTCGCATAGTTTTCAGGCATCCGCGCACTTTACCTGGGCGAAGGCCATGGACGAGAATTCGGGCCCGTATTTCCAAGATCCATATCCGTTCAACGGTCATGCGGCGTATGGACGAGCAGACTACAACGTGAAGAATGCGTTCAAGCTGTTCGGATTGTGGCAACCTGTATTCTTTCGTGGCAGCCATAGCTGGCTTGAAAAAGTAGCAGGCGGGTGGTCTGTGAGCGGGATCTGGAACCTACACTCGGGCTTCCCGTTTAACGCGTTCTACAACACCAATGATTTGTACTACCAAGGCAGCGGTTACGGTCAGCTTCGGCCTGCGGCGATCGCGCCGGGCGCGGGCACAAGCACCGCCAACAGCACATTCCAGCATGCCACGAACCCGAACTATGGCGGCAACGCCACCGTTTTTTTCACGCCTCCGACTTATACGGCGGGGGCCGCGTTTCCGCTCGGTTCGCCTGCTCCGGTCCCTGGAATTCAGCGCAACAGTTTGAATGGGCCAGGCTATAACAACGTGGATGCCAGCTTGGCGAAGGCGTTCGGTTTGCCCAGGATTCCAGGGCTAGGCGAGAACGCGAAGTTTGAAATCCGCGCGGACATTTACAACCTGTTTAACAAGACGAACATTAACATTCAGTCGATCGACGGGAACCTGGGCTCGGTAGCGCCGGACGGAACGGTCAGTCCGAACTCGAACTTCGGCGTGGCCGGCAGCGCATTGGGCAGCAGGACGATCCAACTGCAGGCGCGGTTCAGCTTTTAGCTTCGGTGAGGAGAGTGGCGACAGGCGAGCGACTGATTAACTAGAGGGCGGGCGTGGGAGAGTTCGGAGTTCCCTTCTGTCCGCCTTCATCCATTTCCGTAAAAAGATTGGGCTTATTTCCGGATGATCCAAAGACAAACTTAAAGTTCGAGGTTCTGTCCTGCGCGCGCAGGTCAACCTCGTGAGAACTTGCATTTTAGGCGTTGGCTAGGTCAAGACTTCAGCAATCGTGTCTCCCAACTCTCAACAGCCAAAGAGCGTCATGACGAAGAGGGCTGTCAGGATCGTTAAGCACCTTGGCACGGTGCCGTGTGTGGCTGCCTGCACTGCATGTGGCAAGCAATTCACGGCTCCACTCAGCACACTCCGCCGGGTTACGGACGCCCAGGCTAACCTGCAAGAACAGTTCGATCGGCACAAATGCCAGGAGGAGAAGCCGGAATGAGACGTCCGGCATCGGACGGGTTTGGGGCACACCTGCAACGATAGGTTGTTTGGACCACCTGAAGTGCTGAGACTTCGTGGGACCGCCGGTGTCTGTGCGTACAGGGACGGGAAGAAGCAGAAGAAGAAGGGCGCACACCGCCAACGGAGCCCAGGGGCCTGAAGGGCTTACCGGTGTGTTACGCTTGCGAACGAGTTCCTTCCTATGACCTCCTAAACGGTGGGCAGCTCGCTGGCATTGGAAACGTTTACATTTATGCCTGCGTTATTTCTCTGTCGATAGCATTTTTCATCTATATTCCGCTTGTGAGCCTTGCCGCAGCGGGCATTCCGGGCCGGGCAGGCTCTATTTCTGGATGTAAGAGGGTTGCTTTGGCGACGGATATTGTTGCGCCGATCTCGTTGCACGCGACTTGGGGCTACCCCATTTTCCCGAGAGCCGGGAATATGAAGATCTGTGAGAGACGTCCGGGCGCGGGACGGACCGCTTTGCGTAGAAAACCTTGTAAAACATCAAATTATGCCACGTCAAGGGACAATCGATTTTCTACTACACTGTGTGCTTCGCATGCCGATTGCCTAAAATCGGGAGTTCTAGCCAGGAACGGAGATTTGTTTAGGCGTTTTCCTTAGTTGGGAAATCTAAGAAGACAAACCAGCGTGAAACACGTGTGAGCGCGATGTTAGAGCGATGCTGATCGGCCTGTCTCTGTGGATCATCTGCCACCAATCGGCTGCGCCAGCGATGTACAATTTCACCGGCGACCGCTTCCAAGCAAAGTGCGTTCCGGATTTCATTTTTCCATGAGGTCGTAATGGGATCTTTGTTCGTCTCTTCTTTGTTCGTCCTTCTCCTCTCAAGTAGGTCTGCATTAGCCCAGTCGTCGGGCCCGGATACGCGTCAGATCACTGATCCCAAGACGCTCGTATCCACTTCCAATGAAAAGGCGCGTCCAATTCCCATTGATGATCTTTATTTCACGCGCTCGGTATTCGGCGCCTCCTGGTCGTATGACAGCAAGGAGATTGTGTTCACCACCGATATATCCGGCCGATCGAATCTGTGGAAAGTAAGTGCGGACGGGGGGTGGCCATTACAACTGACGCAGTCCGATGAAAGGCAGTTCGGTGCGACGTGGTCTCCGGATGGGAAGTGGATCGTCTTTCAGCAGGACACGGGTGGGAACGAACTGTGGGACCTGTTCGCCGTCCCAAGTGACGGCGGCGAAGTGATCAATCTGACGCAGACGCCCGCCATCCGCGAAGAGAGCGCGCTCTGGTCGCCCGACGGGAAGACCATCGCGTTCAACAGCAAGCCCAAGGAAGCGACCGTATACGACGTCTCTGTGATGGATTGGGCAACTCGGAAAGTGACACCACTCACGCACGAAAACACGGCAAACCACTTGTGGCAGGCGGTAGCCTGGAGCCCGGACGGCAAAACACTTTACGCCAACCGTATAGAAGTCAGCTTTACTGACGCCGACATCTACGCGGTCGATATTACGAGCGGAAATGCCACGAGTCTTACACCGCACCAAGGGAAGGTTCTGAACCGAGCCACTTCGTTATCGAAGGATGGGAAAAGCCTTTTGATGGCATCGAACGAAGAGAGTGGTTACCAGAACGTGGCTCTTCTCGATGTCGGGTCAAAAAAGCGCACCTGGATTACACGGACCAAGTGGGAGGCCAACTCGGGAGACTTCTCGGCCGATGGCAAGCACTTCACGTACTCCGTCAATGCTGACGGTCGCACGGGTGTGTACCTGGGTGAGACGAATACATGGAAGGCTGAGAAGATTCAAATCGCGGGAGGCGTGAACGGCTTTGGCGCTGCTCCGAACTCCTTTTCGAGTTCTGGAGACCGGCTTCTGTTGTCACACGAGAGTTCGGTCGAACCGCAAGATTTCTGGGTTTATAGCCTGGCGTCCCAGCAATCGAAACAGCTTACGTATTCCGCTATCGCCAGCTTGAACTCCGCGCCGCGGCCAACCTCGCAGATCGTGAGCTACAAGTCGTTCGACGGGAAAACGATCAGTGCGCTGACGTGGATTCCTTTTAATTTGAAGCGCGACGGCTCCAATCCTGCACTTGTCTTGCCCCATGGCGGACCGACCGGGCAGTCCGGCGACTATTGGAGCCCTCGGGTAGCGGCCTTCGTGTCCCGAGGATACGTGTGCATTGAACCGAACGTTCGGGGCTCGACGGGCTACGGAATCGAATTTCAAAAAGCCAACTACCAAGACTTGGGCGGAGGCGATCTTCAGGATGAGGTTTTCGCAGCCAAGTTTCTGGAGGCGACGGGATATGTGAATCCGAAAAAAATCGGGATCACAGGTGGCTCATACGGTGGATTTATGACACTGATGGCAATCGGGAGAACTCCCGATGTTTGGGCCGCGGGTGTGGAGCTTTTTGGCATCATCAACTGGATGACCATGCTGCAACATGAAGACCCTATGCTGCAGGAGTACGAAAAGAGCCTACTAGGCGATCCATTGAAGGACCGCGCTACGTATGACGCGGCTTCTCCCATTACCTACATTCACAATGTGAAAGCACCGCTGTTGGTCCTGCAAGGCAACAACGATCCACGCGTTCCGCGGGAAGAGGCCGAACAGGTGGTGGAGCTGCTTAAGAAAGACGGAAAGACGGTGGACGCACATTACTATGCCAACGAGGGCCACGGCTTTGAAAAGCGTGAGAACCAAATCGACTCGATAAAGCGCACGCTCGATTGGTTCGACAAATACCTGAAGGGGAGCAACTGGCTCGGGCGAGGCACTCGCCCTTGAGGATGGTTAGGCTTAGCGATCGCGGAATTCGCTTTCCCTCAATTTTTCCTCTGGGATGTTCCTCTTCCCTCGCATCCATGTGGGCTTGACAGGAAAAACAGATAGGGAGTAGCTACATTATTTGGTGAGGTATGGCGGAACTCTCCTCCATTCATCGTCGCAAACTGGTGGGAGCTGCTGTCGCAGCCGTTCTGATGGGTGGCGCTCTGGCAGTCTGGCTTGGCTGGACTCCTCTTTATGAGAGGGCCGGTCATGAGGTGCATTTCAGCCGCGATATCCGCCCCATCCTGAATCAGAATTGCGCTCCTTGTCATGGGGGTGTCCGCCAGAAGAATGGCGTGTCGTTCATATTCCGTGAGGAAGCCTTAGGCAAGGGGAAATCTGGCAAGCCAACCATTGTGCCGGGGAGGCCGGATGAATCGGAACTGATCGCGCGGGTAACATCCCGGGACCCGGAAGGGCGCATGCCTTATCATGCGCCGCCGCTTCCGCCGCAGCAAATCGCGTTACTTCGCCAGTGGATCAAGGAGGGAGCCAAGTGGGAAGATCATTGGGCATTTGTACCGCCGAAGCCTCGGCCCTTGCCTTCGGTCAAGCGAGCGGATTGGGCGCGCCAGCCGCTGGACCGATTCGTTCTCGCTCGTCTGGAGAAAGAATCGCTCGAGCCTTCGCCCGAAGCTGACAAGGCTGCACTGCTACGACGCGTCTGTTTTGATCTTACAGGGCTGCCGCCGACACCCGCGGAACAGGCCGCGTTCCTCGCCGATTCATCTCCGGACGCATACGAAAAACAGGTGGATCGACTGTTGGCTTCGCCCCGCTACGGCGAGCGGTGGGCTGCGCTATGGCTGGACCTGGCCCGCTATGCAGACACCAAGGGATACGAAGCCGATCGGGAACGACCTGGTGTGTGGCCGTACCGCGATTGGGTGATTCACGCCTTCAATCGCAACCTGCCGTATGACCAATTTGTGATTACGCAACTAGCGGGAGATTTGCTTCCCAAGGCTACCTTCGAAGATCGAATCGCTACCTCTTTTCAGCGCCAAACTCCGGTCAACGACGAGGGGGGCACGGATGACGAAGAATTCCGGTTAGTCGCAGTCATGGATCGGGTCGCGACCACCTGGTCCGTCCTGAACGGCGTCACGATGAATTGCGTACAGTGCCACTCCCACCCCTACGATCCCATCCGCCACGCGGACTACTACAAGTCACTGGCTTTCTTCAATTCGTCCATTGACGCAGACCTTCCCGATGACTCGCCCGTTCTGCGTGTTCCCAAGGACAATGCTCGATATTCGGAGGCCTCCGCGATGCAGGAGCAGATCGCGCAGTGGATGCATTCGGTAGTGGACCTGGGGCGACGGACCGAAGAGCAGGAACGATGGACTTCCCTGCCGATTACACGCGCCACAGTAAATGAGGCGGCGGCACTTCAGTGGGAGGTGACAGGACTCGAGCGCGAATTGAACCAGTTGAAGAACGAAAAGTTGGCGCCCAAAGCCGCGGCGTCCAAGCGGAAGCAACTGGTGACCGGGATCGCGGAAACGAAGAAGAAAGCTTCCAGGGCAGGAACACATCTGAACAGCCTCGAAATTCGATCGGAAGAAGTTCTGGCCCGAGCGAATACTCCGGGAAAGGCGGTTTATGAACTGGTGGCGAAGGCGGAGTTGTCGGCCCTGAGTGCATTGCGTATCGAGGTGCAGCCCGCGGACGGCGAGAGGGCGCGCCACACTCCGGAAGCCGGATTCATCGTGGATCGGACGGAAGCGTGGATTCTGCAGCCGGACGGCCGTACGTCTAAGATCGCTTTCCGTTATTTCGTACCAGATTCCGAAAAAGACCTGGGTGCTGCCCTCGCGCGCGCGGCGGAGTTAAAGCAGAAGCTTAGCCCGGGTGCGGGAGGGAGCGCATTTTCGGCGAATCCCAGTTTATTCCGGACACATTGGACGATCGGGATTCTCGACACGCAGCTGAAACTAGCATCCGGTAGCCGCATCAAAGTGCAACTCACGCAAACCCAAACCCTCAACGACAAACCCGCCCTGGTGCGGCGCGCGCGCCTTTCGGCCAGCGGCGATCCGCGATGGGTGGCTCTGGCGCGTGATCCAGGTTTTGCTGGTAGCCTTGCCCCGCTTGAGAAACTGACTCACCAACTGGGGAAAATTAAAGCCGTTCCACTTCCGGTGATGCTCGAACAGCCTGCTTACGAGGAACGAACAACGCTGGAGTTCGAGCGAGGAAATTTTCTTAACAAGACTGGTGCCGCCCCCG
>Ga0137418_10003321_pt1 | contig 14807 bp, 12 predicted proteins | sample CZODoug3_1_2_16f_FD_122242 | JGI IMG/M metagenome (GOLD analysis project Ga0137418, IMG submission 122242) | Vadose zone soil fungal communities from Angelo Coast Range Reserve, California, USA - CZODoug3_1_2_16fungal (Hybrid Assembly) | ecosystem: Environmental > Terrestrial > Soil > Vadose... | reverse complement strand
GGGCCGAGGTAGCTCAGTGGTAGAGCAGCCGATTCGTAATCGGCAGGTCGTGGGTTCAACTCCCACTCTCGGCTCCAACGAATTGCGAGTGGGTAACTTGTTCTGCTCCTTGCTGCTCTCCTCGGTGCATCTCATAACAATTCGTTAGGCAATTTCTCCATGGCGCGGGGCATGTTTGGCATCGATGTGTCGGCACGTCCGCAAGGTCGTGCGCATCTCCGTGCGTTCGAAAAATATCAGTCGAGCTATCGCACACCTGATTATTTCTCTCTGATTCGGGACCAGTGAAGGGCTTTAAGATAACCTATGTTGTGGCATCCTCCTGAAGAGATGCGCGCCGATAGGGGAATCCCGGAGAGAAAGCAACCAGTCCAGGCACGCATCTTGTGGGTAATTATCTGCTGCAATATTTAAGGTTAAGACCGGATTGTGAGGGAACCCCCCGTGAGATAGCCTTCCGCTCAGCCCACATTTCCCATTTGTCAGCAGAGTCCGGGGAATGCATCCCTTAGTTGCACAAGGGTTCCACATGAAATTGGGACTCCAATGGCGGTAGCTTCTCTGGGGGGAATCATAATGGGCGTTAACAACGGACAGTGGCCTTGGTTCGCGATCTTATCCAGAGCCGGAAGAGAGAAAAATGCCACTTTACTTCTGGAGAACGCAGGTTACGAGTGTTACTTGCCCATGGTCAAACTTACGCGTCAGTGGTCCGACCGCATGAAGGAGACTGAACAGCCGCTATTTCCTGGGTATCTCTTCTGCCGGATGAACCCAAGCAACCGGCTTCCCATATTAATGACGCCTGGTGTGATCCAGATCGTCGGAGTTGGCAAGGCCCCTATTCCGGTTGAAGAAGCAGAAATCATTGCCATCCAGCGCGCAGGAAAGAGTGGCCTCTCGATCATGCCTTGGCCGTACTTGCAAGTCGGTCATGTCGCCCGAATCGAGAATGGGCCACTTAGAGGTATGGAAGGAATCGTAGTCAAAATCAAGTCAGGATTGAAGCTGGTGCTGTCCGTTAATTTGTTGCAGCGCTCGGTTGCGGTCGAAATTGATCGCAGCTGGATTGGGGCAGCATATCCTGTCAGAGCACATACGAATCAAACAACGTCTGGTGCGATGAATTCATCGGTCTATTGATTTTACGCGTCCGCGTCCCCGGCAACAGTTGGCGCTCCTGACGCATGATACTTTGCGATGCCAAAGAGAAGGTTCCCAGACCTTCCGGCTGCCGTTCTTTCCTGCCATATCATTGAGCATGGAAGCGATGTCTATAAGACATTTCTAACTGGATTGCGTTTAATTCTAAGAACTATCTAGCGAAGACGAAAACTCATGCACTTTTTGATATTTATCGCCGCCCTTTCAGCCTCGGCAATACTTACGCGCCTAGTGCGCGATTATTCCGTCGCTCACGGATGGGTCTCTAACCCAGCTTTGGATCGTCATGTTCATACTCGTCCGATACCAAGGCTGGGCGGAGTTGCGATTTTTCTCACGCTATGTTGCATGGCGCTGCTCGCACATTGGTCGCCAGCCTACTTCGGCACGCGCGAGTTTTCTTTGCCGCAGCTTGCTTTGAAGATACTGGGGCCGGCAACCATCATTTTCCTAGTTGGACTGATCGACGATTTTTGTGGGATCAACGCTTACGTAAAGTTTGCGGCGGAGGCCGGGGCAGCAGTGCTCTTGTTTAGCAACGGTCTGGGAATCTCGCGGTTGTCGATCCTCGCGGGTCATCCGCATTTGGGATGGCTGGTGGGGCTCCCACTGACAATTCTCTGGGTGCTGTGGATTACCAACGCTTTTAACTTGATCGACGGCCTTGATGGGCTGGCGGCGGGATCGGCGCTGTTCTCAAGCTTAGTAACTTGTGTTGTAGCGGTGCTGGACCACAATGAAGTAGTCCTCGTTCTGACGCTCGCTCTTGCAGGCGCAATCACCGGATTCTTGCGGTATAACTTTAATCCAGCCTCGATCTTCCTCGGCGACGGTGGGAGCCTTCTGATCGGGTTTCTAATCAGCGCGATTGCCATGGCGGGCTCCCACAAGTCTCCAACGATGGTGGCAGTTGCAATCCCCATCGTCTCACTTGGGCTCCCGATATTAGATGTCGCCGTCGCGGTGATCCGACGATTTTTGTGCTGTAAGCGACTATTCGCCGCTGACCGCGAGCACATTCACCACAAGTTGCTTGGCCGGGGTATTTCCCATCGGCAAGCCGTCCTGGTGCTCTATGGAGTAAGCGCCTGTTTTGGCCTCTTCAGTCTTCTTCTCCTCAACCCAGGAGGCGCCGCGTTAGCAGTCGTCCTGGTGGTGGTTGGGATCGGCGTATTGATTGGCGTCCGGCAGTTGCGCTATCACGAATTCCGGGAATTGGGATGCGCGGCGAACCGAACGCTGAATGCGCGCCAGGTGATTGCCAATGACATTAGCATTCGCCGTGCGACAGATGCGCTGGAGTCGTGCACCAACATTTCGCAATTCTGCCAGATATTGCAGCAGTGTCTTGAACCCATTGGATTCGACGGTTTCGGCTTGTATTTGTCATCAGGATTCCCAGCCGAGGCAGAGCTTCTTCCGTGCAAACCTGTCGGCAAGACCAAGCTTCAATTCTTTTGGGATCGGTCACTGACTGCTTCAAGCACAAATTGGGGGTTGACTCTTAGCCTGGTCAAGCGCAACGGAAAACGGCTGGGCGCATTCACTCTATATAGAAAGAACACAACATCTCCTCTTTGGATGGACGTCGATCTCTTGACGACGATCGGGTTCTCCAGCGCAGTGTCAGCCAGCGTGGAGAAAATACTGCGATCTTTCATTCTTAAGAAGCAAAGAGAACGAAGTCAGGTGGCGGCATTCGAAACTTCCTCTCCAGCGATCGCTTCAAGGGTAAGCCAGACGATGGCGGTTCCAAGTTCTGGCTAGGTCTCACGATCATACCCATCAAGATAAACAGGGGATTCAGCTAAAGAGCAATCATGATTACCAAAACTGTTTTGGTTGGCCTAGCAGTTTTCTTTCTTATCGCCAATGCCGGGGCGCAAGTTCCTTCGCCCCCGCAATCCAACGATATGAAGGCGAAGTGTGGCGGCCAGGTTCGCTCCACTTACCTGCTGGGGCCTGATGACCAACTGGAGATTTCCGGACCTGAACTGACTGAGCTCGCCAATAAGCCCGTGCGTGTCGACAGCGACGGCAACATAGAAGTACCGCTAGGCGGCCGCGTCCATGTGGCCGGGTTGACTGCGCAGCAGACCGAGCAAGAGGTCAACAAGGTCCTGAGCAAATATATCCGTCAACCGCAAATCGTCGTAAGCATCGCGGAAGTGCGGAGCCAGCCAGTCTCAATCATAGGCGCAGTAAACACACCTGGCGTTCACCAAGTGCAGGGACATAAGACGCTGCTGGAAATGCTAGCACTTGCCGGCGGGATCCGGCAGGACGCAGGGTACAGCGTTCGGATTACTCGGCAACTGGAGTGGGGCTGCATCCCGTTGCCAAAAGCGGGGCTTGATGCCTCGGGTCAGTTCAGCGTGGCTCAACTCGACTTGAAAAAAATCATGGAGGCTAAAAACCCCGAGGAGAACATTCAGATTTTGCCGCATGACGTGATCTCAGTTCCCAAAGCGGAAATGGTGTACGTGACCGGAGATGTAAGACGTTCCGGCGGATTCGTTCTCGGAGAACACCAGTCCATCTCCGTGTTACAAGCAATTTCGCTCGCCGAAGGACTCAACGTAGGTGCTGACACACGGCATGCCCGCATCCTGCGGCTGAAGCGCGAGGCCGATCAGCGCGAAGAGTTGCAAGTGGACGTGAAAGATGTTCTCAACGGAAAGAAACCAGACGTGGCGCTTCAGGGCGATGACATTTTGTTTATTCCCGGAAGCACAGGCAAGAAAGCAGCTCTTCGTACCCTCGAAGCGGCTATCCAAACGGGAACCGGTATGGCCATCTGGCGCGTGCCTTGAAACCTACTCTAAGGGACAGAAATGAAAGACTCCGAATATCCTCTCGAGAAAAGTGACGGACGCTTGACCGAATTCGGCCCTCGAGCCGCGCAGCGGCCGACAGTCTACCGATATATGGAATCGCCTTCCATGGAGACCGCCGTTTCGCCCGGCTACGATAATCTCCTGGACTACTGGAACATTCTGTTCCGTCACAGAAAAACATTACTCAGCTTTGCCCTGGTGGGGCTGCTCGGAGCAATGGTAATCAGCTTGGTGCAGACACGGATTTACCGTGTCAGGACCTCCCTCGAGATGCAAGGTAACAGCTTCCTGGAAACCAAGGACTCCACGGACTCCGCCGGGAATTACGCGACACCAGAGTCTTATATGGAGACACAGGTTAAGCTCCTCCAGAGCGAATCCCTATTGGAGCATGTGATCGACAAATTGAAGCTCCAAGACCAGCCTACGACCGGATGGCGAATACTAACGTGGCATCGGCAGCCGAAAAAAGAAGAATTAATCCGCAAGATAGAGCGCAATCTGACCGTGCGGACATTCGGTAACTCGCGATTGCTGGAGGTGCTGTACGAGTCACCGGATCCCAAGGGTGCCGCGGACTTCGCGAATACGTTGGTCAGCGAATTCATCGAGCTGTCCCAAGAGGAAAGGTGGAAGTCTGCTGAGGGCACGGCCGAATGGCTAACAAACCACCTAAACATAATGAAAACTCAGTTGGAACAGTCAGAGGCGCAGCTCCAGGATTACGCGCGCACTTCCGGACTGACGTTTACCTCGGAGAAAGAGAACTTGGCAGAGAACCAGCTCAAGCAAATACAAGATGAGTTATCCAAGGCCCAGGCCGATCGCATCGCTACCCAGGCCAAATTTGAAGGGGCAAAGAGCAAGCCGGCGGATTCCTTGCCGGAAATCTTGGAAGACCCGACAATGCGTGAATACCGCCAAAGGCTGACTGATTTGCAGCGGCAATATGCCGAACTCAGTGCCACACTGACCCCGGAACACTACAAAGTTCAGCGCGTGGAAGCGCAGATCGATGAGCTAAAGTTTCAGATGCTGAATGAGCGCCGTAACGTGCTGAAGCGCATCGGCAACGAATACCAGGCCGCGCTTCGCCGGGAAGCGCTTCTATCCAAGGCCCACACCGAGCAACAAAAGGTCGTCGCCGACCAATCCGAGAAGGCTATTCACTACGACACGCTGAAGCGCGACGTGGATTCGAACCGCCGGCTGTACGAGACAATGCTACAAAAAGTAAAGGAAGCAAGCCTGGCCAGCGCCATGCGCGACAGCAACGTCCTGGTCGTGGACCGCGCCAGACCTCCGCTGCTCCCCTACCGTCCAGATCTGCCGATGAACGTCGCGATTGGCCTGTTTAGTGGCGTGCTCTTGGGTTTTGGATTCGTGCTACTTCAAGAGCGCATTGACCGCAGAATAAGCGCCCCGGGCGACGCACAGGTGTACTTGGATCTGCCGGAGTTAGGCGTCATACCTGTGGATGAGCTCGCTCTCCCGCGGCAATTCGCTGGCGCCCTGCAGCAGCCTCGTTTTGCGCCAGCCCGTTCCACTGAGGCTGTCTCGAAATCGTATCTAAGCGATTGCCCAGAACTAGCTACCTGGAAACGCAAGCCGTCTTTAGTCGCAGAATGCTCGCGAACGATTCTGACTTCCATTCTATTGCCTAGCCACAATGGAGAAACTCCTCGCGTCATTGTTCTCACAAGCCCGCGTCCCGGGGATGGCAAAACAACAGTGGCTTGCAATCTCAGCATCGCGATCGCGGAAATTGGTCGCAAGGTTCTGTTGATCGACGGCGACCTGCGCCGCCCCAGGCTGCATAAGGTTTTTGGTGTGGGCAACGATTGGGGCCTGGGTGACGTGCTATGGGCGGGCACGCACCTTGAAACGGTTCCCATCCTGGACCTTGTTCGTGAGACCGAAGTCTCCAGCCTTTCCCTGCTGCCGGCGGGGAGTCGCGGCAACACAATTCCGTCGAATCTTTTTTATTCTCCCCGCATGTTAAGGCTATTGACCCGCCTGCGGAAGGAGTTCGACATGATCATGATTGACGCGCCGCCAATGATCCATCTCGCAGATGCGCGCGTGCTGGGGCGACTCGCGGATGGCGTCATTTTGGTGGTTCGCGCTGGAGAAACTACGACCGAAAGCGCGCTGCACGCCCGTCAGCGTTTCGCCGAAGACGGTACGCGCGTACTCGGCACCGTCCTAAACAGCTGGGATCCAAAATCCAGCCCACCGTATGGCTACGGAAGTTACCACGATTATCGGGCGTATGCCGGGCAGTAGGTCAAAAGAGTGAGCCAGGATCTGCGCGGCAAGCGCACCACGAAAAAACAAAGCTCGAATGCGCACCCGGCACATAGGACAGCTTACTTCTCACGATGCTCTTTGACTCGCCAGCGTATTTTGTCTTTCTAATCCCAGTTGTGTTGGTCTATTGGCGACTGGATCGCCGCGGGCAGAACATTTTTCTACTGCTCGCAAGCTACTTCTTTTATGGCTGGTGGGATTGGCGCTTCCTTGCGCTGATGATCGGCAGCACGACGGTAGACTTCCTGATTGCGCAGAAGATCGCTCCAAATTGTTCAGATGGAAATCGCAGAAAGTGGTTCATCTTTTCACTTTTGCTGAATTTTTCTATTCTAGGGACATTCAAATACTTCAATTTCTTTGTCGACTCTTTTTCAACTGCTCTCGGTACACTTGGGATTCACAACATTCCGCTGCCGATAATCCGTATCATTCTCCCGCCGGGAATTTCCTTTTATACCTTCCAGGAAGTCGCATACATTGTGGACGTCTATAAGGGGCGACTCGAGCCCGCGAAATCATTTGTCGAATACGGCTTATTCGTCAGCTTGTTCCCGCACTTGATCGCAGGGCCGATTCAAAGGCCGGGGCACTTGCTTCCTCAAGTCCAGAAGGATCGTACTTTTGATGCAGACCGATTTTTTGACGGATTGATGCTGATTTTTTCGGGGCTCTTGCGGAAATGTGTGGTCGCAGACAATTGCGCTCTGCTGGCCAATGCGGCGTTTGGCGGCCAATTCGGCCCGCCAAACCTGTGGGTTGTTCTAATCGGGACATACGCGTTCGCGTGGCAGGTGTATGGAGATTTCAGCGGTTATAGCGACATAGCACGCGGCAGCGCCCAATTGATGGGCTTTCATTTCATGGTCAATTTCCGGCAGCCGTATCTGGCGCACCGGCTACAAGATTTCTGGCGGCGCTGGCACATCAGTTTGAGTACCTGGCTTCGCGATTACCTTTACATTCCATTGGGTGGCAGTGCGGGTGGGAATTGGAAAACATCCTTAAACCTTCTGACAACCATGATCCTGGCGGGGCTTTGGCATGGCGCTAACTGGACATTCATCATTTTTGGCGCGATTCATGGGGTCGTCTTGGGTGTTGAGCGTCAACTTTTCCCAACCAAGAAGGTACCCAGCGATGCGGCTCAGCCGTCACGCTTTATGGGTCTGCTCTCGCTCTGGGGGCAGCGGATCTTAACCTTTAATATTTTTTGCTTGAGCTTAGCCTTCTTCCGCGCAACTTCACTCAGTGCAGCGACTCAGTTTCTAGCAGGGCTGTCTAATTTCGCCTGGCGGAGCGAGTACCTGTCGGCATTCCTCATGCTGAGCCTATTCTCCATACCTTTATTCGTTGTGGACTTGTTGATGGAAGTGAGTAACCAGGAATATCCGTTTGCGACCGCTTCTTACGCAGTCCGGACAGGACTTGCGACTATGGCTTTCTTCGTACTAGCGTTTTTTTCCGGGAATAATCTCAATGCATTCGTCTATTTCCGATTCTAAATCTAGGGCCCTGATCTACGCGAAGGTCTTGGCCGGAATATGCGCAATACTCATTATTGCCATCGAGATTCTTTCCGCCTACCTGCTCAAGCATCATTCGGCCACCTTCGCGCGGATTTCCCGGCAGTATGAGGCGGCTGTGAAGATACGTCCCTCTGGGCCTGGCGAACCCGCATCTGTGCTGATGGTGGGGAATTCTTTACTATTGCACGGAGTCGAACTGAACCGCCTGCAAGCGCTGACTTTCAACAGCATGCATATCAATCCCATTTTCCTCGAGGCCACCGGTTATTATGACTGGCTTTACACTCTGGAGCGGCTGTTCCGTCAAGGGGCAAGACCGCAGGTGGTGGTCGTTGGCGTGGGTGTGAACTACTTTCTCGAGAACGGTGTGCGTCAGGATTATGCTCCCATGCTGTTCTTCGATGCCCGAGACGCTCTCGCTGTGGCGTCGGATTTACGTCTAGATCGCACGGCAACAAGTAATCTGTTGCTGGCACACTCGAGCACCTTCTGGGATACGCGCAGCGTCATTCGAACGCAGATACTGGGTCGCGTCGTCCCCCATCTTGAAGATCTTTTCCTGATCGTGAATCCGAGGCCGGCCATTCCGGAAAGCCGCGAGTTTGAAGAAATTGCAATTCCCCGCTTGCGCAAGCTGCGCGAGCTGTGTGAGGCGCACGGAGCGAAGCTGATCCTTCTGGTCCCGCCGACGCTATCTTCGGAGAGTGCGGTCAGCCAGATGGCGTACGCAGCGCACAGCACCGGAGTAGATGTATCGGTGCCGATAGATCCAGCAGCGCTTTCCGCAAAATTTTACCAACGGGACGGGATGCACCTCAATTCAGAGGGTGCGGTACTTTTCACCTCGGCGCTGGCAAAAGATCTTCCCGAGAGGGTCTTGACTCGCGATACGCTTGCCTCCCGTTTCGCCCAATAAACAGGGTGATCTCCGTTCAAGAAGTCTGGGGACAGCAATTGAAGGCCTTGGCCAAAGGCGAGATCGTAGAGAAAGCTTTGCTTATCACCATACGCACAACGAGCGTTGAACGTGAGTACTGACGCCTCAAACATACTGGCCGTGGAGCACGGCGAAGGTACTTCCTTGCGCGCGGATTTCAGCTGGATGCTTGTGGGGAATGCTGTTTACGCGGGCGGCCAATTCCTGATTCTGATGCTGTTGGCCAAGCTGCTTCAGCCGGAGATGGTCGGCCAGTACGCTTTGGGCCTTGCCATCGTATATCCCGTGATGATGTTTACGAACTTGCAATTAAGAGCGGTTATCACTTCGGGCAGCCGTCAAACCCGTTTCGGTCACTACCTCAGCCTTCGTCTGCTAACCACGTCTATAGCGTTCGTATTTATTTTTGCCATTACGCAAGTGCTGGGATATCGCTGGGAGCTGACAGCCGTGGTTCTGATGGTGGGTGTGGCGTACGCCATCGAAACCATCAGTGATGTGTATTATGCGTGGTTGCAGCTACACGACAGAATGGCTGAGATCTCGAAATCACTGATTGCCAGGGCGATGCTTTCCGTTCTTGCGCTGGCCGTTGCAACGTACGTCACAAGAAGCGTCTTGTGGGGAATCTCAGGCGTTGTTCTGGCGCGCGCAATCGTCTTGCTTGGCTATGACGTGCGAGGACGTACCCATGGTCTGCGTGTTCAGGCGAAAGGGTTCTCGCGAACCGAGGCGCTGGCGCCGCAATTCGATTTGAAGGTGCAACGCGAATTGTTGTGGGTCAGTTTGCCTCTAGGAATAGTCGTGCTCCTAGGATGTCTGAATTCCAGCATGCCTAACTTCTTCATCAAGCACGCACTCGGCGAACGGGACGTCGGTATATTCGCCGCGATAGGATTCGTGGTTTCGATAGGAAACATGGCAGTGGTATCCCTAGGACAGTCTGCGTTCACCCGCCTCGCCAGGTCGTATGCCACGGGTAACCTCGCAGCATTCAGCTCACTCCTGGGCAAGCTCCTCGCCTTTGGGGCAATGATTGGGCTGTCCGGCATGGTCATCTCAAAATTTGCGGGACACCAGATCTTAGCCATTCTGTTCCGGCCCGAATACGCTGAGCGAGCTGACCTTCTTCCCTGGATCATGGTGGCGGGGGGCGTCCTATATATGGCCCAGTTTTTGGGGTTCGGGTTGACTGCAGCCGGTTTTTACCATTCACAGGTCATCTTAAATATTTTTGCGAATCTGAGCCTCCTGGCGGGCTGCTATTGGCTGGTTGTACGGCAGGGGCTTCTAGGCGCGGTCCTTGCGATGCTGATCGCCGCGATCGTACAGCTTTTGGCGAGCGTAATAATTCTAGGCGTCGGCACGCGCATGCGCGCACGTGTTTGCGCCGAACGGGTGGAGACAGCCTGATGTTGTCGCCACAGGGAAATCCGAGGGTCCTAGGTCCGGTGCCACAGCGGCGGCTGGTCTCTCAGAGACATCCTATTGACAGGGGAGTCGTGCGCTCTTCCGCCGGGGTAGAAGAGCTTTCCGTTCTGAGCAAGGTTGCATTTGCTTCCCTTTGGCTCCTGGTGTTCGCCATGCCGTGGGAAGACGCGATCACGATTTCTGGATTTGGTACAAGCGTACGTTTGATCGGGATGATCACTGTAGGCTTTGGTGTCATGGCCATCATCGAGAGAGGCAAGGTTAGACGTCCGGCACCAGGCCACATCGTGATGGGCCTATTTGTTTTGCTGGCAGTGCTGAGTTACCTGTGGAGTCTTTATCCCGAGGGAACTCTAGTGCAGTCTTTCTCGTACATACAGCTTTTCGCGATGGTGTGGCTGATCTGGGAACTGGCTCCCCGGGTGCAAGAACAGATGCGGCTGATGCAGGCTTACGTTCTTGGAACCTTTGTATCCGGGATAGACACACTGTATCTATTTTTTTCTCACCAGGAGTCGGTTTATCAACGCTTTGCAGGCGCCAGTCTGGATGCCAATGACTTGGGGCTAATCATGGCCTTGAGCATCCCCATGTCTTACTACCTGCTCATTGAGAACAAGAGGTGGACGGCTTGGATCTACAGAGCGCACCTTATTCTGGCAGGGACGACCATCTTGCTGACAGCCTCAAGGGGAGCCACACTGGCTACTCTCGTAGCCCTCGCTATCGTGCCTTTGACCCAAGCGCGATTGACTGGCCGTCAGAGAATTGCACTCCTCTTGACAGTATCGCTGCTCGTCTACGGCGCCCTTCTCTTTGTGCCCTTGAGTTCATGGGAACGCTTATCGACGCTGCCCAGCGAGTTCACGCAGGGGACATTAACGGGACGCACCATAATCTGGAGAGCAGGCTGGGAGATTTTCCGCAGCCATCCTTTCCTGGGCATTGGAGCGAACGCCTTCCGGCTTATCGTCAGCCGTGTTTTGGCTGAGCCGATTCGCCTTGATGAACGTGATCCGGCGCCCCCAGCTCACAATACTTTCCTTTCAGTCCTCGTCGAGCAAGGCGTAGTTGGCTTTGCGGTTTATTGCGCTTTGCTAGGTGTCCTGGCGCTGTCGCTCAGAGCTTTGCCGCCATTCCAACAGCGGCTGTGGATCGTATCTCTGGCTGTCTGGCTGGTAGGGGTGTCCAGCTTAACGTGGGAGATGCGGAAGCCGACGTGGTTTTTCTTTGGCCTGTTAATGGCTCAATGCGGCAGCATTGCGCAGAAGCGCTCGGCGCGAAGCCTCGCTCCGCATTTCACTCAAGCTAGGCTAAACCTTCGGTGGGCTTAACGGTCGTGAGAATCGTTCTCTGGTTCCAGATAGTTCGCCGCCAGCCGACTAACTAAGATCATGAAGAAGATCAGAGTCGTCCATATCGTTCCAATGCTGAGCCCTGGTGGCGCCGAGCGCGTAGCGGTTCATATCGTAAGGGGGTTGAACCGCCAGCGTTATGAGCCCGTAGTCATTTCGTATACGGGTCGGTTGGGTTGCGACCTCGATCGTTTGCTGGAGGAGGCCGGAATAGAAGTGCACTACCTGGGCAAACAATCGGGATTCGATTACCGCATGTACTACCGATTGCCACCTGTTCTCAAAGCTTGCCGGCCGGACATTGTCCATACTCATCTGCACGTTCTTCGATACGCGTTGCCATTGCTGTTCCCCTTAAACAAGACTCCGGTGTTGCATACGGTCCACAATCTGGCTGATCGGGAGATCGAACCCAGGCTTCGCTGGCTCCAACGTTACGCACTCAACCACGGAGTTCTCCCTGTCTCCGTCGCGGAAGAAGTAGCTGTCAGCTTAGGACGTCTATATGGAATTCAACGGTGTCGCGTCATCTCAAACGGTATTCCCACGGACCGCTATGCCCGGCCGGAAGTTCCACGCAAGGAATGGCGGGCAAGGGAAGGCTTACAGGAGGACGATGTTCTTCTTGTCTGTGTTGCACGCTTCTGGCCGCAAAAAAACCACGCGTTGCTCCTGAAAGCCTTTCGCCACGGTCCAGCTGCGGATCCCAAAGCCCGTTTGGTTCTGGTTGGAGAGGGTGTATTGCGAGAGCAGCTTGAGGAACAAGCGAGGAAGCTGGGCTTGTCTGGCCAGGTCCACTTTCTTGGGCTGCGGACAGACGTTCCCGAAGTGTTGGGCGCATCGGATATTTTTGTGCTGAGTTCGGACTTCGAGGGCAACCCGCTTTCGGTGATGGAAGCTATGGCCTCCGGTCTGCCCATCGTCAGCACCGCAGTGGGTGGTGTACCAAGCCTCTTCGAAAATGGCCAGGAAGGTTTGTTCGTGCAGCCAGGAGAGGTCCAAGGACTCTCTAATGCTATGTCAGCTCTCTTGGGAAATCGAGAAGCTAGACAGTCGTTGGGTATGGCAGCCGCGCGACGGGCAAAAGCAAAGTTTGATGTATCGACGATGGTCCACGCTTACGAGGCACTGTACGAGGGGCTGGTCAATCAGACTCAACGTCTGAAAGCAGAAGGTGACGTGCTGCATCAGCAGGGCGTGTCACTGAGACAAATTTGAAGAACAACATGACCAAGGTCATGCACATCATTACGACTCTAGGCCCGGCCGGGGCGGAAATTATGCTTTCTCGTATGATTTCGGGGATGGATCGCACGCGCTTTGAAAATGAAGTTGTTTCGCTGACCGGCATTTTGGACTTAGCGGAGAAAATGCGAGGAATGGGTGCGGGCGTACGCACTCTCAATATGAAGACGAGCGCGCCTAATCCTTTGCTCGTGATGCGGCTTGCGCAATGGATCCGGGAGTCAAAACCAGACGTAATTCACACCTGGATGTACCACGCAAATTTGGTTGGCGTACTCGCGGCTCGCTTGGCGGGTAATGTGCCCGTGGTCTGGGGCATCCACAATAGCGCCTTGGACCCTCGCATTAACAAGCGTCGCACCATGTTAGTCAATCGGGTCTGTGCCTTCTTATCGCGAAGATTCCCCGCCCGGATTGTTTGTTGCTCCGAGGCGTCGCTGCGCATCCACGGGAGTCTTGGCTACTCCGGCGAGAAAATGGTGGTTATCCCCAACGGTTTCGATCTAGAAAAAATCAAACCCGACCCTGACGCCCGCGCTTCGGTTCGTCAGGAGCTTGGTATCCCCCTAGATGCTCCCCTGATTGGAATAGCAGCCCGCTTCCATCCCCAAAAAGATCATCGCAACTTCGTGCGGGCCGCCGCCCGGCTACACAAACAGATGTCCGACATTCACTTCTTACTCTGCGGACTTGACATCACCTGGCAAAACTCACAACTAGCGGGATGGATCGAGACAGCAGGCATACGTGACTGTTGTCACCTCTTGGGTGTACGCCAAGATATGACTCGACTCTTCGCCGGGATGGATATTGCCACCACTGCTTCTCTCGGCGGTGAAGCCTTTCCCCTGGTAATAGGTGAAGCCATGGCATGTGGAGCGCCCTGCGTCGTGACTGACGTTGGGGACTGCGCCCTGATCGTTGGTGAGACCGGTACCGTAGTGGCGCCTGGAGATCCGGAGGCACTAGCCGAGGCATGGCGGAGTCTCATCGAAGCCGGACCGAGAGTGAGGCACCGCCTCGGGATCGCGGCCCGGCGCCGCGTCCAGCAACATTTTGCACTGCCAGTGATTGTGGAGCGTTACCAGACCATCTACTCCCGGTTGGCTGCGGGGGCGGTACATGTCTTGCCATCCGCGAGTCTTTCAGAAATTGCCCCTTAGCCTGCAGTCACGACACACGCATGCGCGCCAACCTAAATCGACCCCGACTGGTCTGGGGAGTAAAATTCGTCGCCGCCATCCTTACTTTCCCATACGAAAAAAACAACGGCTTAGTTGATGCGCCCGACAAGTAGCCCTCCTTGAAAAATGCTTCATCAGAATCGGGCATCGAAGTTCACTTTGAAGAACCGCTTGTCTTCTCATCCTTTGTTCCTCGCGTATCTCGAAATTATCTGCCCGAGGCGGAATGCTTAAGAATATGTTCGCCAATTCTAGTCGTCTCAACGAGGAACGCGCTCGTAAGACCATTCGACGCGTTAAGAGTCTAATGCTGCCCGTCGCACTTCTTGCTGTGGTCAGAACCCTTGTGACGTGTAGTGCGACATCGGGCTCGACGTTTCAGTTTTGGGCCGTCTCTGGTTTGGTCCGAGTGGGTAAGACCGACGCTCCTGGGTCGACTACTTCCATCAGCCTGTCCGGCGCGCGCGGCGAAACGGTGGACGCTCAGGTCATCGTGCAGGCGCCTTCTGGCGGCCTGTCCAACGTGAACGTGAGCGCCTCAGCACTCACCGGCCCGGGCGGCGCCACTATCCCAGCTTCCAATATCACTCTCTACCGCGAATACTATCTCTCCGTCACCGGCACCGCCAGTTACGGCGGCGGCAGTAATCCTCCGCTCGGCTCAGGCACCTACCCCGAGCCCCTCATCCCCTTCAACGATCCGGAGACAGGCTCGTCGCTGTGTGGAACGGCCGCCATCCTCAAAGCCTGCTATGCCAGCGTCGGCGCCGGGCAGAATCAACCCTACTGGATCGACATTTCCGTGCCCCGCGGAG
>Ga0137418_10003320_pt1 | contig 14812 bp, 21 predicted proteins | sample CZODoug3_1_2_16f_FD_122242 | JGI IMG/M metagenome (GOLD analysis project Ga0137418, IMG submission 122242) | Vadose zone soil fungal communities from Angelo Coast Range Reserve, California, USA - CZODoug3_1_2_16fungal (Hybrid Assembly) | ecosystem: Environmental > Terrestrial > Soil > Vadose... | reverse complement strand
GGTCCTCTACATTGAAGGACCGGACGGCGAGCGGATCGAAGCTGCGGATATATCGTGGCGTGGTGTAAAGCGCGGGCCGCCCGGGTCCTGAGCAAGGCGGCCCGGGAAGCGGGGTGGTTATGCCTTTGCGAGATCCCGCAAGTGGGCAAGCCATCCGCCGCCTGGTGGAGCTCGGGCTCAAGGGGAAGAAATGACGGAGCAGGAAGAGTTGATTCAGAATATCAGGGAACGTCTAGGCGAGATGCCAAAGGGAGCACTGCCGTTTGATCTGCTGGCATTTGCCACCACTATAGGAGAGCGCTACTCGATGACGCAGAACGAAATCATCCGGCTTGTTATGAATGAAGCCGAGGCCTTGGGCGTCAATTACCTCATCGGGTCGAGCTCGCGCTGAAGGTGAAGGGGAAATGACGATTCCACGGCCTCAGGAATGGACCAAAGCCGAGGTGCATCAGTTGAGGATGTTGGCCAAGAGGAAAGTAAGCGCGGATAGTATCGCAAAATTGCTTGGCCGCTACGTAGGCTCAGTGAGAACAAAAGCACTCGAATTGAATCTGATCCTCTGCAGGAGGCTGAAAGTGAAGAAATGACCGCTCCGGGGCCTCCGTGGACACCTGAAGAAGACGGGCTGCTCCGATCGATGGGGGCGGCTGGCGAAAGCGCCACCGCGATTGCAACGCTGCTCAAGCGCAAAGCGGCGGGGGTGCACCAGCGAGCTCACTTACTCGAGATCAAGTTGGCCCGTTCGCCGGCAGGGCCGAAGCGGAAGTGGAAATGACGTTTCAGCCTGGGGATACGGTCCGCCTTAGCAAGCTTGGCGAAAGCCGAATGAAGCGAGCGCCCGCGAAGACTGGAAAGATCGTGGCAGCAGGAAACAGAAACCTCAGCCCGAATATCGTTCGCGTTCAATTCGACGGAATGAAGCGTCCTGTGAGCTTGCATCGGACGTACATCGAGCAAGCACCGGAATTGAAGGCGAAGGGGAAATGACCGAACGCGAGCCAGAGCCTACCCGCCACCCTGCTCCCTCCAGGCCGACGCCACCGCCACCATCACGCCCGACGGAACCATCCCGGCAGCCGGAGCCGAGCAGGCAATAGGCCAAGCCCTCAAGGGGCCTGCTTTCGCTCGCCTGTGGCGTGAAGTCGATGACTTGCCGCGCTTCATTGCTAACGTCGCTACACGGCTCAAGCCCAAGCTGTAGCGCGATTTGCCTTACCTCATAAATCACTGGTCAGGCTCTTCAAGCCAGCCCTCCGCCGCTGCCGCCGCCCGAAAGGATCGCCACGCTCGAATTTCGCTCGCCTCTGACATGCAGGCTTGGTTGATCGCCTGCCGCGCCACCTGCCAATGCGGCTTGTTTTGATAAGAAAGCCGCATGTGCACCATGAATGAATAAGCATCGTCGGCGCTCTTGATCCGATCGGCCCCCGATTCCGGTTTGAATTTCATGGGGCTAAAACCCATTTGCCAAAACTCCTTCAAGGCGGGTTCCGAGAGGTGATCGTCCCGGGACGACCAGAACAGCGCCCCAGTCGGGCCGCCGGTAAACGTGCTGTCGGAAATCATACGGGAACGTTGGAGACGAGCATGGTCAAAACAGCTCACCGGGCGATCTACTTCGCCCTTGCTCTCTTAATGCCGACGCCGCCCTAGCGGAATATGATCGCTGGACGGCGTTGGATTAGGTACCGAGCCCTCATAATCCCCGGCATTGTTTTGTCTGCACAAGCCATGCCAAGGTTCAACGGAGCGGGACCGTAAGACTACGGGATTTGTTTGTCCGCTCGACCGCGCTTCAATGCGGCATGGCAGACAACCGAACTATCTCCCAGCTAGAGGCCGAAGGTTATCCTTGGATCGGGTGCGAGTGCTGCAAGGGCACCGTATGGGTGCCGTTCAGGATGCTTCGCGAGCGGATCCCGATGCTCAGCGCCATGACGCTCGACCAGCTCGGCGCCAAGATGCGATAAATGCGGCAAGCGGCCGGAGCGATATTACCCCGCAAACCAGAGCGACGCCCGGGTTCGTTCGAAGCTTTCAATAGGAGTCGAAATGACAAAGCCGTCCCTATTCGTCGTCTTTGAAGGACAAACGGAGGGCGAGTTAGACTCCAAGCAAAATGACTGGCTAAGCGAGCGCGAAAACCCGACGCATATAATAAAAATAACAGATGAACGCCTAACAGTTGAAATGAGCGCTCCATCTATTGGCCACGCCCCAATAAGTTCACCTGACCGATTTTCAAGGAGCATCCAATACCACGAATATATTGTCGTAAACCGCACTGACGACGCCGAGCCCAGCAAAGAGCCGACTTGAACCGACACGTCCAGCGGGAGTTTAAATCATCGCGCAAGGACACGCATTGGGGACAGCGAAAAGCTTAGGAGGGACCGGTGACGACCGTTTGGATTTACGTCGATACCAGATACTATCCTGGCCACCCCGATCATATTAAGGTCTTTGCCAATCCGGTCGCCGCAGACGAATGGTTCAAGGAGAACGATCCCGAAGGCGCGGCATTCGAATATGAGGTCTTGGAGTGAATGCGCGCGACCGACAAACCCAGTGATGCTATTTCACAAAAACGCTCGGAATCCGGCGCGCTGGCGATTAGGGGGATTGGAGACGAAGGTAAACTGGTTGATGCGGGACCCGGAGAGGGCAGCCGGACCCCTGACATAACCGTAACAGCGCCTCCCTCATGGCCGCTCGGTTGATGCTGGCGTGACAACTGCACGGGGGAAATAATGTTCCCCCGACCTACTTGGTTTCCGCTCTCGTAAGGTCGGACAGCCGATCAAGCCGGTTTGCCAGGGACTTCCAACTTCGAGAAATGTTCATAAGCAAGGTGGCGCGTCGGATTGAAATATCAGCTTTCTTTGCGAGGAGTTGATATTCGGCTGCGTCTGCTCTGCATTGTTTGGCGGTTTGCATGGTTACTCCTCAATCAAGAGAAGATCCACTTTTGCTATTGAAGCCTTAAATAGAAGTACCCGCAATTCTTCCATTTGTCGGGGTTCGAAAGCTGATTGAGACGACGTTGCGTCCATCTGGAATTTGTTACAGCGATAATAGCATCATCGGAAGTCCGCCGCCGCGCTCACTAAAACCCCGTCACGCTATTTCACGAAACCGCTGCGATCCCGACGGCATCGCCCAACCGAAGCCGATTATTTCAAGATGTGCCCGAGTTGCGGCGACAGGGCGTTGACATCGCAGCATCGGCAGGCGCGCGGCCATTCCCCCGAAGGTGCGGATTGGGAGTGTCGGTGGCGAGAGGGTGCGCAGCATCGTGACCCCGGCCTCGTCATCACCGGCGCAGCGCTCGCCGTGAAGGATCGGCCAGTCGCTATCATCGACCTTGGCATGATCGCTTGCGGCTTTGGTGAGTGGTTCAACCATCGCCAGGAAATGGATATCTTCCGCGGCGGTTCGTTGTCGACTTGCGGCGCTGGCAAAGACGGCGCCGGATTGTTCGCCTTCATGTCCAACGATTTTGGCAATTTTGGCCGAGTCGAGCGGCGTGCCGCCACTGGACAGGGGAGAAGCAGCCGGCCGAGGCGTGACATGCCCGATCAGATCCAACCCAGGCTTGACGTGGCGGGCAAGGTCCGCGGCTTTTCCGTGACCGTGTACATGCATGTAGAAAACGTGCGGATCTTCCCAGAAAAAATGATTGTGCAGCGCGGTTACATCGATTCCGTTGTCCAGCAGCTCCGCCATCACTGGATTCACTTCTTCCTGCAGCAGCACCAGATCTCCCATCATCACATCTGTGCCGTCGCTCCCCTTCGTCAACGCGATCCACCCGCCGAAACCAAATGGAGTCGGCGTCGAAACGCCTTCAACGGTCATCTTCAAATCGTTGCGCGGGACATTCACCTTCAACACACCGGCCTTGAAATCGCCCTTCCGGTCCAGCGTCTTCAACACCTCTTGATAGTCGCCCGGTATCTCCTGGGCGCGAACCACGGTGCTTCCCAAAAGCAAAAAAACTGTTCCTACCACTATCGTAGAAAGAATTGATTTCTTCATTGCGTTGCCTCCACTGAATTTATTTTGTTGTGCAACCTCTTCCGCCGCGAATTTCATTTCGCATCGCCCACCTGGCCGAAAGCGTGATACAGGCCTTCCATCACCTGCATCCCTCTTTCTAGAAGTTCGTGGTCCGGGATCGCTTGCTTGGCCCATCCTTTCAGCACCTCGTCAATCCCGAATCCCTCTTTGCGGCCAAACTTCTCATCGAGCACATCGGCGTCATGAATGACTTGTCCAATCAACTCCACTTTCTTATCGCGGATGTGAAACACTTTTTGCAGGGTCTCGAAGGTGCAGTCCTCCCCGCGGTGCCCGAATCCTCCATGGAACATGTCATATGGAACCGCTTCTCGTGGCACATTCTCCTCGTCCGCGAATGTAAATCGCGCTTTCCCGTCAATGAATCGCCGAATCAACCACGCTGAGGCGCATCGGTCGACTCCCGGTCGGTGCCGCGTAACCCAAACCCGGCCTCGATACTCTTGTGGATGAATTTTCAGGATTTCTTCTGTTGCTGGCGGAGAGGAATCGGCCTTCTTCAATAGTTCTTCGACTCGCTTCCGCAGCGGGCTGCCGAAAAAATCGATCTCCGCAACCTCATGGAATCGCGCCCTTAGACGTTTGATCTGGCCGGTCGCTCGTTTCTGCGCGGGCAGGGAAGAGAACTTCTGTAATCCTCGAATCAACTCTTGGTAGTCTCGGCTGCGCGCCTCCGCAAATCGCCCAATCAGTTGCGGAGTCGTCAGGTTGTCAATCGACTGAACCTTCAGAACTGACGCCTCGCCGCCATACTTGCGAATCGCAATTCCCAGCCACTCAAACCGCTCCTGGTTCGCGCCATTATTCGGCAGCAAATAACCGGAATTGCCCAGCGCTACCGCTCCATACCGCTGCAGCTTCCGCCAAACTTCCACTCGCTGGCTGGCCCGCTTACTGGGTAGCCTAAACGTCAGTAGCAGCCACGGACTCCCGTTTTTTGCCGTTCCAATTTTCATTTCTCCATGATGTTATGGCTATAACATCCCGATGTCAACTCAATGTGCAGGATCTCGACGGCAACCTTTTCTACTTCCACCACGATTAGCGAGTGCCCATCCCTTGCGTAGTTTGCCGGGTGCGGGCTCTGCTTGGAGCCCGCGATAGTAAAAGCGCGGCGCTAGGGCTTCTCTTGCATTTGTTCGTGGGTGCCCCATCCTTGCGCATTTGTTTTATGCAAGGGTGGGTCTTGGGTTCCTCTCGCCTTTGGTATTGGGTGCTCCACACGCCGTGGCTGCGTGTGGGTCTTGGGTTGCGCTTTTTTTGGAGCGCGGCGGCTTGCCACCGCTTTGCCGTACACTCCTCTCGCCACTCTTCCACCAATCACGAATTCACAGACTCCAGCCGCGGTGTCCACAACACCAGCAAAATCAATCCACCCGCGAAAAGCCAACCAGCCACCGCCCAATCCGCCCCCAGCACTTTCAATAACAACCCGAAAAGCGTTGGCGTCTCCGCAAACGCGAACGACAAAACATTCGCCGCTCGCCACTGACCTAATCCGGCGCCATCATCCGGATCGCGTCGCAGCGCCTCTGCGGAGAGTCCCAGCATCTTTCCCCGCATCGTCCACCCAACGCTCACCGACGAGAACGCAGCCAGCGCCAACGCGCCCACCATGACCGGTTCGACCGCCTTCACCGCCGGCTTCAGAACTACCTGCAAAACAAACACAAACAGGAACCACGTAATCACAAACGCCACGTGGATCACTCGCACTTCCAACAGTGTCTTTTCCCTAGCACCCATTCGCACCTCTCCACGCCGTCTTTGTTTTTTCCTCTGTAGTGGCCGGTCTTCAGACCGGTGCTGTTTCTGACTCTTTGCGCGTGCGAACTCTACTTGGAAGCCCGCGATAGTAAACGGTGGGTATTGCGTTTCCGTTGCCGTTCAGTTTCCTCCCACAGCGCCGTAGCTGCGCCACACGTTAGCCCAGCCCGTCAGGGCTGGGTATGGAAGTAAAACGAATCGCCAGCGCCGTCGGTGCGGCACATGCCCGATTTTTCTTCCCGCCCCACCACCCGCCACCTCATTACATCCTTTCTTCAAACCGTCTTGTCCCTGGCATTGCACAACCTCTCCAAATTGCAATCCACGCACCGCGGATTTCGCGCCACGCATACCCGCCGCCCGTGCCAAATCAGCTGATGCGAAAACTGGATCCATTTCTCCTGCGGCAAAATCTTTATCAAGTCCTGCTCGATCTTTTTCGGATCTTCGTTCTTGGTCAGCTCCAATCGATTCGACAGCCGCTGCACGTGTGTGTCCACCACCACCCCGCTGGCGATTCCGTACACCGTTCCCAGCACCACGTTCGCTGTTTTCCGCGCCACTCCCGGCAACGTCAGCATCTCGTCCATCGTCCGCGGAACTTCGCCGCCAAACTTTTCCAAGATCGTTTTGCTCGCTCCCATGATCGATTTCGTTTTGTTCCGGAAAAATCCCGTTGGCCGGATCTCCATTTCCAGTTCCGCCGGATTCGCATGCGCAAACGCTTTCGCGTCCGGATACTTTTTGTACAGCGTCGCGGTCACCTGATTCACCCGCACATCGGTACATTGCGCGGAAAGAATCGTCGATATCACCAGTTGAAATGGATTTTCGTGGTTCAGCTCGCACGTCGCGTTCGGATACGCTTCATCCAGCCCGGCCAGAATTGCCGCCACTCGTTTCGGATTGGTTGGATTGGGTGTCGCGATCCACTTGGCGGACGCATTCTTCGCAAGGCTTTGCTGCGGAGTCTTTTTCGCGGTGGCTTTTTTCTGTTTCTTGCGTCGCTTCGGTTTCGGGCTCTTGCTCTTTTTCGTTTTGCTCATGCTCGCCAGACTACAGCATGCCCGGCAAAACCTCCAGCAACCGCCGAAACGCTTTTCCGCGATGGCTGTACCGATTTTTCTCCTCGCCGGAAATTTCCGCGAACGATTTATTCAAAGCAGGAAAGAAAAACACTGGATCGTATCCAAAACCGCCGGAGCCGCGCGGCCCATCCAGAATCGTGCCGTCCACGCGGTTGGTGATCACCGCCAAAATATTTCCTTTCCGTGCCACCGCCAGCGCGCAAACAAAATACCCAGCCCGCTCGCCAGCTGTTTTTCCGGCCAGCGCGGCCAGCAGCTTTTCATTGTTCTGCTCGCCCGTCGCGTTCGGCCCAGCGTAGCGCGCGGAAATCACTCCTGGCGCGCCGCCCAGTGCCGGCACCACCAATCCGGAATCATCCGCGCATACCGCTTCGTCCGAAATGCTCGCGGCGTGCAACGCTTTGCCCACCGCGTTCTCCGCGAACGTCGGTTCGTTTTCTGGAAAAGGTTGTAGCTCGGAGAATCCCGGCAGCAGCGCCAATTCGATCGCCGAACGAACTTCCACCGCGATCGCGGAAAATTCCCGCAACTTTCCCGGATTTGACGATGCTAAAAACAGTCTTTTCGCTGAACCCATTTTCGTTTGGAAAAATTCGCGTTATCGCCCGCGCGCCAGAAACTTTGCCGGCAAAATCGTCCGCTGCACTTCCGAAACCCGCCGGATTCCCGCCGCGGCCAGCGCCAGCAGATCCTGCATTTCGCTACCGGTGAACGGCCGGCCTTCCGCGGCCGCTTGGATCTCCACAAAGTCCCCGCTGCCGGTCATCACCACGTTCATGTCCACTTCCGCGCGCGAATCTTCTTCGTACACCAAATCCAGCAGCGCCTGGTCGTCCACAATTCCCACGCTGGTTGCTGCAACCGTATCGATCAGCGGCGAACGCTTCAGCATTCCGGCGGCAACCAATCTTTCCATCGCCAAAGCGAACGCCACAAACGCTCCAGTGATTGAAGCGGTGCGCGTTCCGCCATCTGCTTCAATCACGTCGCAATCCAGCCACACCGTGCGCTCGCCCAGCGCTTCCTGGTCGGTGATCGCGCGAATCGATCGCCCAATCAATCTTTGGATTTCCTGCGTGCGTCCAGACTGCTTTCCCCTCGCCGCTTCGCGTGCGGTGCGTTCTTCGGTTGCGCGCGGCAACATTCCGTACTCGCTGGTAACCCAGCCTTTGCCTTGGCCCTTCAAAAATCCCGGAACTCCATCGTTCACGCTGGCGGTGCAGATCACCCGCGTTTTTCCCAATTCGATCAGTACGCTGCCCTCCGCCGTGGAAATAAAATCCGGCGTAATTTTCAGCGCCCGCATCTGGTCCGCTCCGCGTCCGTCCGATCTCACACTTCCTCCTTGCGATTCGGCGAGTCTTGGCAATTTGTTGTGGCGTCAGTGTGCAGCGCGCTGCAGCGAGTGTCAACGCTTCGGTTGTTGCGTTCCCGGCTTGTTCGATCCCGCCGGGATTGCCGGAACATTAGTCCGGATCGGAAGCGTTGTGGTGAGCGCGCCGGACTGCGCCAGCTTGGTGTTCACGATGAATAATTGTGTCAAATCAATATGCCCCGCAAGCGTGTCGACTTCTTGCCCATGAATCAGAATCTTCAATCGCTTCACTTGCGGCACATTTGCTTCCAGCGTTCGCGCGATGGAATCCACGGCAAGTTGTTCGCTGATGATTCCCGACGGTGTGGAATTTGCCAGCGCATCGGAAAAATCCGCGATTCCCGTGCCGTCCGGCAGCAAATAAAATGCCAACAGTGCCGCGTCGGCCGGAAGCGTGCGCAAATCCGAATCGACCGGCCCGGCAAGCAAAGTATTCAGCACTTGCTTGGACCGCAACACCGGGTCGCTGGAGAGTGCCAGGTCCACATTCAACGGCGCCAGTTCGATTTCTTGTTCGCTCGAAGCCCAGAACACTTTCGCTTTCACCACCGGGTCCGAAGAATTTTGCACGATGGCCTGAGCCAATTCGCGGCGAGCCTGCTCCGCGGACTCCTGCTGAATTTTCGCTTCTCTTTTTACCCGGCGGCGCAAGATTGGAAAATAGATCGCGGCAATCAGCACCGCTGCTCCCAATCCGATCAGCATCCAGGTACGCCAATGGATATTCATCGCTGCGAACTCACTTCGGTGGGCAGCACGTATGACGGCCGAAACGCCGCGACTCCACGCGCAATGGCGTCCGCAACGCCGGGCATCATCTGGTCCAACTCGGCGCGATCTTGCACGCTGACGCTCGATAGTTCCACCGCGATTGCCGGCGCTGCGGTGGTGCGCAGTTGGCGGATGCTGGCGGTCTGCGCGTTGTTTGGCGAACCTTTAAAGCGCTGTGCCAGCAAACCTTGCACCGCGTCTCCGAATTTGCGGCTTAGTCCGGCATATGGATTTTGCGCGTGGTCCCAACTGAGAATGGTGCCGATGGTCGCGTCGGGCGCGTCGGGTGACACATACACCCGGACAGTGCCTGGAATACCGGTAGAAGAAATATGCAAAGTGACAAACAAAGCGCCGCGCTGTGCGTTGGCCAGCGTCGAGCGATCGTCAAACGAAGGACCCTCGTTACCCGCGCGGGTTTGCAGTACTTGAAAACCTTGCGCTTCCAGCGCGCGCCGTACCTGTACCGTCAAATCCAGCAGCAGATCGCTTTCGCGGATCCCTTGCGCGCCGCGCGCGCCGGGATCGGTGCCTCCGTGCGCCGGGTCCAGCACGATCACGCTCACGTTGATTGGTTGAGGAGCAGCGGGAGGCTGGGCGACAGGGAACGGCGCAGCGGCGATTGGCGTGGCCGGCTTTTGCGGCAATTGCGCGGTGGAGACGTACGACCGTGCGGCAATCAGCAGCGCGATCGCGGAAAGAATCGCGGCAATTCGGAAAAGGAATGGTCGGATCAGGTTATGCACAACTGGCAGAATAGCAAATCTGCTCGGCAGCGCGCATTCGCGGAGACGTTTCGTCGCGAAAACGGCCTGGCTTCTAGGTTCCCGCACGAGTCTGGGAGGGCACGGCTTTAGCCGTGCCGAAAAGCGAGAACGAATCAGGGGTTTTAACCCCTGAGGTCCCCGCGTCGTTCATAAACTGCTTTTATGGGAGAACTTCTGGAAGTTAGGTTGCGTCGACGGCGTCGACGGGAGCGCGGCGAACGGGAGTGCGAAGTTTTTCAGTAGCGGGGTAGACCATGAATCCTACAGCGATGATTACCGCGCCAAAGAGCAGGCCGTTTACGCCGAGCACGGATTCGGAGTTGCTCTTAACGACCGCCAGCAGCAGCAGCGAGAGGGGAAAAACGCCGGCCAGAACGCAACCGACCAGCCCGCCGGGCACGCGGAATTCCCGTTTGAGTTCCGGCTCCCGAATGCGCAGCATCACCAGGGTAACGAATTCCAGCATCAAGCTGGCGCCGTACAGCATAATGTCCAGAGTAATCAAGCGCTGAAAGCCAAGGCCGAGGCACAGCGCCCAGCCGCTGGCGCAAACGATGATGGCGACCCATGGAGCCTTGGAGCGCCGGGTGGTTTTGCCAAAAACTTTTGGCAACATGCCTTCGCGAGCCATGGCCAGCGGCAGGCGCGAGTAACTCATCACCAGGGCATTGAACATGCCGAAGGCGCTCATCATGCCGCCCAGCACAATCAGGAAGCGCAGCCACTCGAGGCCAAGAAATTGGCCGCCAATCAATCCGCCGATCGCGCCCCAGGCACCGTCGCCGCCGAAGCTGGATGCGGGGATGCCGGTGAAATATACCGCCACGAACGGCAGAACGTAGGTGGCTGAAACCAGAATTACTGCGGCGATCATTGCCCGGGGATAGGTGCGCTGCGGGTGCTCGACTTCTTGCGCGATGGTCGAAGCGTTGTCCCAGCCCATGTAATTCCACATAGCGACCATGACCCCACCGAGTAGACCGAGGCCGGTTCCGGCGATGGCGGTGTGCGGCTCGGCGAAAGCGCCAGTTTTGAACGGGCTCATGACCACTACCAGTGCAAAGGGCAGCGACAGCAGGAAAAACAGCCACAACGAAGTGATTCCCACTACGCGGATTCCGGCAACGTTAAGCGCAGCACACGCCGCGATGACGAAAAGTCCGGCGACCACTCCGTGATTGCCAACTCCGAACCACGGAGCGATCTGCTTGAGATAGAAAACGAAGAGCGTGGGATAGATGGCCATGTCAAAGATGCTGGCGGCCAGCGAGAGCCACGCTTCCTGGAATCCCCAGAAATTACCGAGGCCGCGGCGAACCCAGGCGTAGTATCCGCCTTCCTGCGGCAGGGCGCTGGAAAGCTCGCCAATCATGAACGCGGTGGGCAGGCTCCAAAACAACGGCAGAACGAGCAGAATCAGGATTCCCAGGCCGTAGCCGGCGCCATGAATAATCTCTTCCGTCCCATAGGTGCCGCCGGAAACCATGAAAAAGGTAGCGGCAACCAGCGGCCAGAGCGTGAGCTTCGCCGTTTTCTTTATCGATGTGGAGATGGAGTGGGAAGGAAAGTGGGCGGGAACCGATATGCTGCTCAATTTGTACCGTTGTCCTCCTAAACGAATCTCGTGGCCGGCGTTGCGGGAATTTTTACGAGTTCGCTTTTGAAGAATACAAGGTCTGCACTTGCATGCAACAAGAAAATGCATACAGTCGGAATATTTCTTGGGGCGAGAAGGAAGTATGTCTTTCGAGCGCAGGCCCTAGGCAACTCGCGGCGAAAGAGCGCACCGTGCGTGAGAAGATCACTCGAGCATGGTCGACGCTGCAGGAGCAGGTGCCCATACCGTCCTCGTAAAGCATTGAGTGTAGAACCTCCGTTCAGAGAAGCGGCTGTAGCTCCGATTCAATGACGTTCGTGTACTCGAACCCGATGACCGTCTTGCGAAGTTTTCCTTGCCGATCGTAGAGCAGGGTGGTCGGCAAACCTTCAATGCCGCCGAACTTCTGCTTCAAGTCATCGGGTGCGACTGCCAACGGATAGTTGACGCCAATTTTCTTGGCAAACCGAAGCGGGTCTTCGGTATCCGCCATGGTGTCGAATTTGAATCCAACGACGGCGAATCCGCGGGAGCCATAGCGATCCAGCAGCTGCTGATACCCGGGCATTTCTCTTTTGCACGGTTGGCACCAGGTGGCCCAAAAATCAATGAGCACCACCTTGCCACGAAGGTCAGCCGACGAAATCTCCCGCCCTTGTAAATCTTTCATGGCGAAGTCAGGCAGCCGCGAGCCTAATTGGCCCGCCGCGATTACCGTCTCTTTCACCGGTAGCGGAGGACTCGCCGATTGCTGCTTACATCCAGCGAAGCCCACCGCCGCGAGGCTAAAAACCAATAGACATTTGCTTGGCATCTATTCCTTCTTCTGCTCCTGCTTCTGCACTTCGAGAATCAGCAGTTTCAGGGGAACCGCAGGGTCTGCTTTCTTTTTCCCCGCGGGCTTTTTGTACAACTGACCACGAATTGTGACCGTCGTTTGGCTATCCGCAAAGGCTTCAAGGCCTTTGGACAACTCATTGGGCGTAAGCACGAAAGACCGATTCGGTTCGACTTGTAGGGCGAAACTGCCCGACGAGTCTTTCACGATTTTTCCGCGTGCGGTGATGACCATCTCCGCAGCGGTCACACCACTGTCGTAGGTCGCCTTAAGAAGCTGGACGGGATCAATCTGCCCGTCTTCCTTTGGCGTGACTTGGACTTTTCCATCGAGCAAACTGACTTCAACTGTTTGAACGCCAGACTGGCGTCCGAGGTGTTGCTTCACCCCGTATGCTCAAAAATTTCAAGTCATGCCTTCGACCCGCATTTCAATGTGCTTGATTTGCGCTTGGGCCGCTGGGCTAACTATCGAAACCAGCAGAGCAAGCAGGGCCATTTTTTTCGTGTTCATCGCTCCTCCTTTTTCTTCTTTTTTCTTAACGGTGCATCCGAAACTGCTGGGTGATTCCAAGACTGATGTGACGCCGAACGGGCATGAACATCACGCCGGTAGAATGCGTCACGTCCCAATCCATCCCGAGCCAGACGTGCATCCCAGGGCGCACCCCCACGTATGTGGTGATTCCTGCCAGCAACACATCGCCGCCGCTCCCGCTCTGGGTGACGCCCGCAATGCGATCATCCTGAGAATGCAGCCAGGTCAAAACGGGTCCAATGAACCATTCCCGCGCCACGTTCTTCGATTCATAGGGTCTGTACGATAGCCAGAATCGTGATTCGATGTCGCTGCCGAGTCGAGTGGCCTGCGTTCCTTGTGACCGGATTAGGGCATGGAAATCCTCATCGGCAACAAGACGCCTCAGATTGAACAGCCCGGTGTAAGTCCAATTTGCGGCGAGAAAGAGATCGGTGGAGCCAGAGCCGGGTTGCAGACCCGCAGGAAGTCGTTTACCACTAGCGTCAGTCAAAGCGGTTCTCCCAGTCGGAATCTTTGGGCCGAGTGTGACCGATGCCTGGGTTGTCCCGCGTTCCGAGTCTCGCCTATAGAAGCGATACTTCACGAGCACCATGGAATCGCCGACGCCGGTTCCGCCAACGGCCGGCGCGCTTGGGGTGTCAAAGCGATTGGTAACCACCGGAACGACCAAGGCCAAATCAAGATTGCGGTAGAACCCCCAGGTGAAATTGAAATCGCCCTGGTGAGAGAAAGTGGGGAACGCAGTTACGGGAATACCGCTCGAAATTCCCGGCATCAGGCCTCGTGTGGTAAAGACCGAATTGTAAGAAACAAGTCCGCCACCGGGAAACAGCGGTGGGGCCGTCTCCGGGGCGGGGCCCTGCGCGATGGCTGTCGAGGCAAAGAGCAATGGGAGCAACGACAGGGCTACTTTCGCAAATGGCCCAATGAAACGCGGATTTCCTATTCTCAGCAAGGGTTCCTCCAGTAGAAATGGGTATGCCGAAGCGCACGAGTGCTTCAAGTCGAGAGTTGACTGGAGGTCTAACTAGATGCGAAGCGGGAATTGGGCCGGAGTGTAACGCGTCGGCGGAGCGTGGCTACGTGCAGCGATCCCGCTGTCGAGGGAATCCAGAACGTGAATTCTGTCGGTCGCTGGCAGAACTGCCGATACAAGCGGAGCGTAGGAAACGCCATGCACCGAGGAGGGCTGCACAAAAGGAGCGTGCATCGATGGCATGGTCTGGCAGCAATCCTGCGCTTGATGGCCGTGCGACGAGCACTGCATTGAATCGCAGCACTGCATGGCCTGCTCTGGTGTGGTCGCTGCATCGCAGTCGAAGGCATACGCCGCGAGAGCGACAGCTACCGAACACAGAAAAACTAGTTTAGCCAAGCGCATCGCTTACTAAATTAAACGCCCGGCGGGTTTCAGTCAAGAGGAGCCGCGCCAGGAGAGCCGGGCTGCTCTCCCACTGCGGGGAAAGGCGCAAGGGTTGTGCTACACTTCGCCGGTTTGCGGCACTCATAAATTTTGGATGTGGAGATGGTGCGTATGATTTCTTTTCGCGGAGTGGCGGCGGTTGTGGTGATGGGAATTTCGTTCCTGGTTTCGCCGGCGCGGGGGCAAAAGAGCGCGGAGCAGGCAGCGCAACAGAATGGGCCGCGGGCGGTGACGATTGGGGATGCTTTCGCGATACGCGAAGTGAGCGACCCGCAGATGAGTCCGGACGGACAGTGGGTGGCCTACACCGTTAGTACCGTGAATCGCGACGAGGACAAGACCGAAGAGCGGATCTGGATGGTTGCGGCGGCGGGCGGCGAAGCGCTGGCATTGACGGCGGAGGCGGTTTCGTCTTCGCATCCGCGATGGAGTCCCGATGGAAAATATCTGGCGTTTCTTTCGGCGCGGAATGACGGCAAGACCCAAGTCTGGCTGCTCAACCGCCAGGGCGGTGAAGCGCAGAAGTTGACCGACACGGCCCAGGACGTGGACGCGTTTGAGTG
>Ga0137418_10003318_pt1 | contig 14814 bp, 13 predicted proteins | sample CZODoug3_1_2_16f_FD_122242 | JGI IMG/M metagenome (GOLD analysis project Ga0137418, IMG submission 122242) | Vadose zone soil fungal communities from Angelo Coast Range Reserve, California, USA - CZODoug3_1_2_16fungal (Hybrid Assembly) | ecosystem: Environmental > Terrestrial > Soil > Vadose... | reverse complement strand
GCCGGCTGACCATCATGAGAAGGCCGCGGCGCGAGCCGTGGTCTTTCTTGTGCAATTTGAAGTGTTCCGTCAGCTGGCCAATCCGCTCGCTGAGCAGCGCGATTTGGACTTCCGGGCTGCCGGTATCGGTAGCATGCGTTCGGTACTGTCCGATGAGGGTTTGCTTATGTTCGGTGGCTAACACGAAACTGATGCACTCCTGCTTCTTTTCGATTTTCCTTCGTTAACGTCTTTTAGGTTAACACTTTGCGGGCGGAGGTGTAAAGCAGGGAGGGGTAACAGGAGGCTCCAGCCGATTCGCGCTCTATCTCCGGGTCCGTGAAGGGTAGAATAATGATCCGCGTCCCCAACCTTCCTGTCCCCAGATTTCCCGAGGTGAATACGACCACTGCAAGTTTGCGCTAAATCAGGAACCGTCGAACGACGGAGGAAAGACCTGATGAGACTCGTTGGAGTCATCAGAACAACCGTTTTGTCTCTGACTCTGGGACTCGCGGCTTCGGCGTATGCGCAGGAGCAGCACGACCAGAAAGAGGAAGAGAAAGCCAAGCCCGCTCAGCAGGACTAGAAAAAAGCGTCCCCAGACAGACCCTCCAAAACGGAAAAGCAAGCTGCCGAGAAACAGAAGGACAAAGCCGGGCACGAAGAGAAAGCCACCCAGCAACAGAACAAGGACGGCAAACCGGAACAGATCAACGAACGGCAACAGCCACAACATACCGAGCAGGCCCAGCCGGCACAACGCACGAAGGGTGGCGGCGACCATGGAGGTGGACGCATTCCAGAAGATCGCTACCGCGCCCATTTTGGACAGGAACACAAGTTTCATTGTCAGTCAGCCGGTTACGGCAGAGATCGCCGCTTCCCATACGGTGGTCATAAGTTCGGGTTCGTTGACGAGTGGCCAAGGACGAGTGGCCAAGCAACTGGCTCTACACGCAAAACGGTTTTGTGCTTGAGATTGATGGCGTGTATTACCTTTGCAATCCCACCTATCCTGGCGTGAACATCGCGCTCAGCATCACGCTCTAGCGAGGAAAGTTGCGCAACGGAGGCGACGGAGACCTTTCCATCCTCCCGGTGGTGTGCTGGTGGAGGTTGGTCCTTGGCAAGGAGGCTGCACGGTTCCTCTGGACTTTCTACCGGGTTTACCTGATGGCAGGGACCGGGAGGCCTTGATATTCCTTGGCCAGTTGTGAGCCCGACCACCGAGAGCTTGCGCTCAAGCGCTCCCGCTTGAGAGTGGGCATGGAGGACAGACCTATGAAATTGGTTGGAAGGATTGGCACCGCCGTTGTGTCGCTCACCCTGGGATGCGTCGTTTCGTCATATGCCCAGCAGGAGGAGAGAAAATCACTATTCGACAAGCGCCTAAAAACGGAGCAGGTTCAGGCGGGACTCCGGTTGCCGCACGTGGACAACCCAGGTGTCGGTTTCATGCCCAACTACCGCTACCGCGCGCATTTTGGCCAGGAGCACAAGTTCCACCTCAGCCGAACCGTTTACGGTAAGGATCGCCGTTTTCAATATGGCGGATATTCCTTCGGGTTCGTTGACGAATGGCCCACCAACTGGCGCTCGACGGAGGACGTTTTTGTGGTTCAAGTTGATGGCGGGTATTACCTGTGCAACGGCGCGTATCCCGGCGTCAAGATTCCGCTCAGCGTCACACGCTAACGACTCGCTAACTCGTTGATGGCGTAATTGAGGTGTCAACATGCAGAGAGTCGCTATCAGCAGAGCGGCGGTATTCTCCTTGCTTCTCGTAGTCGGAATTGCTGGATACGCCCAGCACGGCCAAGGAGGCCAAAGACAAGGAGGCCAAAGACAAGGAGGCCAAAGACAAGAAGGGCAAAGACAAGAAGGGCAAAAGCAAGAAGGGCAAAAGCAAGAAGGGCAAAAACAGGATCACGCGCTTGGGCAACAGGAAAGACACCAGCAGGAACAAGGGCAGCAGCGCCCTTCCGACAACCAGCGGAGGCAGACGCGGTCCAGGGCGGTTCGCGAGCAGGAGCGGCACGATCGCGCTCAACAGCAGCGGCCTACCGACCGGCCCACGCAGGTGTCGCAGGAATTGGGGCGCAGCCATCAGAACCGGCAGCCCACGCAAGAGCGCCGTCAATCCGACCGCAACCGGCAGCCATCCCAGCATCCCAGCCCGCAGGGGCGCAATGCGCATCCGCAACCCGCTCGCCAGTCGCACCTCGAACGGAGCGGTTGGCAACAACATCGCGCGCATCGGTGGGAATCCGAGCATCGCACCTGGGAACAACGAGGCGGCTACCGCGGCTACCGTATTCCCGACGACCGTTTTCGCGGATACTTTGGGCCGGAACATGGCTTCCGGGTCAACGGTTTGCCCTTTCTGGTGGTGGGAGGATACCCGCGCTTCCAGTACAGCGGATATTGGGTGAGCGCCTTGGACCCGTGGCCGGAATACTGGGGCGACAACTGGTATGACAACGATGACGTTTACGTCGCTTACGTCGACCATGGATATTACTTGTTCAACCGTCGGTATCCGCGCTCTGGCATTGCCATCAGCATTTCGATGTAAAGGGCGGGCTCATGCTGCACAACTTTACTCCGCACAATCTGGGACCTGAAGGAGTCCACAATGCTCGGAACTATCCTGCTTGTTGTTCTGATTTTGGCGTTGCTTGGTGCGTTACCGCGCTGGCCTCATAGCCGGGACTGGGGTTATTTTCCCAGCGGTGGCTTGGGGCTGGTGGTGTTGATCCTGATCATTCTGCTGGTGCTGGGCAGGATCTAAGTTCTTGCCCTGCGGCGTGCAGGGTTCGTGCTGGTTTTCTACAGGGACTGCCGGATGGCTGTGCCGACGAGGCGCTGCTATTCCTCAAAAGCGGATGATTCGTACACGGAGGAACTGATGAATGATGAATAAGGATGAGATTACTGGCAAGATCGAACAGATTGTGGGAAAAGCGAAACAAGGCGTTGGTGAAGCGGTGGGCAGCGACAAGCTGGCCAACGAGGGCGTTGCCGAGCAGGTGACGGGTGCGGCCAAGGAGACTTGGGGGAACGCGAAGGATGCGGCCAACGAGATTCAGGACTTCCGCAAGGAAGCTGCCTCGGAAAAGATGGACGAGAAGCGCGGGCAGATTAGCCAGGCCGTGACGGACGCCAAGGAAAAGGCGAAAGAGAAGATCGACGAGTTTAAAGAGCGGCACACCGCTTAGTTCCATGGGGTAGAAACTTGGGCCAGGGGACTATTGTCCCCTGGCTTTTTTTTGGAGTTGCTTTTGCAGGGGGTGTGGCGCCGGGTCGGGCAATCTCAGAAGCACCAAAAACCGGGAGGCCTCGGCTCGGAGAGCAGGAACTCCTGGAGTTTCCGCCATCTCGAGGGGAGGCCACGCCGGGTAGAAAGCGCGAGGGGAGATTAGCGACGATCGTCGCGGTCCCAATCTTGCTCGGTGTGCCAACGGCGTTCCTGCGCGTTGTACCACGCGTGATGCCGTGCCCAGCAGTTGTGCCGTTCGGCGGCCAGGCGTTCGCGGGCGCTGCGGGCTTGCGAACTCCGTTCACCATGGCGGGAAATGGCGCGGCTCAGCTTATCTTCGGCCTTCTCGATATGGTGTTGACACTTGGAGCGTTCCTCATCGGCACGCGCAAGCGGCGCACTGGCCACCGAAAGGATAACGCCGAGAACCGTGCTGGCGATGGCGGCCTTTCCGTACTTCTGCACTGTTTTCAAGGTTGCCTCCTGGAACAAGTTGGTGGGTCCATTGGTTGGGCAAAGCAAGTATTCCCACCTTCGTTCGACAGTCTTTATGATTCACGGCTGTGGGTTTGAGGTTGCGCGGGTACACGGGGCGAGGACGCCTGCGCCGCGATCGATTCTTAGAATAACTGCTGATCCCCTTCGGCAAGGTCGCTGCAGGCTCTGCGTTGGTCGGGATGACAAAATTCCTGGGATCTACTGACCCACAAGAAAAAAGCCCCGCCCTGTCGCTTCCGCAACAGGGACGGGGCACCCGGCGTGCCGGGTTGGTGATTTACTTTCTGGTGATCGCCGCAGCGGGCGCAGCCGGAAGGTTGAGAGCATAGGCGCCGCGACCATGCGTTGCCGCATAGAGTACGCGGGCTGAGTTGGACAGCACTAGGCCAGGAACTTCAACGTTGGGAAGACCTGCCGCCGCGGTACTCCAGGTGGAAGTGCCGCTGGGCAAACGCAGAACGCCAAAGTCATTCGAGGTGTAGAGATCGCCAGTGGCGTCATCGTGAACAAGAGCGGCCACAGGGATATCTCCAAGGTTGCCGTCGATGCTGGTCCAGGTAGCGGAACCAGCGACGGGGTCATAGGTCACATCGAAAACGTGGCCGGGTGTGGTCGGCGTTCTCGCAGTATAGCCGGAGTAGGAAACCCAGGCATGGTTTGGGTTGGCCGGATCGACGGAGATTCCGCTTACGAAACGGTTCGGAGAAGCCGTCGATAGAGAATCGATGCGGGTCATAACCACATTGCTCCCGTCGGCTCCGGGAGCATTGGAGACGGCGTCGGCGTTCTTGGTGACGAACACGCGCCCGGTGCTGGTGGCGGCCCAAAGCGTGTTCTTGTCGGTGGTGGCACGGGCGATGTTGGCGATGGCGCCTCCGCCTTTGTCGGCGCCGTACGTGGCTGAGGTTAAGTTGCCGTTCGGATCGGACAAGCCAGTAGCGCTGCCGAGTTCAACCCAGTCGCCGCAGGTGATAGTGAAGTCGCCGAAGAACTCATTACAGTGGAGGTCCAGCGAGGCTGACTGGCCGCCATTGTCACGAGTACGCCACACGCCCTGCAGTCCGGCAAACATGCTGCCGGCCTTGGCCGGGTTAGGATCGGCGATGATCGGAATATAGAAAGCCCAGCCTTCGGCCGGTGCGGCGAAGAAGCGGTCCGAGACCCAATCCCAGCCGAGCGGATTCTGGCCGTGGAAGTTTACGTCGACTTGCGGCGCGTAGTAGGTGTGGAAGCGGGTGCTGGGATACTTGGGGTTGAAGCCGGACTGGCCGCCATCGCCGCCCATCGTCATCAGCCACTTCTTCGTGCCCTGGTAGCGCCAGGTGCCGTTATCCTGTGTTCCGCCCAGCAGTTCGCCGGTCGGGTTTCTGGGATTGATCGACAAGCTCTGGAACTGCAGCGTATTCAGCCCAGTGTTAAGGCTGAAGATTTTCGTCGGCACGGACGACAGCAGGCGTTGGCAAGCGGTTGTGCCATCGGCGCTGAGGCCGCGGCTGGCGCACTGGCCGGAGGCATCGGTGTAGACGCCGCTGGAGCGCACCAATCCGCCATCGGAACCTTCAAACCAAATGTCTGGATTGCCGGGCTTGAAGACCAAAGCGTGCTGGTCAGGGTGGATGGAGTTGGGCGCGGAAGCCGAAGTAGCGTCGAACGTCAGATCCGTGAAGGTGCGGTTGTTGTTCGCGGGATCGGGATCGCCAGCGGTGGTGGAACGCAGAACGCCGCGAGCGTTCGACAGCGACCCAGCTTCACCGTAGACAAACGATCCGATTACGAAAACCGTGTCGGGATGGCCACGCGGCGTGTAGATCGCGTTGTCGTACCAGCACTGGCCGGTGCAGTAGTTGTAGGTAGCGTAGCCAGGGTCAGCCACGTTTGAGCTCGTCAGATACTTCCAGCTCGGTCCATTGGTGTCGGCCACATCGAGCGCCGATGCCGCCTGATTCATGTTGTCATTCCGCCAGACGCCGGCTCCCGGCTGTGCCGGAGGGCCACCGTTGCCGCCGCCATCGCCAACGTACATGCGGGTATGTCCGCCCTTGCTCGTGAGCGCGAACGCCGTGCGCGAGAAGGCGTCACCTTGCGTCGGTACGAACCCGAGCGAGACGAAGACTTGCAGGTAAGCTCCAGCGTGGTCATACGGAGCGCTGCGGAAAATGCCCAGGCCAAACGCCGAGGCGTACACAACGTGCGAGTTGCTGGGATCGAGCGCAACCTGGTTGACGCCCTCGCTGAAACCGATAAGATCGCCCGGAGAGAAGACAAGAGTAAAGGTGTTGCCGCCGTCGACGGACTTGTACAGACCGACAGGCTGGCCGGTAGGCGGAGGCGGGTTGCCGGTGGCGCCACCGGTAACGGCACTGTAGCCGCGGATGCCGCGCGTGGTGCCAACGTAAATCGTGTTGGCGTTCGTCGGGTCAATGACGACATCGCTGATGGAGCGATTTACGGCGAAAGCGCTTCCCGCCAACAGGGACCAGGAGTCGCCACCGTCGGTCGATTTGTAGATGCCTTGCCCGGCGCCGGAATCGGCACTGGCGTTCGGCTCGCCCGTGCCCACGTAAATCGTATTGCCGCTGGGATCGGTCGGATCAATCGTGATCGCGCCGACGGTGTTCGTGGTAAAGCTATCGGAAATGTTGGTCCAGATTGGAGTCGTGCTCAGAGCCTTATCAGTTCTCCACACGCCGCCACCGGCCGAGCCGACATACAGGCGGCAACGAGTGGTGGTGCAGGCGTTCTCAATGGCAAGGGCTGAAATGCGCCCGGAGGCAACATAAGCCGCGCCGGTCCGGCCGAGCACGGCAGGGTACAGGGCCGTTGTTGGTCCCAGCGAGGTCCATCCCGTGGCGATCTGTGGGCCGCGCAGACCGGCGGCCGATTCAGCATGAACCTTGGCGAAGTGCTGCTTCGCGGTTTGCATGAACGAAAGCGGAATGTCCTTGCCCGGATAAGCGCGGTTGGCCAGCTTTTCCATCTCGTAGCTGACGGGACCGCCGGAAGGTTCGCCGCCATTTTTCAAGCGGCCAGGTAGCGATTCCTGGCGCATCATTTGCAGGCGCCGCGCTGCCAAGATCTTTTCAGCAGAGGTCTGGATGGATGTTCGGGAGGGTGTTGCAGATGTTTTCAGCGCAGTTCGTGTAAGCGTTGTTTGGTGATGTTTCTTATCGGCTTTCGGAACAGCCAGAAGTAGGGTTGGCGTGAGCACCAGAGCAGAGACGAGTACGAGCGATTTGCTGCGCATCAAAGAACCTCCAGGAGAGTGGCAGGTGAGAGAATCCGGCGCCGGGTCGGCAAGGTAAGATCGCTCGAAAGCGGCGTGTCGCGCCCAGTTTGCGGAACTATACACCTCACACTGCACCACGCATGCTGACAGGCCATGAGGGAGGTGTCAAGATGCGAAATTTTGCACATTGACTACACAGACGCCTGGAACCGGAACACGCGCCTCACAGGAAAAACCGTACGACCGGTCGGTCGAGCGACGCGTCGAAGGCAGGGTTTTCGAGCCTGGTCTCCTACCCAATTTCGGACGCCGAGGATGAAAGCTGCTCTCCAAATCCGTGAACGAGGAGGCCGATAACGATTCCGCCCAGGGTTCCCATGCCGATGATCGGCGCATAAGCCTTGGTGGTGAGGGTGTCGGGGACGCCGAGCAATAAACCGAAGCACAGGCCGGCCGCCCAGCCAGGCCAGAGTAATTGGGCCGCCCGACTGCGAAGCCAATCCCAAACCGCGCGATGAAAGCCGCCGTGATCGCGGCCTTCGAATCGGGAAAAACTCATCGGCAACATGATCGCGACGTCAATCACTCCGAACACCAAACCGGACACGGTGCCGAGCAGGACTCTAGACATGGAACCCCCGTTCAGGCCGCTGTTGACGCGGGCGCCGCTAGTAAAGCAACCAATTCATTCACTGTCTAGAGGGAATGTCTAGAAGTAATCTGTGAGCCGCCTGCTGCCAGGCGGCACCCACCGCCGACTGCGCGCGTCGACCGCACGCCGCGAGCTGTTGTGATCTGCCTGAGGTTAGCTGGTTGAGACTACTGAGACTACAACGGCCGCACGCGAACCTCCGCGGGCACGCCCGTATAATCCCCACTCATGCTGCTCACGATAACGACAACCCACCAGCCGGCGACGGATTTGGGCTATCTCCTCCACAAGAATCCGCAGAGGATGCATTCGCTGGAGTTGTCGTTTGGCAAGGCGCATCTGTTTTATCCCGAAGCCACTCATGAACGCTGCACCGCGGCCTTACTGCTCGACGTCGATCCTGTAGGCCTGGTGCGAGGCAAGCGCGGGCAGCATGAAGGCGGCACTCTGGACCAATATGTGAATGATCGGCCTTATGTCCTGTCTTCGTTCTTAAGCGTGGCGATGGGCCGTGCCCTCGGAACTGCCATGACCGGCCGCAGCAAAGGCAGACAGGAACTGGCGGACCAAAAGATTCCGCTGACCGCTACCATGGCCGTGGTGGCGTGCCGGGGTGGGGAACCACTGCTGCGGGAACTGTTTGAGCCTCTGGGCTACGGCGTCAGTGCAGAACATCATCCGCTGGATGAGAAGTTTCCGGAGTGGGGCGAGGGACCGTACTACACAGTTCGGCTGCAAGGAAATGTTCGTCTTCAGGATCTATTGAATCACCTTTATGTGCTGGTACCCGTGCTCGACGCCGAGAAGCACTACTGGATCGGGCAAGACGAAGTGGACAAGCTATTGCGAAAAGGGAAAGGGTGGCTCGCGACGCATCCGAACAGGGAAGAGATTGTAAAGCGCTACCTACCCAGGCAGAGACAGCTGGCCCGGGAGGCGCTCGCGCAGCTCGCGGAAGACGATAATCCTGATCCCGATGCCCGGGACGAAGTGCGCGCGGAAGAAGAAGCAAAGATGGAGGCGCCGATCCGTCTTTGGCAGCAGCGCATGGCTACCGTGGTGGCGGTGCTACGGTCCGCGGGGGCGCAACGAGTTCTCGATTTGGGGTGCGGTGAAGGGAAGTTGCTGAAGTCCCTGTTGGAGGAAAGGGCGCTTACCGAAATCGTTGGTATGGACGTTTCGTACCGGAGCCTGGAAATTGCCAGCCGAAACCTGCGCCTGGACCGCATGCCGCCAAAACAGAGAGACCGCCTGATGCTGTTGCACGGGTCGTTGATGTACCGAGACAAGCGCCTGGCGGGATATGACGCTGCCACCGTGGTGGAAGTGATTGAGCACCTGGATGCGCCGCGGCTGACGGCGTTTGAGCGCGTGCTTTTCGAGGCGGCGCGCCCGAAAACTGTGATTGTGACCACCCCCAATGCCGAGTACAACGCGAAGTTTGACGCGCTCCCGGCCGGGCAGTTTCGCCATAAGGACCATCGCTTCGAGTGGACGCGGGAACAGTTTCAGCAGTGGTCGAGACGGATCGGCGAGCGGTTTGGATACGGCGTGCGATTTTTGCCGATCGGAGACGAGGATCCCCAGCTCGGCGCGCCAACGCAGATGGGGGTCTTCAGCCTGTGAACATTACGATGCCGGAGCTATCTCTCGTGGTTCTGATCGGCCCTTCCGGGTGCGGGAAGTCGAGCTTTGCTCAGGCGCACTTCAAGCCCACGGAAGTGATCTCTTCCGATTACTGCCGTGGGTTGGTTTCGGATAACGAGAACGACCAGGCCGCAACTGGCGACGCATTTGACCTGCTGCACTACATCGCTCGCAAAAGACTGGCTGCGGGGCGGCTGACGGTTGTCGATGCCACCAACGTCCAGATGGAGTCGCGCAAACCACTGGTGGCATTGGCGCGAGAATTCCATGTTCTGCCGGTTGCCATTGTTCTGAATCTCCCGGAGAAGTTGTGTCACGAGCGCAACCAAAATCGGCCTGACCGGCAGTTTGGTCCTCATGTGGTGAGAAACCAATCGCAGCAGCTCCGGCGGTCAATCCGGGGATTGGAGCGCGAGGGGTTTCGGCACGTCTTTACCATGACGTCGCCCGAAGAGGTTGCGGGCGCGACCATCACGCGGCAGCCGCTTTGGAACAACCTGACGAGGGAACACGGACCCTTCGACATTATCGGCGATGTGCACGGTTGCTATGACGAGCTCATCGCATTACTCACGCTGCTCGGGTATCAAGTCGACAATGCGGAGCTGAAGGCGATGCCACCCGCTGGTCGAAAGGCTATTTTTGTTGGCGACCTTGTCGATCGTGGTCCGGGAATTCCGCAGGTGTTGCGGCTGGTCATGAAGATGGTCGAGGATGGTGCGGCTTTCTGCGTGCCAGGCAACCATGACATCAAGCTGATGCGCAAGCTGAGGGGGCGCGACGTGCAGCTGACCCATGGACTCGCCGACTCCATCGAGCAGCTCGACAAGGAGACGCCGGAGTTCAAGCAGGGTGTCGTCAAGTTCTTGGATGATTTGGTGAGTCATTATGTTTTCGACGACGGCAAGCTTGTGGTCGCGCACGCCGGTATGAAACAAGAGATGCAGGGCCGCGGGTCGGGCAAGGTTCGGGACTTTGCGCTCTACGGTGAAACCACCGGAGAGACGGACGAATACGGTTTGCCGGTGCGCTACAACTGGGCTGCGGAATACCGCGGCAAGGCGATGGTTGTATACGGCCATACGCCTGTGGCGGAGCCGGAGTGGTTGAACGGAACGATCAATATTGATACAGGCTGCGTATTCGGCGGCAGGCTGACCGCGCTGCGCTACCCCGAGCGCGAGTTGCTTTCGGTTCCGGCTGAGCGGATTTACTACGCGCCGGCGAAGCCATTTCTGCCCGCATCGGAGGCCGCGCCGACGTTGACGGCGCAACAACAGCTCGATGACCTGCTCGACATCGAGGATGTGATCGGCAAGCGCATCATTCAGACGCGCTTGCAGCGCAGCGTCACCATCCGCGAAGAGAATGCAACGGCAGCATTGGAGGTGATGAGCCGGTGGGCTGCGAATCCGAAGTGGCTGATTTATCTGCCGCCCACCATGTCTCCATGTGGAACCTGCCAGCGCGACGGATTACTGGAACATCCAAAAGAAGCATTTTCCTATTTCCTCGACGAAGGTGTGCACAAGGTAGTTTGCGAACAGAAGCACATGGGATCGCGGGCGGTGGTCGTGGTCTGCCGCGATGCCGATGCGGCACGGAAGCGCTTCGGGGTGATGGAAGGAGAGGTGGGTGCCTGCTACACGCGAACGGGACGGCGTTTCTTCAACGATATGCCTCTCGAGTCAGAGTTTCTCGAACGGATTCGCCGGGCATTGGGCTCGGCAGGCATCTGGGAGAGCCTGAAAACGGAATGGGTATGCTTGGACTGCGAGTTAATGCCGTGGTCGGCGAAGGCGCACGAATTGTTGCGCCAGCAGTACGCCCCAACTGGAGCGGCAGCGCTAGCGGCTCTTCCGGCCGCTCTCGCGGCCCTGGCGGCGGCCGGGGACAATCCTGAAGTTCGAGAGCTTCTCGAACGATATCGCCAGCGAAAAGACTCCGCTGATCTTTACGTGGAGGCGTACCGGCGCTATTGCTGGACCGTGAATTCGCTCGCAGACCTGAAGCTGGCAGCATTCCATATTCTTGCCAGTGAGGGATCGGTTCACAGCGCCAAAGACCACGTCTGGCACATGGAGACGCTCGCTGGCATTTGCCGGGCAGACCCAGAACTGTTGCTGGAAACTCCATTTCAGGCGCTAGACCTTACTCAGCCCGCGGATCAACAGAAGGGCATCGCATGGTGGGAAGAGTTGACCGCAGCGGGTGGCGAGGGCATGGTCGTGAAGCCGTTGGAGTTCGTCAGCAAGGGGCGGAAGGGATGGGTGCAGCCGGCGGTGAAAGTTCGGGGCCGCGAGTATCTGCGCATCATTTACGGCCCCGAGTACACGATGCCCGAGAACTTGAGCCGGCTGAGGAGTCGAGGTCTGGGCGGCAAACGCTCGCTGGCTCTTCGGGAGTTTGCTCTAGGAATGGAAGCGCTCGAACGGTTTGTCGAGAACGAGCCCTTGCGCCGGGTTCACGAGTGCGTGTTCGGAGTGCTTGCGCTCGAGAGTGAACCGGTCGATCCAAGGTTGTAAGCGCTGCCGGGGTGTAGCGCTGCTAGGTCCTCAGTTGAGGTCGGATCTCAGTTGTGGTCGGAACCATGCGACGCCCCTCCCACATCGGCCGCCCGCGCCCGCTGACGGTACGGCTCGCTCATCCGATATAGATGATGCACCGGCCCGTGACCCTTTCCCAAGGGGTGGGCATTCGCGATGGCAGCGGCCACGTATGCCTTAGTCAGTAAAACCGCCTCTGGCAAACTCCGTCCATGCGCCAGGTGACAAGCCAACGCTGTAGCAAAGGCACAGCCGGTCCCATGGGTCGAAGTGGTGGCCAGCCGGGGGGACTGAAAGACCTCAAACTCAAACGTCCCCGCCGGCGTCGTGAACCCCAAAACGTCGATGGCGCGGTCGAGATGACCCCCCGTGACCACAACGTTGGGAACTCCGAGACCATGTAAATACTGCGCTGCCGCTCGCATCTCGGCTGGGTTTGTGACGGTAAGTCCGGTCAAATGAGCCGCTTCCTCAATATTCGGCGAAACTGCCGTAGCCAGCGGCAGCAGGCGCTCCAGTAAGATCGCCGCCCCTTTGGGCTCCAACAGCACCGCCCCGGACGAAGATCGCAGCACCGGGTCGAGAACAACGTTCGGCAGCCTCTGCTCCTCCAGAAACCCGGCCACCGCCGCCGCCACTTTATGGTCCGCCAGCATGCCGATGTGCACGGCCGCAATGGAGATATCCCGAGCCAGTTCCTCCAGAGTCTCAGCTACCAGCCCCGCCGAAACCGCTTCCGTTCGCTGGACGCCGCTGGTCGATTGGACGGTGAGAGCCGTGATGCACGCCACTCCATAGCAACCCTGCGCCGCAATCGTCTTAATATCCGCCGTCACCCCAGCCCCGGAAGAGGGGTCGAACCCGGCGATGGTCAGCACCACCGGAGGCGAAGTGGGCGGCGTTGGCGACATGATTCTCTGACTCTATCTGAAATTCCTCCATCGGCAAGTGGCTTGCTGGGAGGAGTACGGAAAGGGTACCGAGGTACCGAAGCATAAAATTTAGCACTGCACTTCAGTACTCTCTAGTAACCACCAGAGCGGTGGAAATCGGGGTCAAGTTGCTGATTCGACTCTTGTTACGCCGTCAATGCCTACTAAGTGTATTGTAATCATTCATATATGAGGAAATGCGCAAGTTTTACCAGAGCACAAATTATTATATAAAGTTAATTATATCATAATGTTATAACAATATACTTAATGTAATACATTAAGTAACGTGTTACTGAACGTTGAAAAGTAATGCGTACAGCCATTACGATCCAGCCTTGACTTAGCTCATGCAACCCTTTTACCATTCGGAAATACTAATTAAACAAACCAGTCGGGACACGCATCGGCTGCTGACTCTGAACCACCGAGGAGAATGCATGCGAAGACTTATAGCTTACGGACTGGCACTATTCTTAGGATTGACCAGCCTGGGGGCCGCGCATCGAGCCGACCTATCGGAAGCCAGCATTACGAATGACCAGCTTAGCCTGCAACCGAAACCGACCCTGGCGGGGAGCTCGGGCATGTCCAGCCGTAACGGCCACCCTTATCAGGTAGGCACGGCCAGCTGGTATGGCGACTACTTTCAAGGCAAGACCACGGCCAGTGGCGAACCTTACGATATGAATGACCTGACGGCGGCCCATCCCTCGCTGCCGTTGGGCACCAGGATCCGGGTTACCAACCTGCGCAATGGGCGGGCGGTCATCCTGCGGGTGAACGACCGTGGTCCGGTTGTAGATGGGCGGATCATCGATGTTTCCTACGGTGCGGCCCAGATTTTGGGTATGAGCGGAACGGGTGTCCAGCGGGTACGGCTGGACTTGGCTCCTGAGCGGCGGACAAAGGCGGCTCAGGCGGCGATTCAGCACGCTGCCATCAGTCCGGCACTGGGGCGCCAGATTCTGGCGCGCAGCTTGAGGACGGCCCAGCGGTCCTCTGTTCAGACAAGCCCTAATTCGGCGTCCCAGACCTTGGCCATGCTGCGGCAGTAGCATTTCTGCCGTAGCATTCACAGCCAGGAACTCATTACAATTTAGGCATGCGGGAAATGCTTGCGGACACGGCACGGGCTCGCCCGGGTGTCAATGGGCCCGGGAAGCATCAGCTCATCGTTGCCTTGGATGTACCGACTGCGGCGGACGCTCGCAAGATTGTCGCGGCTGTGGGTGACGCTGCGGTCTTCTACAAGGTGGGCAAGCAACTCTTCACGGCCGAGGGCCCGCAGGTGGTGCGCGAGTTGACCGCTGCCGGCAAGAAGGTCTTTCTCGACCTGAAATATCACGACATCCCCACCTCGGTCGCCGGAGCCGTCGGCGAAGCCGCCAAGCTGGCCGCAGATATGGTGACGGTCCACGCGTCGGGCGGCGGCAAAATGCTGCGCGCGGCGGTGGAGGCGGCAAAGGCTCGTCCCGGGATGGCGGTGTTGGCCGTCACGGTGCTGACCAGCTTCGACGATGACGACCTCGATAAGATCGGCGTACGCGGGCGCGTTCTCGATCAGGTCATGCGGCTGGCGGCGATCGCGCTGACCGACGGATGCCAAGGGCTCGTGGCCTCGGCGCGCGAGGCGCGGCAGTTGCGAGCTGAGTTCGGCAATGAGTTTCTGCTCGTGACTCCGGGTGTGCGGCCTACCGGGGCCCCGGCGGGAGATCAAACGCGCGTGGTAACCCCAGCGCAGGCTTTTGCGGCCGGCGCCTCGCACATTGTGGTGGGTCGGCCGATCACGGGAGCGAGCGATCCCGCGGCGGCGGTGCGCGGGATTATGTCTGGGACGGAATAACGGCTGATCCTGCGGTTGGTTCCCATCCTCGCTTCCCCAACGTGCCTGATCCGTCCGGTCAACGAATTCCAGTCCGTGCACCACCCCGCTCAAGCCGAAGAAGGACATGTCGGGACTCGACAGAAAAAGGGGGGCTTGTGTGGGGCCCCAGAGGTTGTTTCTATATCAGAATAGATACCAAGCGTGGTCACGACTTGACACCGCCGTTTACTCCTGTTTCTTTTCG
>Ga0137418_10003317_pt1 | contig 14816 bp, 12 predicted proteins | sample CZODoug3_1_2_16f_FD_122242 | JGI IMG/M metagenome (GOLD analysis project Ga0137418, IMG submission 122242) | Vadose zone soil fungal communities from Angelo Coast Range Reserve, California, USA - CZODoug3_1_2_16fungal (Hybrid Assembly) | ecosystem: Environmental > Terrestrial > Soil > Vadose... | reverse complement strand
TAAAACATCGCAAACAAACGGTAGTCGAGGAATTCGCCATCGGCTTCCTTCTCCGACCATCTGGAACAGCGCTCTTCGTCGATCGAAGCGAGGACCGCATTCGTGTTTCGCGTGCCGCCGGCGTATCGTCCGATGATGTCTCCTGCGTCTTGGCGAATTTCAAATCGCAAATGCAGCCTCATGGATCTTTCGGGCATGCTCCGCAGCACGGCCTCAAACGACTCCTTGGCGAGATTCCGCAACTCCTCGGTGTGGTAATGGGAATGGACCCCGCTGAGTTCGTAGGCGGCGACGAAGGCGCCACTGGTCATCACGCCGACGCTGTCCAGAATGTCGCGGATACGCAGTTCCTCACACAACGCCGGGGCGTGCAGTTCGAGTTCGTGCTGCCTTGAAGAAGTCGCATTAAACAGGCTGGCCATTTTCTCAGTCTCCGTCGATCAGGTAAGGAAGGTTGAGTCGGGAATCCTTCTCGATCCCGCAGTAGACGTGCGGCTTGGTTTGGTACCTCCACCAATCGCCAAGATAACCGCGCGGCTTGCCGTACTTGAATGTGAGCAGCAGTAACACGGTCACAGATAGCAGTAGCTTTAGCTTTTTCATATAACAATATTGCCCCGGGCTCCCGGAAGGCCGGGAACCCAGGTAGTGAAACAAGTTTCTGGATCAGTTGATTTGAAAGCGAAAATTAACGGCTGTTTCACTGCGGGAATTCCGCAGGATTGTCATACTACTACCTTCGTTTAGCGTTAACAAACAAAAAGGACTGCGGGTAAGGGGGAGGAAGGCCCCAAAACCTGTTTTACGCTTACTCCGTTTTTAAACTCTTAATGGGGTTTGCCATAGCAGCTTTTATTGACTGGAAGCTGACGGTTAATAATGCAATCAACAGGGCAACAGCGGCAGCCATTACAAAAATCCACCAGCCTATACTAATACGATAGCTGAAATCCTGCAGCCATTTGCTCATGGCCCACCAGGCAATGGGTGATGCAATGACGATGGATATGATAACGAGCTTTACGAAATCTTTCGACAACAATGCAGTAATGCTGCTTACGCTTGCGCCCAATACTTTACGTACGCCAATCTCCTTGCTGCGCTGTCCAGCCATCAACCGTACATTGATCCGAACAGTGCCGAGTTCACCGCAGCGCTCGCAAAAGCCTTGGGGGTCAAGAATATCGAGTGACTCGGGGCGCAGTGCGCATCAGCGATTCGGACAGCGAAGGAAACGCAGGTCAAAAGCAGACCTCGGCATGTGGCTGCCAGTATTGCAGGGCGCCAAGATGAAATCGACTTTCATTCGACCGCTATTCCCTTATGACGACAGGGCGAGCAGTATCCTTTTGGTTGCGTTCGGTGTGATGCTTAGCCCAGGCGGGGATCAATATGAGGCGGCGGGAGTTCATCACGCTTATCGGCGGCGCGGCGGCCTCGTGGCGCTGCGAGTACACGAAGATCAGCTGCTCCTTCATGTCCTGGTTCTGCATTCGGTCGTACAGCCCGACCAGCTGCTCCAGGTTCCCGCCGGTCTGGCCGGCCCAAAACAGCGCCTTCTTCCGCATCTCCACCGGCTCCCGCTCGTTGAGCGCGACGTCCATCAGCCAGCGCCCGTTGTCCGCGCCGCCCATTTGGGAGAGCGAGAAGATCACCTTCTCCTTCAAGTCTTCGCCGGTGACCTTCGCGTACAGGCCCCGCAGAAAAGCGGCGTTCTCCGGGGAGCGCTGCTGGCCCAGCCAAAAGATCGCCTTCTCGCGCGCCTCGCCCGGGGCGCGCTCGTTGGCGGCGTAGTCGCGCAGGATCTGCCCCGCGCGAGCGTTGTGAATCTGCGACAGCGCGAAGAGCGCCTTCTCCCGGAGCTCGGGGTCCGTTGTGCTGCGGAGGATCGAGTCGAGCGCGGTCACCGCGCGGTCGCTCCCCACTTGCGACAGCCAGAACACCGCCTGCTGGCGCACCTCGGAATCCGGGTCGTTGCGGGCGACGTCGAGCAGGATGTCTTCCGTTTCGCCACCGTGCTTCTGGGAGACGATGAAGACCGCCTTGCGCCGCAATCCGGCGGAGCATGCATCGCGCTTCGCCAGGACTTTCTTGAGGATGGGGAGCGCGTTGGTCGCGTCCATCTGGAGGAGTCCGTTCAGAGCGGCGACTCGGATGTCGTCCTCGTCATCCTCATCGGGACAGCCGCGCGTGCTCACCGGTTGAGCAGGCTGCGCCGGTTGCGCGGGCTGTGCCGGCTGCGCGTACTTGGTGAGCCAGGCGGCCGCCTCGCTGTCGCCCTGCTTCGCGAGCGCCGTCTGAATCCGGGCGAGCAGCGCGTAGCCGTCGCGCAGCGTCGCCGCTTTGGCGTATCGGTCTTGCTGGGCGAACAACAAGCTGCGCGCGCGTACTAGATCGTCGTTCTTGTAGAGCGCGAAAGCCGCCCAGTAGAGGGCGTCGCCGGCCCGAGCGGCGTCCGGGTACCGGCGCGCGAGATCCGCGTAGAGTTTCCCGGCGCTCGCGTAGTCACCACGGTTGAATGCCCGCCGCGCCGCACGCCACAGCGAGTCAGTGGGGTCCTGCTCATCTTGGAGCAGGGCGCTGTCCCAAGGGCCCACCGCGTCGAGCGCGTCCAGGACATTGAGCCCTTCGAGCGCGTTCAGGGCATCGAGCGCACCGAGGGGGGCGAGCGCGTTGAACGCCTCGAGCGCCGCCTGCGCGTGCGCCAACGCGGGTGCGACCGTACGTGGCACAATAGGTTGCTGCATTCCCAAGACGGCCACGACCATCAGATACATCGCCTGCATCACAATGCTCCTTGCATGCGCACGGGGCCGGGGCCGGCGGGGTTCGCCGTCCGCAGCCGCAGCAACACGCTGCGTTGGTCCAATCCCTGGTTGATCGACTGTACGTCTTCCCGATCGCCGCCCCCCCCCGCCGGCAGCTGGGCGATCTGCGCGAGCACCAGCTCCAGGTCCTCGAGCAGCCCTTTCAACCGCGCGTCGTTGGCCGCGGGTGAGTCGAGCATGAGCCGCGTGGTCGCGAGCAGATCGCGGGCCTGCCTCGAGACCTGGACGGCGGGCACGCTGGGCGAGCGCGCCTCGGCGTGGAAGCCGGTGAGCAGCGCCTCGGTGCGAGTGAGGTACTGCGCAGCCGCGACCCGGTAGGCGAGTGTCGACGCCTGGTCGCTGCCCGCTATCATCGTGGGCGAGCTCGGGGACTCGCCTCGGCGCGCGCTCCAACGCCCGATGGCGACGCCGAGCGCGAGCACGGCGGCGATGCCCGCACCCCAGCGCAGCAGCGGACGGATCAACAAGACCTGATGCCGCCGCGCCGCGCGCGCTGCCGCGACGCCGGTCCACAGCTCCTCGCGCGGCGTTGCCGGGGGGCGGTGATAGTCCTGCGCCGCCTGCCGCAGCCACTCGTCGAACCGATCGTCGCTCATGACACCCACTCCCCCGCGAAATCCGCCAGCGCGTCACGCAGCTTGGCGCGCGCCCGCGACAGTTGCGCCTTCGACGTTCCCGTTTCGATGCCGAGGGTGGCGCCGATCTCGTCGTGCGTGTACCCCTCGACGTCGTGCATCAAGAACACCGTGCGATAGCCGTCGGGGAGACCGTTGATCGCCAGTGCCAATCGCCGCTTCAGGTCCGGCTCCGCCGCGCGCCCAGCGGCGGACGTGGTGGCGGCCTCGTCCAGATCCGCCTCCCGCCGGCGGAACCGCTTCACCTTGCGCAGTCCGTTCAGCGCCACCGACGTGGCGATCGCATGCAGCCAGGTCGAAAGCTTTGCTTCGCCCCGAAACGCGCCCAACCGTTCGAACGCGCGGACGAACGTGTCCTGGGTGAATTCGCGCGCCAGATCGTCGTCTCCCGCCAGCCGGTAGGCGAGGCGGTATACACGATCTACGTGGGCGTCGTATAGCGCGCGCTCCGCGGCGCCGTCCCCGGCCCGGACTTTGGCTATCAGTTCGCGTTCGTCCACCAGGCTCCGAGCGGGAGGCAGGGGGCAGCGTCGGTTAACTCTGTGACACGGTGGAGCGTGGCAGGGTTGCGCGGAGGGTTACGCCTGCTTCAGGAGGATCCTTATTCCCACGCCCACCAGCACGGCGAGCAGGAAGGACGCGAGGGTGCCGACCAAAAAATACTCGGCGAACTCGCGGTCCTCGAGCTGCTTGAAGCGAGCGAGGGACTTGGCGGCGATGATCCAGCCGACCGCCGCGTAGTCGCCGAGCAGCACCATGGTGAGGGCGAGGGCGCGCTCCAGGGACCCGACGGCGCGCCCCCGGGCGACATCGATCGCGCCGGCGGTGCGGTCCTCATCGCGCCGCATCTGCAGCGTCGGCAGCTCGAGTACGCTGCGGATCAGGACGATCCCCCGACCCGAGACGTAGAGGTAGGCCGTGGCCAGGAGCCCCGCCCGCCCCCACCAGAGGCCATCGGCGCTGGGTCGCGCCAGGGGGGCGAGCAGCTCGCCCAAGACGAGTGCCGCGATGACGAACAGGGCCTCCCCCATGAGCAGGGCGCGGCCGCGGCGGCGGCCATCCACCTGGCCGGGCCAGAGCGTGGCGGCCAGCGTATAGGCGAGCAGCGGTACGACGAACAGGGGATTCATCCGGTCTCCAGGAGAGCCCGAAACATCTTATCCCCGGCGGCCACGAGGGGCCAGGCCATACGGCGGGCCAGGTGGGAGATGGCGCTGCGGTCCACACCCAGCCGGGTGGCCGCGGTCGCCGGGTCTCCCAGCCGGAGCAGGGTGGCGGCGCGCCGCTGGCGGGGCGTCCAGCTCCAGTACAGGGCCGAGTAGTAGCTGGCGAGCGGCTCGAGCGCCGGAGCGAAGCCGCCGAACGCAAACACCTGGCGCCGCCGCTTGGCGCGGTCCATGGCGGCCCGGGCCTCGTGAAAGCCGGGGCCGTCCATCTCGGGGGCCGTGGGTGCCAGCGGCGTAGTGATCGGTCCCCGGCCGCAGGCCACGATCCAATCGACGGTAGGCAGGCGGGCGCGCAGGTCGTGCGCCAGTTCCCACACCGGCTGGGGCGTGGGGAGCAGGCACTGCAGCTCGTCGCCCAAGGTGACGGCGAAACGAGCGGCGAGGACGCGGCGGTAGCGCCGGTTCAGGTCCTTCACGGCGGCGCGGGCGTCGGCCTGCAGGCGGGCGCGGGTGGCCGCGGGGAGCTCGCGGGAGGCGATCGCGTCGGCGATGAGGGCGATGTAGGACTTGGACATTTTATATCACATTGATCAGATATGACGAATTACGTCATAATTAAGCACTGTGACGTAAACTGTCAACTACTCGGGCGCGTGCTACCGGGTGCCGAACAGACGATCTCCGGCGTCCCCCAGCCCCGGCAGGATGTAACCGTGGTCGTTGAGCTCGCGGTCCAGCGCGGCGGCGAAGACGGGGACGTCGGGGTGGGTCTCGAGCATGCGACCCACGCCTTCGGGCGCCGCGACCAGGCAGAGGAAGCGGATGCGCTGGGCGCCGGCGTGCTTCAGCGCGCTCACGGCGTCCGCCGCCGAGCCGCCGGTCGCGAGCATGGGATCGAGCACGAAGAAATCGCGCGCGTCCTCGCCGGAGGGAATCTTGAAGTAGTAGTCCACCGGCTCGAGGGTGTCGTGCTCGCGGTAGATGCCGATGTGGCCCACCCGCGCCGAGGGGATGAGCTGTGCGATGCCCTCGACCATGCCGAGTCCGGCGCGCAGGATCGGCACGAGCGCGAGCTTCTTCCCCGCCACCCGGACGCCCCGCATGCGCTCGAGCGGGGTTTCCACCTCTGCTGTCTCGAGCGGCAGGTCTTTCGTCACCTCGTACGCCATGAGCATGGCGATTTCATTCACCAGCTGCTTGAAATCCTTGGTGGTGGTGTTCTTGTCCCGCAAGATCGAGAGCTTGTGCTGGATCAGCGGGTGATCGAGCACGGTGAGGTTGGGGAACTTGGGGTGCGGCATGGGCGGGAAGGTACGGCGCGCGGCGTCGTGACGCCACGTGACCGTGGCGTCGTCGCAACGCCTGCCGAGTCGCTCTCGCACGACGGTCGCTGGCATCGCAAATGCCATCGGGCAGAACGGTCGTGATGCAGGTCACTCTCGCCTGGGAGGACGCACGCCATGACTCGCCGTGCCGTCGGACTCGCGCTGATTGGACTCCTGTGTGGCGTCGCCCGGTCGAGCGGCCAGGCCCCGACCGGCACGATCACGGGCCATGTGTCCGACGCGCCGACCGGGCGTCCCGTCGTGGGCGTGCGGGTAGCGGTCGTGGGCATGGATCGTGGCGCGATCACACGGGAAGACGGCGGCTTCGTCATCGCAGACGTGCCTGACGGGGCGCATCGGGTGCGCGCCAGCAGAATCGGCTTCACTCCCCAGGAGCAGACCGTCGTGGTGGTGGCGGGGCAGTCCGTCACCGCGGACTTCACCCTCTCGACCGCGGCTGTGTCGCTGTCGGATGTGGTGGTGGTGGGCTACGGCACGCAACGGCGAGCCGACCTCACAGGCGCCATCGTCTCCGTCCCCCCGGACCAGCTCCAGAAGGCGGCCGCGGTCAGCCTACAGCAGGCGCTTCAGGGCAACGCCGCTGGCGTCGCCGTGACGCAGGGCGACGCCGCCCCCGGAGGCGGCATTACGGTCCAGGTGCGAGGCGTCACGTCGCCAAGCGGCGACAACCAGCCGCTCTACGTGATCGACGGCGTGCCGATCGGGACGGCGGGCGTCGACAAGTTCACCGTCGGGCCATCGGAGCCGAGCTTCACCACGATGACCACCACCAATCCGCTCTCGACGCTCGCGCCGTCTGACATCGAGTCGATTGACGTCCTGAAGGACGCCTCGGCCACGGCGATTTACGGCAGCCGCGGCGCGAACGGCGTGGTGATCATCACCACCAGGCGGGGCCAGCGCGGCCAGCCGGGGCTGATCACCTTCAACTCCTCGACCGGGATGTCGACCGTCGTGCGCGAGGTCGGCGTCTTGAGCGCGTTTGACTACGCCACCTACGTGAACCAGGCCTACATCAACGCGGGCCGGCCCCAGGAGCGCCCCTTCGGTGGGCCGACGGGGAGTATCACCCCTGATGCCATCGTGCAGCGGTACGGGGCGGGCATCGACTGGCAACGCGACATCTTCCGAACCGCGGCCACGCGCGACCTGCAGCTCGCCTTCTCGGGTGGGGACGAGGCCGGCAGCTATGCCGTCACCAGCAACTATTTCAACCAGGACGGCGCCATTCGCGGCTCCGGGTTCCAACGCGGCGGCGTGCGCGCCAACCTGGACCGCAGGCTCAACTCGATCGTGCGCATCTCGAGCAGTCTGGACGTGACGCGCTCCAAGTCGAATCTGGTGCGTTCTTCGGGCACGGAGGGCACGAGCGCCGAAGGGATCGTGCGGGGGGCGATCCGCTACAGCCCGCTGCCGAGCGAAGCGTACGACACCACGCGTCTCGCGACGGACCCGCGGGCTGAGAATCCGGCGTACTTCGGACGGTTCGGTGCCGACCCGCTTCGCTACACCGACGAAGTGCGCGAGAGCGAAACGGTGACTCGCGGAATCGGGGGCCTCCGATTGATCGGGCAGCTCACACCGTTCCTCTCGGTCGAGACCAGCATCGGGGGGAATTACGAGCGCAAGGGCGTCGACTCCTACTTCCCGCGAAGCGTGTTCGAGGGCCGGAACGCGAACGGCCTCGCCGTCGTGAGCGGCTCCGAGTTCGTGAGCCTCGTGCACGAGGACCTGGTGCGGTTCGACCGGGAGGTGGGCAGTGACCATCACGTGGACGCCGTGGCCGGCTTCACCTACGAGTGGAACCGGAGCAACTGGAACAAGGATCAAGTCAGTGATTTCCCGGACGACATCCTGGGCTCGAGTGCGTTGCAGCGCGGGCTCGCCTGGGCGGCGCCGCAGAATGGCGTCGCCGTCTGGAAGCTGGCCTCGTTCTTGGGGCGCGTGAACTACGCTTTTCGCGACCGGTACCTCGTCACCGGCACGCTGCGCTCCGATGGCTCGTCCAAGTTCGCCGTCAACAACAAGTGGGGCACGTTCGCTTCGTTGGGGCTCGCCTGGCGCGCCAAGCAGGAGTCGTTCCTCCGCAACGTCGATTTCCTGTCCGACTTGAAGGTGCGCGCCAGCTACGGACAGTCCGGGAACCAGGCGATCAGCCCCTACCAGTCGCTCGCGAGCATCGAGTGCGGGACGACGGTGCTGGACGCGCAGCTCGTGTCCGCCTGCTACCTCGGGCGCCTCGCGAACCCGAACCTCAGCTGGGAGACGACGAGCCAGTATGACGTGGGACTCGACGTCGCCGTGTGGCACAGCCGCGTGACGCTCACCGCCGACCTCTACCATAAGAGCACCGATGCCCTGCTGCAGAACGTGACGCAGGCGCCGAGCACCGGCTACACGAGCGCCACCATCAACTCCGGCCGTGTGACGAATCTGGGACTCGAGCTCCAGGCCGACGTTCGGATTCTCACCGGCACCCAGGGCGGCCCCTCGTGGAGCGTGTCGGCGAACATCGCCGCCAACCGAAACCGGATCGTGAGCCTCGGCGCCATCCAGCAACAGTTCTCCAATCGGCTGGGCGCGGGCGGCGGGCTCGAGGTGTATCCCTTCATCCAGAAGCCCGGCCTGCCGGTCGGAGCGATCTGGGGCTATCAGACCGACGGGATCTTCAAGGACGGCGCAGAGGTCAACGCCTACAAGGGCGTCCAGCTCAACGCTCGAGTGGGTGACTATCGCTATCGGGATCTGAACGGCGACGGTCACTTGACCGACGCGGACAAGACGATGATCGGGAATGTGAATCCCGATTACATCTTCGGCATCACCAACCGGGTCAGGTTCGGGCGATTCGACTTGAGCGCGTTGGTTCAAGGGGTGCAGGGCAACAGCATCATCAATGCCAACCGGCTCCAGTTCTTGGAGCTCAATGGGACGAGCGGCAACATCCCGATCGAGTACTACAAGAACGCGTTCGATCCGGTGACGAACCCCACCGGCAAGTACCCGCGCATCGATGCCGACCGGGTCGGCGTGGGACTATTCTCCGACGCGTTCGTCGAGGACGGGAGCTACATCCGCCTCAAGAACCTGCAGCTCGGCTACGAATTGCCGTCCGGGATCATCCCGGGCACGCGCACGGCGCGGGCGTACCTCAGCGCGATCAACCTGTTCACGATCACCGGCTACACGGGCTTCGACCCCGAGGTCAGCGCGTTCAGCACGACCGACATGCGGGGTGTGGACCTGGGGAGCTACCCGCAGTCCCGGGTTTTCACGGCCGGTGTGACCCTGACCTTCTAGACGGAGGCGCGCCATGCATCGAACTCATCGCGGCATGTTCCGAGTGCTGGCGACGGTGTGCCTCTTGGCGGGCGCCGGCGCGTGTCACGATCTCCTGGATGAGCACCCGCAGACGTTCGTCGACCCCGGGAGCTACTTCAAGACCGCCGACCAGGCGATCGCAGCGGTCAACGGCATCTATGGCGCCCTGATGACGTGGGACGACTGGATAGACCCGGCGTGGCAGGAGGTCACCTGCGAGGCGTCGGACATCTTTTGCCCCGACTGGTGGGCGTTCGGCCACCTTGGCGCAAAGACGGGCACGTGGTTCGCGGGGCGCACCTGGACCGCGAACTACCTCGTCATCCGGCGCGCGAACGACGTATTGGGCCAGCTGGACCACGTGAGCCTCGACGCGACGTTGACCGCCCGCATGCGGGGTGAGGCGCATTTCCTGCGCGGCTACGCCTATTTCGAGCTGGTGCGGCGCTACGGCGCCATCCCCCTGCGCCTCACCCCGTATGTGCCCGACGGCACCTATGGCGACGCCCCGCGCGTCCCGATCGAGCAGGTGTATCCGGTGATCGTGAACGATCTGCAAGCCGCCACCCAAGAGCTGCCGCCGGATTTTGCGACGCACACCTATTCGAGCGCGGACCGCGGCCGCCCCACCGCGTTCTCGGCCTGGGGCCTCCTTAGCAAGGTCTACCTCACGATGGCCGGAGCCGAGCTGGCCGGAACTCCGCTCGCCGCCGCGCGGCAGCAGTACAACGATTCGGCGCGCCTGGCGGCGCAGCACGTGATGCAGAGCGGTTGGGTCACCCTTGAGCCAAGTTACATGCGACTGTTCGATGGCCGGCAGCAGATCAACAGCAACGAGATCCTGTTCCAGGTGGGTGCGACGCATCAGGAGAATACTGGCCCCGAGATCGCGAGCTTTTTCAACCCGCCCGACTTTTCGACGGCGGGCGGCGGTGGCGGCGGCTTCTTGAGCATGCGGCAGGCTTTTTACACGACGTTCGACACCCTGGACCGGCGGATCGCACCCGGCTACGCGATCTTTGCGGCGTGGAAAGAATCGTATTCGTCCGGGGACCCCGGGACGCCTGCTTGGTACCGGGGCGCGGTGCCGGACAGCGTCAAGGCTCAGATCTCGTCCACCAACCAGGTCGGTTGGACTTGGACCGAACTTTGCGACACGGTCGGCTGGAACAAGTACACCCTGGGGGGCGGCAGGATAGTGGAGGTGTCGCCGCGCGTCTACTCGATGAAGTACATCGACCGCACGGCCCTCACGAAGAGCCAGAACCAGACGAACCCGATCATTCTGCGCTACGCGGACGTGCTGCTCGCGTTCGCGGAAGCCGAGAATGAAGTGAGCGGGCCGACCGGAGCCGCATACGACGCGATCAATCTGGTCCGCACCCGGTCCAACGTGCCCAACCTGGCACTCGGTCTGACGCAGCCGCAGTTCCGCGACTCGGTGTGGCTCGAGCGCCGGCATGAGCTGTATGGAGAGTTCCAGGAGTGGTTCGACCTGAAGCGCGAGGGCCGCTGGCTCGACATCATGAACGACCGCATCCCCGCCTATCCCGGAGGCACCGCTCCCAACGCGTCGGTGTGCCGAGCCCGCCAGGCGTACCAGATGCTCCTGCCGATCCCCGATGCGGAGATCGGTGCGAACCGGCTCATCACCCAGAATCCCGGCTACTGAGCCGGATCCGCGAGTCGATGCCGACTGGGCGTCTGACGCTCCCCGCCCTCCTGACGGTGGCCACGGTCGCCGCCTGCCACGGCAATTCCGCCGCCGTGCGGTTTCCCTCGGGACCCACGCCCGCCCCCGCGGTGCACGTGCAGGGCAATGGCCTCGTCGACTCCGTCGGCCGACCGGTGCGGCTCCGCGGTGTAAACCGCTCAGGCGCCGAATATGCCTGCGCGCAAGGGTGGGGCGTCTTCGATGGCCCGTCCGACTCGGCCTCCGTGAGCGCGATCGCCTCCTGGCGGGCGAACGTCGTGCGCCTGCCACTCAACGAGACCTGCTGGCTCGGGATCAACGGCGTGACGGCCGCGTACGCGGGGGCGAATTATCAGGTCGCGATCGCCGACTATGTCGGGAGGCTCAACCGCGCCGGCCTGGTCGTCATCCTTGATCTGCATTGGGCCGCCGCGGACACGGCCAAGGCTCTTGCCCAGACACCGATGCCGAATCGCGACCACACACCCGAATTCTGGCGAGAGGTGGCCAGCGCGTACGGGCACAACAACGCCGTGATCTTCGATTTGTTCAACGAGCCGTTCCCGGACAGCAATGCCGACACGCCCGAGGCATGGCGCTGCTGGCGCGACGGCGGCACCTGCCGTGGGATGACCTTTCAGGCCGCCGGGATGCAGGAGCTCGTGGACGCCGTGCGGGGCACCGGCGCCACCAACGTCATCATGCTCGGCGGAGTACAGTACGCCGCCACCCTGTCGCAGTGGCTCGCCAACCAGCCGACCGATCCCTTGAAGAACGTGGCCGCCTCCTGGCACATCTACAACTTCAGCTGGTGTCATGTCAGGAGCTGCTGGGACGGTCAGGCCGCCCCGGTCGCCCAGCGCGTGCCGTTGGTGCTCGGCGAGCTGGGACAAAACGACCGCGGCCGCACCTTTGTCGACTCGTTGATGGACTGGATGGACGCGCGCAACGGCAGCTACCTGGCGTGGACGTGGGACGTCTGGCACTCGGTGTGGGATCTGATCCAGAGCTACGACGGAACGCCGACGGGATATGGAGCGGTGTTCAAAGCGCGCTTTGCCTCGTAGCGCGGCAGCCCCGCTCGCGGCCCTGTTCCTCGCCTGCAGCGCCGGGGGGCCGCCGGAGCCTCGCGGTCCGGCGCTGGTCGATCCCGGGGCCACGGCGGAGACGCGCGCGCTGTTCGTGAACCTGCGGCGCCTCGCGGGTAAGGCGGTGCTGTTCGGTCATCAGGATGACCTGGCGTACGGCGTGCATTGGTTCAACCAGCCGGGACGCTCCGATGTGAAGGAGACGGCCGGATCCTACCCCGCCGTGTACGGCTGGGACGTGGGGGGCCTCGAGGGGGACGCGGGTCCGAGCCTCGACGCCGTCGGCTTCGAGCGGCAGCGCGGCTGGATCACCGAGGGGTACCGACGCAGGGGGGTCGTCACTCTCAGCTGGCACATGCGCAATCCGGTCACGGGCGGCACCGCGTGGGATACGACCCAGGCGGTGGTTGCAATCTTGCCCGGCGGGGCGCAACACGAGCATTACACACTGTGGCTCGACCGCTTTGCCGAGTACGTCACGAGCCTGCGTGCGCCCGGGCGCGAGGACGGGGCCGGTGAGGTGCTGGTGCCGGTGATCTTCCGGCCGTTCCACGAGACGAGTGGCGGCTGGTTCTGGTGGGGGGCGCGGCACGCGACGGCGGACGAGTACCGGCGGCTGTGGCGCTTCACGGTCGAGTACCTGCGCGACCAGCGGGAGGTGCACAACGTCCTCTGGGCCTATTCGACCGACGTGTTCGACTCGAAGGAGGCCTACCTGGAGCGCTATCCCGGCGACGCGTACGTCGACGTGCTCGGGTTCGATGACTACCAGAGCGTGCGGACACCGGCGACGAGGGGCCTGTTCGCGCGCCGGCTGCGCGACGTGGTGGAGCTGGCGGAGGCTCGGGGCAAGATCCCCGCGCTCAGCGAGACCGGGGTCGAGGCGGTCCCGGACTCGCTGTGGTGGACCGGGACGCTGCTTGCCGGCATCAAGAGCGACTCCGTTGCGCGACGCATCGCTTGGGTGCTGGTGTGGCGCAATGCCAGCTTCGAGCGAGAACACCGATATCACTTTTTCGCGCCGTATCCCGGCCATCCGAGCGCCGCGGACTTCGTCCGGTTTCGCGAGGATTCGTTAGTCCGGTTCGAGGACGAATTGCCCGACCTGTACCTAGCTCCGCCCAGCCCGTAGTGATGCCGGTGCGGATTCGCGACTGATTCAGGGCCCGCGCCGGATCGCCCTTCCCGGATAGACCGCCACCGACGCGCCGTTCCGCACCACCAACACGCCGTTCACCAGCACGTCGACGATTCCGTCTGAAAACTGCGCCGGGCGCTCATACGTCGCCCGATCTATGACGCGCGCGGGGTCAAACACGGTGACGTCGGCATCCGCCCCGACTTGGATGCGGCCCTTGGCGCGCATGGCCGGCACCACGCGCTCGAGTCGCTGCGCCGGCAGCAGGGTCATCTTGCGCACCGCATCGGGGAGGCTCAGCGCGCCGGAGTCGCGCACGTAGCGCCCCAAGACCCGGGCGTGCGTGCCCGCGAGCCGCGGATGACCGTGCGGAGAGATGCCATCGCTCGCGACCATCACGAGCGAGTCGGCCAGCGTCTGTCGCACGGTGCTATCCGGAATCTGGAAGATCACGACGGTTGCCCCCTGCCGGCGCAGTCGCGCGAAACTGGCGCGGGTCAGGCGTTCGCCGGTGGGGGGATACAGGATATCGTGATAAGTGATTCCCATGCGCTCCTGCCACCCCGCATCAAACACGGCCGACTGCAGCGCGGTGGATCCCGCGGTGTAGGGGTAGGCCTCGGTGGTGACATCGAGGCCGCGGTCGCGCGCGCCGCGTATGAACTGAAGGAGCAGCGGCGTGTCACGCTGTCCCATGCTCGTCACGTGGACCACGTGCAACGGCGCACCGGTCGCCGCCGCGTCGGCGATCACCTCTTGCAGCGCGGCCACGCTGCCGCCGGTCACCGGGTCCCGACCGCCTTGGCGTAAGTGAACGAAGCATGGTACGCCGTGCCGCGCCGCGACGCGGAACACGCGCAGGATCTCCTGGCGGCTCGCGCCGGGCGTGTACGCGATGCCGAGCCCGACGCCAAGCGCGCCGTCGGCGAGCCCGCGTTCCACCAGGGAATCGAGCCGGGGCAGGTCGGCGTCAGGCAGCGCACCGTGGGTCCAGCCGCGGCTCGTGTCGCGCGCGATCACGGCAACGCCCGGGAGCGACGCATCGTGCGCGATGAGGGCCCGGCGCGCGCCCACATGGCCGGCGCTGACGCCGTAATTAATGAGGGCGCGGCCGTCGCGCTCGGCGTACCACGGCGCGACCGGGTAGGTCCCGATCTCCAGCTCGAGCGCGGTGGTCACGCCGTCGTGCGCGTAGTAGCGGTAGCTCTCGGAATCCTGCCCGTGGGCGTGGAGATCGATGAACCCGGGCGCGACGACCAAACCCGAGACGTCGAGCGTCTCACGCGCCGCGAGCGGCTCCGCGGTCAGTGCCGCAATCCGGCCGCCCCGGATGCCCACGTTGCGCTTGGCGTCCAAAGCTGTCTCGGGGTCGAGCACCCGCCCGCCCACGAGCACGAGATCGAATTGCTCGCCCTGCGGCCTTGTGTCGTGGGCCGCGAGCAGGGCCGCGCCGAGCAAGATCGCTAGAAGGGGGAAAGCCGACGGTCGGCGCGGGGTCGTGGTCATCTTGCCCGACAAACTGGAGCCAGCCGTGGCGCAGCGCCACTCCCACCGCCCCAATCAGCCCGCTAAGTTCTTCTGCTGCATAGCCCGGCCAGGTA
>Ga0137418_10003315_pt1 | contig 14821 bp, 8 predicted proteins | sample CZODoug3_1_2_16f_FD_122242 | JGI IMG/M metagenome (GOLD analysis project Ga0137418, IMG submission 122242) | Vadose zone soil fungal communities from Angelo Coast Range Reserve, California, USA - CZODoug3_1_2_16fungal (Hybrid Assembly) | ecosystem: Environmental > Terrestrial > Soil > Vadose... | reverse complement strand
GAGGTTTCGGTGGACGCATCTTGCGCCCAAGCGGGAGAGAGCAGGGACATCACGACCAGCCCCCAGGCCAGGGAATATGGTCTTCTCATATTGGACCCTCACTTCCTGATACTTTCGATTCAAGCGACTGGAGAACTCGCGACAGCCGCAACACGGTATGATGCTCGACGCGCGGGGATAAGCCCCCGGTCGACCGCTGTTTCTTGGGAGGCGAGATGCCGCCCCTCATGGTTCAGCCAATCACGGTTCAGCCAACCGCGGTTCAGCCAACCATGGTTCCGTTGACCGTGGTTCAGCTGACCGCTTCCCGGACCGGGGGAAGGTTTCCGGAGTTCGTCGTCAAGGGCAAGACTACCTGAAAAGTGGTGCCGGCAGGCGAGCTGCGCTCCACTGTGACATCGCCACCGTGGTCCTGAACAATCTTCTGCACCACCGTAAGCCCCATACCGGTACCGTTTTCTTTGCCAAAGCTCACGAAGGGCTGGAACAGCTGGTCGCGCACCTCGGGCGCAATGCCAGGACCGTTGTCGCATACCTGCAGTTCGATGCCGTCTTCTGTTTGCCGGAGATACAGATCGATGCGACCTCCCTGCTTCGGCACGCACTCGCAGGCGTTGAGGAGGAGGTTGTGGAAAACCCGCTCCATCTTGCGGGAATCGAACCAGCCTTCGCTGCCGCCTTGCGAGTGGAGATCGATGCGAATTCCCTGGTATTCGGGGTGAGTGCGGATCACCTGGATTGAGTACTGCAAGGTCTTCTGCAGGTTTCCGAACGAGGGGCGCAACGACTCGCGGGTGCGGGAAAACTCGAGCAGAGATTCGATCATTTCCGTCATTTGCGTGACGGCGGTAAGAATCTCGCTGTAGAGCTCCTCGCGTTGGGTGCCGGTCAGGTGACTTTCACAGAGGAACTCGCCGTTGGCGACGATCGAGGCCAGGGAGTGGCGCAGGTCGTGGGAAATGGAGCTGGCCATGCGGCCAATGGTGGCAAGGCGCTCTGATTCAATCAGTTGCTGGCGGCTTCTGAGGAGGCTGGCGCGCATGCCATCGAATGCAGCACTGACCTCGGCGACTTCGTCGCCGCCGCGAGAGTCGAGGGGAAAGTTGTAGTTGCCTTGTCCCAGGGCGCGGACGCCCTCGACGAGATTGGCGAGTGGGCGAGTGAAAGTGTGCGAGATGAGGAAGACGAGCAGGCTGCCTCCGACGACGGCCAGCAAGCCAAGCACGAGCAGAACACGGTTCAGGTCGTCGAGGAACCCTGTAGCTTGGTCGACGGACTTGAGCACAATTAAGCGCACCGGTTGGGCGGCCTCCGGGGACAGCAAGACAGAGGTGGCGAGGAAACGCTCATTGCCAACCTTGACGGAGACTGGTTGACGGAGAATGCCCTCGTTCAGGAACGCCGGGGACTGCTGTTGCAAATCTGCTTCCTGCGGGTTGGAAAGCGTGCTCTCTACGATACGGTCGCCGTAGCGGAACGCTACCTGGCTGCCGGCGACCCGGGCAATATCCCGGGCCAAGGGTACATTGATTTCATAGCCAATGGCCAGGGAGCCCAGCAGGCGGTTTTCCGAAGGTCCTCCAAAGTAAATGGGCTGAACGAAAACCTCATACAGGTGTTGATTGCCATACCACCAACTGGTGGACTTCCCCGACTGGAGCGAAGTTCGCAGGGACTCAGCAACGGCCTCCGTAGTGGGCCCAGGGCCGGAGACGTGCATGGCCATAATGTTGGCGGAAGGATCAGCGAGGACAAACAGGTCACTGCCGGCGAGGTGCCACGTGCTGCTGGATGCATCTTGAATAGTGGCGCGATCTCGCGTGGTCATGAGCGCCCGGACGTTGGGCAAGTCGGCGAGCAATTGCGCGGAGCGGGCCAGGGTCTCTTCGCGTTGCCGCTGGAAATCCTGAAAGGTAAGAACGGAGTTGCCCAGGCCGCTTTGAATTTCGCGCCTGACCTGGTTCTGCACGGTTTGACGCACGACCAGGAGCGTGGTGGTGGTCAGGGCCGCCGAAACGAGAAGCATGGAGAGCAGGAACTTGGTGCGCAGGCGCCATCCGGCCACGCCCCGGCTGCCCAACAGGATCGACTTTGAATCTTCACTCACCGCATTCCTGATCTAGCGCACGAATTTATATCCTGAGCTGTGTACAGTGCGAAAATGCAGGGGATTGGAGGGATCTTTTTCCAGCTTCTGTCGGAGCCGCATGATGTGATTGTCGACGGTACGCGTGGAGGGATAATGCTGGTAGCCCCAAACTTCGTTGAGCAACTCCTCGCGGGAGACCACGCGCTCAAGGTTTTCCGACATGAACTTCAAAATCTTGAACTCCTGCGCAGTGACGGCCACCAACTGCCCAGCGCGCATCACTTCCATCTTGGTGAAGTTGACGGTAACGTCACCAAAACTGAAAGTTTCTCCGGCGGGAGCGCGGCCGGAGCGACGGACGGCCGCACGCACTCGGGCCAGCAATTCACGCGGGCTGAAGGGTTTGGTAACGTAGTCGTCGGCGCCGATTTCGAGAAGAAGAACTTTGTCCGTGACTTCCGACTTGGCACTGAGAATAATTACAGGGACCGTGGGAGCCTCTTGCTTAACTTCCCGGCAGACGTCCTGACCGCCGAGACCAGGCAAACGTAAGTCCAGCACGAGGGCGGATGGCGGCGCAGCGCGGAATTTCTCTAGACCGTCACTGCCGTCGGAGGCAACGTCAACCGCATATCCTTCGGCCTCAAAAAGCCGCTTGAGAGCTTTTTGGACAGCCCGGTCGTCCTCAATTACAAGCACACGTTCCATGCGCGTTAGCCTCCCGAACACCTTTGGGTAGGTGCAAATTCTCGTCGAAGCGCATGGGCGGGATCGTTGTTCCTGGGGGCGGTAGCTACGCCCTGCCCAGTAAAGTCTAGGCTACCGCAAAACCATCCTGAAATGGGAAATTCATGCAAAAGTGACAATTTAGTTACAATTCGAAATTATGGTAACGAGCGTCAGGGAGCGACTGCAGGGGAACGGCTTACGCTACCTCACCCGCCCGCGCCTTAAGGATCACAAACTCGTGATCTCAAATTAAGCACCCGTTCCTCCTCTCACGCCGCTTGGTCCCGCAGATTAGATTCTTGTTCCGTTTTGCCGTTGTTAGCGGCTCTCCGGTGGCACAATTCCATTTGGCAGCGGCGCGGTCAAGGCACACGAACGAACCCTTCAGGTATTCCATAATTTGTGCTTTCGACTTCACCGACTCCGGAGCTGTCTCGCCCTGAGTTCCCGGAGGTGGTGGTTCGCCGAGAATGCGCGATCCCAACTGGTAGTTCGCCGCGGCTAAGTGCTTCACCTGCTCCGCGAATGTGCGCACTCCTTTGAATTCACCAGCTGAATTCACCCGCGCCAGGTGCAAAGGAATACTTCGCCTCCGGCATGACGTCGGCCGCGGGAACCAGGAGCTGTTCGATATTCGGGACCCAATCGTTGAGAACTTGCGTGGTGGAGCGCGGGACTTCAGGCGTTTGATTCTGGGCAACGGCGAAACTGCCCAACAACACCAGTGATGTGGTTGCCAGGATGGTTGGTTTCATGAGTCTTCTCCTCGATCAAATTGAGGTTGATCTTTTGTTCCGCCGCTTAGGGTTTGATCCACGCAGCCCCCCTCGGTGTGGATAAACTCCTTGACTCCGTCTCGACCGGTCAGGCGCAGCCACAAGGGACCCGCTTCGGGTTCGGATCGCAGGTCGATCTCGAAGAATGGGCAGCAGACACGTTCCCCGGCCACCCATTCCGCGACGAGCTGATAGGTCTTCATATCGGATGGAAACTGGAACTCAAACCCGTCCGGCAGTTCGCGAACAGTGGTCTTCAAGGAACGCAAAGCTGGGCCGAGTTCGTCGAAGTGACGCTTTCGCTGCTCTGGCGTGAGGGCCAGCCGGTCGCACGCCAATGGACTCTCCTGTTTCGACTTCGCTGATTTCTCGTTTCGTTGCGCCGAGCCGTTGCGTAGGAACACTGTCCCGGCGAGCATCACCAGCACTGCTGCGACAATCAGAATCGTTTTCATAGTCTCCTCAAATCGAAATAGGGATCTGTGGGCTCTACACTCGCCCTGGGAAAAAGGTTACGACTTAAAGCTGACTTGAAGGCAAGCGGCAAGTTTGTAAATAGTCTGTCTTCCGGGAGCGAGCAAACGAATCTCGTGCTCTAGAATCTAGCCATGGCGCAACTGACGATTTCCGAGGTGGCTTGCCAGGTGGGGCTCCAGCCGTCGGCAATTCGGTATTACGAACAGATTGGTTTGGTGCCTCCGGCGGAGCGCGTCAGTGGGCAGCGGCGGTATGACGCCACGGCGCTGTATCGTCTTGCCGTCATCCAACGCGCGCGGCAGCTTGGATTTACGCTGGGGGAGATTCGGGAACTGTTCTTTGGGTTTCGCACTGTGCCGCGGGCTTCGGAACGCTGGCAGGCTATGTCGACGAAAAAGCTGGCGGAGCTGGACACCTTAATGAAAGAGATTAAGGCCATGAGGCGGCTGCTGCGCAAGATGATGGATCGCTGCCACTGCGAAACTCTAGACCAGTGCGGCAAGGGCATCTTTCGGAGCGGAATCGTTCCAGTGAAAACGCAGCGCGCGGGTCTTCGGCCACAGCGCTAACAGAGCACAATCTGCGCAATTTTACTCGTTACGGCGATTCGGCTCGAACCAGAAGACGCCGCCGCGCGTGATCACGGGGAGCTTGAAGCTGATCGAGTCCCCGTCGCGTGTACCCGGAACGGGTTGCGGGGCTCCCATAAAAGGCAAGAACGTACCCTGCGCGTCGGCAACGGCTTTGACTTTTACTTCCACACCGGCCTGCGGATCTTGTATCGGATTGGCGCCGCCGCGGAGTCCTGCGAAATTGGCGAAGTAGACGCTGACACGGCCTTCGGGATTGCGCGAGATGGAAGTGGCCATTCTGCCGCCGGCTGTGATGCGAATCCCCTCGGCGCCCTTCAGGCTGTCGAGAAACGTCTGACGCGATTCCGGCGCGGCTTGGTCAAAGTCCTTCTCCATCGCTGCCTCGTATGCTTTGCCGGGGCACTCGGGAAAACGAACGAAGTTGTCGGATTTCCTTAGGTCCGTGGCGTCGACTCCCGTAACCACGAGGCGGTTCCCTTCCGCAACGAACTTCCCTGCCCAATCCTTTTCCGCCGCATTCAGAACTCGCACGTCGGGGAGAATCAGGGTCTGGCCCTTGAATTCCTGGAGTGTGCGCGGCGTTACGATCTGAAATTCCAAATGCTTCTGCATCAGAAGCACCAAGATCCCGCGATAGGAGGCCAGAAAGTCGTCGGCGAACCGGTTCCGCGTCTCGGGCGAAAAATAGATGCCGATTGGATCAATGGGAGCCCGCGGCTCGTAGAAGGTCCTTTCGTTGGCGGCAATCCAGGAAAAAATTTTCTTGCGAGTAGGCAAGTCGTTCGATCCCGCCATGGAGTGGCCGGGCGCATCCCAGAAATTGGCTCCGGCCATGACCTGCGACATGGCTAGATTCATCATGGCCTCGCGCGCATCCACGTTTTTGTCGCCATCCCAGGAGTAGTTCAGGATCCAAGTCGGCTTGCCCTGGGCAAAGGCGCGAAACGAGTGCATGCCGACCTGATACTGGAACCAGGCCAGCGGCGTGCGCGAGGACGCCATGTGGTCGCCGCCTCCGAACTCGTACTCGTGGGCGACCGCGTCAACCGTGGCATAGAGGCTGTATACATCGGCCCCGACGCGCACGGCTTCGTCCTCAATGCCAGGGTAAATTTCGGGAATCGTCTTGATCTTCGGATTGACGGACTTCGCGGTCTGGTCGATCTCATGGAGAAAATCGGTAAACGTCTGGATGCGGAAATCGGTCCACTTGCGGAAGTTCGGGTCGGAGAAATCGCCCAGCTTCAGATCGTGCTTGGCGTCGAGCCCGGTTTGCTTCTTGAACTCGCGTACCGTGTTGTCATCAAAGCTGGCCCAGGTCGTCTCCCAGCCGTCGAAGTGGGTCATCCAGTACGGAATGTCGATGTAGATGCCGTCGATGCCCGAGGCCGCGATCTGGCGCACGCGTTCCATGTAGATCTTGCGCCAATCGGCGGCGTAAGGGCTGACCCAGACGTCTTCGTCGCCCTTCGCAATCCAGAACGCCGAGCCGCCTCCGAAGATGGCGGGCTCACCGGTGATCTTGCGCTGGAGCCAATCTGGATGGTCTTTCGCCAGCGTGTGCGCGGCCTTGTCGCCATGCGCGGTGATGCACTCCGTGCCTGCGATGTACACGAAAGCAAAGTTGCCGGTACGATGAGCTTCTTCGGCCACGCGGCGGATGGCCTTCAGCTTCTCTTCGGGATGAAGAAAGCTCTCGTAGCGCCCGGGGATGTCGTTATCGACCTCAATGCCAAGAACGCCGCTGTCGCGCGCTTTTTGGGCGATTTCGACGGCGTTGGTGGAGCTGAGACCGTAGGCGCCAATGCGGGCGTAGTGGCTCCAGTCCTGGCCGCGAGGGTAGGTCTGTGCAGGGAGCACGGCGCACGCCGCGAAAGGCACTGCGGCGAGCACCGTGAGCCGAACTGCTATCGCAGGCATAGAGTGCTCGCGGATCCGTTGTTAAAACTCAAAACGCACGCCCATCTGAATGTGCCGGGGGTCGTTCGATTGTTGAGTCACTTTGCCAAATTCGCTATCTCCATAGAATGAGGAAGGCGTAAGAAAGCGTGGCGTGTTGGTGGCGTTCAAGAACTCTCCCCGCACCTCTGCCTTCATCCCTTCGCGGATACGAAAGCTCTTGAAGATCCCGAGATCGATGTTATGAACTCCTTGACCGCGAACGTCGGTGGAAAAACGCGGCGCGTTCCCGGCAATCTGATCTCCCGGATCAGCTAAGCAGGAGGCATTGTAGTAGCTGGCGTTGGGATCGGTTGACATCGCTACATCGTGCACGCTCAAACCCGAGGCTGGACTACACACAATGTCTGGACGCTGATTCCCATCGGTGAGCCGCGGCGACGCCATGGCCAACGGGACCGGCAGGCCGGTCTGCAGCGTGAGCAAGGTATTCAAGGACCAGCCGCCTACAATTCCATCCAGCACTCGGTTCATTCCCTGTCCGAGCCAGCGTCCGCGGCCCAGGGGCAGGTCATAGACAATTGCAATTTCGAAACGGTGACGAGTGTCGTTGGCCCCGACAGAATGCTCCCCTGCCAAGTTGTTCAAATCCTGGGGTGATCCCAATCCCGACCCGCCAAAGAAGATGAAGCTGTTGGCGCCATACGAGGAGTTGTCGGTTGCCTTGGCCCAGGTATAGCTGCCTTCGAAACTCAGCCCATGACTCTCGCGCTTCTGGAACCGCACGAGCATGGCGTTGTACCAGGAACTTGCGGTCAGCAACGGCAGCCCTTCAAAGTTATTGTCAAACTGCGGATAGGGGCGAAGCAGGTTCACTAGGGGTATCGTCGAATCGCTATAGCGGGAGTCTGGCTCATTGAAGGTCGCGGTTGGCCCAGTGAACAGCGATTGGAAAGGATTTGCGACGGACGTGTTCTGGCAGGTCGTATCACATGCCAGACGGGCGGCCGTCGAAATTACATTGCGGTTGCGGGTGACACCGCCAAATGGCAGGTGCGTGCTCTTGTTGGCGGAATAGTCAATGGAGATCACCATTCCCGCCGGGAAGAGATGTTGCAAGCCCAGATTCCATTGGTAGATTTCCGGATTGCGGGCTTCCGTCGTCCCGAGGTCGTTTTGGTTGACAAAACCCCATTGCGCCAATGGCCCGTATTGATTCCCCTGCGCGTGCGGCAACTCGTCAGGTGCAAGATTTGGGAAAAGATTCGTCAGCGTCGCGTTCTGCGTGATGCCGCCATCATTGGTGAAATGAATGGGAGCGTCCCGACGAAATGCCGTACCCGCGTACTGGAAGTTCGTTGCGGAGGAGAAACCGTAGAATGCGCCTAGGCCGCCGCGCAAGACCGTATTGTTGTTGATCTCAAAAGCAAACCCGATGCGCGGGCCAAGATTATTGCGATCGATCGGTACGTGGCGACTACTGGCGGTGGGAAAGCGCGTAATGCCCTTGAGGTTGGTCGGCCCAAACCCAAGACCGGAAAGGTCGACCGGATTGTTATTGTCATCAATAATCGGGTTCCCGTCCCCATCCGTCGTTGGCGCGGTCAAATCCACAGTAATACCGCTGCTGGCATTGAAGTCGCTGAACTCGATGCGGTTGTGACGTTCGGTATAAGGAGTGCTCCATTCGTAACGCAATCCCAGATTCAGCGTCAGTCGTGGCGTTGCCTTCCAGTCATCCTGTATGAAGAATGCAGTCTCCTTCGACTTGTTGGCGACCGAAGACTTGATGTTGAGCTGCCCGCTTTCTGGAAAGCCGACCAGCAGCGAAGCCAGGCCTGTTCCCTCCTCGGAGGCGTTCCCGCCCGCTGGGTCCGAGGCCGTGATGAGCTTGGTGAAGCCAAAGACCCCGGTCGCGTAATCCGGCTGGTAGAAATTGTTGAAGAACTGACGGGCCTCGCCGCCAATCTTGATCACGTGCCTGCCTTTGATCCAATCCGCAGCGGAACCGAAGATGTATTGGGTGTGTCCGTTGGTCGTATCCGCGCAACACTGCTCGGAACCAGATTGGTCACTGTTCAGCGTGACGTAGTTCTCGACATCCACCACTGGCATCCGCGTGATGCCGTTAGCTTGCGTCAACAGAGCCGGCAATCCGAATTGAGCTGGATCCACGCGGCTTGAAGTCGACTTCTGGTAGTAGCGATCCAGACCGAAACGACTGGTCAGCAGCAGGTAGGGACTGATCGTCCAAGTGTGTTCCGCAACGATGTTGCGAGTCGTCTGACTACCCTCGACGGCACCAAAGAAAAAGCTGGGGCTGCTGGAGCTGAAATTCTGTTGGCTGTAGCGTCCCATCATGCGCATCTTGGCGTTGAGTTGATGATCAATCTTCACGTCAAACTGTGTATAAGGGGAGCGGTTGACGACGCCCTTGGTGAAATTATTCCCAGTCGGCGAATCATCGGCTACAGTGGGCTCGGGATAAGCGTTCGCAAGCGCTTGCCCCACGGCGGTGATCGGGCTTCCCGGAGTGCCAAATGCAGGAATAACATTGTTCGCCAACTGCGTGCGAGTCTGCCCGGGACCGTTCACGCTGAAGGGGTCGTAAATCCGAACCGGCACGAGATCGCCGTTGTCATCTTGTACCAGCGTCTTCGAGAAGTCTCCTTCGCGCTCCAAGTCCGTAGGCACGCGACCCGAAACCACGCCCTTGTCGTTCTGGCGGACGCGCTCAAGATCAAACAAAAAGAAAGTCTTATCTTTGACGATCGGCCCCAAGAGTGAGAAACCGTACTGATCCCGCGTTGAATCCGTGCGCGGGACACCTTCGCGATTCGAGAAAAAGTCGTTGGCGTTGAGCGCGGTGCGACGGCCGAACCACCACCCGCTGCCGTGAAACTTGTTCGTACCCGATTTCATGAGCACATTCACCACCGTGCCGCCGTTGCTGCCATATTCTGCGGAGAAACTATTGTTCTGGATCTTGAATTCCTGAATCACTTCGCCTGAGGGCACATAGCTGAGATTGCTCGTGGCTCCTTCTCCTTGCTCAGGGCCCGTGGCCAGAGTCCCGTCGAGCCGGAACTCCGCCGACCCGTAACGCTGCCCATTCGAAGAGAAGTTCGTCCCGTAGGGGTATCCGTGATCACCGTTGTTCAGCTCGGTAACTCCCGCCGACAAATAGACGAGATTGATGACCTGACGGTCGGCCAGGGGCATCCGGCTCACGAACTCATTGGTCACCTCGGTCCCCAACGACGCCCCTGTCAAATCCAGCAAGGGCGCGGTATCGGTCACGGTCATCGTCAGGGTTGAGCTGAAGGGCTTGAGCACAAAATCGAGCGACGCCTGTTGCGCCACCGCGAGAACAACGTTTTTCTGGACCGTCTCCTGGAATCCGGAGGACTCTACTTTTAGCGTGTAGGTGGCTGGGCGAACCCCGTTGAAGACATACTGGCCGTGGCTATCCGTGGTTGCGACGCCGGAGATGTTGGTGCCATCGTTCGTTAGAGTCACCTTGGCACTGGGCACAACGGCACCGGTCTGGTCGGTGACCGTGCCGCGGACCTGGGCGGTGTAGCTGGCTTGGGCCCAGGCTGCCGCTGTCGAAAACGAAACAGCCAGAACAACTAGCGCAGCGAAATGAAACCCGCCCCGATGCCCCGTGCCCATAGTTGCCTCCAAAGTTTCTTATTCTTTCGAGTTAATACTTCTACTTTCGTTTTGTCAGAAAGTCAAGGATATATCCACGTGCTAAAATTCGCACCGACTCCACCTAGCCGAATGACTATGAATCGTTCCCTGCTCGCGCACCCTGCCGTGTGCCTTCTGGCAGTCCTCACGGTCTTTTCATCGCTAGCCTCGTCATCGTTCGCGTGGGCGCAAGATCCCAGTTCCCTTGAACTTTCGCGTCCGATCCGCCCCTGGGAATTTTTGTCCGCTACGGGCCAGCGCGCTGCTCTGCTGGGGAATGAGGCGGGACGCTTCGAGGCCTGGGTGTATCCGCTCAAGATTCTGCGTGATTTCCATTTGCGGTTTCACGTGGGCGACCGCGAGATTCCGGCGGAGGCCTTAGCCCGAACCCTCACGGTGCGTCCTGAATCCAGCTCTATCCTTTATGCGAGCGACACTTTTACCGTGCGGGAAACGCTGTTCGTCCCCGTCCACGAGGCCGGTGCCGTCATCCTGATCGATGTCGACACGTCCGAGCCGGTTGATGTGGAAGCGGTCTTTCATCGCGACTTCCAACTGGAATGGCCCGCTGCGCTGGGTGGCACCTATATGAACTGGAACGCGGACGAACGCGCTTTTGTTTTGGGCGAGGAGCAGAAGAAGTACGTGGCCTTCGTCGGCTCGCCCACGGCGGAAGGCGAGCATGCGGAGTATCAGACCAGCTACTCGGCAGCGACCGAAAGCTCGTTTCGGTTGGGCACTACGAAGACGGCACACGAGACAAGAGTTGTGGTCATTGCTGCTTCGTTGTCCGGGACTGGGAAAGGCAGTGCCGAGGCCGAAGCTGAGTATCAGCGCTTGACGACTTCCTACGCCGCGCTCCTGCAGGAATCTGCTGCATACTACCGCGACTACCTGGCGCGCACGGTGAACCTGGCGCTTCCCGATGAGGAGTTGCAGCGAGCTTACGATTGGTCACGGGTCAGCATGGTTCAAGGGCTGGTTGCCAATCCGCTTCTCGGTACGGGACTGGTTGCTGGCTATCGGACTTCGGGCGAAAGCCAGCGTCCGGGTTTCGCCTGGTTTTTTGGGCGCGACTCGGAATGGACCGAACTTGGGCTCGATGCCGTCGGTGATTTCAGTACCACCCGGACGGCGCTCGATTTCCTCAGTCAATTTCAGCGCGATGACGGTAAAGTGCCACATGAGATAGCGCAGTCCGCCAGCCTCGTGCCTTGGTTTAAGGATTACCCGTATGGGTTTGCGTCGGCAGATGCTACGCCTCTGTTTATCATCGCCATGGACGACTACGTCCGGCACAGCGGTGATGTTGAATTCGCCAAGTCCAAATGGACAAACCTAGAGAAGGCTTACAACTTCTTGCGCTCGACCTATGATGCTCAAGGCCTGCCCAAGAATTTCGGCGTAGGCCACGGATGGATCGAAGGAGGCCCGCTGCTTCCGGTCAAGACTGAACTCTACCAAAGCGGTGTCGGAGCCGAGGCGTTGCGGGCTCTCTCCGATCTGGCGCGAGCAGTAGGCAAGAACGACGTGAGCGAAGACCTCGCGCGGCAATTTGCGCGGCAGAGGAGTCTGGTGAACGATGCGTTTTGGTCGCAGGAGCAAAATGCCTTCGCTTTCGCCATCGACAACGACGACAAACGAGTATCTGTTACCAGTGTTCTCTCCACCGTTCCAATGTGGTTTGGGTTACTCGACGAAGCCAAAGCCGAATCCACCGTCACGCAACTCGCCGCGCCGGAGCATCAGGCCGACTGGGGTATGAGGATCATTTCAAAACAGAATCCAAAGTACGGCCCTGATGGATACCATTACGGAGCGGTGTGGCCTCTGTTTACGGGCTGGGCGGCGACGGGCGAATACCGCTACCACCGTGTCTTCCCCGCCTACACGAATCTTCGCGTCAACTCGCTGCTCGCCTTGGACGGATCGCTCGGACACGTCACCGAGGTTCTCTCCGGCGATTACTATCAACCTGTCGTCACCAGTTCTCCGCATCAGATCTGGTCGGCAGCGATGGTGGTGAATCCCTTGTTGCGCGGACTATTGGGGCTGGACGTGGAGGCTGCTCTTCATCACGTCGACTTCGCGCCGCATGTTCCCGCGGGATGGAATTCGTTTTCCATCTCAAATCTCCGGGTGGGGCAGGCGGAACTGAGTCTGAAATACACAAGGACCGCCGACGCCATCACATTGGAATCCGCGCGCACCGGCGCAGGCGATTGCACCGTGGATTTCGCTCCGGCGCTCAGCCTGCGCGCGAAAGTGCTCGGTGCGGAGCTGAACGGCAAGGCGACCCAATTTCACGCGCAAACGAACTCGATCGATCAGCACGTGGCCGTGTCATTTCCCGCCTGCGCGGGATCGAACAAACTGGTCCTCCACCTACGCAACGACTTTGGCCTGAGCTTTGATTCCCGGCTCCCCGCACTGGGTGCGGCCAGCGAGGGATTGCGGGTCGTTTCCGAATTCTGGTCCGCGGCGCGAGACACTCTAACCCTCGATGTCTCCGGCGCGGCGGCTCAACAATACGACCTTGCGGTCTTGAACCCCAGTCAGATTCGCGCTGTCGAGGGCGCGGAGTTGGCAAATGGAAAACTCCGCATCGGATTCCCGGCGGGAGCGCCTGGCGTCTATAGCCGACGCTCAATAACATTGCACTTCCAGGGAGTCAAGCCCGGCCACTGAGTGCGGCCACTGAGCGGGGTGAAGTTTCTGGTGCACCTATTGCAGACGGAGGAACAATGCTGAACGCGTCACGTTTCGCCGCACTGGCGGTCGTAGTCCTCGCCTTCACGTTCCCAATGTGGGCGGCCGATCAGGTGAAGGTAGAGGGCGGCACCATCGAAGGCATGACCGGAGATGAGGCCACGGTTCGCATTTTCCGCGGCGTTCCGTTCGCGGCGCCGCCGGTGGGAGACTTGCGCTGGAAGGCCCCGCAGCCGGTTCAGGCTTGGGCCGAGGTCCGCAAAGCAACCGAGTTCGGGGCTCGCTGCATGCAAAGCCCCGTGTACTCGGATATGGTTTTCCGCGATTCCGGACCGAGCGAAGATTGCCTCTATCTCAACGTTTGGACTCCAGCAAAAAGCGCGAACGAGCGACTGCCGGTGATCGTTTGGTTCTATGGGGGCGGGTTCGTGTCGGGGTCGAGCTCCGAAGCGCGCTATGATGGCGTGCACCTGGCGGCAAAGGGAGCCGTGGTCGTCACTCCAAACTATCGTTTGGGCGTGTTTGGCTTTCTCTCGCATCGGGAATTGACGAAAGAATCGGGACACAAGGCATCCGGCAATTACGGATTGTTGGACTTGGTAGCGGCGCTGCAATGGGTACACAACAACATTTCGGCCTTCGGTGGCGACCCGAACAACGTCACCATCTCGGGTGAATCGGCCGGGTCTTTCGCCGTGAGCGCTTTGATGGCATCGCCCGGGGCTCAGGGCTTGTTTCACAAAGCCATCGGTGAAAGCGGCGCCTTCTTCCCCAACGACCGCGCCTCGCTCAAGGCGAAATCTTTGAGAGAAACGGAGCAAGCTGGAGCGGCCTTTGCGACATCCCTCAGCGCAGCGACGCTCGGGGCGCTGCGTGCAAAAACCGCGGCTGAGGTATTGCAGGCGGCAGCGGCTGATCCCTTCCGATTTGCCCCCAACCTCGATGGATACTTCCTCCCCGGCAAAGTACCCGACATCTATGCGGCCGGAAAGCAAAGCCACGTGCCGCTTCTGGCGGGATGGAATGCAGACGAAGGCAAGGGCAACATCCTATACGCCAAGGAAAAGACCACCGCCAAATCATTCGTAGCGCAAGCGCAAGCCCGTTGGGGCAGCCGCGCCGATTCTTTCTTGAGCCTCTATCCCGCAGCCACCGATGAACAGGCGTTGAAATCCGCCGAAGAGCTGGCCGGCGACGACTTCATCGCCTTCTCAACCTGGAAATGGCTCAACTCCCACGTGAAAACCGGGCAGGCTCCGGTGTATGCCTACCTCTTCGAACAGGTGCCGGCGGAAAAGCCGGGCGCGATGATTGGGGATGTTCCCGCCTCCGCGCAGGGCGCGCCGCCGGAATCGGTCTCGGCCGATCAGAGCGTCGCAACGAAATCTGACGCGCCCAGCGGCACGCCGAATTCACTCGAAGAAATCGTGGTGAGCGCTCGCCAGCGCAGTGAAAGCGACATGGCGGTGCCCGCGGTGGTGTCCGTCATATCCGCCGAGCGGATACTACAGACAGGCGTGACCGATGTTTACGGCATCTCGCAGTTGACTCCGCAGCTCTTCGTCGGGCTGGGACAGAGCGTGTATGGCGGCATCATTAGTCTCCGGGGCATCTCGAACGCCCCCACCACGGGGACCGAAAGCGCGATTGCCATCAATATCGATGGTTTCGCCACTGCAACGCCTGCTGCTGTACGCATCGGACAGTTCGACTTGAAGCAAGTCGAGGTGCTGAAAGGACCCCAGGCTCTGTTCTTCGGAAAAAACAGCCCCGGGGGAGTGCTCTCGTTCCTGTCGGCCGGTCCTAGGCAAAGCCTGGAATATCAGGTCCGCACCTTGCACGAGTACTATGGC
>Ga0137418_10003314_pt1 | contig 14822 bp, 6 predicted proteins | sample CZODoug3_1_2_16f_FD_122242 | JGI IMG/M metagenome (GOLD analysis project Ga0137418, IMG submission 122242) | Vadose zone soil fungal communities from Angelo Coast Range Reserve, California, USA - CZODoug3_1_2_16fungal (Hybrid Assembly) | ecosystem: Environmental > Terrestrial > Soil > Vadose... | reverse complement strand
CCTCAGGAATCGCCGAGCCAGACGTTAGCTTACGCCGTCCCGTCCCGCGCCGGCGCGCTTGGAAGTAGCTGCATGGCTCACGTCGTTTCACAAACTGTGCGACGTCAGCTTGCCTTTGCCAGAGCAAACGATATTGGCGGGCACGTCCTGGAGAAGCGCTTCGTATTGAAGGCATCTGCCTTCAATCCACAGCTGCCTCTTGAAGGACTGCCATCCATGTTTTCCACCAACCAGCCCGGTAAAGAGCGCCGCCATTATCGCTCCAACAGCTCAGGCGGACCGTCCGCCGGCGGCATAGGCTCGCAGGCCAGCTGAGCCCGCGCGTTCGTGCGAATGCGCAATTACTGCACTTGATAAATCTCGCGCGGGGCCAACGTCGGTCCCACGCCTGGCGGCGGTGCAACGGCATGAACGAAGATGTGAACACACAAACGGCCAACCAGCCGCGCGTCCATCGCGTGCGCTGGATCGTGGCGTCGGCAGTGCTGATCCTGGTCGCCATCGTACTCTGGCAGGAACTGGCGCAGAAGCCGCAGACGAGAGCAGTCGCGCCACAGACCGTCAGGGTTACGCAAGCGACGCACGGCGACATGCCGGTGATTCTGAACGAACTGGGTACCGTCACGCCGACCGCCACGGTCACCGTCATGCCCAACCAGGCTGTCAGCGGCTATCTGACCGAAGTGCCTTTCCAGGAAGGCCAGGACGTGCAGAAGGACCAAGTGCTGGCGCAGATCGATCCCCGGCCGTTCCAGGCGGCACTCGATCAGGCCATTGGAACACTGCAGCGCGACCAGGGCCTTCTCGACGAGGCGAAGATGGACCTCGTGCGCTTCCAGAGGCTTGTCAAGCAGGACTCCATCGCGCGTCAGCAGGCTGAAGACCAGGCCTATCTCGTCAAGCAGGACGAGGGCACGGTAAAGCTCGACCAGGCCGCGGTCGACACCGCCAGGCTCAACCTCTCCTATTGCCGCATCACCTCGCCCGTCGCAGGCCGCGTCGGGCTGCGTCTCGTCGATCCGGGTAACTACATCACCGGCTCATCGAGCACCGGCGTTGCCGTCATCACGACGATCAAGCCGACAACGGTCGAGTTCACGGTTGCCCAGAACGATCTGCAGAAAGTGGTCGAGCGGTTCCGCACAGCCGGCGTGAAGTTGCCCGTGATGGCTTACACCAGCGACGGCAGCAAACTGCTCGCCACGGGCACGCTCTATGCCATCAACAATCAGATGACGATGAGCACCGGCACCGTCACGCTGCGTGCAGCCTTTGCCAACGACGACGAAGCCCTGTTTCCCAACGAATTCGTCAACGTCCGGTTGCTCGTGGATACGTTGCACCAGGCCGTGCTCGTGCCGACGGCAGCCGTGCTGAGTGGCGCGCCGGGCAACTACGTCTACCTTGTGAACAAGGATGCTACGGCTGCGGTGCGCAAGGTCACGCTCGGGCCGAGTGACGGCCAGAACACCGTTATCGCCAGCGGCCTCGATGCTGGCGACACCGTCGTCACCGACGGCACGGACCGATTGAACGACGGCGCGAAGATCAAGGTCGCCACGGCGCCGACGCAGCAGGTCTCGCGGGCTTCGGGATCGCCGCCATCGGCAAAGAAGACGGACGGTAGCGACGCACCTTCAGCGGACAGATGAGCTGCGGACGCGACAGATGAACATTTCCCGTCTGTTCATCGTGCGGCCGGTGGCGACGGCCCTGCTGATGATTTCTCTCGTGCTCGTCGGCCTCGTCTCGGTGGGCTTCCTGCCGGTCTCGTCGCTGCCCGACGTCGACTATCCGACGATCCAGGTACAGACATTCTATCCGGGCGCGAGCCCCCAGGTGATGTCGACCACGGTGACCGCACCGCTCGAAGTGCAGCTCGGCCGGATTCCCGGGCTGCAGCAAATGACCTCGTCGAGTTCGGCGACGGCCTCGATCATCACCATGCAATTCGATCTGTCGATCAACCTCGATGTCGCCGAACAAAACGTCCAGGAAGCGATCAACGCCGCAAACAGCTTCCTGCCGAGCGGCCTGCCGGCGCCGCCGACCTATGCGAAGGTCAATCCGGCCGATCAGCCGATCCTGACGCTGGCCGTGACGTCCAAGGCGATGTCGCTCACCCAGCTGCAGGACATCGCCAACAATCGGCTTGCGTCAAAGATCGCCGAGGTGCCCGGCGTCGGCCTCGTCAGCCCGTCGGGCGGCAACGTCCCGGCGATCCGGGTGGAGGCGGACCCGCAAAAGCTCGCCGCCTATGGGCTCAATATCGACGATCTGCGCACGCTGCTCAGCAACATCACATTGAGCCAGCCGAAAGGCAATTTCGACGGGCCCGAGCTCGATTACACGATCAACGACAACGATCAGATTTCGGAGCCGCAGGATTTCCTCAACACGGTCATTTCCTACCAGAATGGCTCGCCGGTCCTGCTGCGCGACGTGGCCACGGTGAGCCAGGCCGCTCAGAATACCGAGCAGGGCGCCTGGTCCAATGGCACGGCGGCTATCGTGCTCAACGTGCAGCGCCAGCCCGGCGCCAACGTCATCAAGACCGTCAATCAAATCAAGCAACAGCTGCCGCAGCTGCTGGCAAGCCTGCCGCCATCGATGCATGTCGACATCGTGGCGGACAGCACCGGGGTGATCCGCTCCTCCGTCAACGACGCCTTCTTCGAGCTGGTGCTGGCGATCGGGCTCGTCGTTCTGGTGATCTTCGTTTTCCTGCGCAACCTGCCGGCAACGATCATCCCGAGCATTTCCGTGCCGGTGTCGCTGATCGGCACGCTGGCGGTGATGTACAAGCTCGGCTACTCGATCGACAATCTATCGCTGATGGCGCTGATCATCGCCACCGGTTTCGTCGTCGACGATTCGATCGTGATGATCGAGAACATCGTGCGCTACCTTGAAGAGGGCATGCCGCCGCTCGACGCCGCGCTGACCGGGGCCGGGCAGATCGGCTTCACCATTATCTCGCTGACCGTGTCGCTGATCGCCGTGCTCATTCCCTTGCTGTTCATGGGTGGCGTGATCGGACGCCTGTTCAGTGAATTTGCCGTCACGCTCGCAATCACGATCGTGCTTTCCGGCGTCGTCTCATTGACCCTCGTGCCGATGCTCTGCGCGCGCATGCTGCGGCGCCAGTCCGAGCGCAATCCAAGCCGGTTCGAGCGCATCAGCGAAGGCCTGTTCAACAGGACACTGGCCGCCTACGAGCGCGGCTTGCGCTGGGTGCTGCGCCATCAGGGGCTGACCCTGCTCGTCGCGACCATCACCGTGGCACTGACGGGCGCCCTCTACGTGGTCATTCCGAAGGGGCTGTTTCCCGTGCAGGATATCGGCGTCATTCAAGGCATCAGCGTCGCCGACAACTCGGTCTCCTACCAGGCGATGGCGACTCGGCAGATGGCATTGGCCGAGGCCATCCTGAAAGACGCCGACGTGATCGGCCTGACCTCGTATGTCGGCATCGACGGCACCAACAAAACCCTGAACAACGGCCGCTTTCTGATCAATCTCAAGGGGGTCAACGACCGCTCGCTCACCGCCCAGCAGATCGCAAGGCGCATTCAGGGGGAAACAGCGGACATTCCGGGCATCAAGCTCTACCTGCAACCCGAACAGGATCTGACGCTCAATACGACGATCGCGCTCAACCAGTATCAGTTCGTGCTGCGCGGGCCCAACCGGCAGGACTTCGATAAATACGTCCCGCAAATCGTCGACAGGATGAAACAGATCAAGTCGATCACCGACGTCGCCAGCGACCTCAACAATGACGGGTTGACGGTCAACATCGAGGTCAACCGCCAGCTTGCCGCGCGCTACGGCATCACCCCGGCGACCATCGACAACGCGCTTTACGATGCGCTTGGCCAGCGCATCGTCACGACGATTTTCAACCAGTCGACGCAGTATCGCGTGATCCTCGTGGCCAGGCGCGACCGCCTGCCGAATCTGCAATCATTGGGGTCGCTCTATCTGCCGACCCAGACGGGCAGCACGGGCCAGGTGCCGCTTTCCGCCATCGCCGCCATCAAGGTCGGGAAGACGCCGCTCGTGGTCAGTCATCTTGCGCAGTTTCCCGCGGTCACCCTATCGTTCAACCTGACCGAAGGCGCATCGCTCAGCACCGCCGTCAACGACATCAACCAGGCAATCCAGGCAGTGCATCTGCCACCGTCGATCACAGCCGCGTTCCAGGGTGCTGCCCAGGCTTTCGAGGAGTCCCTGTCGAGCGAGGTCTTCCTGCTGATCGCCGCCCTTGTCGCCGTCTATATCGTGCTGGGCGTGCTGTACGAGAGCTTCATTCATCCCGTGACGATTCTGTCGACATTGCCCTCGGCCGGCATCGGGGCGCTGCTCGCGCTGATGATCGATGGCAAGGATCTCGACGTGATCGGCATTATCGGCATCGTTCTGCTGATCGGCATCGTCAAGAAGAACGCGATCATGATCGTCGACTTCGCCCTCGACGCCGAGCGGGAACAGGGCAAGTCGCCCGAAGAGGCGATTTTCGAGGCGTCATTGCTGCGCTTCAGGCCGATCCTGATGACCACGCTTGCCGCCATGCTCGGCGCGCTGCCGATGCTGCTCGGCAGCGGAACGGGCTCCGAACTGCGCCGGCCGCTCGGCCTGGCGATCATCGGCGGTCTCGCCTTGAGCCAGATACTGACGCTGTTCACCTCGCCGGTGATTTACCTCGTCTTCGATCGCCTCGCGCGGCGTTTCGGCCGCCGCCGGCCGAGCCATCCCCCGGCCGAGAGGCCAACGTGAACGTCTCCGCCCTCTTCATCGATCGGCCGGTGGCAACGACGCTGCTGGCCATCGCGATCCTTCTGTCGGGGGCGCTCGCTTATTTCCACCTGCCCGTGGCGCCCTTGCCGAACGTCACATTCCCCGTGGTGGTCGTCCAGGCGACCATGGCCGGGGCCGCGCCCGAAATCATGGCCGCCACCGTCGCCGAGCCGCTGGAAAGACGCCTGGCCACGATCGCCGGCGTGACCCAGTTGACCTCGACCAGCTATGTCGGCGCGGTGAGCATCGCCGTTCAATTCGATGTGAGCCGCGACATCAACGGCGCCTCGCGCGACGTCCAGGCGGCGATCCAGGCGTCGCGCGCCGACCTGCCGACGACGTTGCGCGCCAATCCGACCTGGCGCCAGTTCAACCCGGCCGATGCGCCGATCATGATCCTGGCGCTGACCTCGGACACGTTGAGCAGGTCGCAGCTTTACGACAGCGCCTATACGGTGATTCAACAGCAGCTGTCCCAGATCGGCGGCGTCGGCCAGATCACGCTCGGCGGCGCCGCATTGCCCGCCGTCCGCATCGAACTCGAACCGGACAAGCTCAACAGTTACGGCATCGGCATGGAAGACGTGCGGGCCGCGGTGTCCGCTGCCAACGCCGACAGCGCCAAAGGCGATATCGACCAGGGCGAGCAACGGTTCGAGGTCACCTCCAACGATCAGGCGACCACGGCGGCGAACTACCGGGATCTCGTCATCGCCTACCGCAACAACTCAGCCGTCTTGTTGCGGGATGTCGCCGAAGTGGACGATTCAAACGAGAACATCCGCAATATCGGCCTCTACAACGGCGCGCCGGCGGTCGGTGTCATCGTCTATCCGATACCCGGCGCCAACATCGTCGCGACCGATGCCCAGATCCGCAAGATCCTGCCGTCGATCGAGGCGACGTTGCCGCACGACGTGCATGTCAACGTCGCCATGGACCGCTCGCAATCGGTCAATGCCGCGGTAGGCGATACCGAGCGCACCCTCACGATAGCCGTGGTGCTGGTGATCGCCGTGGTCTTCGTTTTCCTGCAAGCGCCGCGCTCGGTCTGGATACCGGCCGTGGCGCTGCCGCTGTCGATCATCGGCACGTTCGGGCCGATGTATCTGATCGGCTATAGTATCGACAATCTTTCGCTGATGGCGCTCACCATCGGCACGGGTTTCATCGTCGATGATGCCGTCGTCGTGCTCGAGAATATCGTGCGCCATCTCGACTCGGGCCTCGCTCCGCGCGAAGCGGCCTTGCGCGGCAGCGCCGAGGTCAGCTTCACGGTCGTCTCGATGAGCGTGTCGCTGATTGCGGTGTTCATTCCGATCCTGTTGATGTCGGGCACTGTCGGCCTGCTGTTCCACGAGTTCGCGGTGACGCTGTCGATCGCGATACTGTTCTCGCTGCTGATCTCCCTCACGGTCACACCGACGATGTGCGCGTACCTACTTGGCCGCGCCGGTACCCTGCACTCGAAGGCCAGATGGGCGACCTGGGCCGACGCGCAGTTCGAGCGATTCAAAGGCGCCTACTCGCGTTCGTTGACCGCGGTACTCGATCACGCGCCGCTGGTTGGCCTGGTGCTGATCGGTCTGATCGTGCTCAATGTCGCATTGTTCAGGCTGGTGCCATCGACGTTTTTTCCGGAGCAGGACAATGGGCTCCTGGTAGGCCAGATCATCGCCGATCAAAGCATTTCCTTCCAGGCGATGGAGAAAAAACTGGAGCAGTTGCAGCACATCGTACAGACCGATCCCGCCGTCGCCTCCGTGATCGGCTTTACCGGCACCCGCGCCCTCAATACCGCCAACGTGTATGTCGAGCTCAAACCCTTGGCGCAGCGGCGCGTGTCTGCCAGCCAGGTGGTCCAGCGACTGCGCCCCAAGCTCAACCGCGTCTCCGGCGCTCGTTTGTTTCTGCAGGCGGTTCAGGATTTGCACATCGGTGGCCGGCAATCGGCCGCCGAATACCAATACACGTTGACCAGCGAGGATACGGCCGCCCTGTACACATGGACGCCCAAGCTCGTGGCCGAACTCAACAAGGATCGTGGTCAACTCGTGGACGTCAATTCGGATTTGCAGCAGAACGGCCTGCAGACCTATGTCACCATCAGTCGCGAGACCGCGATGCGCTACGGTTTTCAGCCGAACCAGATCGATAATGTGCTCTACGATGCATTCGGCCAACGCACCGTGTCGACGATTTTCAATCCCTTCAATCAATATTTCGTGGTGATGGAGGTGGCACCGACGTATTGGCAGAACCCGCAGATGCTCGAGCGCATGCGCTTCAGCACGGCCGCGGGGAATCCCACGGGTACGCAGCAGACCCAGGCACAGGGCGGCACCGTGAGCGGGCTGACGGCCTTCTCGGCGGTTTCCGCCGCGCAAACGGCCTCGTCCGACACCAATTCGCTCAACGCGAGCGCGCAAGCCAATTCGGTCACCAATAGCATCTCGAATGGCAGAGGTGGAAGCTCCACCGGCAGTGCGGACAGCACGGCAGCCGAGACCCTGGTGCCGCTGCCGGCCCTGGCTTCGCATCGCAACGGCCACACGGCGACTCAGGTCAACCACCAAAGCGGCCTGGTTGCCGCGACGATTTCTTTCAACCTGCCGCCCGGCGGATCCTTGAGCGGGGCCGCCGCGGCGATCGACAAGGCGATGCGCGATCTCGGTATCCCGGCCTCGATCCGTGGCAGCTTCGCAGGCGCCGGGCAGGTCTACGCCCAGTCGATGTCGACCATGCCGCTGTTGGTGCTCGCCGCGCTCGCGGCCGTTTATATCGTGCTCGGCATCCTCTACGAGAACACCGTGCATCCGGTGACCATTCTATCCACGCTGCCGTCGGCCGGCATCGGCGCGACCTTGGCGCTGCTGATTTTCGGCACGCCGTTCTCGGTGATCGCGCTGATCGGCATCATCCTGTTGGTCGGCATCGTCAAAAAGAACGCCATCATGATGATCGACGTCGCGATTCATCTGCAGCGCGAGCAAAAGATCGAGGCGCAGAAAGCGATTCACGACGCGGCGGTTATTCGCCTGCGGCCGATCATCATGACCACGGCGGCCGCCGTGCTCGGCGCATTGCCGCTGGCGATCGGCATCGGTCAGGGCGCATCGCTGCGCCAGCCGCTCGGCATCACGGTGATGGGCGGCTTGATCTTGAGCCAGATATTTACCTTGTATACGACGCCGGTGATCTATCTTTATCTCGACCGCTTGCGGGTCAGGCTGCGCAAGTCGACGGAGAGCCTGTCCTGGCGCACAGATGTGGGTGCGGACGCATGAAGACCATGAGCGCTAAACTCTGCACGATCGCGGCGCTGGGCGGGGTGCTCAGCGGCTGTTTGGTCGGCCCCGACTACCACCGCCCCGCGGCGCCCGTACCTGCACGCTACACGGAACTGCCCGGCTGGACGGCGGCCGCGCCGGCAGATGCGGCACCCAAGGGCGATTGGTGGACCGACTTCCATGATCCCCTGCTCGATGAACTCGAACCCATGGTGGCGCTGTCGAACCAAACCGTACGCCAGAGCTTCGCCAACTACCAGCAGGCGCTGGCCGAAGTAAAAGTGGCGCGTGCCCAGTTGTTTCCTGTGATTGGAGTCACCAGCTCAGCGAGCCGCTCGGCCGGCGCCGGTGCCGGTGCCGGTGTTGGCTCCGGAGCGACCGGTACCGTCAACGCGGCCTCGTTCGAGGGCACGGCCAGTTGGTCGATCGACCTGTGGGGCAAGGTACGCCGGCTGGTCGAAGAGAATGCCGCCACCGCGCAGGCCGACGAGGCGACCCTGGCCAACGCCACCTTGTCCGAACAGACTTTGCTGGCCACCACCCTCATCGAGTTGCGGCTGGCCGACGCCGATATCGATCTGCAGCAGAAAACGGTCGACGCCTTTCGGGAGGCTCTGGCGATCACCGAGCACCAAGGGGAGGCGGGTGTCTCTGCGGCTCCGCCGTCCGCCGTGATTACGGCGCGGGTCGCCTTGGAAACAGCCCAGGCCAACCTGATCGGGCTCGGGGTCGCCCGCGCCCAATATGCCCATGCCATCGCGGTACTGGTCGGCAAGAATCCGGAGGAACTCGACATTCCGCACAGCACCGTCATGCCGACGCTGCCGGCGATCCCGACTGGAGTGCCCTCGACATTGTTGCAGCGCCGGCCCGATATCGCCGCCGCCGAACGCCTCATGGCCGCGCAGAACGCCGCGGTCGGCATAGCCGTCGCGGCCTATTACCCGTCGCTGTCGTTATCGGCATCGGCGGGCTTTTTGCAGTCGCCCTTGGCCGGCTTGTTCCACACCGCCAATCATGTCTGGTCGATCGGCGCGGCCGGCAGCGAGACGCTGTTCGATTTCGGCGAGCGCCATGCGGGGGTCGAGGCAGCCAAGGCGGCTTATGAGGCTGCCGTCGCGAGCTATCGCGGCACCGTCCTCTCTGCTTTCCAGTTCGTGGAGAACGACCTATCGGGCTTGCGCATCCTCGCCGAACAGGCGCAGGCGCTCGACGTCGCCGTACGCGACGCCGAGCGCGGCTCGCAGATCGCGCTCGCCGAATTCCAAGCCGGCACCGTCGACTACACGACGGTGGCGTTGGCTCAGGAGACCCTGTTGGCCGACCAGCAAAGCGCGCTCGGCGTGCAGCAGAGTCGCCTCATCGACGCGGTGTCCTTGATCGGCGACTTGGGCGGCGGCTGGTCCGACAGCCAACTGCACGATCCGCTGCGGCCGAACAAGCGAACACCGGCCAATGCGACGCCTTGAGGCCGCGAGCCGTTCACGCTCGTCTGTTTCAAGTCGGCGGTGTCGCTCAGTACATCGCTCGCGGTTTTTTGCGTGACTGCGAACGCCGTAACAGTTCGCAGCGAATTATGTCCTCCCGCACGCCGCGCCGACGATTTATGATTACCGGGAGGTAAACACGCCTTACACAGCCTGATTGAAGGGTTTGATGTCATGAACGATACGGTGAAGATTGAACGTCCCATGTGCTGCCGCCGCCACGAGGACTTCGGCGGTCGTGTCAAACATGATTCGCTGGGAAACGCCATCAGGGTAAGAACCCGCGTGCACGACACACAGGATGATCTTGCGAGGCTCCGGGGGCTGACGCCCGTACCGTAGTTCCCCTCGATTGATATCGATCAAATTTGGGTCGACGCAGATTTCACCTCTCGTGTCAGAAGGGGCTACTATCCCCTCTGCGCTTTCAATGGTTCGGTTCGGCCTCGCATCGGTCACGGATGAGACCTTCCGGACCGCGTCCTGAGAGGGACGCAGCGCCGAGGACTCTATCCATGACAGAGCCGCCTGGATATGCGCTGGAGAGCACCCTACGGGAAGCTGGGGAGTTCACAGTGTATCGCGGCCGGCGGCGCGCCGACTCGTGCCCGGTGCTGGCGGTGGCGCTGTCCGCCGACCAGCCCACGCCGCAGAGCCTGCGGCGGCTCGAGCATGAATTCTCCCTGGAAGCGGATCTCGACCCGGCCTGGGCAATACGGCCTCTGGCGCTCACGCATCACGACGGGCGCACGATGCTCGTATTCGAGGATCCCGGCGGGGTACCACTGGATCGGATCCTCGAGCACCGCGATGCGCCGATCGAGCTGACTCGCTTCCTGCGCATCGCCATTGGGTTGGCCAGGGCACTCGGCGAAGTACACCGCCGCGGCCTCATCCACAAGGACCTGCATCCCGCGAACATGCTGGTCGATGACGCCGACGCCGTGCGGCTGACCGGATTCGGGATCGCTTCGCGGCTGCCGCGCGAGCACCAGGCGCCGCTGACGCCGGAGGTCATCGCCGGCACCCTCCCCTACATGGCCCCCGAACAGACGGGCCGCATGAACCGCTCAATCGATTCGCGCAGCGATCTGTATGCTTTGGGCGTCACGTTCTACGAAATGCTCACCGGCACGCTGCCCTTCCAGGCCACCGATGCGATGGGATGGGTACACTGCCACATCGCGCGCCAACCGCCGACGCCCACCGAACGGCTGATGGCAATCCCGGATGCACTGTCAGCGATCGTCATGAAGCTGCTCGCCAAGACCGCCGAAGACCGATATCAGACCGCCGGCGGCCTCGAAGCCGACCTGCAGCGCTGCCTCGCCGAATGGCAAACGCGCCGTCGCATCGCCCCCTTCCCGCTCGGCACGCACGATCTCTCGGACCGGCTCGTGATCCCGGAACGGCTATACGGCCGGGAGCGCGAGATCGATACCCTGCTCGCCGCCTTCGAGCGGGTGGTGACCTGTGGCACCACGGAACTCGTGCTCGTGTCCGGATATTCCGGCATCGGCAAATCCTCGGTGGTGAACGAACTGCACAAGGTGCTCGTCGCGCCGCGTGGCCTGTTCGCGTCCGGCAAGTTCGACCAGTACAAGCGCGACATCCCGTACGCGACGCTAGGCCAAGCCTTCCAGAGCCTTGTCCGCTCGCTCCTCACTCAGAGCGAGGAGGAGCTTGGCCGCTGGCGAGTCTCCGTAAGCGAGGCGCTGGGCCCGAATGGTCAGCTCATGGTCAATCTCGTTCCCGAGTTGGAGCTCGTGATTGGGAAACAGCCACCGGTCGCGGACCTGCGGCCGCAGGACGCGCAAAACCGATTCCAGATGGTGTTCCGGCGCTTCCTCGGGGTGTTCGCGCGCAAGGAGCACCCCCTCGCGCTGTTCCTCGATGATTTGCAATGGCTGGATGCAGCAACGCTCGACCTCCTCGAGCATCTGGTTATGCACTCGGAGGTGCGGCACCTGCTGCTGGTCGGCGCCTACCGGGACAACGAGGTCGGCCCCGCGCACCCGCTTCTGCGGACGCTGGAGGCGATCCGCGCAGTCGATGCGAGGGTGCACGAGATCGTACTGGCGCCGCTCGAACTCGACGATGTTGGCCGGCTCATCGCCGACGCGCTCCACTGCGAGCCGGAGCGCGCGCGGCCATTGGCGGAGCTCCTGCAGGAGAAGACCGGCGGAAATCCGTTCTTCGCGATCCAGTTCTTTATCGCGTTGGCCGACGAGGAGCTGCTCACGTTCGACCCAGCCGCGTCAGCGTGGCAATGGAACATCGATCGCATTCGCGCCAAGAGTTACGCCGACAACGTGGTGGACCTCATGACAGGGAAGCTGAAGCGATTGTCCGCCACCACACAGGAAGCCCTGAGGCAGCTCGCTTGCCTGGGCAATGTCGCCGAGATCGTCACTTTGACCCTGGTTCACGGAGAAACAGACGAGGCGATGCACGCGGCACTCTGGGAGGCCGTCCGCGCTGGCCTCGTCGTCCATGAGGATAACGCCTACAAATTCCTGCATGACCGGATCCAGCAGGCAGCTTATGTGCTGGTTCCCGAAGACCGCCGTGCCGAAGTCCACCTGCGCATCGGCCGCGTGCTGCTGAAAAGCATTCCGGCGGACGAGCTCGCCCAGCATCTGTTCGATGTCGCGAACCACTTCAATCGGGGCGCCACGCTGCTGGCCGACCGGGACGAGAAAGCGCAGGTGGCGGCGATCAATCTACGCGCCGGGCGAAAAGCCAAGACGTCCACGGCGTATGCGTCGGCGCTCGCGTATTTTTCGACGGGCATGGCGCTCCTGGACGAAAGGGACTGGGGCCGCCAGTACGAGTTGACGTTCAGCCTGTCGCTCGAACGCGCGGGGTGTGAGCTTCTGAGCGGTAACTTCGAAAATGCTGAGCGCCTGATTGTGGAGTTATTGCAGCGCGGGACATCGAAAGTCGACCAGGCGGCCGTCTACCGCTTGAAGGTCCAGTCCCATGTCATGAAGTCGGAAAACCAGCAGGCTGTGGCCAGCGCGCTCACGTGCCTGCGCTTGTTCGGAATTGACCTGCCGGCACACCCGACCCAGGAGCAGGTCCAGGCCGAATACGAAACGGTCTGGGAGACCCTGAATGGGCGCCCGATCGAGAGCCTGATCGATCTGCCGATGATGACCGATCCGGAACTCCAGGCCGCCATGCAAGTGCTCTCGGCCCTTACTCCCTCCGCCTACTTTACCGACTTCCTTTTGTATTGCTTGCAGGTGTGCCGCATGGTGAAGGTCAGCATGCAGCACGGGATGAGCGGCCCTTCCGCGCACGCCTATGGCTCTTGGGGGGCTGTGCTCGCACTGGTCTTTCACCGTTACCGCGATGCCCACCGTTTCGCCAAGCTCGCCTGTGACCTTGTCGAGAAGCACGGCTTTATCGCCTACCGTGCGAAGGTCCATTACGCGATGGGAATGGTTGCCTTCTGGACGCAGCCGATCGCGACCGCGATCGATTTCATGCGGGCGACCTTTCGCAATGCGATTGAGATGGGTGATCTGACCTTCGCTTGCTACGGCATCTTCCAATCTATCACAGGCCTTCTCCTGCAGAACGATCCACTCGACGCGGTGTGGCGCGAGTCGGAGATGGCGTTGGACTTCGCCCGGGAAGCCAAGTACGGAGACGCCGCGGACATCATCAGGAGCCAGCAACGCTTCATCGCGGCCATGCAGGGCCGGACCGCGACCTTCTCCACCTTCAGCGACGCCCAATTCGACGAGGCGATGTTCGAGGCGCAACTGACGGCGGGCCGGGTGACCTTGACGATCTGCTGGTACTGGATCCTCAAACTGAAGGCGCGGTTCCTGTCAGGCGACTACGCCGAGGCTCTTGCGGCAGCCGACAAGGTGAAGCCGCTCCTTTCGGCCGCAGCCGCTCAGATCCAGCTACTCGACTACTTCTACTACACCGCGCTGACGGTGGCGGCATGCTATGAGAACGGGTCGGCCGACGAACAGAGCGGGTGGCGTGAAATCCTAGCGGCGCACCGCGAACAACTGCGCGAGTGGGCCGAAAACTACCCGCCGACTTTCGGCGACAAGCACGCACTGGTGTCGGCCGAGATCGCCAGCCTCGAAAAGCAAGACGCCGACGCCATGCAATTGTACGAGCAAGCTATCCATTTGGCGCGTGAAAACGGCTTCGTGCAGAATGAGGGCTTGGCCCATGAAGTCGCGGCGCGATACTACTTGGCCCGCGGCGTCGAAACGGTCGGCTACGCCTATCTCCGCAGCGCGCGCAACTGCTACGACCGCTGGGGCGCACTCGGCAAGATGAAGCAACTCGACGAACGCTACCCGCGCTTGCACGAGGAACGCGTTCCTACTTCTACTACCTCCACAATCGGCACGCCGGTCCGGCAGTTGGACGTCGAGACCGTAGTCAAGGCCTCACAGGCACTCTCGAGCGAGATTTTCCTCCCCAAGCTGATCGAAAAGCTCATGCGAATCGCGGTGGAGCATGCAGGGGCCGAACGGGGTCTGCTCATCCTTCTCAGGGGCGACGAGCCACAGATCGAGGCGGAGGCCACCACCGGTCAGGGCAGGGCCAAGGTTTCCGTTCGACAGGCACCCGTCACACCATCTGATCTTCCCAAATCCGCACTTCATTACGTGATCCGGACGCGGGAGCCCGTGGTGCTGGATGACGCTTCGGCCGGGAGCTTGTACTCGGAGGACGAGTATGTGCGGGCGAAGCGCGCCAGATCCGTCCTATGCCTACCCATCGTCAAACAAACGAAGCTTATTGGCGCACTCTATCTGGAGAACGACCTGACTCCGCGCGCCTTCACGTCGGACCGCGTCGCGCTGCTGGAGATGCTGGCTTCGCAAGCCGCGATTTCGCTGGAGAACGCCAAACTCTATTCTGATCTGCAACGCAGCGAAGCTTTCCTGGCTCAAGGGCAGAGCATAAGCCACACAGGCACCTTCTGCTGGAACCTTTCGAACGGAGAAATCTACTGGTCGGAAGAAACTTACAACATCTGTCAATACGATCGAGGGGTGAAGCCCACATTGGAGTTGGTATTCCAGCGAATTCATCCCGACGACAGAGATCTCGTGCAGCAGACGATCGACCGCGCGGTAGAGGCAAGGGCAAATCTTGATTTTGAGCATCGTTTGCTGATGCCGAGCGGTTCGGTCAAGCACCTCCACGTTTTAGCTCGCGCGCTGGAGACTTCCTCGGGCACTCTCGAATATGTGGGTACTGT
>Ga0137418_10003312_pt1 | contig 14829 bp, 9 predicted proteins | sample CZODoug3_1_2_16f_FD_122242 | JGI IMG/M metagenome (GOLD analysis project Ga0137418, IMG submission 122242) | Vadose zone soil fungal communities from Angelo Coast Range Reserve, California, USA - CZODoug3_1_2_16fungal (Hybrid Assembly) | ecosystem: Environmental > Terrestrial > Soil > Vadose... | reverse complement strand
TAAATGGGGACGTCTCGCCCCGCCTCGCGCTCTCGAGATCGATGTCCAGCGCTGTCTGCCAGAACTTACGCATTGCCATCCGGAAGCCGGATCTGGCATATGCCTGTCCCATCTCGGATGCGAGTTCAGCATTGCCGGAAGTCGTGATGAACTTCTGAAACGCCTCGATAGTTTCCTTTTCCATGCCCCTCTGCAGGTAGGAGTAGGCGATGCCCTGCTGTGGCCCCGGCAGACTTGGGTTCATGGCAAGACTCGTTTGGAATTCTCCTATGGCTTCGGGGTAACGGTGCGCGTAATAAAAAGTCCATCCGAGTGAGGTGGCCCCCTCGACCGAACGAGGGTCCAATTCGCGGGCTTCTTTGTCAGCAGCGACTGCCTCATCGGCTCGCCCCATCGCGCGTAAGCAGATGGAATAGCCTCGGTGAGCTTGGACCCAATTGGGTGACAACTCTATGGACGTTTTGAACTGGCGCTCCGCTTCTGGAAGATTCCAGTCGCCATACATAAAGATAAAGCCGAGCTCCGTGTGACCTGGGCCGAATTCGGGATCGATGGAAAGAGCCTGGCTGATCAGAGCCTTGGCCTTGGGAAATGCTTCCCGTGCGGGTAGAGAGCCGTCATCCACCCGCTGCATGTAGTAGTTAGACAGGCAGGCATAAGCGAGCACAAATGTCGGATCGTTTGCCTTTGCCTCTTCGCAGTACTGTCGGCCGGTCTCGAGAGCCTCCGGTGTAAGCTCGAAGATGTAATACATACCCTGCAGAAACAGTCGATAAGCCTCGGAATCCTCGGTGGGTGGTGTCCCCAATCGGCGTCTTTGAGCTCCAGACAGATGCAGCCGCAAGTGGTCCCCGATCTCCTGGGAGATCTCACTCTCGATGGCGGCAACAGCGGATAGTTTCCGGGTGTATTGCTTGCCCCACAAGTGGGTATTGTCGCTTGCCTTCACCAGTTCCACGCTCACCGACACGCTATCTCCGTGAAAGGCAACCTGGCCCGTGAGCACTGCGCCGACGTCTAATTCCTGTCCGACTCTATGCGGATCCACTTCCTGCCCCTTGTAGTGATAGACGGAGGTGCGAGAGATCACTTTTACGTTGGGAAGGCGAGAGACGCTGTCGATCAAGCTGTCGGTAAGCCCATCAGTCAGATATTCGATATCACCGCTGCCGCCTCTGAAGGGCAAAATCGCAATGGATCGTATTGGCGTGCGGGTGGGCAAGAACCAATACAGAGAAGCAGCAACAACCAGTACCAACGCCAGCGCGATGGCAATCCATACCAGTCGGTGCTGGCCAAATAAAGTCTCAAGGATGGATGGGGTTAGAGCTGCCGACCCTGCCTGGACACCTTCCAGAGCTGCACGCACCTCGCCGGCGTGCTGGTACCGCTGGTTCGGCTCTTTCCGGAGGCAACGAACGATCACTGTGGCTAACCCGATGGGAGCTGCCGGCGGCAAGGGCTGAGGATCGTCGCGCAGGATGGAAGAAGTCAGCTGATACCGAGTTCCGTCCGGAAATGGCCGTTGGCCGGCAGTCATTTCGTACAGCATCACGCCCAGCGCCCAGATATCCGCGCGTTCGTCGGCGGGGTTACCACTCAAGACTTCCGGCGCCATATAGGCCAAGGTACCCACGGCCTGGTCCTTGTCGACGAATGTTTCGGTAGGAGCATTTTCTGCAAGCTCACCGGCACGGAGTCGCTTCGCCAGACCAAAATCGAGGACTTTCACTCGACCCTCCGACGTGAGCATTACATTGGTACCCTTTAGGTCGCGATGGATGATGCCCCGGGTGTGGGCGTGTTCGAGCGCTTCGGCTATCTGGCAGCCGTATCGAATCACCTCCTGAGGACCCATTAGCGAGTGTGACGCAGCCAGTGTTCGTCCCTCGATATGCTCCATGGCGATGAAGACAAACCCGTTCTCTTCACCGACTTCGTAGATGGTGCAAATGTAGGGATGGTTGAGCGCAGAAGCCATCTGGGCCTCGCGGACCAGGCGTGCGCGAGCTGTTTGGTCGCTTCCCACCTCGGGAGGCAGGACCTTCAAAACGACATTGCGGTTCAACCGTTCATCCCGGGCAAGATAAGCCACACCCATGCCGCCAGCCCCGATGGTTTCGACGATGTGGTAATGGCCCAAGGTGCGGCCGAGCATACGGCATCTTAGACTTGGCTTCGGGGCCAGTCAAAAGATTGCTTTGCTATTGCTTCGACCAGGGAGGTATCATATCGACGATCGCTGTGTGGTTCCGAACGCCGACCTAGATTCCGGTGTCGCAGGAGGAGCCCGATGCGCAGGTTTCTGCGCGCAGTCCTGTTCGTAGCAACTTTTCTGATGTGTGCCCCACCGTTCGCTGGTGCCTGTGGGGACAAGCTCCTCGTCCTGGGACGCGGCGTGAAGTTTGGCAGTATCAACTCCTCCTATCACGCTTCGATCATCGCCTATGTGCCTGATTCCGTGGCGCAATCTGCGGCGGTGAACGATCCGCATTTTCAGGTTGCATTGCAAAAAGCTGGGCACAAACTGTTGCTCGTGCACCAAGCGGATGTGCTGGCCGAGGCTTCGAAATCAGGTAAGTACGACATCATCCTGGTCGATCTCGAAGACGAGGCAATGGTGGACAAGCAAGTTGCGGCCGCTGCCGTGAACACGGTCGTGATGCCCGTCGTGTACGACGGAGCCGACCTGAAAACAGCGGTAGCGACCCAGTTTCGCTGTATTCGCAAGACTTCGGGCAAGAATAACGCTTGTTTTTCCACTATCGACAAAGCGATTGAGTCTAAACTCAAGCGCGACGAACTGCTACGCCGAGCTAGCAAGTAATCGGGAGTTACCCAGTGGTTCTTCCTGACTGTCGCGCCCTCTTGTTCCCTTCAGTACTATTTCTGTTCTCTACGATTGCCGCTGCCCAAGCTTGGGTGCCTGAAAAGGGTGAAGGCACAGTGACCCTAACCTTGCAAGATAATTTTGTGAAGGACCACCTCGGTTCCGGTGGCCAAAGATTCGACGTCGGTCACATCCGTACATTTATTGCGTTCCAGGATATCGACTACGGAATTACTGACAAGCTGGCCTTGGATGTGAGTGTTCCATTTGTGCTTTCCAAGTACTACGGTCCGAAGCCGCATCAACTTCCTGTTGACGACGGGAAGTACCATGGCAACTTTCAAGATGTCCGTTTGAACCTGAGATACAACTTGCGCGCCCATCCTTTCGCCATTACTCCCTTTGTGGCACTCGGTATACCGAGCAACGACTACATATACTTTGCGCATTCCGCTGCCGGTACCAACCAGCGCGAGTACGTCTTCGGCGCGAGCTTTGGACTCACCCTCGAGCCTGTTCTTTCCCGGGCATATGTGCAAGGGATGTATGCGTTTCTTATTCCGGAGAAAATCAGGGGTATTCGGACGTATCGTAGTCGGCTGGACTGGGAGGTCGGTTACTTCGCTTCTCGGCGCTTTGCCCTCAGGGGGCTGGGCGCCTTGCAGATCGGTCACTCAGGCTTGGAGATCGGTGATCCCCCCACAGATCCCGGTGATTTTCCAGTGCGTACCCCAACAGATCCGATCTGGCGTCACCATGATCAAACCCTTCGAGGCAGTTATCTCAACGTGGGCGGCGGCGCCAGCTTTGCCGTTACGAGGTCTTGCAGTGTGTTCGCGGTTATGACAACTACCGTCTGGGGACGTAACGGCCACGCGCTCAGTTTGGGTGAAGTGGTCGGCCTTTCTTGGACCTTCCGCACGCCGTGGGCGCGACAGCAGGCAGCGATTTATCCAATCGAAGAAGCTGATTCCCCAAACCGTGCCAAGGTTCCTACCCACGTTCATTGACGGATTGAGCCTTGGTAATCACGGCATGGTAGCAAGACAATCCTTTTCAACTCCAAAGGCGTTTTTGATTGTGGGGAGACACAGTTTTCTAGAACGTGTACTTCAAAGCGAACTCGATTTGGCGGTTGTCCGTAGCAGTGTTGGTGATCGCGGCGCCCCCTGGCACGTCGATAGCAATCTGCGAACCACCCCCCGGTAATCCGAAGTTTGGATGATTGAAGAGGTTGAAGAATTCCGCCCGAAACTCGATCTGCTGCGCCTCGCGAATCTTGAAGTTCTTCTGCAAAACGAAGTCGAAGTCAACCAAGTCGGGGCCGCGGAGGTTCCCGATCCTGGAATTGCCAAAGCGGTGTGCGGATTGTTGGCCCGATGCCAGCGGCGGGGCGACAAATGCGGCCTGGTTGAACCAGCAATCAAGCGTCTGGTGGCCGGGATTGGTACAGGCAAAGTCTGTCCCCTGTGATGCGGTGTTGAAGGAGAAGTTGTAGGGGTTGGCGATCTGGTCAGGCCTGTAACTGAAACTGCCAGTGTTGCTGAGGTCACTCGACATGCTTGCCGTCACCGCCTCGCCGCTCTGAGCGGTGGTGATTCCGGCGAGTTGCCAACCGCCCAGAAAGGCATCCGCCACGCCGCTAACATCGGTGAGGAATTGGCGACCACGCCCGACAGGAAGTTCATAGAGATAACTGATCGTAAAGCGATGGCGCAGATCGGGTGTAACTGGGCCGTGCTCCAAGTCAGCTCGATAGGAGTTCTGAATAAACCCGCCCACGTTGCCGTCGGCGTTGCCAAGGTTCTTGGCGAAGGTGTAGGCCGCCAGAAAGTTGAATCCATTCGCGAACCGTTTATTCAAGGAAGCCTGAAATGCGTTATAGAACATTTGCAATTGCGGGTAGTCGAGTGGCAAAACCGCCGTCATATTCGGTTGTTGGTTGAAATATCTGCGGCCGAAATTAGGTTGAGTACACGCCCCAGTAACGGGATCAGGCCCGCAGAAGTTGGAATCTAAGATCTGCGGCGGTTGGTTGAGGTCGCTGGCTTCGTGATTCCAGAGATGAACCGCCCGCGTACCCACATAACCAATCTGGGCTGCCCAATTCTCCGCAAACTGATGCTGGATACTCAGGTTCCACTCCATGATCTGTGGAATGGTTCGCTTGGGGCCAGTCGTTTTGACTGCGCCCAGGATGTGAATCGGGTCCCCAGCCGGAATGGCAGCCGGGAAACCACCGGAGATGAACTGAGCTGGCTGAGGCGTCTGTCCAGGGTTGAAGTTTCGCGCAACAAACGTGAGTTGCGGAGGGTTCAGCCCAAGATCGTCAAAAATGTTGGCCTCGGCGGAATAGAAAACACCGAATGCACTTCGCACAACGGTATTTTTTTGCAACGACCAGGCGAATCCCAGGCGTGGAGCCCAATCATTCTTATCGAATTGCACTCCGCCGTGCGGGACAGGGTTGGACCCGTAAGAGGTGACCACGATCGCCCGGTTCAAGTCGAAATTGCCTACGCGCCCGTTGGCTGGCGAGGTGATCTCATAGCGAAGTCCCAGATTGATCGTCAGGTTGGGACGGGCGCGAAAGTCATCCTGCACAAATCCGGCAAGATCCCAGTAGCGAGTCGGGTAAAGGCCGAGCAGGAAGTCCTGTTCGGTTTGACCGGCCACGCCAAGAAGAAGATCGGCTAGTCCGTTGCCGCCGGTGGCGGTTGTCAGATCGGCGGTGTAGGCGCCTCCGAAGCTGAAAAATCCCCGCGGTGCGGTCACTTGATAGAAGTTCCGCTGCTGGCGACGGAAGTCCACGCCCAGTTTCAGCGAGTGCCGGTTGCGAATCCAAGTCACCGTGTCTGCGATCTGAAAGATGTTCTCGAAAACATGCTCCGGCAGGAACTCTGAATCACCCAGCGGGGTGAAGCCGGCCACATCGATATTCGTAAGCCCGGTTGAATTGGGGTCCGTACTTCGGTTGGCATTGGGGATACCCAATTGCAGGCCGAGGTTCTTGCCGAAATTGAAAGGAAGAGCATTGACCGCATAGCGGAAGTAACCGCCATGCAGATCATTGAGTAGCCGCGACGAAAAGGTATGGGTATAGCCCAAGCCGATATGCTGAGCTCGCGACTTGCTGATGCTGGGACAGCAATCGGAGCCTCCCCAGAGCGGACCCAAAGGGCCGGGGCGCTGGCTCCGGACATCACCGAAACTGTAGGAGCCAAATACCTGGTCTTGATCGCGGAAGCGGTGATCGAGCCGAATGTCGAACTGATCTTGATTGTTTACGTGCCTTTGATTGGCTAGGTAGTTGTTGGTGAGTCCGGGCAGGTCGGCCGCAGGATAGAACTTGGCCACGTTCTGTCCTACAGGATCGATGCTTCCACCTGGAACACCTGCGCCAACAGGCGGAATGACGTTGATCTGCCCTTTGTACTGAATCGGTTGACGTATCAGGATTTTGGCTCCGTCCAGGCAAGTGTAAGGTATGGTTGTCGGATCAAATATCGTCCCGGTATCAAAAGTATCCGCAGGCGAGGGAGTGGCACAGGGCGAGAATGTTTGACCAGTGAGGCGATCTGTGAAATCGCCGTTTTGTTCCGCACCGGTTGGCACGGTAGAAAGAAAGGGCTGGCTCTCGCGCAAACGCGAGCCCTGGTAGTCGCCGAAAACGAAGGTCTTGTTCTTGCGGATGGGACCCCCGAGAAAAGCGCCGAACTGATTGCGTTTAAATGGCTGCTGACCCTGGCTGAAGTAGTTGACAGCGTCGAGCTTGTCGTTGCGGATAAACTCGTAGACTCCGCCGTGAATGCGGTTGGCGCCCGACTTCAAGACCACGTTAACCGCTGCGCCGCCACGCCCGAACTCGGCGCTCATGGAGTTTTCTTCGGTACGGAACTCCTGGATGGCGTCGGGCGGGGGCAGCACGACGACGCCACCCAATCCGAACTCGTTGTTATCCACTCCATTCAGCAGAAAGTTGTTGTTGGAGACGCGCAAGCCGTTGACCGAAACGGCTTCGTCAGCGCGCTCATTCTCAAAGACGCCACCGCTGACGTTGGACCCGGTCTGGCCACCATTGGCTCCCGGCCCAAGATAGGCGAGTTGGATAAAATTTCTTCCGTTCAGAGGCAGCTCGGAAATGCGCCTCTGGGTTTCGATCGTGCCCAGTGAAGACGTTTCCGATTGCAACAACGGAGCAGCTCCAGTCACCTCTACCCGTTCTGATGTCGAGCCGACTTTGAGCACCAGATCGACGCGCAACACCTGGTTGACAGCGACCTCCGCGCTTGCCTGAACCGTGGTCTGAAATCCTGGCTTGGTAGCGGAGACCGAGCAAGTACCAATCTTTAACAACTTGGCTGTATAGTTTCCATCTCCGTCAGTCGTTACATTGATGGACTGATCGGTGCTGAGGCTAGTGATGGTTACCTGTGCCCCGGATACACGTGCTCCGGTAGGGTCAGTGACTGTACCGACAATCGTGCCGCGGTCGACCTGCGAAACCGCCGGGGTGGAAGCAACTACGAGGAAATAGCAAAGCGCAAAGAAGAAGGCGACTGCACAGGCACGGTTAAGCATGGGCCCCCGCGTGACGTCAGATTCGCTTAAGACGTGAAGCTCATGATGCGTTTGGACTATTGGTTACACCCGGCAGGAAATCCTGTCAAGAAAGTAATGATGTGACAGAAAGTAATGATGTGACCCGGGGACATCGTTAGGCCTTCGACGAAAGACAGGATTTCAGCTACCTTGTACGTGTCGAATGGCACGAAGCGTGATCTGGAGCAACATTCATGCGGAAAGTATTGATGTGTTTTTTTGCCTTGCCCCTCGCAATGGTTAGTGTTCAGGGACAAGAAACCCGCCTGGAGAACGTAGAGAACAAAACGATTCTGGTCTTCACTCCCCACCCTGACGATGATGTGTTTGGCGCCGGCGGCACGATTGCGCTACTCAATCGAAATCACAACAAGATCCACATCGTGGTCTACACCAATGACGACAAGGGTTCTTACGATCCGGAGATGACATCGCAGCGCCTGGCGCGCATCCGGCGGGCCGAACAGGAGACTTCGGAGGGATTGCTGGGGACCCCGAAAGAGAACATTCAGTGGATGGGATACGACGACGGGATGCTGGAATATGCGCCTCAGCCGAAACTGACGGAGGAGGCAACGGCACTTATCCGCCGCATCCGGCCGGATATATTGTTGAGCGTGGATCCGGGGCAGTGGTATGAGCGCTGGCACAAGAGCGACCACCGCATGGCAGCTTTCAACACCATTGACGCAGTGCGTGCGGCCGAATTCTGGCTCTATTTTCCCAACCAGAAGCTGCAACAGGGGCTGCAACCGTTCAAGGTTCCAGAAATGTATTTCTATTATCCCTCGCCGCAGGAAGCGAACTACTTCGTCAACATCGACAGCGTGGCCGAGTTGAAATTTGATGCAGCCGCGAAACAAGTGAGCCAGTTCGAGCCCGCTGTCAATCGGTACCGCCCCGACTGGGACCCCAAGGATCTGGCCAAGGCGAAGGAAGAAATGCGCCAGGAACAGCCCCGCAAAGACGGGCACTACGTGGAAGCTTTCCGTTACGCGACGGGATTTGTCCAATACTGATCGTCACCAGGAGAGAAGATCATGTCCGCACTGGCATTGCTCGGGGGGGAAAAAGCGAAAAGCAAGCCATTTCCCATCTGGCCGCATTACGACGAGGCGGAAGAAAGCGCTTTGAGGAAGGTGCTGGAGAGTCGGATCTGGTGGCGGACGCCGGGGACCAAGACACTGGAGTTCGAGCAGGCGTTTGCAAAATTTCACGGGGCCAGGCACGGGATCGCGGTCACGAACGGAACTGCAGCCCTGGAGGTGACGATGGCGGGCCTGGGCATCGGTGCCGGCGATGAAGTAATTCTGCCTGACTTCACTTTCGTGGCTACGGCCAGCGCCGTGCTGTTTGCCAATGCACTTCCAGTCCTGGTAGATGTCGACCCGGGAACGTACTGCATCAATCCCGATCTGGTGGAAGAAGCAATTACGCCGAGGACGAAAGCAGTGATCGCCGTGCACATGGGCGGACATCCCGCAGATCTCGACCGGTTGAAAAAGATTACCGGCCGCAAGAAATTGGCGCTGATCGAAGATTCGTCGCATGCACACGCCAGCGAGTGGAAGGGAAAGCGAATTGGGACCTTTGGGGTGGCGGGCACGTTCAGCTTTCAATCCAGCAAGCTGATGACCGCGGGTGAAGGCGGCATCATCATCTGCAACGATGAAAAGTTTGAGCGGCAGGCCCGTTCGGTGCACGACTGCGGGCGTATGCCCGGTGAGTGGTTCTACAGCCACTTTATTTATGGGTCGAACTATCGTTTGAGTGAATGGCAAGGGGCCGTACTGCAAGCGCAACTCGGGCGGCTTGATGAGCAGACTAAGGTGCGCCACCGCAATGCCCGTTTGTTAGACCGGTTGCTTGGGACGATCCCCGGTATTACGCCACAAAAACTAGACGACCGCTGCACGCGTAACGGTCAGTATGCCTACATCTTTCACGTGAATAAAAAGGAGTTTGCCGGGATCGCCACGGAGCGTTTCATCGCAGCGATGAACGCGGAAGGCATCCCGAATCAGGCGAGCTATCCGCCTCTGCACCAGCTGCACATGTTTCGCAATGGCGAGTATCGAAAGAGGCTGTGCGGAAAGCAGGCGAAACAGCGTCATGCGTTCCTGAAGCGGCGCTTTCCGGAGACTCAGAAAGCGGCCTGGGAGACGGTCTGGATTCCACAGCCAGCCTTGCTGGGGGATGAAGAAGATGTTGAGGAGATCGCCGCCAGCCTGAGCAAGATTCAGAAGCACGCCAAAGATCTGGCCTGACCGGAGGGACCTGGGCTTATCGCACGTATTGCCCGCCATGCTGGAACGCGTCCGATATCGGGGCTGGAACCATGCGTACAAGCTGTCCAATGGCACGGTCGAATTGATCGTGCTGGCCGACGTCGGGCCGCGGATCATCTTCTATGGCTTCTGCAACGGGGAAAATGAGTTGCACGAAGTGGATCGGGACTCAGGGCTGAGCGGAGGTTGTGACTTCCGCCTTTATGGAGGACATCGCTTGTGGGTTTCCCCCGAAGTGGAGCGGACGTACTTCCCGGATAATGTCCCGGTGACGGTTTCTGAGCAGGGGACCGTCGCTCGCTTCACGGCCCCTCCGGAAGATGCTGCTCCGGGTACGCATCTGCAGAAGGAAATGGAGATCGAGCTGGCTGCAACCGGTTCGCATGTGCACATCACGCACCGGATCTCGAATCATGACCGTTGCCCTACTCAGCTCGCGCCATGGGCACCCACGATGATGAAAGCCGGAGGACGCGCGATCCTGCCGCTCTCTTTACGGGTCGCGATGGACAAAGATCACTATCAGCCCGTGGGGGTGTTCGGCCTCTGGTCCTATACGGATTTTGCCGACCCTCGCTGGGTTTTAGGCACTCGGTTCATTCAGTTGAGGCAACTGCCAGCTCACCCCGGCCGATTCCAAGAACAGATGGGGGGAATTTCCAACTCATCCGGTTGGGGCGCTTATTACCGGAACGAGCACCTTTTCCTTAAGCGTGTGGTAGTTGTCCATGGGGCTCAGTACCCCGATTTCGGATGCAATTTTGAGGTATTCACCAACGCTGATTTTCTCGAATTGGAGACTCTGGGTCCGGTGGTCGAGCTCCAGCCGGGAGAAGCGGTGGAGCACGTTGAGCACTGGTGGTTGTTCGGCAACGTGCCCGGCGGAGAGAACGATGCTTGGATTGACGCGGCTGTGCTTCCGCTGGTGAAGCAAACTGATTGACGAAGGAATGCGTGTCTTCTAACATCTGCGGCTTACTGAACTGAGACGAGGACTTCTGCGTGAACCTGCGGGCGGCAGTGGTAGGCGTGGGCTTTGTCGGAAAGGCACACATCGAGGGGCTGCGGCGGCTCGGCATTCCCATCCAAGGCGTGCTGGGCAGTTCGGTCACCCGGACAGAAGCCGCTTGCCGCGGTCTGGGGCTGAGGCACGCCTATACCTCGCTCGAGGAACTGGTGGGAGACGGTTCGGTGGATGTCGTGCATGTGTGCACACCCAACTATCTTCACTTTCTTCAAACACAAGCGGCGCTGCAATCGGGTAAGCACGTAATGTGCGAAAAACCGCTGGCAATGAATACCCAGGAAACTGGGGCATTGGTGGAGCTGGCTAAGGAGCAAGGAAGAGTTGGAGCGGTGACATACAACCTGCGTTACTACCCGTTGTGTCAGGAGGCACGTGAGCTGGTGCAGCAGGGCACGATCGGCGAACCGCGTCTGGTTTTGGGGACATATTTGCAGGATTGGCTCTTTTATGCCAACGACTGGAACTGGCGTCTCGAGCCCGAGTTAGGCGGAAGGATGCGAGCCATAGCGGATATCGGTACACACTGGCTGGACCTGATCGGCTGGATAACCGGCCGCCGCCTGAAACAGTTGTGTGCAGACTTGGCTACAGTCATACCGGTCCGGCGGAGACCGAAGGGCCCAGTGGAGACGTTCAAGCAATCCGGCGACAGACAGACCGAAGAGGTGCAGATTTCAACCGACGACTACGGTTCCGTCCTACTGCATTTTGAGGGGGGATTGCGCGGAGTGCTGACGGTATCGCAGGTGAGTGCAGGGCGAAAGAACCGAATGTGGTTTGAGATTGATGGTTCGGAGGGCTCGCTGGCCTGGAATGCGGAACAACCCAACGAGTTATGGATCGGGAGCCGCAAGGAAGCCAACCGCCTCCTGATAAAGGATCCGTCACTGATGAGCGCCCGGGCTCGTGAATACGCTGCTTACCCCGGCGGGCATGCAGAAGGATATCCGGACACCTTCGTGCAACTCTTCAAGGATTTCTACGGATATCTCGCGGCGGGAAATCTAAAGGCGAAGCGTTGTTTCCCGTCGTTCGAGACTGGCCACTACGAAGTCGCGTGGTGTGAGGTTGTAGCTCAGAGCGCAAGGACTCGAGCGTGGGTTGAGATGCCAGCAAAGTAGCAGTTGTCGTGTGTCGTTGCACCAATAATCTTCCATTCAGCAGGGACCGCGGCGGTTATGACTCACTGGAGGAGCGAAATGAAAAAATGCTTGGTGTGTTTGCCCGGTCGTCATCGACAGCTTCTTTTATTGGTTTGTGGGATTGCTTTATTGCTGGCACTGCCTTCGCGATCTCTTGCGCAAGGCTCACGCCGAGCACCCAGCCACGTTCCGCCCAAGCGCTCGTCCCAAATCCAGGATGGGTTCGGCATAAACTCCGATCTGCCGCGTGACCCGTATCTTCCGTGGAACCAGCGCTGGTGGACGCGTATGTTCGACGCCGGATTCAAGTGGATAAGGATCGGGCAATACGAGAACAGTTCGGACCGTACCAGTTGGGATTGGATCGAACAGAGGCGCGGGGTTTATTCGAGTTCACAAGACCTGGAAGACTATGTGGACTCGCTGGTGGACAACGGCATGGATGTTCAAGTGCAACTAATGTACGGCAATGTGATGTACACGACTCCCAGCGGCAAGGTTCCGGATGTGAGTGTGCCAGAGACCGGCTCATTCCATAATGATGACCGCAGCTTGTACTCCGTCTTCTGGCCGCCAACCACCCCCGAGCAGATTGCCGCCTTTAAACGATACGTGGCCTGGATGGTGAATCACTTTCACGACCGTATTCACTACTGGGCCTTATGGAACGAACAAGACATCGGGTATTGGAATCCCTGGGGCAACCCGGAGCAGTTTGGAAAGCTGCTAGCTCCCTTCATCGAAACCGTACGCCGGTCCGATCCCGAAGCCAAAGTGATTTACGGGGGCCAAGCCGATCCCAGTCGCGAGTTCACGCAGAAGGCGCTGGATGCTTGCGGGTGTGCTCCTGGAATCGACGTGTACGCGTATCACACGTATCCGGGATATGGTCAGAATCTGAATCCAGAGACGATGGACTACGGCGCCTATCTGAACGAATCGCCCCGCCAGTTGCGTGATCTGGTAATCCACTATCGGGGCGTTAGGCCTGACATCGCCTTTTTCGATGATGAGTTCAACTCGATTCCTACCTGGACAGGCTCAGATGAATCCGTGCAGGCAAAGTACGTCCCGCGCGGCTTTGTGTATAACCTGGCGGCGGGCGTCAAGACATTCGTGTGGCTGCTGGCGGCTGGAACTGACGGCAATGAATATGACGATTTCGGCATTGTCCACGGGCTTACGAACCACGAATACGACTGGAAACCCCGTCCCGTTTTCTACGCTCTGCAAAACACAAATGCGCTCTTTTCTGATACGAAGTTCGACAGCTCGATTGAGATCACCGGCCCCGACCTGCCCGCGCTTCGCCGCCATACAGGTTTTCCCTTTATGGGGTACGGGTTCCGTAACCTGAACGGGAAAGCAGTGGTCGCCTATTGGCTAGCCGCGCACAGTCTTCCTGGGAATTCATTTCCGCCGCTAATGGCAACCATAACCTTGAGAAACACAGGCATCACGCATCCGGTGCTCATCGACGTGGTATCCGGGGAGATCAAGCCTGTCGAATGGAAACGGGGGACTACCGATACCCTGGAAGCCTTGCCGGTCACGGACAGCATCATGGCCATTGCCGACGAAAACTACTTCGACTGGCCCGTGCTGCCGGAGGCGCCCAGTTCGCTTAATGCATCTATCTCGGGAAATGCTGCAAAATTGACCTGGCAGGTCCACGGGGACGACTCGATCGGGCTCATTGTGGAGCGACAGATCGGAAGCAGCGGCCAGGGGCGAGCACGATGGGACCGGCTCACAAAACTGGCTGGAACTGCGACTGAGTATAGCGACCCCGGATTGAAGAGAGGTCAGGCAGTGGCTTACCGCGTCCGCGCTGCCAATGCTCGAGGAGAGTCGGCGTATTCGAACATCGCACGAATAGCTTGGCCGTAGCCCCAAACGCACCCGTTCGGTGGCGGCAATGCACTGGCAGCAGGAAGTAGTTTTCGCAAATGTTGTGGCAGTTCTTTTCACGCAATCGAATGGGGAATTGGAGGAGAGATCTCAGATCGCAGGCCAGTATTCGGCAATTACCGCAACGATGAGAACGCAATCTGACGCCCAGCCACGAAAGCCTTTATGGTTTCGGCAAGACTGGGCGCTGCTCACGAATTTCTTCACTGATACACGGTCGGCACGCAGTTCCAATTCACCCACACCATCGGTGAAATCAATTCTGACGGCGACCCCGACCGCGATGCCCCTGGCCCACTACGTGGGATGGGGCACAGTTTCCAATGTCTTCAATCCCTACCAGAACTACGGCGCATACGAGAAGTGGAAGAAGGCCAACGCCCGGTTTAAAGCTCTTCTGACGCGCGAGCAGATGACTGCGGCGGAAGCGAAGGTTCCGAACGCGCACTACACCTCGCCACAGATTGCTCGTTTCTCCTGGGCCTCATAGGCGCCGAGGGGCGCGGGGAGAACCACGGAACAGAGTATTTAGGCCCTGCGTTTGGCGGTTCTGATGTTTCTCCAAAACGTATTATTCTTGACGCTGCAATTGCCCAAATTGCTGCGGAGCGTCTGAGCGGCCAACTATTGTTGTTGCTTGACACCGCAATCAAACTGGCGGAACAACTCCAAATGGCGACAGACTTATCAACGAGGTTCAACGAGTTAGCTGTCGAAGGTGGGCGCCGCCGAGATAGATCTTGAAGAGGTCCGAAACAGTCTTCGATCGGAAACTGATCGTCAGGTCTCTGTCTGGGTCCGTCTCGGCCGTATAGCAGCCCTGAGTACATTCGGCAGGAAGGAAGAGATGCATGCAGCCATGGACAAGTGTTCCACTTTCAAATCGAAATGCGCTGAGGGTCCAAACTCCTCTCCCCAGGCGGTATTTCGTACCACAAAAACCAGAAGTTAATTCACGCTACAGCATAGTCGAGATTACCTCTGTCACTTGGGTTCCTCTTGATAATAGGCTGTAATTGCTTGCGTGCA
>Ga0137418_10003311_pt1 | contig 14830 bp, 13 predicted proteins | sample CZODoug3_1_2_16f_FD_122242 | JGI IMG/M metagenome (GOLD analysis project Ga0137418, IMG submission 122242) | Vadose zone soil fungal communities from Angelo Coast Range Reserve, California, USA - CZODoug3_1_2_16fungal (Hybrid Assembly) | ecosystem: Environmental > Terrestrial > Soil > Vadose... | reverse complement strand
ATGCAAACTGATTCGTTCGTAGCTTCCGGTAATTCTCCCACAGACCTGATTTTTGAAAACCACGGTTCTCTCTTCCTAATTCGTCCTCTCTCTGAATCCGGACAGCAATGGCTTGACGAAAATGTTGGCGATGAAAACACGCTGACGTTTGGCGGAGCCATTGTTTGCGAACCCCGCTATGTCGAGGCCGTTGCGCACGGCGCAATCGAAGCCGGGCTAGGCGTCCGATGACGAAACTAATTCTCGGCACCGAGAAGCCCGATCTGGCTGTGCTCACGATTCTGCGGGAACGGTTGAAGCCAGGTCAGACATGGTTCGTGTACCAATCGCACGATATGAGCAGTGTGACCCTCGGGCATCTTCAATTCCTATGCTGTGGACCCGGATGCACGTTCGCCGACCCACCGCAACGAATGCCGGACTCCCATCTTGGAATCGGCTGGAGATATCTCCTGGTCGGCAAAGTCGATTTCGAAACTGGTCAGATCGTGGAGTGTGTCCGATGACCGACAAGAAGATCACGCCAACTGACCTTCGCAAGCAAGCTCAACAATTGATTGAGTCCGGTCGCATGCCATCACTGGATGAAGTTTTGCAAGCCGTGTTCGAAACGCGGCGCGAATCGGGCGCGGACAAGCGCGAGTTCGAAGAACTTCTCAAGCAGAATTGGCTGGAGTTCGACCGGCGGAGAAAACGATGACCAGCGTTCCTCAACTAGAGCAGAACCGGCAAGTTTACTCGGTCGAAGGAGCCGACGTCATCATCCGATCAGTCAGGGAATGGAGGAAATTGAGGGTTGAACGGCTGCGGAGATGGGGTGAACGGTTTCCGTGGATGCGAGAAGATCGAGAAAAAGCAAAATCGAAAGCCCCACACGTCGGGTTTATGTGTGGGGCACCCAAATTCGTATCAGGATTTATCGTCCGGGCCACCCGCCGAAGTAGTCACGCCCGGACCGCCCGTTAACCCGCACCCGTCCTATTCCGCTTTATTGGATTATCTTTATCGTGATTGTGTTCGATTTTGTCGCGCCTCCCCCGAGTTCTTTGGGGATCGCACGCGACACTTGGACGGAGTAATTTCCAGGGCGGGTTAACTGATAGAGCCTATTAAGCAGGATTTCGTCATCCCTGGACTCTTGCGGCTTAAGGGTCACTAGTATCTTCCTACCATCAGCCAATCCGTTGTTGCACTTCAGCAGTAGCTTGTGGTCCGTTGGACGTGCCAAGTTACCGTTTTCGTCTCGAACCTCTGCCAGGTAGTCGCAATCTGGGTCTGTGTCGAAGAAGGTTAGAACGTGGTTGCTGATGTTGGTTAGTTTTGTTCTCAGGCGGACCTCGGAACCCAGTCTCCCGGTTTGTTCGACCGCCGCGATGGACAGCGACAAGGGTTGGCTTATGGGATCAGGAGAACCGATACCGAGAAGGCCGCAAAAGAGCATGAGCTGGATATTTCTAAGATTGATCATCATACTGTCTCCATATGGGCTCGTTAGGAGCAGTTACGGGTAGAGTAATTAGAATACCGGGTCCATGTCGGGTATGAGTTGCTAGCCTGGAACGCGTTTGCATTTTGCGAAGATCCAGACACACTCCATAGCTGAGTACTGGAATTATAGACGGCGTCCCCGGACCAGTTCCAACTTACGTACCCCATAGGCACAGGGATCGCGTTGGGCAAGTTTGGGGTCCACATCAGATACATCGTTGCGGCAAAGTTACGAATGAGTTCCTTATATGTCGTCGAATCAAGGCCAGCAGCCGGACTGTCACTTGTTGAAGTATGAGTATCGTAAGGGTATGACGTATCGAGGTAAGGGTCACCACCCGGCGGGGTCGTAGCCCAATTGCACGTTTGCGATGTGTTGTTATTGAGCGTAATCAACAGGGCGTCGTTTGTGTTCACTTGAACCCAAACAAAGCTGTTGGAGTATCCTGATGGCGGTGTAGCCGAAGCTGTAAGTTTGATGCCTGGTGTTGCGAGGTTGCCGAACTGGAGTTCAGGACCAGGCGTAATGTTAACTTGGCCGAGTTGAGTCGCTACTCCCGGGCTAGTGGGGGCAGCGATGTTGAAGGTTGTCGTAGCGGCAGGGTGCGTGTTGTCGCTAAGGTTAAGCGTGAACGTTACGGTTTGAGAGCTCGCTGCAACCACCCAATAGAACGTCGTAGATTGTTGGCTAAAATTCGTGGCCGTAGGCCCGCCGTTTGTGGAGGCGGTGTTAAAGCCGCCCACGGTTGTTCCGGGAACCGACCATGACTGGCTGTTCACGCTCACGCCGGAGGGCAAGGTGTAATTGCCGTAGAGTATGATCTGCTGGCCGACGACGACATTGGTCGTTTGCCCCGTGATGTCCGTGCCGTTGGAACCGCCGAGCAATATTTTTGGCGTGACGGTGGCGGCGGCGTTGACTTGGGGAGAGCCGGTGGGGCAGGGATAATAGCACACCACGCCGGTGTAGGTTGGCACGCTGTTAAAGTTGGCGGTGATCGTCGCCTGACCTGCAGAGACGCCGGTTACATTGCCATAGGCATCCACAGTCATTACTGCGGCGTTGCTGCTGTACCAGGACGCACCTTGGTTGAAGGTGCTCCCATAGCAGTCGGTCGCGGTGGCCGTGCACGGCATGGTTTCCCCTATGGGGCAGAAAATCGGATTCGGACTGATGGCGAAGTTGCTGTCGCCGCAGCAGTAGGGGCAGTCGGATCCGCAAGTGGCCGTGGAAACATTGTAGATGCCTGCGGCAATGGCGAGACTGATCTTTGCATTCTTGCCTTTGGCATTGGAGAAGGTGGCGCTGCCTTCCCGAATATTAGGAGGGATGACGTTCCCGTCGGCGTCGGGCTTGATTTCGGCGATGAGCATGGCCATGTCAATCATAGTGGAGGCCTGAGCGTCAAGATGAACAGGAACAGTGTACTTGCCGGAGCCATCTCCGTAATAGATGGTGACGAGAATGTCCTGCGCCGAACCGGTAGGGTTCCACAGGCTGTACATCGTGTCATTCCCGTTTGCGACACTCCAGTAGTTGGAGAATTGGCTTGTGGCCGTGCTGATGGCCTTGGGGCCGACCTCAAATACATAGGTGCCCGTCTGATCGACACTCCCCGTGGCGATGACTAGGTCGCCGGAGTGGCCCGTGAATGATGTGGACAGGTTAATCGAACCGTTGAAGTTCTGTAGGCCCGCGGCGTCGAGGGGACCTTGCAGGCCCACTTGTTTGGCCTCAAACGAAGCCAAATGTTGGGATGGAAGATTTCGAGTGATTGGAGCGCCGCCCGTCATGCCTATTCCCGGCGTATAGTTCAACTGCAGGGCCACGTCCAAAGGTTTTTCGCTAGCATTTCGAAGAGAGAGATAGACCGAGAAGGTCGTTTCTTTGGGGAATCCCGGCATCATCATGGGGTCAGGTTTGCCGAGCATCAACCCTGCGCTGGCGTAAGTGATGTTCGTGTTTGAGGAGGAACTCATATCGTGCGCCCAAAAGGGAATGTTGGCAGAATAGCCTTCACTCTCATTAACTAGGCCGCCCGTCACGAGAATTGCCCCCTGCGATCCCTCATATTCGACGCGAATTCCGCCCGCGCGGTTATCGCCTTGTGCAACCTTGGCCCCGAGATCTTCTAGCTGGAGCATGCGCGTGGAATGGGCCGCCAGTTCGACTTCCCTCCATACGGAGTCCTCGCCATCTTCGTGTGTGCCGATAGAGCGTAAATTGACCGTCTGAGATTCGTCAGTCGAGTTACTCACGCTGACGAAACCCCGTACGCCGCGATCGTGCTTCCACCATAGGCCCTCAAGTACTTGCTTCGAGGAGTCATGCTTCATCTTCATGGGCTCGACGAAGGGACAAGTGTAGCTGAGGCTACGCGAAGCGTCGATCGCGGCCATCTGCCCGGTGACGTGACCAGGCGAGGGATAGCTGTAGATCAGGGCGGCGCTGCCGAATTGCGAGACGTGGCTTGCAATCAAAGAAGGGGCCGAGGCCAGAACATCGTTGATATTTACCGTGGCGACGCCGGAGACGGCCACGTGAACCGAGTGAAGCATATAGGGAGTTCCGTCAGCCATGAAGAGCACCGGAGTTACGTCCATCGGCGCGACGACTAGAACATTCTTGATGCGAATGGTGGAGACAAAACTGCCGTCCGTACGCCAAAAACCAGAGTAAAGCGTATAGGTTTTGTTTGCCATAGCGGGAGAGCCCGCAGGCCGTGATGCTTGCGGAGGATTTGACCGCGGAAGGAATGAGTCGTTCGCAGCAACAGAAGCCAGGGTCAACGCGATGGCAACAAGGATCGCCGTGCCAGCCGGTAACAATAGACGTGTTCGATTTGAGCGTATTCTCTTTCCTATCCACTTTGCGAAGGGCTTGAACATGATCTCCTCCAATGGCCTGTGCCGAGCGCGAACGAGAAATCTAACTGGGGCCTTGAGACTGAACTTTGGGACCACCGTTTTCGTCAACAATCAGGCTGCGTGATTGTGGCGAGAGGACTTGCAAGGATTTCAGAAATTCGATGAGGCAACCACGGTCGTACAGGCTGAGGGCTTCAAAGGCCTGGCGTGAGGCGAGAGCTTCGCCGGAATGGGCGAGGATGGCTTCGCGCATGGTGGTGAATTTGCCGTGGTGCATGAAGGGGCCGGAATTGGCCGTGCCCCAGAGCTTGCGGGTGATGAACTTGGTGTTGCCTTGGAAGAAGGCGGCTGAACCGGCGGGCTGATTCTGGTCGAGCGGTTCGGCGTTGGGGTCAGATGGGCCGGTGGTTATGTCGTGGAGTTTGAGGTCGGTGAACGCTGGAACCCACACGACTCCATGCGCGTCGGGCTTTAGGCGCGGGCCCGGAAGTTCTTCGCTGATGAGGTCTACGGCGAGCGGGGCCGCGTCTCCGACGCGGAGGTTACCGGAAGGGTTGTAAGGATTTGGTTCTGAATAAATCCAGCCCTTGTTTGTCAGTGGCAGTTCGGGAATATGGCAGTTGGCGCAGCCGATATCGGAAAAGCGCTGCTCCCCGACACGCACGGCTTGTTCCACTTCGGGTTCGCTGGGAATGACGCGGCCGGGAACGGGCAGCGTGGCTTGGTAGAGCGTGACGGCAGTAACGTCGGCTGTGGTCAGCTCATTGACGGAGCCATCGCCATCTTCGTCGACGCCCAACCCGAAGCGTTCTTCAGCCTGGATTCCGTGATGCTGGTTAAAGGCGTTGATGGTGAACTGACGGAGAGAAATCGCGGCGCCAGCCTGATGAAACGGCATGATGACTAAACTGGGGGGTTGGCTTGCACTAAGTGAAGTCAAACTTGGGACGGGCAATCCCTGAACGTGAGCCGTGTCCCATGTTCCATCTGGAGCACGAGCTAGAGCGCCAAACGAAACACCCTTCGTAACGAGAGCCTTAGAAGCTCCGGGAGGGATGGAGTCTCGAATGGCTTGAAGATCAGCGGTCATCTGACGGGCGAGCATTTCGATGAAGCCGGAGCCGTTCATGCCGATGGTCTTGCGTTCATTGGCAAAATTCTGCTGGAGCACGAATCTTCCGCGTTCGTCGAGAGCGCCTGCAGTGGCCATAGAGTCGGCGTGATTGAAAGAGATGAAATCAAAACGCTGACCAAGAACAAAAACATTGGTTACACGATCTCCCCCACCGCCTGTGGCCGGGAGATTGTGGCAACCAGAACAGGAGTTGGCGTCTGGGCCGGAGAGACGATTGAAATTGAAAGGGAAAACGAGTGGAGTGGAGGGATCCGAGAGCCTGGCACCGTTTGCTGTTCCCTTCGAAAGCGGGCGTCCGGCGCCTTCTTGGATTGTCCAGCGAGCTGTAAACAGTTTTTCGCCGAAGGCAACGAGTTGTGGGATGGAAAGTTGGTATTCCTCGCCGTCTTGCAGGTGGCGGGGAATCGCTATTTCGCGGCCAATCTGCGACCCCCGGCCTTGTGCCCATGCTTGTACTGCAACTAAGCAAATGAAGATCCACATGAGTAAGACTACCCAATTGGAACTCGGACACACCTGAGCCGATGGCGAATGAAACTTCATTCTGCACGTCCTAATGACTTGTCCTGGCCGTTTGAGCTACGATTTTATCAACTTTGAATGATGACGAAGCGCTTGCTCCCACTTCACTTAATAGCTGGGTTTAATTACATGGCGAACTCTAGGAGAGTAAGATTCTAACTGCAAGGCCCAATGTGGGGCCGATCACGCAAAAACGGGGCAGTTTGCATGTCTTAGGCATGTGTCATTCGAGCCCGATTCATAGTTGAATTTCCAACCATACTTCTTGTCTCGTTCGCATCCAAAAGTTCACGAGCTACCCGAAAACGGAGTTCCTCGGGAGAAGAGCCCGAAGCACGTTTGATCGCTCTTGCGAAAGAACGGGCAGACTTGAAACCCACTTTAAAACAGAGTTCCTTGATCGCCAGCGTGCGCTGAGATGCGAAAAGACTTTTAACCCTCGTTAGAAGGATTTCTTCTCGCAGTCGCCTGAAGGTTCTACCTGTCGACACGCTGACTGCTTTCTCGATTGTCCGTCGGCTGACCCGTAAGTTCTGCGAAATATCCAAAAGCGTCTTCGAAGGGCTTTCGTGCAAACAAGTGGATATCTCTTCAAAAAGTAGTCTCGGATCGTAAGACATGGGTCAATCCTCCTATATGCCGATCAAACCAGCGTGGTGACGAGAAAAGTGAACTGGGTGGTTGATCTGAATACCAAATGCTTTTTTGATTGCGAGCCGGGCCGTGGAGAAAATGGGGCCTCCGAGTTGGGTCCACGGACCGTTAGGACGTAACCGGTAAGAGCGTGGAGGCTGTTAGTTACCGCCTGAATACTTGACGGCGGGTCGCAAGCTAGTGCAATGTCATGCGGTCGTCAATCGGGCGAATCCCTTAGAAGTGAGTCGTGTAATCACCTGAGGAAAGAACTACGAGTACTAGACGAGACGGGACCGGAGGCCCGGCGGGGACAGGACAATTTTGGGTGGAGGGCAGCAATGTTTCCAAATCGTTACGGGAATTTGGTCTCGGCGGTTCCGCAGAAATCCATCTTCTTGTAGATGTTCAAGCCGCTTCGAGCAGAATCTACTGCAACAGATTCTGCAGGTGGTTGTACTCACAGTTCTTAATGCAGCGCCGATCATGGGTTCTGTAACTCACTTCAATCCAGTCTGTCGACTGGGTGCCATCATCAGTGACTCGCCAAATAACGCAGGTCGTCGCTCCCCGGCACGAGGTGTCTTTGGATCGAGCAGTCGTCGGTGTGAATTCCAACGTCTCGCAGTTTGTCTGAACGCTGCAGCGATACCAATGTCCCGCATTCTCGCTCCGCAAGTATGCAACCGAGTCGAAGGAGCTCACCGGCAAAGCAGGCGTAAGTACAGCATAAAAAAGATCTTTGCAATTCGGACAATCGACATTCCCTAAAATGAGGTGATAATTACCGAACCTCGTCAACTGGAGAACCTCGGTATGCGGAGTGTCAACGGGTTCATAGATCGGCAAAGGAACACGCCCCGCGGACACCGCGCTATCCGACAGTCCTCCGCCGTTCACACTCACCCTGATGTCAATATCAGAAGCGGGGCGCTGTAATTCGACATCGTAGCTGCCGCCCTTGTAGATTGTGTAATCCTGGAGAGACGTGCTGGTCCCAATTGTCGTGAAATGTACTTTGATTGGATCTTTGGTCATCGGAGCGTTTGTATATCGAAGGTGTAGCGTGACTGCCTTATCTGTTTCGTTTATGAAGTCAAGCCAAAGACCATATGCGTGGGTCGACAGTGTTTCAACGCATTTGAAATAGCCTTTTCTCGCTTCGTCACTGAGATGGCTTATGTACAAGTCCAATGCTCGGCGTTCATCGTAGTTCAATGTTATGGACTCAAAATATCTACTTCTACGATTTACGTATTCGTTGTAGTCAGCTCCGAATAAGCCCGCGTACTCAGCGCCAAATTCCTTCTTCGCTTCTTCATATTGCTCTTTTGTTAGCGTTTTGAGATAGATGATCGTGAGCTGAGAATTCTGTTTCAGAATTGTAATATTGGGCGCGAGGCCTGCAGCGCAATCCAAGCGGGAAGACGGTTCCGCGCTGCGCCCAACCGAAGTAAAGAGCAGCACCGTTGTTATCATTAGAATTGTTCGTCTGATTGTCGCCTTCAACACGGCCTGTCGGCTCGAACCGCTGGAAGTAGAGTACATGGGCGTCTTGCGCATTCGATGTCTCCTGCGTGGACAATGTTTTGAACGTCATGGCCCGATGAATACCTAGAATCGATCACTGCTTACATGGATTTCTCGCGAACTCACACGTCCCAAAGGTGGGCAGATTCTCTGCCACGTAAAATATGCTGTCAAGAAATATCTTTCTAGGTACTAGACAGCTGAGTTCCAAAAATGTAGCTCAGCAGAAGTGAGCAACCTCGGATCTTTTGAATCACAAAAACCCTGATGACTCATAAAGGAGAAATGGAATGAAAGTTATGTCTGTCTCTCGGAAACGACGTGCCTGAGGGTTGTCTCGGTGATCGTCTTCAGTACCTTGGCCTTTGGTCAGGTCCCGACACACGCGGCAACGCACATAGCTCGCGTCGTGAAGTACGCCCAGAACGATATCGTTCCGGTCAAAGCCAAATTGCGCTTCTCGATCTGATTCATGCCCTTGAACTGATCGAGGTCGACCGCCAGCACCTTCTTATTCCCTCAGGCACGAAAGTTCTGGGAGAAGCAAAGCGCGTGGACACCTTCGGTCAAACGCGGCTTGCCGTCGCCTTCCACCGGCTCATCATGCCGGACGGATATTCCGTCAGGCGAACAAACCATTCATGCACCAACATGATTCGCTGAGTAAGGCATTCCTGCGCTGGCTTCTGCGGTGAAACATGCTTCTGCTTCCAGGCGGAGGCGTATGTCAGCGAAGGGCCATCTTCTGGGCCATCAGCAAAATAATCTTGCGATCTTGCTCGTTGGTTTTGCCCAACAGGCGGCGAAGCTTGGTCAGAAATCGCCCATCTTTGCCTGAGCTACCCCATGCGATTTCGTCAGACGGGTTTCGCTTGGGAAGATTTGGCAGTTGGGCGGCTCATCACCATCGTAGAAAAGCTGGTACATCGGAACTTCTAAAGCCCGTGCCCATTTCTCCAGCGTTTCGATAGTCGGAACAGTATGATTATTTTCGACGCGGGAAAGGTAAGGGCGAACAGCCGACGCGAGAAGCAAGTGGCTGCAATCAAACTGGCTGATGGTCAGAGCATCCGGGAAATTTTCATCTCTTTGTTGATGGCCGGTAAGAATACAGGTCGGTACAACTTCGGTACAAGTAAGAGTGAGATTTCAGGAGAGAGAACCTGTAAGCGACGCTCAGCAAAGCATTTAGAATTGCCGCCTGTTTTGTTAGAAGGTACGCAGTACAAAACTCTAAGTACCGCTTCTGGTGTCGCTTACGAAGAAACGCGTCATTTATCTCGCCCTTGAATTGGATCGAAGTTGGACTGAAACAGCCCGAAGTTGAAGCTCCGGCTCCCGGAGTGGAGTTGCAATGGAGCGTCCGCCTTCTAAGCGCGGCCTCCGGCTGCAACAACTCCATCCAATTTTTCTAACTATCAATGCTTCCAGGGTTGCCGATTGCACGCTAATGACGCATTCAGAAGAAATTCAGCTGCCATATCCGGAAATAGCCTCACGAGAGCTTTGGCCGGCGTCGTTGCCTTAAGAGGGTATCGCTTTGGCGAGGGCCGCTTTGCGAGCCTCCTCCCGCTAATCGGGCTGTTTAGCCAGTGGGTAAGAAACTTCCGTTACGGCAATTCGAGCAAGACCGTCGTATCCAGTAGAGTCGTCGGCGCCAGGTCGAAACCAGCGAAGTAAGCCTTATTCGTCAGCACGTCGCCGGATGTGGCCCCTGGCGAAACCTGCACGGTGAAGCTGACGCTGCCAATCGAGTTTGCTGCCAAGCTCGGCAGTTTCCAAATGATCTTGTGAGATGCGGGAGTGAAAGTACCGCCACCGGTTGCGGCGACAAACGAGAGATTGTCCGGAAGATCATTGTCAATTTCACAGCCGATATCCCCTGTGTCGCCCGTGCTGTAGGTCACCAGGTAGGTTAGAAGGCTGCCCGGCGTAGCGATGCCCGGCCCGATGATTCGCAGGTCGTCATCCTGACAACCGGTTCCACCACCGCCGGTACCACCGCCTCCGGTTCCGCTTGTACCGCCGCTGGCAGAGCCTGTGCTGGAGAAGCCCTGCACTTCAGTAACCCGGATGCGATCGCCTTGGGTTGAATTGCCGGTGGTGCAGTCGCTGTTGTTCGCTGGGTCGCTATCCTGAACACCTTGGAAGCCGGGGCCGCCCTGACACTGATTGGTAAGCGCAACCAGGCGTAGGTGCGTCGCCGTAGTCGCCGCAGGTAGCGTGAACGACCGCAGGATCAGGTCCGGAGCCGCGGGCCGAGGGATTGCCCCTGGGAAAGCATCGGGCGCGCTAGTGAACACCGGCGTGAAGGTGGCTCCGTTCATCGAAGCCTCCAGTCGGAACTGCCGCAGGGCTGTAAAGCGGTTCTGCCCCGGCCGGAGCATCGCCGAGACATTTACCTGTCGGATAGTTTTCGGCCCCGCAAAGTGAATGGTGATCGACTGCGGGCTGGAGAGTTGTCCTGTGCCGCTCCAGTCCGTGTTCTCCGTATCGTCGATGGCGTTGGAGGCGGCATCGCTCGCGTCACCTGAAAGCGTGCTCGACGCGGTAGCCGTGGCCCCCTTGCTGTTCGAGGCCAAATTCGTAGGCATCGAGATGGTTAGCGTGGCCACCTGGTTCGCGAGCAGCGTCCGCGTGAACCGGAACATCCCGTAACCGGGAGCCTGAGCCACGAAGTCATAGGTGCCAGGCACGAACTTTGCCGTGTTTGGCAGAGTCGTGGTTGAGTCGGTGTCAGCGATGGGCACCCCGCGAGCCTCGTACTGACCAACGTAAATCTTCGCGTTCACGTGGGCGCTACCTTCGTTGGAAGCCACGGCGTTGAAGCTAATCGTCGCGTTGGGCTCCTTGGGTGACTCAAAGCTCGGTGTTGGGTTGGAATCCTGGTTCGTATTGCTGGAGGCGCTGGTGCCCATGCCACGGCGGGCGAAGACTCTCCACAGCTCAGTCTGATTGGCACCACCGAAGCGCGTCATGTCTGCCGCAAGGTAGGCGTCGCGGGCGTCCAGCATGCTCGCGGCGGCCGGCATCAGCAACCACGCGTCATAGACGATCTGGATCCACCGTCGGTTGCCGGGGCACATGTTCGCCGGCAATTTGCCATCCGCGCAGTCGCGTTGCAACTGCGCGCTCGATGCCGGGAACGAAGCGTTGTACTTCGCGACCAAGGCTTGGCGGATGTCGAAGTTCACAAGGTTCCAAATCTCACCATCAGAATGCACCTCGGGGCCGGGCACGTCGTAACCGAGATCGCTGTAGTTCAATGGCCCGCTGTTGAGTCCGTAATTCCGGATGCCCTTCAGTTTATTGCCCGTGACGTAGGCACCCACGGAGAAGGGATTCTCACCATTGGTCGGCACAAACTTGTACTCGTTGAGGTACTCGACTGCATCGAGGTCCGACCAAGACTCCCCCATCGATCCGGCCTGGTAGCCGGTCAGGTTGGCGTCGGGCCCGGCCACCATCCGGTTGGAGATCAGGTGCGTGTACTCGTGACCGATCACCGACATGTCGTAGTCACCGTCGACGCACGGCGAATAAAAGGCAGCGGCGATCGGCTGCCACAGATACATGTTCGTAATCGGCGGGATGCCGTCGTTGAGCGTGATCTGGTTTGCGTTATCGCGCCCAAGTAAGCTCGGCTGTCCGCCAGTGGCAGCGCCGGCTTGGGCGTCTCCGAGCTCGGGATCCTTCTCGCGATCAGGTCCCGTGTTGCCAAAATTGCTGTCCTGCGCGTTGGAGTTGGTCTCTGTAAAGCCGAGGAAGTACGAGAAATCGTGCATGCGGTTGTGCATTGCGAACAGGTTCGCAGTGGCGGCAGAAATGTCTTGGCTCAATCCCACCAAGAAGGTGGGTGTGCACTTGCTCGTTTGCCATGCGTTAGTCCAGTTGAAGGCGTACCGCCGATTGGGATCGGCTGGCTGGAATCCGAAAGGACCCGGAGTCAACGGGCTCGTCCATGCCTCCGCGGATTTCGCGTTGTTGCCCGTGGTCGTAAACGTAGGGACATTCGCCCGTAGATCGAAGTCCCACGGCGCACGAGAGGCCAGGTTCTTGAGCGCGAACTGGCACTCCTGATCGGCTGGCGCCAGCGAGGTCAGCGAGTCCAGCCAGCAGCCGATGATCCGAGTGTCAAAACTGGAGAGATCGAGCGGTGGGTTGGCCGTGAAGAACTTCCACTTGGGCGTGTTGGATAGCGGCGGCTGAGTACTGACCGTATCGTTGATCGTAATCGTGCCAGCGTATGTGAGCGGCGGTGTCTGGTTGGCATCGAACGGGCACACCTGGACGAAATAGTTGTTGCCGGCAGGAACCCCGCCGCTGGGCGCGTAATGAACGGCCTCGGGAGTGGTCAGCACATCGGAAGAAGCCACGACGGTCGACCCAGAGAGCAGATTCAGCACTATGTCATTCGTGGGCAGCGACGAAGTGGCTACTACATCTATGGTCTTGGTGCCGTTTGGCACGCCGAAAGGACCGTTAGGCGCGCCGCAGGCCGTCGCCGTGTAGGTTCCGCTAAAGGCAGTTGTTGTAGCCAACTGCTGGACGCGGTTTTGACGGAAGAGGATCGTCCCTGTTTGCGCATCCACAAATGAGCTATAGGCTGTGGCCTGCCCGCCCTGCACGTCTAGAACGATTGTCTCGTACGCTGGACGCACACCTTCAGTGGGCGTGGGAAAAGCCACCAGGCGCGACCGCTGTGGATAGGAGAAGCCCGCCACGGTGAACGTCGTCCAGGTGCCCTTCACCGCGACAGCGGAAAGAGAACCCGCGCTAACGGCGCGCCCTACATCCGCCGCGGCTTTCAGCCAGGCGTCAACCGCCGAAAGCGTCGCGGCGCCAGGGACATTGCCGTCGCCTGCTGCGGAAGACGAGACGTAGGCGATGTTCCCGTTCGTGATTCCGACAGTGATCAGACCATCCTGCGCCGATGGCAACCTTCCGAAACGCTGACGGAAAATCACCGCGTTTCCTGCATTCCCGGCTAGCAGCGAATTATTCAAAAGCTCCAGATTGTTCACGCCCTGATCGGAAAGTCGGAACAGAGATTTATTTGCGCGGATCCAGTCCAAGGCGGCGCTCACGGGGTCGCCGGTCAATCCGGTCGCCAGAAAATCTCCGTACTTGATCAGTGACTGCGGGGTACCAAATTGATTCCAGCTCGCCGAGGCTCCCATGCCGGCAACCAGAGAGAGCTGCGTGGAAGTTGGTGGTACGGCCGTTCCCGAGCGGGTATCGAGGTCTGGAAGGCCCCGGTGGACATCAAGGATTTGGGCCTGACCGCGTGCTCCAATCGGGAAAAGCAAGACAACAACAGTCGTAGCAACGGCGATCAGGTTCGTAACAGGCCCCGGGATCGTTCGTGTTCTAGTTGAGTTCATGACACTCTCTCCTCTTCGTATTCCGGCGGCAATTTCCAATGGGTATTGGCGTGGATCGGCAACCACCCAGCAGCAGTACATCGCCTCTTGGGGGGCGCGTGCGCGATCACAAGGGTCCGCTAGCGTCGCAACTGTCTTTTTATTTAATCCGGCCGTAAAGCAGGTGAACTCATGAATTAAAACAGGGGTAAAAACCCTAGTCCCGCGCCAGGAGAAGTTTAATGCGGGTCGAGATTAGTTCTGATATGGATTGCTCTTGCGGTTATTCAGTCAGGCGCTCGGCAAATCGGAAACCAGGGCATCTGCTTGGTGGGCAGGCGTACTACTCAATTATGAGCATCTGTTTTCTGAGCAGAAGGTCAACGGTGAAGAGCGATTTTTCTTACTCCTTTCAGTTCAATGAGATGGCGCGCCCGGCAGGACTCGAACCTGCGGCATTCTGCTTAGAAGGCAGACGCTCTATCCAACTGAGCTACGGGCGCATCAGCTGTATTGATTCTAAATCATTTATCGGACGTGACGATACGATTTTGGTGCCTTCTAGCCTCTGCTGAAAGGGCAGACGCTCAATGAAACTGAGCTACGGACCCATCATTTGCTACTCATTTGATTCTACAAAAGTTGCAAAACCAATTCGACCTCCGATTCTTCCGGAATCGTGGAGCAAGTTGGAGCAATTGGAACGGGCGGAACAATGAAACCGACGCCCATTGACTGCGCTTCCGCAAGATGAAGGCCGAGTGTCAATCCATACGAGAGTACATCACCGAAATCGTCTCGGGCGCGTGCCCCATCCTGAAGTGTTTAATGACTTCACGCGCGATATCATCTCCTCGAACGCCGTTTAGCACTAACGTTTCTGGACAGTTAGATTTCGGCTTGCGTGCCCAGGGATATTCGCGAATTCCTTTGATCGCTTGGCACGAGCATTTGCTCTTGAAGCTTTCTGCGAGCTCGAAACAGTCTAATCTTGACGGTGTTGGCAGCTACACCGAGCACTTTGGCAGCCTCTTCGAATGAATGCTCACCGATGTAGCAGAGCAAGATGGCCGACCGCATCGGGCTGGAGAGACGAACCAGGTGCTTTGTGAGGGCCATGACCGATTCCCGGTTCGCGAGGGCTTGTTCTGGATTGGGTCCGGGCGAGGGAAAGCGATCCAGCCATTCTCCCGATTTTTCATTAAGAGTCGGCACGGAGACGACTTGCGGTCTGGCCTTTTTCTTGCGGAGAATCGCGATTGCTTCGTTAATAAGAATTCTCACCAGCCAA
>Ga0137418_10003310_pt1 | contig 14831 bp, 13 predicted proteins | sample CZODoug3_1_2_16f_FD_122242 | JGI IMG/M metagenome (GOLD analysis project Ga0137418, IMG submission 122242) | Vadose zone soil fungal communities from Angelo Coast Range Reserve, California, USA - CZODoug3_1_2_16fungal (Hybrid Assembly) | ecosystem: Environmental > Terrestrial > Soil > Vadose... | reverse complement strand
CAGGGTCACGTTGTCGGCGACGGTGCCCGCGAAGAGCACCGTGTCCTGGAACACGGTCCCGACACGGCGCCGCAGCCGCGCAAGATCCCACTCGCGCACGTCGACGCCGTCCACGAGCACGCGGCCGCGCGTGACGTCGTAGGCGCGGATCAGCAGCCGCGCGCACGTGGACTTGCCCTCGCCGGTGGCGCCGACGAGGGCGACATGCTCGCCGGCCGCGACGCGGAACGAGCAGTCGCGCAGGACGAAGGCGTCGTCGGCGTACGCGAACCAGACGGAGGAGAATTCGAGTGCGGGGACGCCCGCGTGAACAGAATTTATTGTAGCGGGGGCCGCGTGATCGGGTAATGACGTGGGTGGCCTGAGCGAGAACGTCGTGGCTCCGTCCGCCGGGTCAACCGTCGCCGAGTCGACCGTCGCCGGGTCGACGGGCGACACGATGGCGGGTGGGCGCTCGAGCAGGCCGAAGATGCGCTCGGCGGAGGCCATGGCCGACTGCATCACGGTGTACTTCGCCCCGAGGTCGCGGATCGGTAGAAAGAACCGGTTGGTGTACTGGATGAACGCGACGAGCGCGCCGAACGACAGCGCGCCGGCGCCGATCTGGCCGCCGCCGTACCAGATCAGCAGCGCCAGGGCGACGGCGCCGAGCGCCTCGACCGAGGCATAGAGCGTCGCCTCGAAGATGGTCGAGTTGAACATCGCGCGCCGGTAGTCGCGGTTGAGCCGCCGGAAGATCGCGTGCTCGTGACGCTCACGCGCGAAGAGCTGGATCACGGCCACGCCCTGAAGCGATTCTTGAAGGAACGCGTTCAACGCCGCCAGCCGGCGCCGCGCCTGGCGGTAGGCGTCGCGCGCGCGAATGCGGAAGTAGGCGGCCGCGGCGCCGAGCACGGGCACGATGGCGAAGGTGACCAGCGCGAGCCGCCAGTCCATCCAGAGCATCACCGCCACCACGCCCGCGAGCGTGATGACGTCGGCGGCGATGGCGAGCAGACCGCTGGTGAACGCCTCGCTCACCGCCTCGACGTCGTTGAGCACGCGCGTCATCAGGCGCCCGACGGGATTCCTGTCGTAGAAGCCCGCCTCCAGGCGCAGGAGGTGGCCGAAGAGGGCGTTGCGCAAATCGTGCGTGACCCGCTGACCGACGAGCGCCATCAGATACGCCTCCAGCATGCGCAGGCCGTAGAGCACCGCGAGCGTCGCGGCGTAGGCGGCGGCGGTCAGCGACAGCCCGACCCAGTCGCCGGCCAGGATGTGATCGTCGATCGCGATCTTCAGCAGATACGGCTGCGACAGCTCGGCCAGGGCGATCGCCGGGTAGAGCGCGAGCGTCGCTGCGAGCAGCGGCCGGTGCGCCCGCGCGGCGACCCAGAGCCGCGCGGCCAAACGCCGGTCGAAGGCGCGGCCGAGCACCTCGTCCTGCTCGAGGTGGGCGTCAGGCACGCGCGATCTCCGCCTCGAGCTGCTGACGGCGCCAGAGCCGCGCGTAGAGGCCGCCGCCCGCGAGCAGCGCCGCGTGCTCACCACTCGCCTCCACCAACCCGTCCTCGAGCACGACGATGCGATCCGCGGTCTGCGCGACGCGCAGCCGGTGGGTCATGACGAGAATCGTCAGGCCGGAGGCGCGCAGGGCCCGGACGATGGCTTCCTCCGTCGCGGCGTCCACGCTCGCGAAGACGTCGTCGAGCACGAGCAGTCGCGGCCGGCCCGCGAGCGCGCGCGCCAGCGCCAGCCGCTGACGCTGACCGCCCGACACAGTGAGACCGCGCTCGCCGACGACCGTGGCATACCCGTGCGGGAACGCGGCGACCTCCGCGTCCACGTCCGCCGCGCGGGTGGCGGCGACGACGTCGAGCCCGGCGCGCCCGAGCGTCACGTTGTCCTCGATCGAGCGCGAGAACAGGAACGCTTCCTGCGGCACCCAGCCGACGGTCGCGCGCAGGGTCGCCAGCGGCAGCGTCGTGACGTCGCGGTCGCCCACGAACACGCTCCCCGGCGGCGGATCCCAGAGCCGCGCGAGCAGCAGGCCGAGCGTCGTCTTGCCCGCGCCCGTCGGGCCGACCACGGCCACGATCTCGCCGGGCGCGACGGCGAACGTGACGTCCCTGAGGGCCGGGCCGCGCCCCGGATAGCCCCAGGTGAGGCGCTCGAAGGCGAGCGACGGCGCGCCCTCGAGCGGCGCCCCCTCCCCCGCCGCCGGCGGCGCGGCCTCGACGATCTCCTGGATCCGCTCCATGGACGTGACCCCGCGACGGACGACGGACAGGGTGAGGCCGAGCGCCACCGTCGGCCACGCCAGGTACGCGAGGTAGCCGTTGAAGGCCACGAGGTCGCCGAGCGTGATGCGGCCGGCCGCCACGCCCTGCCCCCCGACCCAGATGACGACGAGCACGCCGACGCCGGCGATGAGCGACATGAGCGGCGTGAACCGCGCCTGGATGGCCGCCAGCGCGACGCCGCGCTCGAGCAGCGCGCGATTGGCCTCGGCGAACGCTCCGGCCGCGCGCGGCTCCAGCGTGTAGGCGCGGACCATCGCCATGCCGGCCAGCGTCTCCTGGACGCGTCCGGACACGACACCGAGCTGCTCCTGCGTGGCTTGCGTGCGCGCGTTGAGGGCGACGTTGAACCGGCGCGCCAGCAGCACCAGCACGGGCAGCGGCGCCATCGCCCAGAGCGTCAGCCACGGGTCGACCGCGAGCATGGCGGCCAGCGCCCCGCCGAAGGCGAGCACCGTCTGGATCAGGCTGATGGCGCCGAAGCCGACGAAGCTGCGCACGGCGGTCACGTCGCTCGAGGCCCGGGTCATGAGGTCGCCCGTCGAGTGGCGCGCGAAGAATTCCGGCGGAAATTTCTGCAGCGCGGCATACAGGCCGTCGCGCAGATCGGCCTCCACGCGCTGCGCGGCGCCGATCGTCGCGAACCGCGAGCCGAGCCGCGTGATCCAGTGGGCCGCGGCCAGCGCCAGGATCAGGCCGACGTCGCCGCCGAGGGCGGCGCCGGCGCCCTCGCGCGCGAGCGCGTCGATCGCGTGCTTGACCGTCCACGGGATCGCCAGGGAGAAGCCGGTGGCCGCGGCGAGACAGAGCGCGCCGAGTGTGTAGCGCGCGCGATACCGCACGACGGCGCGCGCGATGGCGTGCGTCGCAGAGGTCAGCCGCGGCCTCCCGCCGCGTGCGGCGTGAGGGCGGCGTACACGGCAAACACCGTGGGCGTCGGCACGCCCAGGCGCTCGCCCAGGCGCACGGCGTGGCCGTGCAGGGCGTCCAGCTCGAGACGGCGGCCGTGGACGAGGTCGTGGTGGAGCGAGGAGTACGCCGTCGGCGCCAGCCCCGCCGCGCCCTTCATGATGGTGTCGACCACGCCCTCGGCGAGCGTCACGCCCGCCGCGCGCGCCACCGCCGCCAGCTCCTCGACGATGCGACGGTACATGCGCCACGTCTCGGGCGTCTCGCGGATCACGCCGATCGGCGAGCGCGTGAGTGCCGTCGTACCCGCCTGGGCGCTGATCAACAGGTACTTCTCCCAGAGCACGCGCCGGATGTCGGCGGAGATCTCCACCGGGACGCCGGCGGCCGCCAGACCGTCGCGCAGCCGCGTGGCGCGCGCGCTCACCCGGCCGTCGAGCTCGCCGAAGACGATCCGCCCCAGCAGCGTGTGGGCGATGACGCCGGGCGACTCGATGGTCGCGAAGACGAAGGCGGCGCCGCCCAGCGCCCGGCCCCGCCCGAGCACCTCATCGAGGATCTCCTCGTTGTCGACACCGTTCTGGAGTGACACGACGCCGGTGTCCGGTCCAAGCGCGGGCAAGAGCGCCTCGGCGGCCGTGCGCGTGTCGAACGACTTCACGCAGAACAGCGCCATGTCCACCGGCGGCTGGCCGGCGAACGAGTCGACGGCGTCGACCTTGGCCGCGAACTCGCCGTCGACGACCGAGCGCACGCGCAGGCCGTCGCGCCGGATCGCGTCCAGGTGCGCTCCGCGCGCCAGCACGACCACCGACTCCCCCGCCCGCGCCAGCTTCGCGCCGAAGTAGCCGCCGACTCCGCCCGCGCCGACCACCGCGATGCGCATCACCACCAGCCCTTGCGCTTGAAGAACCCGAGCATCGCCATCGCGGTGACGAGCATCAGCCCCAGCGCCCACGCATAGCCATAGCGCCACTCCAGCTCGGGCATGTGCCTGAAGTTCATCCCGTAGATCGAGGCGATGGTGGTCAACGGGATGAAGAGCGTGGCGATGACCGTCAGCACCTTCATGATCTCGTTGAGGCGCTGGTTCTGCACGGAGAGGTAGACCTCCATGACCGAGACGGCCGTCTCCCGGAGCGACTCCACGATCTCCAGCGCCTGCACGGCGTGGTCGTAGACGTCGCGCAGGAAGATGCGCGTCTCCGGCGCGACCAGGTCGGACTCCTCGCGCTGCAGGATGCCGATCTCCTCGCGCATCGGCCACACCGCGCGGCGCAGCGTCAGCAGCTGGTGGCGCAGGCGCTGCATCTGCACGAGGACGATCGGGTTGGGGTCGTCGATCGCCGCGCTCTCCAGGTGCTGGATGCGCTCGCCGAACTGCTCGATCACCGGGAAGTAGGCGTCGACCACGGAGTCGATGATCAGATAGGCGAGGTAATCGGCGCCGGCCTCGCGCACGCGGCCGCGGCCCTGGCGGATGGCCTCGCGCACGAGGCCGAAGCAGTCGCCGTCGGGGCGTTCCTGCACGGTGATGAGCCAGCCCGCGCCGAAGAAGAGGCTCACCTGCTCCTCGGCCACCTCGCCGTCGGCCAGCCGCATCGTGCGCAGCACGACGAACATGTGCTTGTCGTAGCGCTCGACCTTCGGCCGCTGCGGCACGTTGAGGACGTCCTCGAGGGCGAGCGGGTGCAGACCGAAGCGCTCGCCGAGGCGCGCGAGCACGCTGGGGTCGCCGAGGCCGTCGACGTTGATCCAGGTCACGCCGCCCGGCGCCACGGCGGCCAGCGCGTCGTCCACGGCGACGTCCGGGCGCTCGGTCGCGCCCTCGCGGTTGTAAGCGAGGACAGAGATACGCGCCGGGGTCGGAGCGCCGGAGGCCACGAGCGTGCCGGGCGGCGTGCCGGGCCGCACGCGCGCCACGCGACTCCGCCGCGTGCCGAGGCCGGCGCTCAGACGTCGCTTGAGGCGATCGACAGCCATCGGTACGGGCCATGCTCCGGGAGGCTCCATTGGTTGTCAAGGGAGCGTGTGATAAAGTCCCGCGGCATGTCATCGCTCGAGCGTCGCGTGGCCGTCGAGGCCGCGCGCGCGGCCGGCCGTCTCCTCCGCGACGAGCTGTCCGGCGTCCGGCACATCGCCTACAAGGGCATGCCCACCAACCTCGTGACCGAGATGGACCAGCGCGCGGAGGCGGAGATCCTCGGGCGGCTGCGCGGCGTCTTTCCCGACGACGCGATCCTGTCGGAGGAGACCGGGACGACGGCCGGTCGATCGGGCCGACGCTGGATCGTCGATCCCCTCGACGGCACCACGAACTACACGCACGGCCTGCCCATCTTCGGGGTCTCGATCGCTCTGGAGACGGAGCGGCGCATCGAGCTCGGCGTCGTCTACGATCCGACGCGCGACGAGCTGTTCGTCGGCGAGCGCGGCCGCGGCGCCACCCTCAACGACGCCCCGATCCGCGTGTCCGCGACGGCGACGCTCGGCGAGAGCCTGCTCACCACCGGCTTCCCCTACAACATCCGCGAGACGCGCGACACCAACCTGCCCGAGTACGCGGCCTTCAGCGTGCGCGCGCGCGCGGTGCGGCGGCTGGGCTCCGCGGTGATCGATCTCGCCTACGTCGCGTGCGGCCGCTTCGACGGCTTCTGGGAGCTGCGGCTGGGCTCGTGGGACGTGGCGGCGGGCAGCGTGCTCGTCGAGGAGGCGGGTGGCCGCGTCACCGCCGTCGACGGCGGGCCCCTCGACGTCGACGCGCCGACGCTGCTCGCGACCAACGGCATCATCCACCCTGAGATGCGGCACGTGCTCGAGGAGGTGCGTGGCCTATGAACTACGCGATCGTCGTCGCCCTCGGTCTGCTGCTCGCCGGGTGCACGGCTCCACTGCGCGGTATGCGCGAGCTCCCGGCAGCGCACGTAAACATCACGCCGCCGCCCGACCAGGCCGCGGTCGTGTTCATGCGCGGCAAGGCGGGCGGGTCCATCTCCACCTCGCTGTTCGACCTGCGAGAGCCGCCGGACCAATTCATCGGCATCCTCGTGTACGAGTCGCGCTTGCTGTACCTCACGACGCCGGGTCGAACCCGGTTCATGGTCGTCGGGCAAAGCGCGAGCTTCATGGACGCCGACCTGGTCGGGGGCAAGACGTATTACGTGGGCGTCGTCCTGGGCGGCCTCGGCGAGGAGACGTTCGAGCTGCGCCCGCTGCGCGCCGGCGATCTCCAGCAGCGGGAGGCCCGGCGGTGTGCCGAGACCTGCGCCTGGCTGGCCAACACCGAGAAGTCTCAGGAGTGGGTCCGCTATCAATGGTCGAGCATCCAACGCAAGAAGGCGCGCTACTTGCCGCAGTGGGAGCGCCGCACGAATCGGCCGGCCCTGCTCGCGACGGACGGCCGGTAGCCAGGATCAGGCCGGGTCGGGCCAGCGCCGGAAGATCAGCGAGGTGTTGACCCCGCCGAAGGCGAAGTTGTTGCTCATCACGTGGTCGGCCCGGAGGCCGCGGGGCTCGCCGCGCACGTAGTCGAGCGGCGCGCACTTGGGATCCGGCATCTCCAGATTCAGCGTCGGCGCCACCCAGTCGTCGCGCATCATCAAGATCGTGAGCCACGCCTCGAGCGCGCCGGCGGCGCCGAGCGTGTGCCCGAGGTAGCTCTTCAGCGAGCTGATCGGAGCCCGATCGCCGAAGACCCGGTACGTCGCGAGGCTCTCCGCGACGTCGCCCGACTCCGTGGCGGTGCCGTGCGCGTTGACGTAGCCGATGGCCTCCGGGGCGAGCCCCGCGTCATGCAGCGCGAGCTCCATCACCGTCTGCATCCCGCGGGCATCGGGGTTGGTGATGTGCGTGCCGTCGCCGTTCGTGCCGAAGCCGGCGACCTCCGCATAGATGCGGGCCCCCCGCGCGCGCGCGTGCTCCAGCTCTTCCAGCACGAGGGTGCCGGCCCCCTCGCCGACGACGAGGCCGTCGCGGTGGCGGTCGAACGGCCGCGGCGTGCGCTCGGGCTCGTGATTCCGCGTGGAGGTGGCGAACATGATGTCGAAGACCGCGGCGTTGACGGCGTGGAGCTCCTCGGCGCCGCCGGCGACCATCACGGTCTGCCGGCCGCCCACGATCGCCTCGTAGCCATAGCCGATGCCCTGGCTGCCCGCCGTGCACGCGCTGCAGGTCGGCACGATGCGGCCCGTGATACCGAAGAACTGCGCGAGGTTGGCGGCGCACGTGTGACTCATGAACTGCAGATAGTCGGTGCCCGCGATGCCCTTGAGGCTGTGCTTCATGTAGAACGCCTCGGCGTAGATTTCCATGGCGGGCGGGCTGCCGCTGGTCGAGCCATAGGCGATCCCGGTCGTCCCATCCGTCACGATGGAGCTGCCGAGCAGCCCGGCGTCGGCGAGCGCGAGCTCGGTGGCCCGCGTCGCCAGCAGCGCGACCCGACCCATGCTGCGCACCTTCTTGCGCGTGTAGTGGTCCGGGACGGTGAACTCGGGCACGGGAGCGCCCAGGCGCGTGTCGAGCCCCTCGTACACGTCCCACTCCGGCATGACGCGGACCCCCGAGCGTCCCGCGAGCAGGCGCGCCCGCACCGCGGGCCAGTCGCTGCCCAGCGGGCACAGGCCGGCCATGCCCGTCACGACGACCCGGCGCCTCACGGCGCCTCCGCGCGCCCGCGGCCGGTCAGCGCGTCGGCGTTCGCCGCGCGCGCGACCGTCAGGGTGGCCTCGGCCAGCGTCGCGCGCGTGCGCGCGTCACGCACGGTGCACGCGAACGAGAAAAAGTCCTGCTCGCCCCAGACGTGGGCCGCTTCGACCTCGAGCGCCTGGCCGACGCGGAAGGCGGGGGTGTGCAGCGTCACCGACCGCGAGCCGAGCAGGAAGCCGAGCGTCACGGGATCGCCCTTGGCGCGCGCCCGCAGCCCGCCGTGAGCGGCGATGCACTGGGCCATGTACTCGAGCGCGACCCACGCGGGAACGCCGCCCTGCCCGTCGAGAAAGGCGGACGCGCTCGAGATCTCCACGGCACAGGTCGTCCGGTCCTCGGCGTGACGCAGGATCCGCGTCAGGAGGACCATGCGCCCGGCCTGCGGCAGCACGTCGTCGACGGGAGGAAAGACCGGGACGCTCACGTCGCGCTCGGGCTCGGATCGTCCCAGAACTCGTAGAAGTTGAACCATTGATACGGCGCGCGCAGGCAGTAGTGCTCGAGCCGGTCGACGTACCGCCGCGCCAGCCCGTCGAGCGCGGCCGCGCGGTCCGCCGCCGGCAGGACGATCTGCTCCGCCAGGACCTCGACGAAGACCTCGTAGGTGGCGTGGTCCCGCCGCAGGCCGATCATCAGCAACACGGGGCACTTCAACGCGCTCGCGAGCAGGAACGGTCCGTGCGGAATCGCCGCGCGCTGGCCCAGGAACGGCACCCACGAGATGCGCGTGTCGTCGCCGATCCCCACGCGGTCGCCGAGCATGCCCACCCACTCGCCGCGCCGGATGCACGCGCGAATGTCGAACACGCTGTGGGGCGCGCCGCGGGCGAGATCGATGACGCGCAGGGGCCGCGCGGGATTGAGCCGCGTGAAGACCGCGTTGATCATGCGGGCGTTGCGCAGAAACATGGCGACGTTCAGCGGCACGCCGTCCTCGTCCGCCACCAGGCGCAGCGCATCGAAGCTGCCGAGGTGGGCGCTGACCACCAGGGCGCCGCGCCCGGCCTGCGTGAGCCGCTCCAGGTGCTCCCGGCCGTGCACGATCGTCACGACGTCACCCGTGTCGCCGACGAGAAACGACACGCGGTCGATGATGTTCAGCGCGAACTGGTGAAAATGCCGGAACGAGTCGCGCAGCCCCGGCGGGCGCGGCGCGCCGCCGCGGCCATGCGAGAACCGGTGCACGCGCATGAGGTACCGGCGCGACGCGCGCCGGGCCGCCCGGCCCGTGACGAAGAAATACGCGACGACGGGCACGATCAAGTACCCGCACGCGCGCCGGCCGAAGATGCGATAGCACCAGACGACGAAATACATCCCGAGCAGCGAGCCGCGCTCGGCCACCCCGAGCCAGCCCGTCCCCGCCTTCACGCGGGGCCTGCCGGGCCGGGACGGGACCCGCGTGTCCGCCCGAGCAACGCCAGGAGCAGCCGGCCATACGTGGCCGCGATCAGCACGTTGTCGCGCACGAGCCGGAAGTGCGAGCGTCCCTGGGGGAAGTATCGGACCCGCACGGCGACGTTGACGATCGGCAGGCCCGTCCAGGCAAGACGGACGACGATCTCCGGGTCGAAGTCCATGCGGTCGCCGAATCGATGGCGATCGAGGAGCGCGACCGTCGGCGCGAGCGGGAAGCAGCGAAAGCCGCAGAGCGGGTCGTGGACGGCCAGCGAGCCGGTATAGGCCCAGACGATCATCTGCGACAGCCGGCGCCCATACAGGCGGCTCCTGGGCGCGGTCTCGTCGAAGCGAGGATCGCCGAGCACGAGGGCCTCGGGCGCGCGCTCGGCCGCGTCCAGCAGCGTGCCGACCTCCGCCGGGTCGTGCTGGCCATCGGCGTCCAGCTGCACGACGTGCGAGAAGCCCCGGCGGTGGGCCGTCCGGTATCCATGCCGGAGCGCGGCGCCGCGGCCGCGATTGACGCCGAGGTGCTCCACCTCGACCCACGCCCATCGCGCGGCGAGACGCGACAACACCTCCGTCGTCTCGCCGTCGCTGCCGTCGTTGACGACGAGGCAGGGCAGACGAAGTGGCGCCAGGCCGTCGAGGACGCCGCCGATGGTCTCCTTGTGGTTGAAGATCGGGATGAGCAGACACGGGTTCACGCGGTGCTGCGCCCGGGATCCCGCCTCGAAGCGCAACCGGCCGGAGGACACGACGCTCGCCGTGTCCCAGAGTCGAAACGCAGCAGCGGTGTGATCCGGTGAGACCTCGACGCGGAGGTGGACGACGTCGGCGGGGCGCAGCAGGCGCTTGAACTTGAGCGCCTCGATCCCCTTGAGCATGGTGGGACCCGGAAGCAGCTCGCGGGCGGCCTCGAGGACCCAGCCGATCTGCGCGACGCCCGGAACGACGGGAAAGCCGGGGAAGTGACCGGACAGGCAGTCGAGATCCTCGGGGATCCTCAGCACGCGCTCGCAGCGACGTTCGCCGCGGGAGTCTCCGAGGACTTCGGGCCCGGCCGCGGCGTGGGCGCGGGCGCCCGGCACCGAACGCGTCAGCGCCGGGCCTCCGGCCGCCGGCGGCGGAAACACCCGCCGGAACACCGGGTCGAGCAGGCCGTCCTGATAGTTGCGGAACCGCCAGTACCGGTAGACGCGCTCGCCCGCGAGCAGGATGCCGATCAGGACGTACGCGAGGATGCCGTTGTACACGGTCCACGCCTCGAGCGTTCCGTACAGGGCCAGCAGCGCCGAGACCGTCATGTTGACGATGAAGAACCCGCACCACATCCCCGTGAGGGCGCGCAGGTATGGCCCGCGGCTCGCCGGCAGCTCCGGGTGTCGGAGCCGGGCGTACGTCTCGATCATGCTCGGCCCGCGGTGAAGCGTCCGGGCGAACCCGATCAGCAGCGCACCGTTGACGAGCGCGGGCACGAAGAGGAGGACGCGGCCGTCGTTCACGATGGCGGCCCCCACGAGCACGGCGGCCACGAGGACCACCGGCACCATCACGCGGCCGAGGTCCCGCCGGTTCCAGGTCCGCCAGCTCGACGCCGCACGCGCGAGCAGGACGATGCCGACGCCCAGCACGAGGACGCGGGGCTCGAAGACGAGCAATCCCGCGTAGACGAGCAGCGGGTAGCCGAGCCCCACGACGGCGACGAGCACACGCACGCGATCAGGGGCGTGCCGTGTTGAGCTTCTGGTAGGCCAGGTCGACGATGTCCTGCACCGTCTTGATCCCCTTCAGCTCGTCCTCGGCGATCTCCAGGTCCACCTGCTGCTCGAGACGGACCGCAAAGTCGACGAGATCGAGGCTGTCGAGCTCCAGGTCGTCGATCAGGCGCGCGGTGGGGACGATCTGCTCGTCCCGCAGCTCGAAGCCCTCGACGAGCAGGTCGCGTAATCGCTTGAAGATCTCGTCCTTGGACACCTCGGGTTGATTCATGTATGCCCCTCATCGGCACGGAGCTGTCGTTCGTAGAGTGTCTGGAGGTCCGCGGTGAGCCGGCGTGCGGCCACCGGCACCGTCGTCTCCGCGTCCAGGTACTGCGCGGGATCGATCGGCTCCCCGACGCGCAGCACGAAGCACGCCCGCCGATCGGGCACGTGGTGCCACGGCTGCCCCTTGAGCAGGGTCGGCGGCCGGCACGTGATGACGACCGGCACGATCGGGCACCCGCTCTTCAGCGCGATGTGCGCGGCGCCTCGCTGGAACCGCCGCAGGGCACCCCGCGGCGATCGGGTCCCCTCGGGAAAGAGCACGACCGAGCGCCCCCGGGCGATTCGCTCGGCGCAGGCGTCGACGAGCGCGTCGCCATCGTCGTTGGCGAGGTAGCCGGCGGCGGTCACGGTGCTGCGCATGAACGGGTTCCGGCGCGCCGCCGTCTTCACGATGCAATCGGCCTGGGGCAGCTGCGCGAGCAGCAGGACGACGTCGATCAGGGTCGGGTGATTCGCGACGACGAGGCGCGGCGCCCTGCCCCGCAGGCGGTCGGCGCCGATCCACGAGACCCGGATCAGACCGAGGCTGAACATCCACCAGGCGAAGAGGCGGAACGCCGCGCGGACGACCCGCTGGACGGTCACCTCGCGGCGAGCGCTCGTCCCCTCGGGTAGCAGGCGTAACGGCCACACGATGCCGCCCACGACGATCGCGCCGACCCCGAACGTGAAGAACGCCACGCCGGTTCTCAGCACGCGCCAGCCGCGCGCCACGGCCGGAGCGCGCGCCGGGCGCGAGGCGGCGCCTGAAGAAGCCGGGGCGGTGGCGACCTCGGACGTGGACGCCATGCGCGGCTAGTCGCTGATCTCCGAGACCTTGCCGTTCGCGAAGGTGACCTTCAGCTTGCCGAAGCGGTTCTTCCAGTACGTCCAGACGTCGGAGTCGAGCGACGGCGTGGCGTGCTCGGGCGGATAGCCGATGGCCAGCGTCACGCCGCGCTTGGTCATCCCGGGCAGGACGGTGCCCGCGCGGATGCCCTTGCGATCCACCTCGCTCATCTTCTCGACGCTCGCCGTCTCACACTTCTTGCCGAAGCGCTTGTCGAGGTGCTTGGCGATCGGCTCGCGCAGCGAGTTGTGGAAGATGTACTCGTACTCGTGGCCGTCGACGAGCCGGAACGTCATCTTCCGCTTGTCGACCGACTCGATCGTGACCTTCGAGCAGAGCGGGATCAGCCCGGACTGCTGGTAATTGACCGAGTACAGCCGGTGCCGCTGCTCGTCGGGGTGCAGGTTCACGAGCGTGTGAACGCCGGAGGCGCCGACGAGCGGATAGTCGACCTCCGCGGCGAACACGACGACGCCGGCGGCGAGGACGAGGACGAGCGCAACCGCCGAGATCACGCTTTTCATTGGGCAGGATTCTACTCCCACGGCGGCTCGATCGTCATCCGCAGCTCCAGCAGCGTCGGCCCGTCGGCGGCGAGGGCGCGGCCGATCGCCGCCGGCAGCGCGCCGACCGTGGCCAGCCGCTCACCGCGGGCGCCGAATGCCCGGGCCAGCGCCGGGAAATCGGGATTGGCGAGTTCGGTCTCGCCCCAGCGTCCCTCGAACATCCGCTGCTGCAGATACTTGATCGCGCCGTAGCGGTCGTCGTTGACGACGAGGAAGACGATCGGCAGGCGGTACTTCACCGCTGTCGCCAGTTCGGCCACCGAGAACATGAAGCCGCCGTCGCCCGCGACGGCCACGACGGCGCGCTCGGGACGGGCCAGCTTGGCGCCGATGGCCGCGGGCACCGCATAGCCGAGCACCGCCGAGCCCGTGGGATAGAGGAAGGTCCGCGGCGCATACACCGGGAACCGGTGCTCCATCCAGTAGGTCAGCCCCGTCTGATCGTTGACGACGATCGCATCGTCGGGCAGCGCGCCCCGCAGCGCGGTCAGCACCTCGGCGAGCTCGGGCGTGAAGCGTGGTCCGGCGTCCTTCCGAAGCCCGCTGAGCCACGCGCGGTCCCAGCCCGTGGCGGCGGGCCCCGGGCCGAGCGCCTGCACGAGCCGCGCGAGCCCATCGCGCGCGTCGCCCACCACCGCGATCTCGGCCTTGAACGCGCGTCCGATGACGGCCGGATCGAGATCGAGGTGGATCAGCGTCTGCCCCGCGCCGAGGGTCACGCCGAGCTTCTCGAGCGAGCGATGGCCGAGCTTGGTGCCGACCGCGAGCACGATGTCGGCCGCCCCCAGCGCGCCGGCGGTGGCGCGGCGATCGGGCAGCACGCTGTGCCAGAGTGAGTCGCGCTCGTCGAGCGCGCCGCGGCCGCTGACCGTGCTGACCACGGGCGCGCCGAGCCGCCGGACGAGCGCCGCCAGCTCGTGCGCAGCACCCGCCGCGATCACGCCGCCGCCGGTGATCACGAGGGGGCGGGCCGCCGCGCGCAGCCGCCGCGCGGCCGCCTCGACGTCGGCGACGTGACACGGCGGGCGCCGCGCCGTCGAGGGCGGCGGCAGCGTCGCCTCGGCCCGCGCGAAGAGCAGGTCGTTCGGGATCGACAGCGCCACCGGCCCCGGCCGCCCGCTGCGCGTCAGCGCGAAGGCGGCCGCGAGGCTGGTCGGGATCGCCGCGGTCTCGCTCAGCGCCTCGGCCCAGCGCGTGACCGGACGAAAGCAGTCGATCTGGTTCGGCACCTCGTGCAGCGCGCCGAGGTCGCGGCCGACGAGCGCCGAGGCGATGTCGGACATGATCACGAACACGGGCACGGAGCCGGAATAGGACTCGGCGAGCGGCGTGAGCGTGTTGATGGCCGCCGGCCCGCTGGTCACGACGACCACGCCCGGCGTGCCCGAGGCGCGCGCGTAGCCGTCGGCCATGAACGCCGCGCCCTGCTCGTGGCGCGCGAGGATGTGGCTGATCGCCGACTGGCGCAGCAGCGCGTCGTAGATGGCGAGGTTGTGGATCCCGGGAATGCCGAAGACGTGACGCACGCCCTCCTGGGCGAGGGCGCGCACGACCCATTCGCCGCCCGTCGGCGGACTCACCGCATCGCCTCGAATCCGCGGTCGATGGCCACGTCGACCAGAGCGGGCCCCCCGTGGGCGAGCGCGCGCGCCAGCACGTCGCGCAGGGCGCCGGGCTTGTCCACGCGCACCGCGAGGACCCCCATCGAGCGCGCCAGCGCGAGGTAGTCGATCTCGGGATCGACGAGATCCATGCCGGGAAAGACGCCCCGCTTGGCGGCCGGCAGCCCGAACGTCAGCATCCCGGACTTCAAGATTGCGTACGACGCGTTGTTGGCGACGACGTAGGTCACCGGCAGCTGTTCGTGCGCCGCCGTCCAGAGCGCCTGCGGCGCGTACATCACCGAGCCGTCGCCGATGGTCGCGACGACCTTGCGCCGCGGATGCGCCAGCTGCACCCCCAGCGCCGCCCCCATCGCCCAGCCGAGGGTGCCGGTCTTGCTCCCGAAGAAATCGGAGCCTGCCCCGAACGGCAGGTGCCGCAGGACGTGCGCCAGCGACGAGGCCGACTCGTCGACGACGAGGGCATCCGGCGGCAG
>Ga0137418_10003309_pt1 | contig 14831 bp, 8 predicted proteins | sample CZODoug3_1_2_16f_FD_122242 | JGI IMG/M metagenome (GOLD analysis project Ga0137418, IMG submission 122242) | Vadose zone soil fungal communities from Angelo Coast Range Reserve, California, USA - CZODoug3_1_2_16fungal (Hybrid Assembly) | ecosystem: Environmental > Terrestrial > Soil > Vadose... | reverse complement strand
GAAGGTGAAACGGGAATGCGGTGCGGGGAGATCCCCCAATGCCGCAGCTGCCCCCGCAACTGTAAGCGGTCATTTGCGATCCAACTGAGCCACTGGACTTGCCCGCAAGTCTGGGAAGGCGGATCGCGAGACGACCGCGAGCCAGGAGACCGGCCGCTGACGGGTATCAACTCGTTCGACGGTGGGTCGGCGGAAGGGGTGGCTATGGGTTTCCGGAATTGTGCTGCCGGCTCGGCGGCAATCGTTGCTTTGGCATGCTGTAATAGCGGCGCACGCGCGCAATCGAGTCCCGACCAACTCCCTCCAGTGGTGGTCAATCCGGACGGACCGCCCAAGCCAGTACGGCAAATTCGCCGAGCCGCCAGCCCAGTCAGCCGACCCGTGCCGGCACCGAACAATCCTGACGCTCCACCTCCACAGCCCTCCGAACTGGTCGTTACACCCAACAGAACGCCCGAACCGCTCAGCCGTACTGGCAGCGCGATCAGCGTGGTTAACAGCGAAACCCTCGCAACAAGTAACCCCGGCTCGCTAGTCGACGCACTGCGAACCGTTCCGGGACTGGATATTACCGAGACCGGAGGACCGGGGTCGACGACCAATATTCGTCTGCGTGGCGCCAATACCGGCCAGACGCTCGTCATGATCGACGGCATCCGGATCAACGATCCGACCGCCGCCAGCGGCGATTTCGATTTCGCGATGTTCGCGCCGAGCGCCATCGAACGCATCGAGGTGCTGAAGGGTCCGCAAAGCGCGCTCTACGGCTCGGATGCGATGGGTGGCGTCGTCAACATCATCACCAAGAAGGGCTCCGGCCCCGCACAGTTCAATGTCCGCACCGAAGGCGGAAGCTATGGCACCGCGGTCACCAACGGATCGCTGATCGGCTCGTCAGGTCCATGGTCTTACGCGTTCACCGGCGGTGGACAGCACAGCAACGGGTTCTCGCGCTTCGGCTATCGCATCCCCCCGCTCGAAGCCAAATTTGGCCCGCTTGAACGCGATGGCTTCGACCGCGTCGGCGGCTCGGCGCGTATCGGCTACGACGCCGGCGAAGGGGTGCGGCTGGAAACCGGCATGCTCTCCTCCTTCACGCGATCTGCTTACGACCAGTCCACCGGCGCGTTTCCCGATACGCCGTCAAGCGCCACCCGGCTGCTGGAGCAGGTCTGGGCGAAGGCAACCGTGGACACGCTGGGCGGTGTGCTGACCCACAGCCTTCAGGTGTTCGACACCCATGTCGATCGCTCCTTCGACGATGTAACCTACAAGATCAACAAGCTGCCGCAGAATACGACGTCCATCGTTTCCGATTTCATTGGCAACAGCAGCGGAGCGGAGTATCAAGGCAACCTGAAACTGGGTTCGCTCGGGTCGCTGATATTCGGCTCCAGGGCGCAGCACGAGACGGCGGACACCTATACAAGCAAACTGCTGCCGGTACCCGGCCCGCGACTGCCGCAGCTTGCGAAAGCGCAGGACACCGATTCAGTGTTTGCACTATGGCAGTTGCCGATCGGCGAGCGGTTGAACATCACCTTGGGCGGACGTGTCGATGATGTGGTGGACGTCGCGCGCTTCGAGACGTGGCGGGCGACCGCCGCCTACATGATCAGTGAAACCGGCACCAAATTTCACGCCAGCGCCGGCACCGGCGCCAAGGCGCCGACGCTGTTCCAGCTGTACGATCCCATGTTCGGCAACACGACCCTTAACCCGGAGCAGAGCTTCGGCTATGACGCCGGCGTAGATCAAAGCGTTCTTAACGGTCGTGTCGTGGTGTCCCTTACCGGTTTTTCGAATTCGTTCAGCAATCTGATCAATTTTGTCAGCGATGCCGCTCATCCCAACGGGCACTACATCAACGTTGCGCGCGCCGAGACGGATGGCCTGGAGGTCGGAGCAAATATCACACTCCTCCCCGGCTTGGTGAAGCTCAACGCGGCCTACACTTATCTTCATGCCGAGGACCTTGCGACCGGTCTGACGCTGGCGCGGAGGCCGAAGAACCTGGCGCATTTCGCGCTGACGATAACGCCCACCGACAAGTGGATGATCGAACCACGCGTCACGACGGTGTCGAAGCGCTTCAGCAGCGCCAATCAGGTCGGTCAGGTCGATGCTTACACCCGCGTCGACCTCTATAGCGAATACAAGATCGACAAGACCTGGAAGGTGTTTGCCCGTGGCGAGAACATCCTGAACGAACATTATCAGGAGGTTCTCAATTTCGGCACCACCGGTCCCGCCGCGTATGCAGGATTCAACGCCACATGGTGACGCCGGATTTCCCACGGCGTGTGATTGTTGTGACCACGGCGCTTGCGGTGCTGGCAGCATTGCTGGCGCTTGGCTCACTTGGCACCGGACCGGTAAGGCTGTCGCCGCTTACCGTGATCGATGCGCTGTTCGGCGGTGGCAGTGACGTACAGCAGACCATCGTCCGGGAAATTCGCTTGCCACGCACGATCCTGGGATTGGCGATCGGCGCGATACTTGGCCTCTCCGGCGCCGCGCTGCAAGGCCTGCTGCGCAATCCGCTGGCGTCACCGTCCTTGTTCGGGGCGCCGCAATCGGCCGCGTTCGGCGCCGTGCTGATGATCGCGCTGGGCTGGGCGGACGTGCGATCCTATGCATTGCCGGTCGCCGGCATCGCGATGGCGTTCGCGTCGGTGTTCGTGCTGCTCGGCGTCGCCGGCCGCAATGCCGGATTGCTGCTGCTCATTCTTGCGGGCCTGGCGATCTCCAGTCTCGCGGGTGCCGCGACCGCGCTGGTGATGAACCTGTCAGCCAACCCCTTCGCCGCACTTGAAATCGCTTTCTGGCTGCTCGGATCGCTGGAGGACCGCAGCTTTCGCCATGTGACCCTGGCACTGCCGTTCATCATTGCCGGCGCCATCGTTCTGATGAGCCAGCGCAATGCTTTTCGTGCGCTCAGCCTCGGCGAAGAGACCGCGCAAAGCCTCGGTGTCGATGTCGGCCGATTGAGGTTACTGGTGATCGTCGGCGTGGCCCTGGGGGTCGGCGGCGCCGTTGCCGTCACCGGTACCATCGGCTTCATTGGCCTCGTCGCACCGCACTTGATGCGGCCGTTGATCGGTCACGATCCGGCACGTCTGCTGGTGCCAAGTGCGCTGACCGGCGCAGTGCTGCTGCTTGCCGCCGACATCGCGGTGCGTATTATTCCATCGACCACCGACATCAAGGTCGGCGTCCTCACTTCGATCATCGGCGTGCCGTTCTTCCTTTATCTGATCGTGCGCGAACGTCGCGCGCTGGGCGGAGGCGTCGCATGAGCGATCAGGTTCTGCTCAGCACGAATAATCTCGGCGTGACGCTATCCGGCCGCGCGGTACTTCGAGACGTGTCGCTTTCTTTGCCAAGCCGGCAATTCGTCGCGCTGGTTGGACCTAACGGCGCCGGAAAAACCACGCTGCTGCGCGCATTATCGGGACTGTTGCCTTCAACCGGCACGGTCCATGTCGGCGGCGATATCTTGTCGTCCCTTTCGTTGCGCGAGCGCGCCAAACGCTTCGGCTATCTGCCGCAAGGCCACCTCGTGCATTGGCCGTTGCAGGTCAAAGACGTCGTCGCGCTGGGGCGCTATCCGCATGGCGCGACCGACCCGGCACGGCTCTCGCCGGGTGACGAGGAAGCGGTCATGCAGGCCATGCAGGTGGCCGACGTGGTCGCGTTAGCGCCGCGCCTGGTCACGGAATTGTCCGGCGGCGAACGCAGCCGCGTCGCGCTGGCGCGGGTGCTGGCTGTCGGCGCACCCATCTTGCTTGCGGACGAGCCGACCGCGTCGCTCGATCCACGCTACCAGATCGACGTGATGAAAAACCTGCGCAGCATCGCGGACAGCGGCGTGCTGGTGATCGCGGCGACCCACGACCTCGGCCTCGCCGCGCGATTTGCCGATAGCGTTCTGGTAGTGTCGAATGGTCGCCTGGTCGCGCAGGGAAAACCCGCGCAGGCGCTTTCGGAGACAATCATGGCGGACGTGTTTCGGATCAGCGCCTATCGCGCGGATTACCGCGACGAAGCCGTGATCCTGCCTTGGGCGGGAGTTTGATCGATGGTCCGGCTAATGGCCCAACGCGAGTGCTGCCGCCAGACGATCGAGGCCGGCGTCGTCGGGCGGCAGACCGAACCGCAGCAGGCCGTCAGCCCAGTCAAAGCCTCTGCACCAGATGTGCTGCCGCGCCAACGCGCCGTGCAGCTTCAATGCATCGGGATGCCCGGCGAGGCGAAACAGCGACGTGCCGCCGACGATCGTAAATCCGCCCTTCACAAGAACCTTATCAAGTTTGCCCGCCTGCTCGGCAAGTACGCTGCGCGTCCGATCGGCCCACGGCTGGTCGCGCAGCGCGGCCGTGCCGATGTGCAGCGCCGGGCCGGAGCACGGCCACGGGCCGAGTGCAGCGGCGATGCGCCTGATCACATCCGGCGTGCCGATCGCAAAACCGAGGCGCAGCCCGGCAAGGCCGTAGAATTTGCCGAACGAGCGCAGGATCACCACCGGCAGATCGGTGCACATCGCCACCGCGCTGATATCCGGATCGACATCGGCGAAGGCCTCATCGAGCACCAGCCATCCACCACGGTCTTTCAATCGTGCAGCGGCACGCACCAGCGCGGCACGGCCGGTGATGCGTCCATCGGGATTGTTGGGGTTGACGACGACGACATGAACGGCGCTTTCGGGCACGCCGCCGAGATCGGTAACCGCGATGACTTCACGCCCGGCCTTCGTCCAGGCGACCGCGTGCTCGCCATAGGTCGGCCCAACGACAGCAACCTGCCCCGGTGCCGCGAGATACGGCAGCCATTGGATCAGCATTTGTGTTCCGGCAGCGGCAGCGACGTCAGCGCCATCCGGCATGCCATAGGCCTTTCGCGCGGCGGCCATCAAGGCATCCTCATCGGCGCGCGACGGCAGGCGTTCCCATACGCGAACCGGCAAGCGCGCGGCGATCGGCCACGGCCGCGGGTTGATTCCAGTCGAGAGGTCAAGCCAATCGTCCGGCGCACCGCCATGGTGCGCGATTGCTTCGGTCAGGTCACCACCGTGCTTCATACGCGCTTCATGCCATCATCCGTGTCAAAGCGCGAGGGGGTGCGGAGTGCGTTCACCTCGATCGGTATGATGGCCTGTGTCATGATGATCTGCGCCGGGCTGCCGGGCAGTTCGCACGCCGCCGGCCTTCCGCGCGTCGCCTCGATCAATCTTTGCACCGATCAACTGCTGATGACGCTGGCCGATCCTGAACAGATCCTCGGGCTCAGCCCGTATTCGCGCGATGTCGCGCGCTCCTGGGATGCGGCGAAGGCCAGCAAATTTCCGCGATTGTCGGGTGAAGCCGAGGACGTGCTGGTGCTGAATCCGGATATCGTCGTCGCCGGCCGCTTTACCAAACGCGCGACGCGGGAACTGTTGAAGGAAAAGGGCTTGCGTGTCGCCGAATTCGATGCTGCACGTTCCCTGGAAGATGTGAAGAAACAAATCCGGCAGATGGGCGATCTCGTACAGCACCCAGAGCGTGCCGCCGCGGAAATTCAGCGGCTGGACGCAGCGATCGCGCATACACGCGAAGTTGTGTCCCGCAAACCTTATCGCGTGCTGGCGCTGTCGCGGCGCGGCTGGGTTTCCGGCGGCGATAGCCTGACGAGCTCGCTGCTGGCGACCGCCGGGCTCAGCAACGCCGCGGCCGATCTCGGTTACAGGCTCGGTGGATTCGCATCGCTGGAAGCAATCGTGAGCCTGAGGCCCGATTTCCTGCTGGTATCCGATGGCGGCGACTTCGCCGAAGACGAAGGCCGCGCATTCATGTTGCACCCCGCGCTGGAACGCCTTTATCCGGAGTCAAAGCGTCTCGTGATCCCGGAAAAACTCACCGTATGCGGCGGTTCGATGCTGTCGGAAGCGCTGAACCGTCTCACCTCGGAACTCGAGCGCGTGGCCCACTGACGTGCTGATCGGGAGCGACACGCTCTTCATTGTCGTCGCGGCCCTGGCGTTCGATGCCTTGATCGGAGATCCCGATTGGCTATGGCGACGGCTGCCGCATCCGGTGGTCCTGATCGGATCTTTCATCGGATTTCTTGAGCGCATGCTCAATCGTGAGAACTGGTCGCCATCGCAGCGGAAGGCCGCCGGCGTCGGAGTGGTCGTCTTGCTGGTCGCTGCATCGGGATTGATCGGATTCTCGGTCGAGGCTGCGTTGCCGCAAACGTTATCCGGAAAAATAGCGTTTGGATTGATCGCTTCTGTGCTGGTCGCGCAGCGGAGCCTTTATCAGCACGTCGCCCGGGTGCGCTCGGCCTTCGCCGAAGGGGGGCTCGCTGAGGCTCGGGTAGCGGTATCCAGGATCGTCGGCCGCGATCCGGAACAACTTGACGAAGCCGGCGTTTCGCGCGCCGCGATTGAGTCCTGCGCCGAGAACTTTTCCGACGGCGTGGTCGCGCCTGTATTCTGGCTGGCGCTACTGGGACTGCCGGGCCTGATTGCCTACAAGGCGATCAACACCGCCGACTCGATGATCGGGCACCGCACCGCGCGTTATGAGTCCTTTGGCTGGGCAGCGGCGCGAGTCGACGACCTCGTCAACTTCGTTCCGGCGCGACTGTCGGGGCTTCTGCTTGCCGTGGTCGCCCCGATCGCGAATGGCGCCGTTGGGACAGCGCTGAAGGTGATGCGGCGCGATGCGCCAAAGCATCGCTCGCCTAATGCCGGCTGGCCGGAAAGCGCCACGGCCGGCGCACTGGGTCTGGCACTGGCGGGACCGCGGCGCTACGGCGAACATATCGTCGACGATCCCTTTCTCAACGTCGACGCGCGCAAGAAGGCGACACCGGGCGATATCGGCCGCGCCCTTGATCTCTATGTCGCGGCGTGTTTGCTGCAGGCGGCGGTTTACGCAGCACTCGCGCTGGTGGCCTGACGGCTACGGGCGATTTTCAGGATTTGCTCGATGTCGAGATGCGCTTCCAGATGGTCGGCGAGCGCATCCAATGCGGCTTCGATCCGGGACTCGTAGGCCAGAGACGACGCGATGCCGAGATTGGCCAGCCACGCCCTGCGAAAGGCATCGCCGGTGAACAGGCCATGCACGTAGGTCCCCTGCACGCGCCCGTCGGCGGAGATGGCACCGTCGGGACGACCATCGATCCTGACCATGGGCCGCGCGCAATCGGCGCCTTCGCTGCGGCCGAGATGGATCTCGTAACCTTCGATTTCGGCGCCGGTCGCACAATGCGTGCCGCTAACCAGCGTGGTCGATTTTTCCGGGCTCATGACAGTGGCGATGTCGAGCAAGCCCAGTCCTTCGACGGTGCCGGCCCGGCCGTCCGCGCCTTCGGGATCGGCGATGGTTTTGCCGAGCATCTGATAGCCACCACAGAGCCCGAGCACATGACCACCGCGACGGGCGTGCGCCTTGATGTCGATGTGCCAACCCTGTGCGCGCAAAAAGGCGAGATCGCCGATGGTGGATTTGCTGCCGGGCAGAATGACGACGTCGGCATCGGCAGGAATGGGTTCACCCGGTCTGACGAAAACCAGCTTGACGCCGGGCTCCATGCCCAATGGATCGAGATCGTCGAAATTGGCGATGCGGGCGAGAACCGGCACCGCGATCACGCGCTTTGACGACGAATCATGTGTTCGATCGAGATCGACGGCATCTTCCGCTGGAAGCCATGCCGCCTGCGGCAGCCACGGTACGACGCCGAGCGAAGGCCAGCCCGTCAGGCGCGTGATCGCGGTCAGGCCCTGCTCGAACAATCCGGCATCGCCGCGGAATTTGTTGATAATAAAGCCGTGGATGCGTGCACGCTCGTCCTGTTCCAGAACGAGATGCGTGCCGGCAAGGCTGGCGATAACGCCGCCGCGATCGATATCCCCGAGCATCACCACAGGCACGTTGGCCGCCGTGGCAAATCCCATATTGGCGATGTCGCCGGCCCGCAGGTTGATCTCCGCCGGGCTGCCGGCGCCCTCGACCAGGATGATATCAGCGTTGCGCGCAAGGTGGGCGAAACTCTCCAGCACCGGCGGGAGCAATTCCGCTTTCTTCTCCAGATAATTTGTTGCTCGCAAATTTCCCCAGCGCCTACCCTGCACGATAATCTGCGCACCGGTGTCAGTCTCCGGCTTCAGCAGCACCGGGTTCATGTGCACGCTCGGCGGTACCCGCGCCGCCCGCGCCTGCACCGCCTGCGCGCGACCGATCTCGCCACCCTCGACCGCAACCGCCGCATTGTTCGACATGTTCTGCGGTTTGAACGGTGCCACCTTCATGCCACGCCGCACCAGTGCGCGCGCCAGCCCGGCGACAATCGTCGACTTGCCGGCATTGGAGCCGGTGGCCTGGATCATCAACGCGGGCGTCGCCTGCTCCATCAGAATTCGATGCCCTTCTGGCCCTTCACGCCGGCGCGGAATGGATGCTTGACCAGCGTCATTTCGGTGACGAGATCCGCCATCTCGATCAGCTCCGGCTTGGCATTGCGGCCGGTGATGACGACGTGCTTGTCGGCGGGCTTTTCCTCGCGCAGGAAAGTAAGCACTTCGTTGATATCGAGGTAATCATAGCGCAGCACGATGTTGAGCTCATCGAGCAACACCATGCGGTGGCGGTCGTCGCGGATCAGCTCCTTTGCCCGCTCCCAGCCTTTGGTGGCGGCGGCGATGTCGCGTTCGCGGTCCTGGGTTTCCCAGGTAAAGCCTTCGCCCATGATATGCAGCGTCACCAGTTCAGGAAATTTCGCCAGCACCTTCGCCTCACCGGTGTCCCAAGCCGGCGATTTGGTAAACTGGACGACCGCAACAGGATAACCGTGGCCGATGTGGCGAAACACCATGCCGAGGGCGGCGGAGGTCTTGCCCTTGCCGGTGCCGGTATTGACGATCAGCAGACCCTTCTCGCCGGTCTTGGTCGCCATGATCTTATCGCGGGCGGCTTTATGCTTGCGCGCTTTCTCCCTGTGCCGTGCATTTTCGGCTTCATCGGCCTCAGTTGGAATTCCGGTCATGCGATTTCCTTCCGCGCGTTTGGCAAGAGTTCGGCGATCAAATCGGCGGCGCGATTGGAGCGCGGTGTCCACAGCCCCCGCCGGATCGCCTCGGCAAAGCGTGCTGCGGTTTCACGCAACGCTGCCGGATTGGCCTTTTGCATAAAGTCTCGTACGCGCTCGTCTTCCAGATAGGAAGCGAACAATTGATCGAAATGATGATTGGATACCGCGTCGGTCGAGGCGGCAAAGCCGAACAGATAATCCACCGTCGCGGCAATTTCGAACGCGCCTTTGTAGCCGTGGCGCATCACGCCCGCGATCCATTTTGGATTGGCAGCCCGGCCACGCACCACACGTGAGATTTCGTGACTCAGCGGCCGCGACAATGGCGCTTCCGGACGCGACGTGTCGAGATGCGCGATGCGCGGCGCGCTCCCCCGCAGGGTTTGGACAGTGGCGGCCAGTCCTCCCATGAACTGATAATAGTCGTCGGAATCCAGAATATCGTGTTCGCGATTGTCCTGGGCCTGCACGACCAGGTCGGTGTCCTTGAGGCGCTCCGCGAAATCGACGCGCGCGCCCTCGCCCTCCGCGCCGCTGCCATAGGCATAACCGCCCCAGTCGAGATAAACCTCGGCGATATCGCCACGATTGTTCCAGCCGCCCTCGTCGATCAGGGCCTGCAGCCCCGCGCCATAGGCGCCCGGCTTCGAGCCGAACACACGATACGAGGCCCGGCGCTGCGCCGCCTCGCCACTCATTCCGCCCGCTTCGAGCGCCTGCCGTTTGGCGCGAACATTGGCGGCGATCGGATTGGCCTCGTCCGGTTCTTCGAGCATGGCGATGGCGCTGACCGCACTGCTAATAATGTCCATCTGCATCGGAAACGCGTCGCGAAATAGCCCGGAGACACGAAAGGTAATGTCCACCCGCGGCCGCTTCAATTCGCTCAATGGCGTGATCGCGAAACCAGTGACCCGGCCCGAGGTTTCTTCCCACAGCGGGCGGGCGCCTATCAGCGCCAGCGCCTGCGCGACATCGTCGCCGCCAGTGCGCATGTTGGCGGTGCCCCAGGCCGACAACGCGATCGCGCGCGGCCACTCACCAGCTTCCTGCCAGTAACCTTCGACGAGACGTTCAGCCGCAAGTTGGCCTATCCGCCACGCCGAAGGCGTCGGCACCGCCCGCACATCGACCGCGAAAAAATTGCGGCCGGTCGGCAGCACGTCGGGCCGTCCCCGCGTCGGCGCGCCGGATGGGCCCGGCTGGATGAACCGGCCGTCCAGCCCGCGGAGAAAGGCGCTGATCTCGGCAGCGCCGCAGGCGTCGATGACGGGACGGAGTTTGGCATTGATCCAGCCCAGCACGTCGTTGGTCCGGATCCAGGCGGGATCGCACGGCTGCGCGCCTGAAACCAGTTGAAGCGCGAGCAACTCGATACGCTCGACCAAGTCCCCCGACGTACGCCACGCGGCGGCACTGATTTTAAGAAGGATCGCGGGACGCGGACCGCTGAAATCGGCGGCGAGATCACGGGTGAGCGGGTCGAACTCGCCAAGGCCCAGATCGAACGCCAGCGCGCGATGCAGCGACGCATCCTGCGGCTTCAAGTCCGAACGCGGCAGTCGCGCGATCGACACCAGCAGATCGTTGCGCTGGCCGCCCGCTGGCACACGGCCAAACACATGCAGGCCGTCACGGATCTGCATTTCCTTGAGATCGCAGAGATGAGCATCGAGCGCGCGCAACGCGTCGTTGGTTGGCGTATCCCGCGTCACATTCACGTCTGCATCAAGCCGCTGCGCCCGGGCCAGCGACAAGATGTCTTCGGCGAGCACTGCGGCGCGTTTCGGATCGAGGTCTGCGGCCAGCGCATACTCGTCGACCAGCGTTTCCAGCCGCGCCAGATCGTCATGCAACTCGGCACGGGTCATGGGCGGCGTCAAGTGATCGATGATGACGGCACTGGCGCGGCGCTTGGCCTGGATGCCTTCGCCGGGATCGTTGACGATAAAGGGGTAGAGATGCGGCAGCGGCCCCAGCACCGCATCCGGAAGGCAACTAGCGGACAGACCGGCGCTCTTGCCGGGCAGCCATTCGAGATTGCCGTGCTTGCCGAAATGCACCACGGCATGCATGTCGAACTCGCGCCGCAGCCACAGGTAAAACGCGAGATAGTGATGCGGCGGCACCAGATCGGGATCGTGATAGGTTCTCTTGGGCTCAATGTTGTAACCGCGCGCCGGCTGCACGCCGACGACGATATTGCCGAACCGATGCAGGCCGAGGCGGAACCGGCCATCGGCGACATGCGGGTCCTGCTCCGCTTTGCCCCATCGCATCTCAATTGCGCGCCGTACATTGTCCGGCAGCGTGGCGAACGCAGCCTCATAATTTGCCAGCGGCCACGCCACACCACCGATGCGCGACGCACGTCCGTCGAGTGCGTTGGTTGGGCCGTCCTGCAACGACTTCATCATCGCGGCGGCATCAACGGGCGTATCGCCTATGGCATAGCCCTCGCCACGCATTGCCGCGAGCACATCGATCAGACTTTGCGGCGTATCGAGACCAACGCCGTTGGCGAGCCGTCCGTCACGATTGGGATAATTGGCCAGCACAAGCGCGACACGGCGGGCGGGTCTTTCGGCCCGACGCAATCGCACCCAGGCCAGCGCGAGATCGGCTGTCGCGTTGACACGATCGTCCACCGGCTGGAATGCCGTCGGCGCAAAGCCGGAGCGGCTCTCGCCGCGTTCCTTGAAGGCGATGGCATTGGCAAAGATGCGGCCATCGACTTCCGGCAACACGACATGCATGGCGAGATCGCGCGGGTTAAGCCCCCGTGTCGACGCCTCCCAGTTTGCATGCGAGATTCCGGCCTGCGCCACCTGAAGGATCGGGCAATCGGACATCGAGAGAATGCCGGCATCGTCGTTGGCGGTCGCGGTGGCGAACGCGGTTGCGTTGATAAAAATATCAGGCGGATACGCCGAAAGCGCCGCACGCAGGAACGCGGCCGACCGTTCATCCTTCAGGCTGGTGACGAACAGGCATACCGCGTTGAGGCCTCGCGCAAGGAGTGCGGTCCGCAGCGCATCGATGCCGGCGGTGTCGCCGCCCGCGACCAAGGCACGGTAGAAGATGACGACGGCATTGGGCCTGTTGTCGCTGGCGGGTTCACCCTGCCAGAAGCCGGCCGACGGCATCGGCCTTGCCGGCGGCGGCGCCTCGCCGTGACCGATCAGATGCACCGCGAAACGCAATGCCAGCTGCGCATTCTCGACGCCGCCTTCGCTGCAATATCGCCAGAGTGCGTAGGTCTCATCGCTGCCAAGTGTCCCGCGCGCCGCCAGCGCTGCGTTCCAGTCCATCTCGCCGGGTATGCAGGCGAACAGGGTACCTCGCCGCAGCGCGTCGCTGCGCAGGCTTTCGACACCATGCGGCCAGTAGCTTTCGCCGCCGAGCATCCTGAGCACCACGATTCTGGCTTCGCACAACGTACGCTCGACATAGAGATCGACCGAAGCCGGATGCCCGAGCGCCAACAGGTTGGTCAGCCGTACGCTGGGAAAATCTTTCGGCAAGGACGCATGCGCGGCACCGAACGCCGAAAGATCGCTGTCCGCCGCTGACAGCACGACGATATCGGCGGGGTCCTGCCCGAGATCGCGGGCGACATCGCGGGCCCGTATTGCACCAAGCTGCTCGTCGACCTCGGTGCCGAGGTCACCAAGAGCGAGCCGCCTTCCGGCGATCCGCTGCGCCGCTGGGGACCGTTTCCCGGCGGCGTTCCGGATCCACATCGGTGTGGTCTGTTCGAGTACCTCAACGCCGGAAAACCCGGCACCACAGTCGATCTCGAGAGTGATGCGTCTGTCGCCGGCAGACTGATCGAGCGCGCGCACCTCCTCGTCGAAGCGCTGCCGCCTGGAACGCTTGACCGCTCAGGGCTCGACGCTGACTCGTTAAGGATGCTCAACCCCGACCTCGTCGTCGTTCGCATCACGGCCTTCGGACAGAACGGTCCGTTGCGGGACCGCGATGCCACACCGTTGACCGTGCAGGCGGCGTCGGGCTGGGTCAACAACAGGGATCCCGACCGGCCGCCGGTGCAAGCCGGCGCCAGGATCTCCGAATATGTCGCCGGCGGGTACGGCGCGCTCGGCGCCCTGACCGCGCTAAGAACTCTGTCCACCAAAGCAAGTCGGCTCGTCGAGGTTGACGTGTCGGTACTCGAGTCGCTCCTGTCGACGCTTCCGTACCCGATGCTGATGGTCGAAAAGATTCGAAACCTCGGGTTGCCCGCCAACACCAAGTCGGCGCCGATGATGGGCATCGTCCGCGCTGCGGACGGCTGGCTCGGGATCAACTGTCTGACGGGTCAGCACTGGCTCGACGCGTGCGCGATGCTCGGCTTGCCCAAGTATGGCGAGCAGCAGATCGCGATCATGCTTGGCGGACCGGAGCGCGGCGAGTTCTTCGAGAAGGCCCAGCCGTGGCTTTCCGAGCGCAGCGTCGCCGAGATCGTCGAATTGACCCAGGCGATGCGGATTCCGGCCGCTCCCGTCAACGACGGCGCGACGGTGTTGCACTGTCCGCAATACCTCGAGCGCGAGTTCTTCGTCCAGGCCGGCGGCGACGATTGGCGGTTCCGCAGGCCGGGTGCGCCGTTCCGGTTGTCGCGGACACCGGCATTGCCTCCGCGCCCTGCACCTCCCCTTCGTGGGCAAGCTCCGGTCGCCGCGCGAGCGTCCGATTACGGGCCGGCAGACGCGGCGGCGGATCCGTCGATGCCGTTTGCAGCTATGAAGGTGGTGGACCTGAGCACGTTCTGGGCGGGTGCATACCTCACGTGCTATCTCGGTGCATTCGGTGCCGAGGTCGTGAAAGTGGAATCGATACAGCGGCCCGACGGGTTCCGCTATTCGGGTGCATGGGCGTATGAGGGCGACCGTTGGTACGAGCTCAGCGCAATGTGGCAGGCCACCAACCTGAACAAGCGTGACATCACACTGGATCTCACGTCCGATAAGGGGCGCGACCTCGTCCGCCGGCTTGTCCGCGATGCGGACGTCGTCGTGGAGAACTTCTCGCCGCGGGTGATCGAGCAGTTCGGGCTGGACTACGAGTCGCTTGTGAAGCTGAAACCCGACGTGGTCCTCGTGCGCATGCCGGGGTTCGGCCTGCAGGGGCCATGGCGCGACTACGTTGGCTGGGCACTCAATTTCGAGCAGGCATCGGGGATGGCGGCTGTCACCGGTTATGCCGAGGGTCCGCCGTGCAACCTGCAGGGACCTGCCGACCCCATCGTGGGGGTGCACGCTGGGGTTGCGCTGCTCGCCGCGCTCGAGCATCGGCGCCGCACCGGCGAAGGTCAGCTCATCGAGATCGCGCAGGCTGAGGTCACAGCGTGCGTGACGGCCGAGCCGGTGATCGAGTTCTCGATGAATGGCGTTGTGCGCCCACGCGAGGGCAACCGACGGCGCGACTGTGTGCAGGGCGTGTACCCGAGCGCTGTCGACGGCGCATGGGTTGCGATCTCCCTCCGCCACGACGCCGATTGGGCGCAACTGGCAACGGCGATGGGCAGACCCGAGCTGCTCGACGACGCGCGGTTTGCGTCGGCTGATCACAGGCAACTTGCGCACGACGATTTCGACACGGTCGTCGCCGATTGGACGCGGACCCGAACCGCGGCCGAAATCATCGATGCGCTTAGCGCACGGCGCGTTCCGGCAGAACAGGTGCTGACGCCCGATCGGATGTACGACATGCCCCAACTCGACGCGCGGGGATACTACGAAGAG
>Ga0137418_10003308_pt1 | contig 14835 bp, 14 predicted proteins | sample CZODoug3_1_2_16f_FD_122242 | JGI IMG/M metagenome (GOLD analysis project Ga0137418, IMG submission 122242) | Vadose zone soil fungal communities from Angelo Coast Range Reserve, California, USA - CZODoug3_1_2_16fungal (Hybrid Assembly) | ecosystem: Environmental > Terrestrial > Soil > Vadose... | reverse complement strand
CCAAAGGCCTCCGTGCGATGCACGGCGAAGGCGTCGAGCTCGGTGAACGAGCCTGGATCGACGAGCAGGTCGATGCGCTCGCGGGCGGTCAGCTTCCCCTTCGGGTGCTGCTTGTCATCGGGATCGCCGCCGCGGTGCATGGCGTCGTACTTGCGCTTCCGCAGGATGTTGATCTGCCGTTCCGACGGTGAGGGCGCCGCGTCGCGGGCAGCTCGGCCGGCCATCGGTTAGCTACGTGACCCGGGGCGATACTCGCCGAAAACATCCCGCAGAACACCGCACACCTCTCCTATGGTGGCATAGGCCTGCAGCGCGGCTCGCATGGGGGGCAACAGGTTGTGGCTGCCTTCGGCCGCACGGCGCACCTCGGCTTTTGCTTGCGCGACGCGTTTGTCTGCTTCGGCTTGTTCGGTCTGCAATTTCGCGCCGATGTTGTCGCCGACATCCACATCGGCGATGTCGATTGAAAGAATTTCAAACGCCGTATTGCTGTCGAGGCCTTTGGCCAGAACGGTCTTGGAAATACGATCAGGATTCTCCAGCACCTCCTTGTAGGACTGCGCGGAGCCAATCGCGCTGACAATTCCTTCGCCTACGCGGGCGATGATTGTTTCTTCGGTCGCGCCGCCTACGAATCGATCGAGATGCGAGCGCACAGTCACACGTGCCTTAACTTTCACGCCGATTCCGTCCTGTGCGACGCCGTCGATGGTTGTGCGGCCCATCGACGGATTGGGCGCATCAATGACCTTCGGATTGATGCTCGTCCGCACCGCTTCCAACACGGTCTTGCCGGTGCCCTTTGTAGCGAGATCGATGGCGCAAGCGCGATTGAAATCTAGCGAAATGCCTGCCTTATCAGCAGCGATCAAGGCAAGAACAACATGGCTCACGTCGCCGCCTGCAAGGTAATGCGCTTCCAATGGATCGCTCCGAACATCGATGCCGGCTTTCACCGCAGTAATACGATTGTCAACAATTAAACCGACCGGCACTTTGCGCAGTCGCATCCCAACCATTTTGCCAAGGCTCACCGGAGCATTTGCGATTCGTGCCCGAAGCCAGAGACCGAAAAAGTTAAAAAGAATGACCGCCAGCGCGAACGCGAAAAGCGCCAGCACTGCGATACCGATCAGATAGAGTGAATCCATATTGCAGCGAAGCCTATCGAAAGAGAAACAGCGCGAAAAGGTCTAATTGCTGGTCGTTGAAAGGGAAATCATTTAGGAACTTTACCTGTTGTTTTCTGTAGAAGTAATAGGAGGGCAAAATGCGACGGAATTGTGCCGCTTTCCTGTTGGGCCTGTTCTTGTGGCTCATGTTCGTGAGCACCGCCTGGACTCAAAATGGTTATACCTGGCAACTAGGCGCCCAAATGCCTGAGGGCCGACAGGAACTGGCCACCGGGGCACTAAATGGAAAGATGTACGTCCTCGGTGGTTACGAGCCAGGCGCCAATTCCACGGCCACGGTTCAGGTCTATAATCCAACTACAGACACGTGGACGTTCGCGCACGACCTTCCTTATCCAGTTAATCACAACGCGGCTGCTGTGGCAGGAGGAAAACTCTACAGTTTCGGCGCTGGAGCAGGCGAGACCTTTGTTTATGATCCGAACAGCGACTCTTGGTCCGCAAGGGCTTCCAGCCATTATGTGCACAGCTTCACTGCGGCGGTCGGAGTAATCGACGACAAGATTTATGTTGCCGGCGGCACGGGTACCCCGAGCCAGCGCGAACTGGAGGTGTACGATCCAGTCGCGAACACCTGGACAATTAAGGCGCCGATGAGTGTTCATCGCAACCACACCGCCGGCGGCGTGATCGACGGGAAATTCTATGTTGTAGGTGGAAGAATCATGGATTCAACAAACGCTCTTGAGATGTACGATCCGCAGACAAATACCTGGTCCACTCGTGCACCGATGCCCACGCCCCGCTCCGGCATCGCGGCTGCGGTGGTGAACAACGAGCTTTGGGTTTTCGGCGGCGAAGACGTTCCGGAGCTGGCTTTGCATGCCGAGGTGGAAGTCTATAATCCTGTCAGTAACAGTTGGCGCCAAGAGCCTGACATGACTTTGCCGCGGCATGGGATCTGGGCATCGGTTATCGGAAACAAAATCTATATCCCCGGTGGTGGCGCCGGGGCGTCCGCGATAAGTCCTACCCGTACGAACCAGATCTTTACGCCAACACAGGGGACGCACCTTGGCAACATCAGTACTCGCGCGTTTGTCCAGACAGAGGACAACGTCATGATTGGAGGATTCATCGTGCAAGGGACTACACCAAAGAGAGTGATTATTCGCGCTATTGGCCCCGAGCTAAGTCAGTATGGCGTGCCCAATCCATTGGCTGATCCGACATTGGAGCTGCACGATGGCAATGGAGCTTTGATTGCCTCCAATGATAACTGGCAGACTACCATCATCGGCGGGATTATCACCCAGGACCAGGTCCAGGATATTCAGAACAGCGGTCACGCCCCTGGGGACTCGAGCGAATCTGCGATCATTGCGAATCTGCCAGCGGGTAACTACACCGCGATTGTACGTGGCGTAAGCAGCACCACCGGAGTTGCTCTGGTGGAGGTGTACGATCTTAGTCCCGACGTTGACTCAATTCTAGGTAACATCAGCACTCGCAGCTTTGTGCAGACAGGAGACAACGTGATGATTGGCGGATTCATTGTTCAAGGGACAACACCAAAGAGTGTGATTCTTCGAGCCATTGGGCCTGAGCTTAGTCAGTATGGTATTCCCAATCCATTGGCCGATCCGATACTGGAACTGCACGATGGCAATGGAGCTTTAATTGCCTCCAATGATAATTGGCAGGCGACCATCATCGGCGGGATCATCACCCAGGATCAAGTCCAGGATATTCAGAACAGCGGCCACGCTCCGGGGGACGCGAGCGAATCGGCGATCATCGCAAACCTGCCACCGGGTAACTACACCGCGATTGTGCGTGGAGTGAATAGCACCACCGGAGTTGCTCTAGTAGAAGCGTACGATCTGCATTAAGATTGCTTTCTCGACGCCAGCCAAGCGGAGTCGGCGCTCAAGAAATCATGCTCGGGGCGGGACTTGAACCCGCATGCCTTTCGGCATACGCCCCTCAAACGTACGTGTCTGCCATTCCACCACCCGAGCTTACTGCGGCGAGCGTCAAACTTTCCGCATTCAGCAGTGGCTTGCAAGTGGCCCTTGTGTTCCCGGCCGTGCTCGCATTGCCATTCGGTCAAAACCTCGGCTACGTATGAAATCCCGATGATTCGCGATTAGGTTCGGGAATCGCAACACAAGCGCAAGTATGAGCATCAGTACGAGCGATGAACAAAATTGGGTCAAAATTGATCTGCACATTCACACTCTCGATGATCCCAAGGACGCCGTGGATTTTTCGGCGCATCAATTATTGGAACGCGCGCGTGCCCTCGGATTCCGCGTGCTCGCGATTACCCTGCACGATGCGGTGTTTAACCGAAAGGAAGTGTTCGCGGATGCCGCCGCGATGGGGATTCTGCTCATTCCCGCTGCCGAAGTGCGTTTGCTCGGTGCGGACGTGATCGTGTTGAATGTGACCGCGGAAGAAGTCGAGCAGCTGAAGAATTTCGATGATCTGCGGCGGCTCCGAGCGCGGCGCGGCAATTCCATTTTCACCATCGCGCCACACCCTTTTTACATTTTCGGTGGCTCAATCGGATCGCGGCTGTTTGCCGAAATAGATTGTTTCGACGCCATTGAGTACTGCCACTTCCACTTTGGATTATTTAATCCAAATCGCCGCGCAAAAAGAGTGGCAGCTCGGTTTGGCAAACCAATGATTGCCACTTCCGACGCGCATCGGCTGCACGCCTTCGGCAGGCATTACACCAGTATGCCAATGCCGCCCGCGCTCACGCTTGACAGTGTTTTTGCAGGGCTGCGCAGTGGCCCTTTGCGCCTGAAGAGTCCGGCTTGCAGTTTCACCGATTTTGTGAGCGCCATCTATTTTGTTTTCCTCAAGCATCCGTTTCGGGTACGGCGAAAGCTCGCCGAAGCGTAAAACTTCTTTACTCGCGGAAGCCGCGTCGCCTCTCAGTGCTGAGGGGCTGGTACCGCGAGATCGTAAATCGCGCCCCAGTCGCCGGACGCGACGAGGAAGGCAGTCGTTTCCCACGGCCGAGTGCTCGCCTGGTAATTAGCCTTCTCGTCTTGACCCCAGAAAATATAACGGACTCCCAAACTCTGGGCCGCTTCGCGCCAATTTGGGGCGCCATTCATCAACGCGTTGAGCCGATTGTTCAGGTCGTTGTAATCAAATCCTTCCGTCCACAAATGACCGGGATACCCCATGACAGCTTTGTGTCCTTGTAGCAAAATCGGATCGTTGAATGTTGGCCAGGCGGCGAACCGAGCTTCCACCGGCAAAGGCCGAACGGCCGTGCCAACACGGTCCAGTCTCGCGCGCTCGATGAGTCCAAAACCTGGGTGTCCCGCAGTCAGCCCGCCCAGCAATGTGACAAATCCTGAACCGAAGAGCGCAAGGCACATCGCTGCCCGCTCCGGAAACGCCCAACGCCCGAGGATATCGCTCCATAGAAACGGCAGAATAATAAAGTAACCCCAGACCATCAGCTTCAGATTGTCCCATTCCCATGGCGCGGTTTGCACAAAATAGCCGACACCGAAGATCATGACTGCGGCTAGCACGAACGCAATATCCGCTGGGGGCCTGTCGCCCCATCGCCACTTACGTTTCCAAATACGCCAGCCGACCATTCCGACAAGCCCCATCGCCAACGGAACCCACAACCCGAAGTTTGGTAGCCAGAATTGGAAAAATGGAGCGATCACGCCATTCCATGTTTTTTGTAACACCTGACCAAACATCGTTGAAGATCCAAAATCCTTTGGTCCCAGCCGGAAATATGGCGCTCCCAACTCCGACGAATCCTGTGCCCATCCGGGATGCCATTTGAGCACCGACGCCGCGTGAAATTGATCGGTAGTCAGCCACACAAAAAACGTTGCTGGGATGAAAGCCGCGATCAGCATTGCAGCGGCATGTCTCCGAATCGGCGCGCCGCGAAAAATCTCCGGCCACATCTTGGGATGCGAAACGAGCCTGCCGATTCCGGCGATCCCACTATTGCGAACCAAGTTGATGATGAATGTGAGTTCGCTTGCCCGCTCGAAAAACATCCCGACAATCAACACGATCGTCAGCGCGAGGAAGGTGTGCATGTGGAATAACGGCATTGATGCGTAAATGGAAAGCTCAACCCAGAAGGGCAGGGGGCCGCGCGAACGAGGAGCGGCGGGCTCTAGTCCGCCGTGTTCTGGCGATGTGCCCGGCGGTTCGGAAACCGCCGCTCCTTGGCTAAAGAATTTCTCGCGCCAGTGCCAGAGCAACACGAGGCCTGCCGGGATAGCGTAAAGCCAGCCCCGCTGCGTCACGAGCATGGATAACACGATGCTTTTCCAAGCGATCTGCCTATGCGCGATATCTGCCGCAGTACCCTGGTAATCCAAAAACTGAAAGGTCTTGAAGAATTGAAAGCCGGCTATGCCGCCGTTAAACAAAAAACCTGCTATCGCGAAAGTGCCGCCCCAGCGGTAGAACCCATAAAAGATCGCGAGTGAAGAAAGCAATCCGACCCAAACCAGCCCGATTATTAAATCGACGTGGACAAGGGAAAGCAGCGCATTAAAGAAATCAATCCCTGCCGGATACCTCAGTTTGCTAAATACGTAGATAGGGCTGTCCGGCCAAATCGCGACGCCGTTCGCAAAGTTTTTGATTAATGTCAGATGCAGCGAGAGATCGCCGAGATTATTTGGCGATTGGATCTTGTAATCGCTGCCGTCGATGTAGAACAACCAACAGAATGACCGAATGGCAAATGCCCCGAAGCACACTGCCATTGCCCAGAACCAAACGCGGCGGTACCGCATGAGGGCCGACCAAGTGCGTGTGTGCTTCGTGCTTTCCGGTTCCGAATCGTCCCGAGACTTACGTGGCAATTCCGGACCATTCGCAGCTTCTTGGCGTACGGCCTTATCAGAGGTTACAAGATAAGCGGCGACTGCAAATGCAGCGCCGCACATCAATGCGAGAGCCGCACTCAGCGTGTTTAATCCTCTTCCGGCCAGCCCCAGAAGAACACCGGAAACGACCGAAAGATTAACAAATGTGACTGCAGCAGTGACCCACTTCATGGAGTCTTGGCGGGTGTCGCAGCAGGTATCGGAGCGGGTGTCGGATTCTGTGCGTTGCCGACAAACTCCGGTTTTCTGCCAGGGAACAAGTCCTTAAACACTTGTGCGCTAAAGAAAATCTTCGAGGGCTCCTGGTAATTCCGCAGAGTCATCATGTCAGTGTAGTACGTGCCCTTCAACTTTGATTCGACGTCTTTGATTTTGTCTTGCTGCACCAGGAGAAAATCGCCGTCAACATTGGACGGCATGTTACCTCCTTCATAATAACCCACTCGATCGAAATCGCCCAGTACCCATGGAAGTGGGTAAACGCTTGACCGAATCAGGTGCCCGGTCAGGTGGTAGTACACGGGGTCCCGTTTCGCCAATTTCAGGAGTGGCCTGGTTAGCTTAAACATGTCGTTGTAAGTCTGTACGTATGCGTACTGCTCAGTGGGTGACGAGCACCGGAAGTAGTTCAGCCAAATGGATCGCCCGAGCGAAAGGCACAAGAGAACAATTATCACCCCGTACACCTTCTCAATCGTCGGGGTGAACAAACGCAACAAGGATGGTTTGCGCTTTGGCGGTTTTGGACGGGCCAGCAACACCGCCGCGCCGAAGATAAACAGCAATGGCCAGCCAAAACTGATGACACACCACGGGGTTTTATATTTGACGTAGCTATAGGCGATCAGGCCGCCCACCCCATAGATGGCGAGATAACGCAGACTGAGGTTCTTAAATTTTTGGCAAAACACGCAAAGAATTAGTCCGGCCAGCATCGGCAATTCGTAGCCGGTAAAACTGTTTCCTCCGGTCTCCCAGGATGGTCCCATTATTTTGAACCAATAATCCCATGCCTTTTCATGACCGTGACCGGCAGCACCGGTTTCAGTCCACGCCTTGAACGCCTGATACAGACCTTTGACGCCATCCCAGTTAAAGAAAGTTCCCGAATAGAAAAATATGATCGCGGCTGCGCCGACAAGTATGACCATTCCGAGGTCGATCCAGCTCCAGGTTTGCTTGGCGCGCTTGGAATCCGGAACGCGGCTTAGCGCGCAAGAAATCGCCAGGACCGGAATGGCCAGGAGCGCGCAGGCGACATGGATTGCGTAGGTCTCCTTCGTCAGAATCATGCCGGTTAGGCCCATCCCGGCATACCAAAGATCTCTCAGCCTACCGAATTTCCACAGGCTGAGCAGTCCCAGGATGAACATGGTCGAGAAGAATTGCAGCCACACCTCGTGGATGGCATAGCGCCCATAGAAGACAAATCCAGGTGAGATCGCCATGGCCAGTGCTGCGATTCGGGTGACGGTGCGCCCAACGAGCGGCTCGAACTTCAGCGTCAGCCATACACAAGCGATGCTTACGAGCACGACAGGCAACCGCAAAGCCCAGATGTTTCGGCCAAACAAATCCTGCGACAAGAGCAGAACGTAAAAGTGAAGCGGCCCATGGTAGTTCGTCGGGTCGTACCGGTAAAACCCATTGTGCACCACCTGATCGACAAACCATCCGTTGATACCCTCATCAAAATGGGCCGGCTTGATGCCGAGCAGGAAAAACCGCAAAAACGCTGCCAATCCCAGGATCGCCCATGGGACCCAGTCCGTCGCCGCCAGTTGCGCTCGCCACTGTTCCACGCGGCTGCGCAGTCCCGCGACTGCCGAAGAATATTCTGCTGGCGCGCTCTGCTCAGCGCTGCTAGTACGCGCTGCCATGCGCATCCTTGTAACAGGTGGCTGCGGATTCATTGGGAGCAATTTTATTCGGTATATTTTGCAACATTACAAGCCCGCGTTTGTAACCAACGTGGATGTGCTCACTTACGCGGGCAATCTCGCCAATCTCAATGGCGTGGTCGAAGAACATGGCGAGCGTTACGAATTTTTCAAAGCCGATATCGCAAACGCCGACCAAATGGATGCTCTGATGACCGAGCACCGGTTTTATGCGGTCATCAACTTCGCGGCAGAATCGCATGTGGACCGCAGCATCAACGACCCGCTCAATTTCATTCACACAAACGTCATCGGGACGAGCGTGCTATTGGACTGCGCGCGCCGCCACGGCGTTCAACGCTTCGTCCAAATCTCCACAGACGAAGTCTATGGTTCGCTCGGGCCGACTGGCAAATTCGCCGAGCAATCGGCACTTGACCCCAGTTCGCCGTATTCGGCCAGCAAAGCGAGCGCCGATCTACTCGTGCTCGCCTGTTACAAGACCTACAGCCAGGAAGTACTCGTTACCCGCTGTTCTAACAATTATGGGCCATACCAGTTCCCGGAAAAATTAATCCCGCTCATGATCATCAAGGCGCTCCGCGACGAGCCGCTCCCGGTCTATGGTGACGGGATGAATGTGCGCGACTGGATCCACGTTAGCGATCATTGCGCTGCGATTGTCGCGGCGCTTTTCGAAGGGAAACTGGGACAGATTTACAATTTCGGTGGCGACAGCGAGATGGCGAACATCGATCTCGTAAAGATGATTCTCGACATATTGGGCAAACCCCACAGCCTCATTTCGTTTGTGCCCGACCGGCTTGGACACGATCGCCGGTACGCGATCGACTCTTCATTCGCTCAACGGGAATTAAACTGGAAACCGCGCCGAAATTTCAAGGAAGGCTTGGAGGAAACGATTCAGTGGTACGTTGATAATCCTTCGTGGTGGCAACCACTGTTAGAACGGGCCGGCAGATACTAAGGCCATCTCACAATGTCATTCTGATCCCGCAGTCGCGGGAGAAGACCGGGCCCGATTATTTTGGGACGAGCAGCCTGAGCGAGGAAAAGTAATCTCGCAGATAGCCGCGATCTCGCGCGAGCAGACGATCGGCATGCACTGTGGCGTGCGCGCCGATCAAAAAGTCCGCGATAATGCATCCCTGCTTGCTGCGGCGTCGAAGATAAGCCGCGAAAATCTCACCGGCGAGCAGAGCGCTTTCCTCCGACGATGGAACAAAACGCAATTGCCAGTCGGCGAGAAATTCGTCGACCTCGGTTCCATTCAGCGGTACGTTGACAATCCCATCCTGGTGGCAACCCTTGCTCGAACCAGCCGGTGCAGCTTGGGAGGTTGAAGTTATGGGAAAAAGACGCGCGTCTGAGGGACATTGAGGTTAATTTATTTTGATTGTTCTGCCGTCTTGACGACGGACGGCTGACACTGACGACTGATGAAAATTGTGATTCTTGGCGCAGGCGGGCGGCTCGGTGCCGCGCTCGTGCGCGAGTATCGGGGCAAACATGATGTCGCCGCATTCAGTCATGCGCAGCTTGATCTATGGAATTTGGATGATCTGCGCGAGAAACTGGGCGCAACGAACTTTGATGTTCTCATCAATGCTGCCGCATTCACGAATGTCGATCTTTGCGAGACTGAGCGCGCTCGCGCTTTCACGATCAACGGCGAAGCGCCAGGCATTGTTGCGGAAATTTGCCGCCAGAGAGGCGCAAAGCTGATTCACTTCAGCACCGATTACGTCTTCGACGGGGAGAAACGCGCGCCGTACACGGAAGAGGACGAAGCGAAGCCGATCAGTGTTTACGGCGAATCCAAGCTGGCCGGAGAAAAGAATGTGCTGGCGGCGGACGGGGAGCATCTCGTTGTGCGCGTCTCATGGGTATTTGGCCCTGATCGGCCGAGCTTCGTCGATTCGATGATCAAGCGCGCACAGGAACATGAGAAAGTGGATGCAATCGCGGACAAATTTTCCGGGCCTACGTACACACCGGATATCGCTGAAATGATTGGGCGCATTTTGGATGCCTGGAGTCGGCGCGCCCCCGCGCCGGACGGCCTGGGGGCAGGCCGTCTCCAAGGCATTCTGCATTTCGCCAACGCTGGCGAATGCAGCTGGCAGGAGTACGCACAATGGGCGCTGGATTGTTGCCACGAGGCTGGTCTCTCTCTGAAAGCGAGAACAGTCGGTGCGCTCAAATTGAAGGACATGTCAAGCTGGGTCGCGCGCCGCCCGGTTTATTCCGTGCTCTCGACCGAAAAATATGCTCAACTGGGGGGCACTTCACCTCGCACTTGGCGAGACGCGGTTGCTGATTATATTACGCGCTTCTATTCCAAAAAATGAAAACACCTATCGTTGCTTTTGCCCTGTCGATCATCATTAGCCTTAGCGCACGCGCCGAATTGAAATGGGAGCAGACCACGATCGAGCTGCACCCGACGGCTGCCGATAAACAGGCCGTTGGCCATTTCAAATATCAGAATTCCGGCAAGACACCGGTGCACTTCAAGTCTGTTCACGCGTCATGCGGTTGCACCACCGCACAAACGCAGAAGGACGAAGTGCCGCCTGGTGACAAAGGCGAGATTACGGCCACATTCAACATTGGCGACCGCACCGGCACGCAGATTAAAACTGTGACGGTGGAAACTGACGAGGCCGCGAATCAAAAGACCGTGCTGACTCTCAAGACGGTCATTCCGCAGCAATTGGAGATCAACCCGACATTTCTTTTCTGGAAGCAGGGTGACAAGCCGGACCAGAAAACGATCACAGTGAAGGTGGGCAAGGAGTTTACGGTGAAGCATCTCAAAGTGACGTCATCGAGTCCCGATTTCCAAACCAAAGTCGAAGAAAAGGGCAACGGCGAGTTCCAAATCGATGTCCAACCTCAGGAGACGAAGAACCTTATTGCTTCGACGCTGACGATTCAGCCGGACGACTCACAGAAGGTATTTTACGCGACGGCGCGCATCACAAATGCGCCGACCGTTCAATAACGAGCGACATTTTGATTCCGCAATCGGCCATTTGGAGAGTGCGGACATGGCCGTGCTTTGAACGCGGTGATATGTCACCGCACTTCCCAAGGCGCCGCCCGTGAAATTCTCACTGACACGTCAAGCGATTATGCTGGCGGTGCTGGCGCTTCTCCCCGCGGCTGGCGAGGCGATTTATTTTCGGGACAAAATCTCATGGCGCTCGCCCATTCCGCCGTCGGAATCGGTTAACGCCGATCAGGCGCGAGCCTGGGGTCAAAACGCTATCTGGGTCGATGCCCGGCCGGATGAGGAATTCGCGCAGGATCACGTTCCCGGAGCGCTATCGTTGAATGAAGACCGGTGGAATGAATTGCTGCCGGAATTTTTGGCGGCCTGGTCGCCTGGCAAAAAGGTGATCGTCTATTGCAGCAGTCTAAGTTGCAATGCCAGCCGCGAAGTTGCCCGGCGCTTGCGCAAAGAAGCGCAGCTTCCTGACGTTTTCGTACTCGAAGGCGGATGGGAGGCCTGGCTCAAGCAGAAGTGACAAGTGATGAGTGAACAAGTGACGAGCGTGCCTTCAACTATCAGCGTTCAACCCTCAGCTCGTCCACAATTCCTCTGGCGAATTGTGGACGTAATTGTTGCGGGCATCTTCATTTACGCTGGAGTGCTCAAAATGGTCGATCCGGTTCAGTTCGCGAACGACATCGACAATTACAAAATTCTGCCATGGCCCATCAGTGTCGCGCTGGCTTTCTATTTGCCGTGGCTGGAGATTTTCTGCGGTCTCGCGCTAATTGTTCGCTACTTCTATCGCGGCGCGCTCTCCATCCTTATGGCTCTGATTCTGGTCTTCACGCTCGCGACTACCGCGGCAAAAGTTCGCGGACTCGACATCACGTGTGGCTGTTTTGGTCACGCCAGCCAGCACTGGAGTTTCCCCGCTCATCTGATGACGAATCTCGCAATTATCGCTGCGCTGGTGGTGCTTTGGGTCTCGAATCGTTTGACCAAGTCTTTGCAGGGCAGGCGCTCCGCCTGGGGCTCTTAATTCGGCAACCCCGAAAGCTTTCGGGGTTACTCTTCAATTCAGCCCGCACGGTCCGTTTCATCTGCGAATACTCGACAGAGATGATCAGGAAACTCAAATCCGGGAAGTACCGGTTGTATTCTCGAAAGAAAAATCAAAAAACGGGCAGACGAAGAAATCTCGGCACGTTCACGACAAAGTCACAGGCAAAGAAACACGAACAAGCCATTCAGTACTTCAAGCGGCGGTAAAAATTTTGCGTGCTGCTCGATTTGCCGGCTTGATTAAACTGTGATTTTTGTCCGACACTGCTTTGGCGTGATTTCCAAATTGAAGCAGTTTCGGCTAAGTCTTCGATGCGCACTTTGGCTGGCGTTCCTCCTGACTTTGGCATGCGAGAAAAGATCGAGCGGCCAAACTGCTCCTGAACCACCCGGGCAGCAGTCGCGCGGCGGTGGGAGGTCGCCGACGACAACGGTACGTCAATCGCCGACTCCCTTGCCTTCCACGAGTGCTTCGCCCGGCGCCGAAGCTGGCGGAACTCCGTCGTCCGATTTAGCGAACCTCGAAGGCAGGGTCAGGCCGGCTGTGATCTGGGTGACGGTGTTTGATTCAAAGGGAAACTTGTTGCGAACTGCGAGCGGTTTTTTTATTTCGGCAGACGGCAGATTCGTTACGACAGCGCATGCGATTGAAGGCGGAGTCAATGCTGTTGCAAAAACGGCGGACGGCGGAATCTACGACGTCAGCGGGATCCTCCGTGCGTCCAAAGAATTGGATCTTGCGGTTCTGCAGGCCGAGGTGAAGCCCAGAAAGCTTTTGAGGTTTCTCGATCTCAACAAAAATGACAATCCCCCGGTGGGCGTAGGCGTTGTAGTGATCGGCAGCGCACTGGCTGGAAATGAAGGCAACGCTCGTCAGGTGACGATTGCTGCACAGGCGTCCAACCGTTTGGAGATTACGGGAGGGACGCCTGGGAGTTCGCTGGGATCTCCTGTTGTAACTGAGAACGGCGAAGTAGTTGGCGTCGTCACAGCCGCTGGTGAGAGGACGACCGCTCATTCTACGGCCGCACTCGAATCGTTTTTGTCTCGCGTCCCGACTGATGTCCGGCCGCGTTGGCCGGCCACAGCGGAAGTGACTGCAACTCCAAAGCCAACACCGAGACCGCGAATGGTCTACGCGCCTGCACCAGCGTTTCCGCCCGGCGCATCTCTGCCGGGCGCTTCGGGGACAGGTCGCTTCCGTTTAACTTTCGATCCAAATGGAAACGTAACCAATATCCAGGTGGTTAAATCCACCGGCAACCCGTACTTTGATCAGGCTGCGATGAAAACGCTTCGGACTTGGAAATCGGCCCCCAGCCACGGATGGGAAGCGACAGTACCTGTGACATTTCAGACGCGATGACGAAGCCGCGGGCTGCCGCTCTCGGCCTTCGAGTAAAATCCGGCTGGGCGGCTGCGGTCGTGCTTACGGGCACAGCTCGGTCGCCTCAGCTCTTCGATGTTCGGCGGATCGAGTTGTCTGACCCGCAGCATCCCGAAACGCGACAGCCGTATCACGCAGCAATGGGAAAACTGGAAAGAGACGCGAGAAAGATCAATCAGCGCGTAGACGTCGTGCGAGGCATTGCGCAACAATCGATCGCGACACTTCTCGCCGGTTATCGGCGGCAAAATCTCAGGATCAGGCGCGCTGCTCTTGTGGTTGGCAGCCAGATTGATCCTGATTCGATCGCAAATCCGCACATCCGCGCACACGCATTCGAGGGGCGGCTATTTCGCTCCGTGCTCGAGGAATCTTTGCGGGCACATCGGATCCGCGCCAACATTCTCATTGAGCGTCACGCGTACGCACACGCCGTCGAGGAACTCAAACAAACAAATGAAAACGTGCGCCGTAGGATACAAGACTTTGGCCGTGAAATGGAAACGCCATGGCGAGCAGAACAGAAACTCGCCGCGGTTGCTGCGTGGCTTGCATTGAGCGGGTAGTCGATCTTGTTTTTGCTGCGTACCGTGCCATTCAAACGATGAAAGCGATGCGAAGACGCATCGCACTCTAAAGCACTTCGTGCGAAATCGCCTAGGACGCGGGTCTTTTTTGCGAAGCTTTGGAGTGCGCACGCGTCCTCGCGTCGCTTTAGGTTCTGGATAGCCACCATGAGGTGTAATGAAATAAAAATTCGATCAGCAACGACCAAGGATCACGACGCGATCTGGAAAATTTTTCATGAGATTATCTCCGCGGGCGACACGTACTCGCTCGATCCGAGAATGTCGCGCGAGGAGGCGCTGGCTTATTGGTTTCGCGCGGACACGCAGACTTACGTCGCGGAACTTCATCGGCAATCTGTAGGGGAAGCCGTTGGCTTCCCAGGGACTGCAAGGCCGTCCCCTACAATAGGGACGAAAGATTGGGTTATCGCCGGCACTTACATTCTGAGACCAAATCAATCGGGTCCGGGCTCTCACATCGCGAACGCTGCTTTCATGGTCGCATCAAATGCCCAGGGTTCGGGAGTGGGACGCGCCATGGCCGAGCATTGTTTGAGCGAGGCGCGCCGAATGGGTTTTCGCGCCATGCAATTCAATTTCGTCGTCTCTACGAACACGCCTGCGATTTATCTGTGGAAGCAGCTCGGTTTCGAGATCATCGGCACTTTGCCCGGCGCGTTTCGGCATCCTGAAAAAGGATACGTCGACGTTTACATCATGTTTCACTCATTGTTGTCGTGAGCAGACAATCTTGTCTGCGTCATTTCAGGGAGGGGCGATCTCCAGGTCGCCCGGCGGCGGACTAGAGACCGCAGCTCCTTGTAGGTTAAAGAAGAATTGCAAAAGAACCGATTTCCTGCTGACCTACAGATAAATGCAAA
>Ga0137418_10003307_pt1 | contig 14836 bp, 10 predicted proteins | sample CZODoug3_1_2_16f_FD_122242 | JGI IMG/M metagenome (GOLD analysis project Ga0137418, IMG submission 122242) | Vadose zone soil fungal communities from Angelo Coast Range Reserve, California, USA - CZODoug3_1_2_16fungal (Hybrid Assembly) | ecosystem: Environmental > Terrestrial > Soil > Vadose... | reverse complement strand
TCCTTCGTCCCCGCGCAAAGCATGCGCCTCACCCTCGTCGACCGCATCTTCACCCGCATCGGCGCCAGCGACAATCTTGCCCGCGGACGTTCCACCTTCATGGTCGAGATGACGGAGACAGCAGCGATTCTAAACACTGCCTCCCCGCAGTCTTTAATCTTGCTAGACGAGGTCGGCCGCGGAACCTCTACCTATGACGGCCTGGCGATCGCTTGGGCAGCCGTCGAATACCTGCATCGCCGCACTCGCGCCAAGACGCTATTCGCCACCCACTACTTTGAGCTGACCGAACTCGCCGAGACTCTCTCCGGCGTGAAGAACTTCCACGTGGCCGTCAGAGAAACAGGTGGCGACGTTGTCTTCCTTCGCAAAGTGGAACCCGGCGCGGCAGACCAAAGTTACGGCATTGAAGTGGCAAAGTTGGCGGGCCTTCCGACAGAAGTAATCTCCCGGGCGCGCGAAGTCCTGGCCGAACACGAAAACGCCGAGCGCACAGCAACCGGCCGCTTGGGCTCGGGCGACACCCCGCCATTACCAAGGCAACTCACAATCTTCACACCCCTTTCGCACGAAGTTCTCGACCGCCTCCGCGACGTCGATCTCAACCGCCTCACCCCGCTCGAAGCGATGAATCTGCTGGCAGAACTCAAAAAGCAGATCCACTAGCATGGCTCCGAATAACATGCCCCCGAAACGCGAGAATCTCGGCGACAACTTCGTAATCGGCTTCGAGGGCCAGGTGATGACGCCCGCCATAGGAAAGCTCTTGGCGCGCATCCAGCCCGCCGGAGTCATTCTCTTCCGGCGCAACATTGAGTCCGCCGAGCAGACGTGGGAGCTTCTCAGGGAGTGTCAGCGCCATGTCGCGGCACCGCTGTTCACTTGCGTTGACATGGAAGGCGGCACCGTCGACCGCCTGCGCGACGTATTTGGACCGTCCCCGTCCGCGGCTAGCGTTTTTGAAACTGCCGACCGCAACCTGTTTCGCCTTCATGGGAAAGTGATCGGCGCGGCCTGCCGCGCCCTGGGCTTCAGTGTGAACTTTGCTCCGACGCTCGACTTGGCGTTGCCGCCTTCCCTGCCGGTTCTGCAATCGCGCGTCGTGTCCGCGAATCCGCGTCACGTTGCATCCTATGCGAGGGCGTTCCTGCACGGCCTGGCGGACTCCCGAGTCCTCGGTTGCGGCAAGCACTTCCCCGGTTTGGGCGAAGTTCCTCTGGATACGCACAAGGACTTGCCCGTCGTCGAAAAGACGATGCGGCGTCTGCTGGCCGAGGACGTCGAGCCCTATCGAACGTTGCGCAAAGACTTGCCGTTTGTCATGGTGTGCCATGCGATTTACTCCGCGGCAACCCACGATCAGGTGCCGGCTTCGCTATCGAAGAAATGGATGACCGAGGTCTTGCGCAAAAAGCTCGGCTACACAGGTTTGGCAATCACCGACGACATGGAGATGGGTGCACTCCAGAAGGCAGCCCCCATGGAACACGCAGCGGTGCAGGCGGTTCGCGCCGGTGCGGATCTTTTGCTCATCTGCCACAGCGAAGAACAAGTCAGCCGAGCTTGCGAGGCCGTCGCGAATGAACGCAATCGCGACCGCCGTTTCGCGGAGCGGCTTCGTGAATCGGGCGCGCGAGTGGCCCGTCACAAAAAGAAGTTCGCGAAGATACTTGCGGCGACCTCCTTGACTCGCCCTACAGCGGCCAAGGTAGAGAAGCAATCTCGTGCGCTCTGGGAGTTTGGAGAGAGCATACGGCTGGGAACCTTTGCGCGTGAGGAACACCGATGATCGTCGCCGGCGTCATGAGCGGAACCTCAGCCGACGGTATTAACGTCGCTCTCGTGCGCGTCGCCGAAGCACCCTCCAACGCCCGGAACGCGCCGGGTGTGTCGTTCCGTCTTCTGGGTCACGCGGAGTTTCCTTACCCCAAACCCGTTCGCCGCGAAGTATTGCGGCTCATGAACGCTCCTGCTGCTCGGGTCGCCGATCTCGCGCGACTGAATTTCCTCCTCGGCGAACTCTACGCGCAAGCTGTGTTCGCCGCTCAGAAGAAATTTCACGTAGCCGCAGACTTGGTCGGATGCCACGGCCAGACCCTCTATCACCAAGGCGTTCCCGAGGCCTATCTAGGCCACAAGCTGGCAGTGACCTGGCAGACGGGAGAAGGCGCGGTGGTTTCGCGGCGCTTGGGCGTCCCTGTAGTTTCGGATTTTCGCGTGGCGGACATGGCGGCCGGTGGCAAAGGCGCGCCTCTCGTTCCGTTTCTAGACTACATGCTGTTCCGGCATGCCAACAAGGGCAGGATCGCCCAAAACATCGGTGGAATCGCCAACTCGACTGCTATCCCGGCGGGAGGCTCGCAGAAAAACGTAATCGCCTTCGACACCGGCCCGGGAAACATGGTGCTCGATGCGCTGGCGGAGCGACTTCTCCACAAGTCCTACGATCGTGACGGCCGCACCGCCGCGATGGGAACCGTGTTGGAAGCGGTGCTGAAGAACAGTCTCACTGCCCCCTTCTTCCTGGCTAAACCGCCCAAAACTGCCGGCCGCGAGGAGTTCGGCAGAGAATTTGCCGCTGAGTTCTTACGCGCCTGCGGTCGTGCCAGCAAGCAAGACATTTTGGCGACGGCCACTGCGCTCACGTCCCACTCGATTGCCAAGGCAATCAAGAACTTCATTCCGCTCAAGAAGGGCGTTTACCGCGAACTCATCGTCTCCGGTGGTGGTCTAAAGAACGCCACGCTGATGGCCATGCTAGTCAACGCCGTCGCGCCTCTCGGTCTGCAAGTCCGCGCTTCCGACGAACTGGGGTTGCCCTCGGAAGCAAAAGAGGCCGCCGCCTTCGCCCTGCTCGCGTACGAGACATGGCACAAGCGCCCCTCGAATGTTCCCTCCGCCACCGGCGCAAGGAATCCCGCAGTGCTGGGGAAAATCTCCTATGCGTAACCGAGAATCTGCGAGAGTCTTCACGCAGAGTGTTCTCGCCACCGTCTGCGCCCTTATCCTCGTCTGCAGCTTGTCGTGCTCGCACCGCCCCGACCCCCATACGCTCGTGATGATCATCGAGAGCAGTCCGACCAACCTCGACCCTCGCGTCGGTACCGACGGCCCCTCCGAACGCATCTACGAACTCATCTTTGACGCGCTCCTACGCCGCGACGAACACTTCAACGTGCAGCCGGGCCTCGCCGAGCGCTGGGAAGCCCCCGATCCACTCAGCTACGTCTTCCATCTGCGCCACGGCGTCCGCTTCCACGATGGCAGTCCTCTCACATCTCGCGACGTAAAGTGGACCTTCGATTCCCTTCTACAAGGCAAAATTCCGACCACGAAAACGGCTACCTACAAATACGTCGCCGCAATTGAAGCCCCCGACGAATACACAGTCGTGTTCCGCCTGAAAGAACCATTCGCCACTCTCCCCTGGAACGTTTCGGAAGGCGCAATCGGAATCGTTCCCTACGGCAGCGGCCCAGAAATCAGCGCGAAGCCGATCGGCTCAGGCCCTTTCCGCTTCGTCAGCGCGGCCCAGGATCAAGACGTAGTCGTAGCTCGCAACGATGACTACTGGGGCCAAAAGGCAAAATTGTCCGCGGTCCGCTTCCTCGTCGTCCCCGACGAAACCACCCGCGCACTCGAACTCCGCAAAGGCAGCGCCGACGTGGCCAGCAACGCCTTCTCCGCCGATGTCGCTGCCGTCCTCGCCCAGGACAGGAATCTCGAAGTCCTCCGCGCCCCAGGGACGATCTACGCCTACGCGGCCTTCAACTTGCGCGACCCAATCCTGCAAGACGTTCGTGTGCGTCAGGCCATCGCCTACACTATCGACCGGCGTCCGCTCATCGAATCGCTCTGGCGCAATCAAGTCCGCCCCGCCGATAGCATCCTGCCCCCCCAAAGCTGGGCCTACTCCAGCGATGTTCCTCATTACGAACACGATCTTGCAAAAGCCACTCAACTCCTCGACGCCGCAGGGTATCCATTGCACAAAGGCGTGCGCTTCCCGCTGACCATGAAGACCTCCACCGACGCCACAACTCGCCTCATGGCCGCGGTCCTGCAACAACAACTCGCCGAAGCCGGCATCGCTCTCGAAATCCGCAGCTTCGAACCCGCCACCTTCTTGGCGGACGTGTCCAAAGGTGCGTTCCAGTTCTACTCCCTGCGCTGGATCGGCGGAAACCAGGACCCCGACATGTTTGAGGCCGTTTTCCACTCCTCAAAATTCCCGCCCAACGGCGCCAACCGCGGCCGCTATTCCAACCCGCGTGCGGATGCACTCATCGACGAAGGCCGCCGCACTCTCGATCCCGCACGCCGCAAAGCCATCTACGCCGAACTGCAAGCCATCCTCGCCACCGATCTCCCCTACATCCATCTCTGGTACTTGGACAACGTAGTGGTCCACACACGCCGCGTCCGCGGCCTGACGCTCAACCCCTCCGGCAACTACAACTTCCTCGAAACCGTCGACCTCGCCCCCTAGCATAGTTTTGTCATCACACGGTTTGTCATCCCGAAAAGTAGTCTGTCATCCCGACCGAAGCGGATGCTCAGCGAAGCGAGCATCCGCGAAATGGAGGGATCTGCTGTACCTTTTCGACTCGACAGCGCCACCGGCAAGTCCAAAATGACGCTTGTCATCCCGACTAACGGGAGGGATCTGCAGTTCGGTTTTCGCTAGGGGCTACGAGAATCCCCTGCGTGTTACCATCGCACTTTCCGCCAGCGAATTTCAGGAGCACTCTTTGCGCATTCTTTTCATCGGCGACATCTTCGGCCGTCCCGGCCGCACCATCGTTCGCAAGCATTTGAAGAAGTTAGTCGCCGACCACGCCATCGACCTGACGGTAGCCAACGGCGAAAACTCCGCCGCAGGCTTCGGCATCACCGGAGCTCTGGCCGAAGAACTCTTCGATGTTGGCATCGACGTTATTACTACCGGCAACCACATCTGGGACAAGCGCGAAATCCTGGAATACTTCGAGATGGCTAGCGGCAATCCGCACAGCCCCGCGCGCCGTGTGCTGCGTCCCGGCAACTTCCCTCCCAAAATGCCCGGCTGGGGACTGTATGAAGGCGCAACCTCAGCTGGCATCGCTTACGCAGTGATGAACCTCCAAGGCCGCGTCTTCATGAGCTCCAATGATGACCCGTTCCGCAAAGCCGACGAACTCCTGCAAAAAACCACGGCCAAAGTCATCCTGCTCGACTTCCACGCAGAAACTACCTCGGAAAAAATCGCCCTGGGCTGGTATCTCGACGGCCGGGTCACAGCCGTGCTCGGCACGCACACCCACATCCCCACCGCCGACGAACGCATCCTGCCCAAAGGAACCGCTTTCCAGTGTGACGTCGGCATGACCGGCCCCTACGACAGCGTGATTGGCGTGAAAAAGGAACTCGTAATCGAAAAGTTCCTGAACAACATGCCAGTTCGTTTCGAACCCGCCGAAGGCGATGTGCGCCTCTGCGCGGTGGTGATCGACTGCGACGAGACCACAGGCCACGCCCGCTCAATCGAGCGCGTCATGGTCAAGGAGTAACCGCTAAGCTCCTGTGGGCTAAGCTCGTGTGGCGCGGACACTCTTGTCCGCGTGGTCTTGCTTGAAGCCCAAGCTCTGGTTTCGGCTTAACTTAAAGAACAGCACCCAACCCAGTTGTAATCGAAGGTGCTAGCACTCGCGTAAAATCGAACGAACGGTCCCTACCCCAGTTACAATCTTCTCAATAGCACACCAGGCAAACATGAGGCTGATTGCGCCCATTTTCGCGGTACTGCTCACGGCAGCGGCGTATGCCGACGAGACCCCAGTGATAACCCAGCCTTGCGCCGCCAGCCAGACCGGATGCGAAATCTCCAAACAAGATCAAAAGCGCGCCAAGAAGATCTTCGAGAAAGGCCTGAAGTATCAGCGCGAGCACCGCAACCAGGAAGCCTTTGAGGCTTTCGAACACGCCGACCAGCTAGTTCCCCACGACGTCAATTACTCCACCGCCAAGGAACTCCTCCGCCAACAACGCATCACCGACCACCTTCGCCTCGGCAACCAGAACCTCACCGACCATCATCCAGTCGAGGCCCTCGCCGAATTCCGCACCGCCATTCAACTCGACCCCACTAACGAATTCGCCCTTCAGCGCCTGAAAGACATGCTCGGAGACTGGACACCGCCGGTCGCAGTCACCACCCGCGTCGACAACAGCGCCGACCCGGTAAAACTACAGCCCGCTCCCGGCGAACAAGTGTTCCACTATCGCGGAGACTCGCGCGGCCTCCTGACCCAGATCGCGCAACAATTCGGCCTCACCATTACCGTGGACGACTCCGTCCAATCCCGCTCCGTCGTATTCAACGTCGACAAGGCCGACTTCTACACCGCGATGCAGGCCGCCTGCGACCTCACAAAAGCTTTCTGGACTCCCCTCGAAGAAAAGCAGATTCTGGTCGCCCAGGAAAGCCCGGAAAATCGCCGCGCCTTCGAACGCATGGCCTATCGCACCTTCTACGTTTCCGGCGCCAACGCCCCGCAGGACCTCAACGACATTTCCAATCTTCTGCGCAACCTGTTTGATGTTCGCTTTGTCAGCGTGCAGGCGGCGTCCTCCACCATCACCGTGCGCGCACCCTCTCGGATCCTCGAAGCCGCCACGCGTCTGCTCGCGGGCGTCGATCAGGGAAAGCCGCAGGTCCTCCTCGATGTGAAGGTCTACGCCATCGATCACACTTTCGTCCGCAAGCTCGGCCTGAGCATTCCCAATCAATTTCAGGTCTTCAATATCCCCGCCGCAGCGCTGGCTGCCTTGGGTGGCCAGAATATCCAGGACCTGATCAACCAGTTGATCGCCAATGGCGGCATCAACCAGGCCAGTCAAACAGCGATTTCCGCGCTGCTGGCTCAGCAAGCTAATCAGCAGAATTCCATTTTTTCGCAGCCGGTCGCGACTTTTGGCGGCGGCAAAACCTTTTTTGGAGTTGCCCTGGGCACAGTCGAGGGGCAGCTCTCACTCAACGAGTCGGACGTAACCAGCCTGGAACACGTGACCATGCGCGCCAGTCAAGGCAACGAAGCCAAGTTCCTGCTCGGTTCACGCATCCCCATCTTGAACGCGCAATTCGCGCCGGTCTTTAACACGCCCGCCATCGCCCAGGTGATCGGCAACAACTCCTTCCAGGCGCCGTTCCCTTCATTCACCTATGAAGACATCGGCTTGGCCGTAAAAGCGAAGCCCACGATCCATACCAATGGCGACGTAAGCCTGGACCTGGATTTAAGCATCAAGGCCCTGGCGGGCCAAAGTTTGAACGGAGTCCCGGTCCTGTCGAATCGCGCCTACAAAGGCCAGATCACGGTGCAAGACGGCCAAGCCGCGGTAGTCGCGGGTTTCATTACCTTATCGGAACAAGGCACCAGCGATGGAATTCCGGCCTTTGGCCAGATTCCTTTGCTGCGAAAGGCCACTTCCAACAACGAACGTGACGAAACGCAGAACGAACTCCTCGTAGTGGTGACGCCCCACATCGTCAAGAACAGCGAGCGGGACTCCGCCGCCGAGATCTGGCTCTCGCCGGCACACTAACGAAAGCCTTTGGGCGGCGCAGCGCTTCCAGCGCTGCGATTCCGCCTGCAGGAAAACCGCGACTTTAGTCGCCGAAGTGCACAAACCTACTTCCCTTCCTTCGAGTGGAAATTCAGAATTTCCGTCATCACGCTGTCGGGCACTCCCGATAGATTCCCAATCTTGCGTCCATTAATAAAGAACGTCGGCGTGCTGGTAACTTCCGCGGAATTCCCCAAATCAATCGACTTCTGCACACGCCCGTCGGTTGCCGGCAAAGCTGCGCAGGTAGCGATGTCCGCGCCTTTCACGCCAGCCCCATCGGCCATGGCAGTCAACTTCTCATCGGCATTCGAAGCCGTAATCTGACCTTGCGCTTCGAAAGTGTCCCCAACAAACTTCCAAAACGCATCGGGCTTATTCGCCTGCGCAATGCAGTCCGCGTAGCTCGCGGCCTTCCGAGCCCAATCGTGCATTGCCAAAGGAAAATTCTGGAACACAAATTTCACGTCGGGATGCGCCGCCAACAGCTTCTCGATCGCCGGTTGCGCATCTTTGCAGTGCGGACACTGAAAATCGCTGAACTCCACAATCGTGACCGCCGCCCCAGCCGGACCCTTGCTGGGACCCTTCGCACCCACGTCCAATATCTTCCGCGCAGGCGCGTAAGGCTTCTCACCAAACGGAATCACATCTCCCACGATGACGTGCGTACCGTCGGGAGCAATCAGCAGGCGATAGAAATTGGGCGTCTGGTCCTTCTGCGCCACTGTCACATCGGCCTCCGCCAACCCATACGCCGACTCCTGAATCTTGAGGATCTTCCAGGTTGTCCCCGGGTCGTAGCCAAACGTATAGCGCATGAACCCGTTGACCGTGTCCTCGGATGGCAGCAGAACTGCCTTCGTTTGGGCCGTCGCGGGAATGAGTGTGACCGCGAAAATGAATGCGAGTACCGGAGTGCGCATGAAAAACCTTTCTGGAGTTTTAGTGTCCGTTGCCAACTTCGAACAGTCTATCCGACCCGTTCCGACCAATATCGACGAATCGCCATTTATCCACCGATTGTCATTCCGACCGGGGGAGGAATCTGCTCGTCGTCGCGTTCGTTCCTCAGAATGACAAGACAATCCGCTGCCCTACGCTTCCGGCCTCGCAGCAATCGGAAACCGCCGCCCCATCCCAAACGCCTTGCCTGAAATCTTCAGCCCGGGAGATGCCTGCTGTCGTTTGTATTCCGCCCCATCGACCATTCGCACTACCCTTCGCACGAGCCTCAGCTCAAACCCGCGTTCCGAAGCTATCTGCTCCGGAGCCTTGCTGTCCTCAACATAGTCCTCCAGAATCGCGTCTAGCACCTCATAGGGAGGCAGACTATCTGTATCCTTCTGGTCAGGCCGCAACTCGGCCGAAGGCGGCTTGTCGAGCGTTGCTTGCGGAATTACCGGACGCCGGGAGTTCACAAAACGGCTCAGCCGGTACACCATAGTCTTCGGCACATCGGAGATAACGGCCAGTCCACCCGCCATGTCTCCGTACAACGTGCAATAGCCAACGCCCAGCTCTGACTTGTTTCCGGTGCTCAGTACGATCGCGCCAAACTTGTTGGAGAGCGCCATGAGCACCATGCCCCGCGCACGCGACTGAATATTCTCTTCCGTAGCATCAGCCTGCTTCCCGGCGAAGACGTCCTGCAAAACCCCGCGGCAAGCGTCATAAATTTCGTTGATGGAAATGAGCTCAAAACGAATCCCCAGATTCTCAGCCAATTCGCGCGCATCGTCGATGCTTCCCTGTGATGAATAGGGCCCCGGCATGCCCACGCCAATGACGTTCTCAGGCCCCAAAGCCTCCGTCGCGATGGCAGCCGTAAGGGCCGAGTCAATACCACCGCTCAGGCCGATGATCACTTGCTTAAATCCGCATTTGCGAACGTAGTCGCGCGTGCCAAGAACCAAAGCGCCGTAAGCGCTCGCTTCCTCACTCGCGTCCGCTCCCCCGCCTGCCGAGGAGGCGTGAAGATCGCCAACCAGCGTTTCCGAATCGAAAAAAACCAAGTCCTCTTCGAACGAGAACGCCTGCGCGATGACCTTGCCATCCGGGCCCAGGGCAAAGCTCGCACCGTCAAACACCAGGCTGTCATTGCCCCCAACCTGATTGACCATGGCCACAGGTACCCGATACTTGCAGGCAATCGCGGCCAGCATGTCGTGCCGCAACTCCCGTTTCCCGATCCAGAACGGAGACGCCGAAATATTCAGCATCAAATTCCCGCCCGCGGAAATTAGCTTTTCGACGGGATCGACGGAATACAGTTGCTTGCGCCAAAAGTGCTTGTCGTTCCAGGCATCCTCGCAAATCGTCAGCGCCAAATTTCGCCCGCCAAAGCAGTACGTCTGCTGGCTGCGGGCAGGCGCAAAATTTCGCGCCTCATCGAAAACGTCATAGGTCGGCAGCAGCATCTTCGACTGCAGGAAGGCCACCCGCCCGTCCTCTAAGAGCGCCGCTGAATTCAGCGCAGCCTTGCCGCTCCCCGATTCCGCCAGCGTCACCACACCGCAGACGACGGCTATTCCGCCGGTCTGCTCGGCAATTTGGCCCAGCGTCTCCCGGTTGCGCAAGATGAACGAAGGCCGCTCCACCAGATCGCGCGGCGGATACCCGCAGATAGAAAGCTCGGGAAATAACACAAGGCTGGCGCCAGCACTTCGCGCCCGCTGCGCATACTCAACAATTTTCGCCGCATTTCCGGCAAAGTCGTTAACGGTAGGGTTGATTTGGCCTAGGGCGATCTTCACGCATTTCTAGTGTAAAGGCCCGCTGGTGAGCTGCGCCAATTTCGTGGCCGGGGACTACGCTCCCGGCCGGAAGTTCGGCGGCCCCGATGGCGGTGGCGTACCAGGAGGATTCCTGGGTCGTGTGGTCGACTGACTTCCGTCCGTGGCCGGGTCGATCTCATCCTCACCTGGGCGCTTGAGCGTCGGCCGACTCATGGGAACAACAGGCTTCTTCTCCGCATCCGCCACAGCAGCCTGCGGCGCACCAAGATCCACTTCCTTCTGCGTGCGGATGATCTTCTGGCCATCAATCTTCATGGTCTTCATCTGCACCACTTCATCCCCAAGCAGCCGCACAAACTCAACATCCTTCGGCGGCTCGCCGTAAATCCACTCCTCGTATTCGATCTCGCCGTCCTTCTCACGAATCTTCTTTTCCGCCCGACCCTTAGAGTACGTCACCATTTCACGGTTCATTCCGACTAGCACCTGATGCTTTTGGATCGCCTCTTTCACTATCGGCGGCACCGTCTCCAAATAGGACTCAATGGCCGATTTGGCGTCGAAATCAAATACCGGGCGCAGCAGCGTCTTCAACTCCGCCGGGGTCACTTCGGGAACGCGATGATCAAACTGCAGCTCGACATACGAACCGCGCGCGTTAGCATCCTGGTCGGTAGGAGCGATCGGCGCTTCGCCGCCCGAACCGACGACAGTGATGCGCTGATACCACTTCGTCTTTTTCCGCGGCCCGCCGTTAATTTCAAAAATAATGCTCTTGTCGTGAATAACAACGTTGCTAATGCGAGCCTGATCCCCCGGCTTCACAGAAGGTCCAAACATCGCCAGCATTGTTTGCAAAGCCTCGCCGCTCGGCGAGACCACGCCATCGCGCAGGCGCAAGCCCTTCTCTCCCATGGGAAACGGCGTCCGGATGTAAACCAGCTCCGCGTTGAGCGTCCGAATCACGCTCATACGCGTTTCTTTTGTCATGGGCGTGGTGGGCAGGGCTCGCGGCGGGGTGTCCGCAAGGCTGAATGCAGTGAACACGAGGAGAACAACAGTACCAGCGGCAAACAAGCGTGGCGTCATGGGACACCTCAGAAACAGCGCTGCCTGAATTATAGACCGATGCCCGCCCAGGAATGTCGCACAAAGGGTCAGGCCGGGAGTTCGGCCAGCAGAGTCGGAAAGACAACCCATTTACCCGGCCGCATCGGAACGCGGCGTCGCGCTCGCCAGCGCGAGGATGACTCCGGCAAACAGCATTGTGTCCGCAAAATAATTGATCCCGACCACCTTGGCTGTGGTATCCGGTTCGGATAGCGCCAGGATCAAGACAGGTCCATAGATCACGAGGACCATCAGCAAAATCCAACCGCCGACACAGCTTGCCACGGTCCGCGTGTTCCTGTTCAGCAGAACACTTCCCCCTACAACGAGAAGAGCTGCGCCGGTCACATAGTCAATGAGCGCCCGTCCCGGAATCCAGGTCGGCATCTGTTTTTCCAGCGGGACTCCGGGAAGCCCCGTCGCGTGCAGAAAGTGCTCAACGCCAAAAAATATTACGGCCATCGTGATCAATACACGGCCCACAATTATCAGCGTTTTCTTGCCTCGCCTGCGCCATCCCTCCATCGCATTTCCCGCAAGAATCCAGCCGGCGCCGCCAAATGACATCTCGCGGAAGACGATCACCCACAGAATCCTGTTCTGCCCCTGGCGCAGCGCTCCAGGAAAATGGATCATCGCGACAAACAGAAACATCATGATTCCGAACAGCAGGCCAGACCATCGCACCCCAATCTTGGTGGCAATGCTCAAGGACGCGGCGATCAGCGCGCAGCCCACGGCATATACCCAGAACCAGCGCCATGGCATGTACTCCGGCACGATGTCGATGACGAATCGTGGGCTAAACAGATGGAGCGCGCCGAAGACCGCCAGCGGGGCAGCGACACACAGATTCTTCAAGGCGACGATCTTGTCCAGGCCGCGAGCCCCGGCCACCTCCTTCTTGGCGGACAATACTCCGATCAAGAGAAGCGCGACGCCGGCGGAGCACATTGCGACCACAGTGCCAGAGAGTTGAAAGAATGTGGCGAGAATGGTCGAGTGCATAAATTTCCGACTCGCTGCAAAGCTCCAGATTCTACTACCAACGTTGCCTTCGAAAGCGCCATTGGTCCCAGACATTCCAACCGGAGCCACAAAATCTCGTGTCCAAGCAACGAACTCGTGCCTACTGATATTCTTCGAGCAACCCATTGCAACAGCGAATGCAAAGCAAACAGATCCATGAAACGAGTACTGCCATGTGAGCAAGGTAAGAAATAGGAAGGGCATGTCTCGAGGTGCACCCCGTACGTCCTTTCGCCCACCTCCGCAACCACCAACGCCTGCAAATTATTGATTTCTGGGGAAGATTAAGCGGCGGCGATGGCGTTCCGGACCCGGCGTAAGCCGCCGCCCGATTTTCAAAACGGTCAGAATCGCCCGTTTCCCGCGCCAGGCCTAGGGTTTTCATTGACAGCGCCGCCCGATTGTCGGAGACTCTTTGCACTAGTTTTCTTCGGTCCTTGCGCCGCCTCGTACTTCGCTTGGGAGTGACTCATGCCGCAATCGAGCAATGTGCTATCCTTCGTTCCTGTACCGAATCCGGAACCTGGACAGCGGCGGACTTCCGCCTCGCCTCCGAGATCTTCGGGAATTCCTGGCGGAATTGAAGACGAGGCCGTCCTCCGTAAAATCGCCGAAGCCGCTCTGAGCGCCACTGGCGCCGAAGGCGCTGCCCTGGCTCTACGCCGCGATGGAGCCGTGGTGTGCGTGGCGCGAGCCGGCGAAATGGCGCCTCCTATCGGCGCCCGTCTCGATGACACCTCAGGGATGTCCGGAGAGTGTCTGCGCGAAGGTCAAGCACTGCGCTGTGACGACACCGAAACCGACGCTCGCGTCGATGCCGAGGCCTGCCGTGATCTCGGACTCCGCTCCTTGGTCGTCGCCCCAATTAAGGATGGTGACAACGTAATCGGCATCCTTGAGGTCTTTTCCCCGCAACCCTCCACGTTCACCGGTCGCCACATGGACGTCCTACTCCAGCTTACGGAGTTGGTGGTCGCCGAATCCGCCGCTGAGTCGTCCGAAGTGGAATCGCCGCCCGTCGCCAAGTCCCCGCCCGAGCCGCATTTGACGGCAACGATGCCTCAACCCCGTCTGCTTCCAACCAAGGCCTCGGATGAAACGAAGGTCGTTGCCTCCGTCACGACTGCCCCTGCTCCCGCAGCCGCAAAAACCTCCCGCACCGTGGTTTCCGCAACCCAGCTACCCGCCGACGTCAACATTTCGGCCTACATGGCGGCGCATGAGAAAGCCCAGTCCCAGGGGCCTCCTCGCATTCCGAAAGTTGTCCTGGTAGGTTTGGCCACCATCATTGTCGCCTCCTTCGTGGGCTGGTACATCGGGCACAGGACTTCTTCGAGCCCTGTCACCACCGCAGCCCTACAGCCCGCCGCTCTCCTTTCCTCTCCTGCTACCTCGACCCCAACGGCAGCAACGCCTCCTGTCGGTTCCGAAGCCAAACGCTCGCCTAACACTTCCACAACAACAGGCGAAAACCAAGGTCGCTCGAAGACCGCGCACGAGTCCCTCACCGACGCTTCCACCAAGAACCGGGTTGCCGACGATTCCGTAAACGTGACCAAGCCCCTCCGCGTGGTTTCAGCCGCGCCAGCCGCCGATGCCGACACCGAGACCGCACCCGGATTGCCTGTCGCAACCGCCGACGCGAAGGCGCGTAATCCTGTCAGCGACCTCCTCAACACTCCTACCGCTCTTCCCAGCCGAGCCGCTCCCGTTTCGCAAGGGGTCGAAGGCGGAGAGCTCGAGACAAGAGTGAACGCAATCTATCCGCCGCAGGCCCGCGCCATGGGTCAACACGGCATCGTGGTCCTCGAGGCTCTGGTCGGTCCGGATGGGTCAGTGAAAGACGTGAAGGTGGTCAGCGGCCCGCCCATGTTGCGCCAGGCCGCCATGGATGCCGTGCGCCGATGGAAGTACGAACCGTTTCGGTTGAATGGCAAGCGCATCGCCGCCCAGACGCAAGTCCAGGTCGAATTCAAGCTCCAGTAGCCTGATCTCCTCCATCCGGAAGAACTCTCCCCGCATCCATTCAGAGAACTCATGAATACTTGCCGCTGTACGGCAATGGTGCAACGTGTCCCCGCGGTCCGCGCTTCAACTTCGAGGAAGCTTGCCAATTGCTATAACCTTTTCTCTTGCCATCCCGGCTGTGGTGGAGAATTGTACGATGGAGGCACGGGCGTCCTCGCCCGTGCGGCAAAAGGCGGATCCGTTCCTATGAACCGTGCCTTTCACAAGTTCGCAAATGCCACGACCGAGGGGCCGTGGCAGTGGCTCTGCGCGCTACTTCCCGCAATCTTCGTCTCGATCCTCGTTTCAATCACGATCTCTTGCAGCGGAGGCAGGGCCACGTCCCC
>Ga0137418_10003306_pt1 | contig 14837 bp, 13 predicted proteins | sample CZODoug3_1_2_16f_FD_122242 | JGI IMG/M metagenome (GOLD analysis project Ga0137418, IMG submission 122242) | Vadose zone soil fungal communities from Angelo Coast Range Reserve, California, USA - CZODoug3_1_2_16fungal (Hybrid Assembly) | ecosystem: Environmental > Terrestrial > Soil > Vadose... | reverse complement strand
CTACAGAAAAATGCAGTGCAAAAACTGCCGTATTTGGGGTGGCGACAAGTTCTGATCGCGTTCATTCTCAGCCCAGTTATGAAACCGAGTACAACCATGGAAAATGAATGCGACAGTGAATTTCGATCGCTGGCGCGCACGTTGCTCCCACAGAGTCAGCCATTTTCCGGTTCAACGTGACTAAGGCGTGCGAAGCCGGTGTCGCTCTGAAAAATGCGTTCGAAGAAATAGAAGGGCGAGAGGGCCAGCTTCATAAGGAGAATCTGGCACTGCGCGACGAAATGGAGCAGATCTCCGTGTTTGAGGAGATTGTGGGTGCTTCTGCCGCACTCCGAGCAGTGCTTTCTCTCGTATCCAAGGTCGCCCCCACGGATTGCACCGTTCTACTCACAGGTGAAACTGGCACAGGCAAGGAGTTGATCGCCCGCGCGATCCACGAGAGATCTCGGCGGTCGTCGCGTGCCTTCGTAAGTCTGAATTGTGCCGCAATTCCCCCTTCGTTGGTAGCATCGGAGCTATTCGGTCATGAGCGAGGGGCCTTCACGGGGGCAGTGCAGCTGCGGCTAGGTCGCTTCGAACGTGCGGAAGCAGGCACCCTTTTCCTTGACGAGGTCGGCGAGCTGCCTGCGGAGACTCAAGTCACGCTGTTGCGTGTTCTGCAGGAACGGGAGTTTGAGCGTGTGGGTGGCAATCAAATTATCCGAACTGACGTGCGGGTGATCGCTGCTAGCAATCGTGACCTGGAGGCTGCCATCGCTGTGGGTATATTTCGTAGCGATCTGTTTTATCGTCTCAACGTTTTTCCTATTGAAATTCCTCCCCTGCGGGAAAGAAGAGAAGACATCTCCTTGCTGGTTGAATACTTCATCGATCATTTCGCAAGAAGAGCAGGAAAGAGCTTTAACGGGATAAATAAAGAGTCTCTGGACCTTCTTCAGTCGTACTCCTGGCCGGGAAATATTCGCGAATTGCAAAACGTTATCGAGCGATCTGTCGTCGTGTGCGAAACAGAGTATTTTGCGGCCGATGAAAGCTGGGTCTCGAAGGAACTGTCGGCAGCGACACCCAAAAATTCGCGTGAGTTTTCCCGAAGTCTCGCCCTTCAAGAAAAAGACATGATCGAGCGTGCCCTGCGGGAAAGCAGAGGACAGGTGTTTGGACCATCCGGCGCGGCCGCCCGGCTCGGCATGCCGCGATCCACGCTGGAGTCCAGGATACGGTCCTTCAAGATCGACAAGTATCGCTTCTGGGCTCCGAGAGCAGCGAACGGCGAGATGATTTTACGGTGAGCGATCGAATGGACGCAGAAAACCTAGGGGGAGTTGGGAACGCTGTTCGCGTCAGAAGCGCACGGTCGCCGCATAAGGTTGATGCGAATTGGTTTGCCCGCCACGTCACCTCGCTCGCGTCTATTGTTCTGACACAAATCGATCGAGTCCCGGTGTAGAAGCAGCGAAAGCGATGATTTGCGTCGCGGACTTCGCGGCCGAATTGCCTACAGAAAAATACAGGATGAAAACTATCCCATCTGGGGTGGTGACAAATTCCAATCACATTCATTCTGATATCAGCCGAGTAATGACACGGAATGGATACGACCAGAGATGAATGCGACGATGAATTTCGATTGCTGGAAAGGATAGGAAAGGGGGCCTCATGGCGACAGCAACGCAATTGGCCCTAACCAAAGGATTGGAAACCCAAAAGCGGAGTGGTACGTCACGCGAATTTGCAGAGGACGGCTTTGAGGGCATCATCGGTGTCAGCTCGGCTCTCCGACAGGTATTGGACCTTGTTCGGATTGTCGCGCCCACTAAATCGACTTCTCTTATCGAAGGAGAGACGGGAACCGGTAAGGAACTCATCGCGCGCGCCATCCACAAGCACAGCACGCGCAGCGATCGTCCCTTCCTGACACTGAACTGTGCAGCCATTCCTCTCGGACTGCTCGAGAGCGAGCTCTTCGGCTACGAGAGAGGAGCTTTCACCGGTGCGGTTGCACGCAAGATAGGTCGTTTCGAAGCTGCGGACCGAGGCACTCTGTTTCTGGACGAGGTCGGAGATATTCCGCTCGAACTGCAACCCAAGCTACTGCGCGTCCTTCAGGAAGGAGAGTTCGAAAGGCTGGGTGCCACGCGAACGCTGCGCGCCAACCTGCGATTGGTCGCCGCAACGAATAACGATCTAGCAGAATTGGTTTCGAAGAAACGTTTCCGGAGCGATCTCTATTACCGACTCAACGTATTTCCTATCCACATTCCACCGTTGCGAGACCGTGTAGGGGACATCCCCCTCCTCGTGACGCACTTCGTGAAAACATTCGCGGAGCAGATAGGCAAGCAGATTCCCGAAGTGCCGGCCGAAGTAATGAAAGCACTGATCAGCCATCCCTGGCGGGGGAACATTCGGGAACTGCAAAATTTCATTGAACGCAGCGTCATCCTTACTCCCGGCAACGTTCTCCAGCCGCCTCTGGCGCAACTGAAGCGTGTCGTCGAAGCGGAATCCCTTGCGCCAATCACTCTGGAAGACACGGAGCGGGAGCACATCCGCAAGACTCTCGAGCACACACGCGGGGTTGTCGCCGGTCCGAACGGGGCTGCCGCACGCTTGGGAATCAAGAGGTCGACTCTTTACTTCCGCATGCAGAAGCTCGGTATTTCACGCTGCGGCAGAAGCTTCCTTCCATTGAGTTTCTGTCCACGGGAACCCAGAGGTGGAGCATGAGAATGACCAACTCTCTTTCTGATAGCAGCCCGATGGCGCAGCGAACGTTGGAGCAGGTGTCGCGTTCGTGGACGACGCGGCGCGATGAGAAACGAAGTCGCATGCGACTGGTCCAGCCGTGGATGAAAGGCCCGATCCTACCCACGAGCAAAATTATTGAGGCTCTCGAAAGACTCATCGTCAGCGGTGAGAGGGTTGTCCTTGAGGGAGACAATCAGAAACAGGCTGATTTCCTCTCACGATCCCTTGTAAAGGTCGATCCGAAGAAGCTTCACGATCTACACCTGATCATTTCGAGCATTAGTCGACCCGAACATCTCACTCTGTTTGAGTTGGGCATTGCGCAGAAAGTGGATTTCGCTTTCGCCGGTCCGCAAAGCCTGCGAGTGTCGCAACTGTTGGAGGATGGCAAGCTCGACATCGGTGCCATCCACACTTACGTCGAACTGTATGCCCGGCTGCTTGTCGATCTAGTCCCAAACGTAGTCCTGGTGTGTGCGGAACAGGCTGATCCGGAAGGCAACCTTTACACCGGACCAAACACGGAAGACACGCCGGTGATTGTGGAAGCGGCGGCCTTTCATGATGGAATCGTCATTGTGCAGGTGAACCAGATTGTCGACAAATTGCCGCGCGTCGACATCCCGGCTTCCTGGATCGATGTTGTCGTCGAGGCCGATAGGCCATTCGCAGTAGAACCGCTATTCACACGCGACCCGCGCCACATCGATGAGTTGCAAATTCTTATCGGCATGATGGTGATCCGCGGCATATACGAGCAGCATCAAGTTCACTCGTTGAATCACGGAATTGGCTTCGATACAGCGGCCATCGAACTTCTTCTACCAACCTATGGTGAGTCGCTCGGTTTGCGCGGCAAGATCTGCGAACACTGGGCACTCAACCCGCACCCGACAATGATTCCCGCAATCGAAAGTGGCTGGGTCAAAAGCATTCATTGTTTCGGCAGCGAAGTCGGAATGGACCAATATGTCGCGGCACGCCCAGATATCTTCTTTACCGGACGAGATGGCAGCCTCCGTTCCAACCGGATTCTATGTCAGCTTGCCGGGCAGTATGCAGTCGATGGATTTATCGGTTCGACGCTGCAAATGGATGCAGACGCAAATTCTTCCACGGTAACAACTGGGCGTCTCGCAGGGTTCGGCGGCGCGCCAAACATGGGACACGACCCGCATGGCCGGAGGCACAGTACGCCTGCGTGGCTTGATCTGATTACGGAGAACAAGCCGATCGTTCGCGGTCGAAAGCTTGTGGTACAGACCGTGGAGACCTTTCAGAAAGGCGGCGTTCCCGTGTTCGTTGAAACTCTCGACGCGGTGCAAGTTGGCAAGCAGGCAGGAATGCCAATCGCCCCCGTCATGATCTACGGAGACGACGTCAGCCACGTCGTAACCGAAGAGGGCATCGCGTATCTCTACAAAGCCGAAGGCCAGGAGGAGCGCCGCCGCGCTCTCGCAGCAGTGGCAGGAGTCAGCCCAGTCGGTCTGAAGGCCATCGCTTCCGAGACTTTGGCGCTTCGAAAGAAGGGCGTGGTCGCCTACCCGGAAGATATCGGAGTCCGTCGCCTGGAAGCGAAGCGCTCTTTGCTAGCGGCAAGAAGCATGGAAGATCTAGTCGCCTGGTCCGGCGGGCTCTATAACCCACCTGCACGATTCAGGAGCTGGTAATGAGGACAGACTTCTCCTCCAGCACAGCTCTCAAAACTTCCTGGACTCTTTCCCGTGATCGGGCCCAAGCGGCGCGGCTGGCGCGCCTTGCCTGTGAGGCTTTGATTGCGGAGGCGCAGTTGACCCCGAAACCCGGTCTGGTCGATCGTCGCGGCGCCGGGGCGCACACGGACCTGTCGCTCTCCATCATGGAACGTTCTGCTTTCACGATTGAACCGTACTTCCGCGAGATGGCTTTCCTCTCCGAAGGAGCTCATCCGAGTCATGCGTTACGTGAAGAACTTGCAGTTGTTGGGCGTCATGCGGAGCGCGCCATGCTCAAGGCAACGAATGGGAGCAACGCGCATAAAGGCGCGATTTGGATCCTTGGTCTGCTGATTTCCGCTGCTGCCGTGCATGTCGAGGACGAGCCGAACGCTTCAAGAATTGCGGCAACTGCGAAGGAAACCGCTTCCTTTGCTGATCACGCCGCACCTCGGTTGCTCTCACATGGTGACGTAGTAGCGAAGAGGTACGGTGTCGCGGGAGCGCGCGGCGAAGCTCTTCGCGGGTTCCCCCATGTCGTCGACATGGGTCTGCCGATGCTTCGTTCAAGGCGCGCTAGCGGCGCGACGGAGCACGTGGCCCGCCTTGACGCGCTGCTGAGCATCATGTCCCGTCTGAACGACACTTGCCTGCTCTACCGCGGAGGAGAAGCAGCCCTCGCCGCGGCAAAGACAGGTGCCGCTGCTGTGCAGAGATCCGGCGGCAGTGGAACCGCAATCGGTTGGCAGAAATTGTTTCGTCTCGACCGCCGGCTTCTGAGTTTGGGAGTGTCCCCGGGTGGCAGCGGAGATCTCTTGGCGGCAACTCTGTTCCTTGATGCCGTCGAGCGCAGACAAGACGAAGTGCAAGCGGACCGAAGCGGATCGGAGAATCAAGATGGAGCAGATTGAATTCAATTACCCAGCAAAGCGAAAGGTCCTCGAAAGGGCCCACGTTGGCGTGGTGGGCTCTGGGGATCTGGAAATCCTGCTCGAACCTGCCGAAGGCGAAGTTGCCCACGTTTTCATTCGGACGAGTGTGGATGGCTTTCGCGACACTTGGAAAGCTGTGTTGGATCGGTTCTTCACGAAGTACGATGGGGCCGTCCGCATTCAAATCAATGACGCTGGGGCCACACCCGGCAGCGTCCAGCTGCGCCTGGAGCAAGCAGTGGAGGTGAGCGAGCGATGAGCAACAACGGACATGGCGCAAGCTTCATCAACCGGCAGAGCTTTATAGAACTCGACGCGCGGGAGCGGGCCACAGCGCTCTTCGATCCGGGAACATCGCGCGAGTTGCTTGGCCCCTTCGATCGCATGGAATCCCCCTGGTTGCCGATGCAGGGCATCACGCCACAGGCAGACGATGGCTGTGTGGTAATGAAAGGAAAGATCGCTGGGCAAGCCGCAGTGGTTGTTGCGCTCGAGGGCGCCTTTCAAGGCGGCAGCATGGGAGAGGTGTCCGGCGAAAAGATGACGGCCGCTCTCGATCTGGCCTGTGCCGACAACGAGAAAGGCATGCCGACCAGCGCGGTGATTCTGCTCGAGACTGGGGGCGTGCGTCTCCAGGAGGCCAATCTTGGCCTGGCGGCAATCGCCGAGCTCATGGCCTCCATTCTGGCACTGAGAAAGCATGCACCGGTTATCTGTCTTATGGCCGGCACGGTCGGCTGCTTCGGCGGCATGTCGCTCGCTGCAGGGCTAGCAAGCTACATCGTTATGACACGCGAAGCTCGTTTGGGAATGAACGGTCCAGAGGTGATCGAGCAGGAGAACGGCGTCGAAGAATTCGACTCGAGCGATCGCGCGCTCATCTGGGCAATTCATGGTGGGGAGCAGCGATACGTGACGGGCTTGGCTGATGAACTGGTCGATGACGACACGCCCCAGATTGCGGACGCCATCCGGCATTTCGTCTCAAAAGGCGTTCCAGCGTTGCATCGGAGCTCGCGGGCGGCACTCTATCGCAACCGAATTGAGAAGCTCGATACTTCGGGGCAGTGGGACCCCAAAGAGTTCCGCGCTTGCTGGGCAACGAATGGCTCCAACGAGGAAAAACGATGAGCGAATATACCGGCGTTCGAGGAACTGTGTGGTTCCGCGCGTTTACTGGACGGGCGTCGCCCATGCTTGGTGACCCTAACTCGGTACTTACAGCGGATGCGCCGCTCGGCAAGGACCACGCAAGATTCCTCTGTGTTGTTCCAGATCCACACGCACGGTTTCCTTGTGCAAGGCATGGGGAAGTAGGTCTGGAAGAGGCTTTTACTCTCGCTACACGCATTCGCGAAGTGATCGAGCAAGATAAGAACACGATCAAGCGGCCAATCGTGGCTATCGTCGACGTGAAGAGCCAGGCCTATGGTCGACGCGAAGAGACTGCCGCGATCTTTCTCGCCGCTGCAGCTGCTGCAGACGCTTATGGCTCGGCACGACTTGCCGGTCATCCCATAATTGCGTTGGTGGTTGGCCATGCACTGTCTGGAGCGTTTCTCACGCATGGTTATCAGGCCAATCGAATTCTGGCATTCGACGACGATGGCGTCATGATCCATGCAATGCACAAGGAAGCAGCGGCACGTGTTACGCGGCGCTCCGTCGATGAACTTGGGAAGTTCGCGAAGGAGATCGCTCCCATGTCTTACGACATTCGGGATTACGCAAAGCTAGGGCTCCTCTACAAACTGCTTCACGTCGAAAATCCAGAGGAACCGTCACAGCAGGAAATTCGCAGCGTACAGGCCGAACTGGTCGGGGCGATCGCAGATGCCCGCACTAGCCCTGTCGACCTTCGCAATCGACTCGAATCCAAAGAAGCGCGCGAAATGCGAAAGGCTTCCATTCTGGTTCGCACCAAGCTCGAAGCGCAATGGCTGGAAAACTAGGCCATCCAGGATGATCCAGGTTCTGGCCAACTCGCTCGTGCCGATCTTTGTAGGTCTGTTGTTTGGATATGCGGCAGGCCTATTCAAGATAGTCGACAACAAGGACGTAAAGAGCCTCGTCAGCTTCCTCATGACCTTCGCACTTCCGTGTTCGTTGTTTGTCGCCATCGCACGCACACCGGATGAGTTGTTGTGGGGTCAAGCCAAGCCGGCCATAGTGCTTGCCATTGTGTATGTGGCTGTCTTTGTTGCGACCTACTATGCGTCGCGGAATCTCGGTAAGGATACCGCTGCAAACAGTGCTGTTTTAGCGCTGACCCTTGGATTTCCAAATCATGCCGGAGTCGGTATTCCTCTCCTCTTGGCTGTTTATGGAGCAAAGGCCTCCGTTACGGTTGCCGTGGGCCTCGCGGTCGGTGCGATTACGATCACGCCAATCACCCTCGCGATTCTCGAAAGTGGGACCAGCACAGGCAGAACCCTGTCTCTTGCGACTCGCATTCGCATATCTCTGTGGAAAGCTCTTAAGAAACCGGTATTCTGGGCTCCCGTGCTCGGTGTTCTTGCTTCCGTCGTCAAGTTCCACATGCCAATTTATCTTGATAAGAGCCTGACCATTGTCGGTGACTCAACGGAAGGCACCGCTCTGTTCGTCACGGGCCTGATCGTATCTGCGCAGCGTTTTAGCCTGAACTGGGGTGTGGGTTGGGCTGTCTTAGGCAAAAACGTGATCCAGCCGGCTCTCTGCCTTGCAATAGCGCTTCTGTTGGGTATGTCTCTGGAGCAGACCAGATTCGTAGTCTTGCTCAGTGCGATTCCCAGCGGCTTCTTCGGCATTCTCTTCGGCAAAGGTTTCGATGCAACTCCGGAGGTAGCAAGCTCGAGTCTCATTGCGAGCACTGTGTTCAGTATCTTCACGCTGGCGGGATGGATCATAGTTCTCAGCCATTCACATTAGGACGGCGTATGTTTCACTGCGAAGATCAATCTGTTCGAACGCACGATCTGTTGGAGATAGACGCGAAACAGTTCATCTTTTCCCACACGTCTGCGCCTCAATGGGTCGAGGAGAACTTACCAAAAATCCCCTTTGTCGTTGTTCGCCGCGGCCTGGCCACGGGGCAGGAAATTCCGATCGGTGTTCGTGGAACGGAAAGGAATCAACGCTGGGCTGCGTTCTGTCATCCGAGGTTGGTAAAGAGCATGCTCACGCCTTCGCAACTGCTGAGCCACACGATTGTCACCGCACGAGCCGACGCCATATCCGCTCTCCGCGCCTTAAATCTCCTCAAAGGCCGCTGGAAGGACCTCATCCCTCCATGGGGCCCGGGAGGCAGCATTGGCTTCGAACTCGCGAGCGGCAGCCATGTGGCAAAGCCGGAAAGCGATCTGGATATTGTTATCTATGCGGAAAGGCGCATGACGGCAGATGAAGCAAAGTCCGTCTGTGATCGCGCGATGCATCTCCCTGTGGCCGTTGATATTCGTGTGGAGTCTCCTGTATGTGGCTTCTCCCTGAGGGAGTTCGCCGGCCAGAGCCCCGCGGCGATCCTCCTGCGAGCACCGAGCGGGATTGTGCTCGGGAGAGATCCATGGAGTGCTGAACTCAGGAGCACGCGAACTGCTTTTGAATTGGAAGAATGGACAATACGGAGAGATTGCCATGTCAGCGCAAGACAGGATTGATGTTTCCGTCGTAACACCGGAGAGGTCCAGGGCCGCGGAAATTTGGAAGTCCTCACAAGAGGAGAAGGAAGAGGAGAAGCGTTCCAATGACCAGACTAACTCGACGTGAATTATTGATCGGTGGTACCGCAATAGTGGCGGCTGGCGCACTGCCTAGCGCGGCCTTCGCTGCAGGAACAGGGGAACATTCAGGATTTCCGATAGACACAAATAGAAAAGGAGAGGATTCCATGACGACGATCACGACCAAAGACGGTACGACGATCTACTACAAAGACTGGGGCAAAGGGCAGCCGGTGGTGTTCAGCCACGGATGGCCTCTAAGCGCCGACGCCTGGGAAGACCAGATGCTGTTTCTTGCCGACCATGGCTACCGCTGTATTGCGCATGACCGGCGCGGACACGGACGTTCGAGCCAACCGTGGGAAGGCAATGAGATGAACACGTACGCGGACGACCTGGCGCAACTGGTCGAGAAACTCGACCTGAAGGACGCCATTCACGTGGGTCACTCGACTGGGGGCGGAGAAGTCGCACGCTATATCGGCCGGCACGGCTCAAAACGCGTGGCAAAAGCTGTCCTCATCGGCGCGGTGCCCCCGCTCATGCTGAAGACGCCTGCCAATCCTGGAGGCTTGTCGATCGAAGTTTTTGACCAGATCCGCGCGAGCGTTCTCAGTGATCGGTCGCAATTTTTCAAGGACCTCAGCGCTCCGTTCTACGGTGCCAATCGGCCAGGTTCAAGGGTTTCCCAGGGCCTGCGCGACTCGTTCTGGTTGCAAGGAATGTGGTGTGGACACAAGGCGGCCTTTGACTGCATCAAGGCCTTTTCGGAAACGGACTTCACCGAAGATCTAAAGAAAATCGACGTACCGACACTTGTCCTTCATGGTGACGACGACCAGATCGTGCCGATTGCGGATTCCGCGCTCCTCTCCGCGAAGCTTGTAAAAGGAGCCACGCTCAAGGTCATTCCGGGCGGGCCCCACGGCATGTGCTCGACCTTAAAGAACCAGATCAACGCGGAATTGCTGGCATTTCTGCAAACCGGAAAACAAGCGTCAGCGTAACAGGGACGCAGGACCAGGAGGCTTTGGGCAGACCACGGGCAACCAGGAAACGTCCATCGATTCTCGACTGGTACCGCATTCTGCCGAGGCACCAGCAGTTGAAGATATTCCGGGCTGTTCGATATGCGCTGTGGATGACGCCGGAGCACGTTTGGATTAAGAGGAAAGGTTGTTGTTATGAGTATTCGATATTCGACTTGTGTTGCTGCTCTTTGTTTCGTGGCGATAGGCGTCAGTGGAGACGCCGAACATCCCGTTCCCTCGCCTCCGGAAGTCCGCTCGCAGAATCGTGTCGCTTCTCTTACCCTGCATGCGGCGCTTAATACCGATGGCAGAGATGCTTTCGTTTACGAGGGCAAGAGTATTGCCCCAACGATCCGAATTTCTCCCGGAGATACGCTCAAGATCGACTACGTGAACGATCTGCCGGTTCACTCCAAGGAAAGCTGCGCGATCTCTCCGTGCATGGACATGACGAATCTCCATTTTCACGGTCTTGCGATTTCACCGCAGGCGCCGCAGGACAATGTGATCGATATGTTGGCCAAGCCCGGCGAAACGCTCCACTATGTGGTCGAAATTCCCGCAAATCATCCTCCGGGTCTGTTCTGGTATCACACTCATCCGCATGGTGAGAGTCATCGTCAGGCTCTCGATGGCATGTCCGGAGCAATCGTTATCGATGGAATGGACCGCTATGTCCCCGAGCTCCGTAACTTACGCGAGCAGGTGCTTGTGGTACGTGGCGAGTCCATCGAACACAGTCCGAATGCCACTGGTCTCGAGCGTCGCGTTGAAGCGCGAGCTCCTACGTGTGGAACCGAGCCTGATGAAATCGATCGAATTTATACTGTGAACGATGAAATTCGTCCGGTGCTCGATATTAAACCGGGCGAGCGCCAGTTCTGGCGTATCGTCAACGCTTCCGCCGACCGGTACATGGATCTGCAACTCGATGGTGAGAAATTTGAAGTGGTCGCGCTCGACGGCATGCCTCTTGCCTACCATGACCAAAAAAATCCCACAAAGATTGTGGATCACGCGTTAGTGCCTCCAGCCGGACGTTTGGAAGCGATTGTCAGTGGTCCATCCGCAAGTGCTCACTCGGCTTTTCGAACACGTTGTGTAGATACCGGGCCGGATGGCGATCCGAATCCGGCTATGGTGCTCGCCGATATTCGGGGAGGTTCTTCGGCACGACCCGTAAAGCAAAAGGTCAATCGCGATCTCACACCACCGGAATACAAGCAGATCGACCTGCGAGCTTTCGAAACTTCACAGCCCGATTTCGTCGTGTCCTTTACGGAAGATAAAAACGGTTTCTATATTAACGACCAAAAGTACGCGCCGGATTCTGCTCCCATGACGCGTGTGCACGTGGGGACTTACCAGCACTGGCGCATTCTTAACAAAACGCGAGAGCTGCATCCCATGCACATCCATCAAACACATTTCCTGGTTTATGCCGAAAATGGAGTGCCTTTAGAGCAGCCCGTGTGGTTGGACACCGTAAACGTGCCAACCGGAGGATCGGTCGACGTCGTCATGGATTTTACCGATCCGGTCATCAAAGGCATGTCTCTCTTCCACTGCCATCTTCTCAATCACGAAGACAAAGGCATGATGGCGAAAATTCTCTTTGAATGAGTGAGCCAGTCCGTCCCGCCGCGGGCTTCTGAAAACGAGTGCCGCCGTACCGACCCATAAATCAATTCACAAAAAGGGAGCAACAAAATGAGCGATTCAAGGAAGGCTATACGGGTAGTACGAGGAATGTCTCAGTTCCTGTGCATCGCATTGGTGCTGTTGACTTGCGGCGCGCTGGCAGCGCAGAACGAAGAACATCGCATTCGCAATATTGTTCTGGTTCATGGCGCTTGGGCAGATGGCTCTGGGTGGAAAGGCGTCTCCGACATTCTGGCTAAGGACGGTTACAAGGTCAGCATCGTCCAGGAGCCGGAAACCTCATTCAAAGAAGACGTGGCTGCCACCAAGCGGATCCTTGCTCTGCAGGATGGACCGTGCATTCTTGTCGCTCACAGCTACGGGGGAGCCGTAATTACCGAGGCTGGAATGGATCCTTCCGTTGCCGGTTTGGTGTACATCGCAGCTCACATGCCAGATGCTGGAGAGAATGAGGCGGACGACGGAAAGCGCTTCCCCAGTGACCTCAGCAAATCTGGTGCAATAAAGAAGACTGGAGATGGTTTCACATATCTCGACCCCGCCCAATTTCACGAGTACTTCGCCGCCGACCTGTCTGCTGAGCAGGCTGCTTTCATGGCGCGCTCGCAGGTACTCAACCTGGCCGACAATTTCAAAGCGGTCATCACCGCGGCTGCGTGGAGAAGCAAACCAACTTGGATGCTGGTGGCGGGAAAAGACAGAACAATTAACCCCGACCTCGAACGGTGGTACGCCACACGAGCCAGGAGCCACAAAGTCGAAGTTGCCGGCGCCAGCCACGCGGTCTACGCTTCCAGGCCCAAGGAAGTTGCCGCTCTGATCGAAGAAGCTGCATCGCACGCGCGCTAGAAGAACTTACATTCCAGCTATCAGGTCAATTTACGCGTTCGACTGCGGTTACCCACATACATCGGAACGTGGCTTCACTGAGTAAGTAGATCGAGGTCGACATGAGTGTAGCGTTTTTGTTTCCCGGACAAGGGTCGCAAGTTCCGGGCATGCTGCACACCCTGCCGGAGCACCCGTCCGTCGCGCGCACACTCGATGAGGTAAGCGAAACCCTGAGGAAAGATGTGCTAGACCTCGACTCGCCTGGGGCTCTTCGTTCAACGGTTTCCGTCCAATTGGCGTTGCTGGCCTGCGGTGTGGCGGTGGCCCGCGCTCTCATCGCAGAAGGTGTCGAGCCCGAAGCGGTTGCGGGCATGTCGGCGGGAGCCTTTGCGGCGGCCGTGACTGCCGGCGTTCTGAACCTTGCCGATGGAGTCCGACTGGTGAAGCAGCGGGCGGAGGGGATGGTGGGACTTTACCCAAAAGGATACGGTCTCGCCGCCATAGTCGGGTTGACGGAGAAACAGGTATCCACATTGGTCGAAGAAGCGTATACGGCGCAAAGCCCGGTGTATGTGGGCAACATCAACGCTCCTCGTCAGATCGTCATCGCTGGTTCCAATGAAGGGATGAACAAGATATTGGACGCTGCCCGAAAGAGCGGAGCCCGTAAGGCCGTGCGCCTCGATGTGTCCGAACCCTCACACTGCCCGCTGCTTGAACCCGTGGCGGCTACCTTAACAAAGAGCTTGCGGGCAATTCATCTGCAAAAGCCGAAGTTGGTCTACGTCGGCAACGTTTCCGGACGAGCATTACGCAGCGCGCAGGCCATCTCGGAGGACTTGGCGAGCAACATTGCGCATGGTGTTCGCTGGTACGACGCGACAACCGTCCTGACGGAATTGGGCTGTCGCTTCTTTCTCGAGATGCCTCCGGGCCACGTTCTAAGTGAACTTGCTCGCGAAGCCTTCCCTGGCGTCAGGACTCTCGCCGTCGGTGAGGCTTCGTTTAAGCATGCTCTGCTGCTAGCCAGTCAAGGATCAAAAAACTAATCATCGAGAACGGCGCGCGCTTCAAGATACTCCGAGCGCATTCGGCTCGACTTATTCGAAGGAATCTCAGTTCACCGATGCGGATTGGATCAACGCGCAGTCCAATGGAACGGTGACAGATCGGCTGCGTTCCTGGCGATGGATGTGCACACCGCATGCGGCATCGTTGGCTCATTTCTTCGATCAGGATGATGCAACGCGAGCACACCTGGGCTCCATGTGGACGGCTCCCATGCACCGTTATCGGAGTATAAGTCGCCTATTTGTGAATGAGGTCTTGGCTGGGCTCGCTTGAACAAAGCCCGTACTTTACAGTTGATGGTGACGGCCAACAATGAGCCCGCCATCTTGTTTTACCAGCGTTTGGGATTCACTCGAACCGGACGAACCGAACCCTATCCAAACGATCCAGTTCTGATCGAGTATAAAATGTCCCTGCCGATTTCCTTAGCGATGAGCTCCTCAACGCTGCACACTGTCCCGTTATGCGATAACTCCGACAAACGACCATCTCGTCAGTGCTTGATTTCCTGATGAGATGCCGACTTCCCGTTACCGAATCCTTGCGGCCCGCTTCAATTAGGTTTTGCAGTTCCCGGACGTTACCCGCCCCACGAATGCCGCGCCAGCGCGCATCCACTCAGGGGAAATCCGTTACCTTCGGCGTCACGCGAGGATGTATCGCTGTCACCTCGCCCGTGTCATCGATCACATGGCTGATCGCGCCGTGTTCGCCCAGCGCCACGGTGATCATGTCGTGGAACCGTACCTCCGGACTCTTCGACGTCTCGATTGCCCGGGTTAGCCCGACATCCGGATAGATGAAGACGCTGTACACGCCCAGCCCCCACGCCTCATGCCTCGTCACTCCATCCGCCACTTTGTACGAGGCCCAGCCGTTCACCCCCGGCGCACTCGTATAGCTCGCCTGGTTCGGAGGATCGTAAGGAATCTCGGACTGATAAAAATACGTTCGCCCGCCATTGCCATTCCACAGAACCTGGAATTGTTGGTGATGCTCCACAAACAGGCCATAGATCGTGACCTGGTTTCCATTCACCACTAGCCCGTTTTCGCTGGTATTCAGCTCCCAGCCCACTCCGGCGCCGTGGTCCGCTCTCCAGATCCACGTATGGTCCACCAGTGTGTCGTTGCTGTTGATCCTCAAATTCACCTTGGCCCGGCCCAC
>Ga0137418_10003305_pt1 | contig 14839 bp, 15 predicted proteins | sample CZODoug3_1_2_16f_FD_122242 | JGI IMG/M metagenome (GOLD analysis project Ga0137418, IMG submission 122242) | Vadose zone soil fungal communities from Angelo Coast Range Reserve, California, USA - CZODoug3_1_2_16fungal (Hybrid Assembly) | ecosystem: Environmental > Terrestrial > Soil > Vadose... | reverse complement strand
TCGTCTGCTCGATCGAAAACGTCGACCCGATGGGCGTGCATACGGGCGATTCCATCACCGTGGCGCCCGCGCAGACCCTGACGGACAAGGAATACCAGATCATGCGCGATGCGGCGATCGAGGTGCTGCGCGAGATCGGCGTCGACACCGGCGGCTCGAACGTGCAATTCGCCGTGAATCCCAAAGACGGGCGCATGCTCGTGATCGAGATGAACCCGCGGGTGTCGCGCTCATCCGCCCTTGCGTCCAAGGCGACCGGCTTCCCGATCGCGAAGGTGGCGGCCAAGCTCGCGATCGGCTACACCCTCGACGAGCTCAAGAACGAGATCACCGGCGGCGCGACTCCGGCTTCCTTCGAGCCGAGCATCGACTACATCGTCACCAAGGTCCCGCGCTTCGCGTTCGAGAAATTCCCCCAGGCGAACGACCGGCTGACCACGCAGATGAAATCGGTGGGCGAGGTGATGGCGATCGGCCGCACTTTCCAGGAATCGTTCCAGAAGGCGCTGAGGGGGCTCGAGGTCGGCGTCGACGGCCTCAATCAGAAAACGACCGACCGCGAAAAAATAGAAAAGGAGCTGGGCGAACCGGGACCGGAGCGCATCTGGTACGTGGGCGATGCGTTCGAGAACGGATTCACGCTGGAAGAGGTGCACCAGCTCACGCATATCGATCCCTGGTTCCTCGGGCAGATCAAGGAGATCGTCGACCTGGAGATGGAGCTCGACGATAAACGGCTGGCGGACATCGACGCGGGCACTTTTCGCGCGCTCAAGCGCAAGGGGTTCTCCGACAGGAGGCTTGCGTATCTGTTCAACGCCAGCGAAGCGCAGGTGCGAGCCGCCAGGCACGGCTTCGGAATCCGCCCGGTGTACAAGCGAGTCGATACCTGCGCGGCGGAATTCGCAACGCGGACCGCGTACATGTACTCCACTTACGAGGAGGAGTGCGAGGCGGCGCCCACCGATCGGAAAAAGGTGATCGTGCTGGGGGGCGGACCGAACCGCATCGGACAGGGCATCGAATTCGACTATTGCTGCGTGCACGCGGCGCTCGCGCTGCGCGAAGACGGCTTCGAGACGATCATGATCAACTGCAACCCGGAAACGGTCTCGACCGACTACGATACCTCCGACCGCCTCTATTTCGAGCCGCTTACGCTGGAGGACGTCCTCGAGATCGTCGACAAGGAAAAACCCTACGGCGTGATCGTCCAGTTCGGCGGTCAGACGCCGCTGAAGCTCGCCCGGGACCTCGAGGCGAACGGGGTGCCTATCATCGGCACCACGCCCGACATGATCGACATGGCCGAAGACCGCGAGCGCTTCCAGCAACTCATCGATCGCCTCGGGCTCAAGCAGCCGCCCAACCGCGCGGCGCGCACTGAATCCGATGCGCTGCGTCTCGCGGAGGAAATCGGCTATCCGCTGGTGGTGCGTCCGAGCTACGTGCTCGGCGGGCGCGCGATGGAGATCGTGCACGAGCAGAAGGACCTCGAGCGTTACATGCGCGAGGCGGTCAAGGTCTCGAACGACTCGCCGGTGCTGCTCGACCGGTTCCTTTCCGACGCCACGGAGGTGGACGTGGACGCGGTCAGCGACGGGAGAGACGTGCTGATCGGTGGGGTGATGGAGCACATCGAACAGGCGGGAGTGCACTCGGGCGACTCGGCATGCTCGCTGCCGCCGCATTCTCTGAGCTCGAACATCGAGAGGGAATTGCGGCGGCAGACCGTAGCGCTCGCTCACGCGCTGAAGGTCGTCGGTCTGATGAACGTGCAATTCGCAATTCAGCGAAACGTCATATACGTACTCGAAGTCAACCCCCGCGCTTCGCGCACGGTGCCGTTCGTCGGCAAGGCCACCGGCGTTCCGCTTGCCAAGATCGCTGCGCGCTGCATGGTGGGAAAGACGCTCGCGCAGCAGGGCGCGCTCACGGAGGTAGTGCCGGGCTATTTTTCGGTGAAGGAAGCCGTGTTTCCGTTCGTCAAGTTTCCCGGCGTCGATACCATTCTCGGTCCCGAGATGAAGTCGACCGGGGAGGTCATGGGCGTAGGGAAGAGCTTCGGGGAGGCCTTCGTCAAATCGCAGCTCGCGGCGGGCGCGAAGCTCCCCGAGACCGGCGCAGCGTTCATCAGCGTACGCGACGGCGACAAGCTGGCGGTGGTGCAGGTCGCGCGCGAGCTGCTCGAGCTCGGTTTCCGACTGCTCGCGACGCGAGGGACCGCCGGGGTGCTCGCCGCGCACGGCATTGCCGTGACCGTCGTCAACAAGGTGGTCGAAGGCCGGCCGCACATCGTCGACATGATCAAGAACGGCGAGGTGAGTCTGGTGGTGAATACCGTGGAGGAAAAGCGCAGTGCCGTCTCGGATTCGCGCTCCATCCGGACCAGCGCGGTGCAGCGGCGCGTGACCTACTACACCACGGTGGCGGGCGCCCGGGCGGCCTGCGAGGGCATGCGGCACATGAAATCCCTGGTGCCGTACCCTCTCCAGGAGCTGCACGCCGGCCTGCGCTCACGCGGGCCTATTGCAAAATGGCTGGAAAAGTGGTCACATTAGATCGCCTTCCGCGAATTCTTCTGCTTTGAATAACCGATGCCGCAGCCTGGCGCTCCTAGGGCGCCGCGGCGGCTTTTTCTTGATACGGCCATGAACACGATTCCGCTGACCACGACCGGGGCCGAGCTGTTGCGACAGGAGCTGCACCGTTTGAAAACGGTGGAACGGCCGAACGCGATCACGGCGATCGCCGAAGCGCGGACTCACGGCGATCTCTCGGAGAACGCCGAATACGATGCCGCCAAGGAGCGTCAGGGCTTCGTCGAAGCCAGGATCAAGGAGATCGAGAGCAAGCTTTCCAACGCACAGGTCATCGACCCGAAGCGGGTCGACGCCGAGGGACGATGCGTGTTCGGCGCCACCGTCGATCTCGAGGAGGCCAAGGGCGGCGAGTCGGTGACCTACCAGATCGTCGGTGACGACGAGGCCGATATCAGAAAAGGCAAGATCTCGATCGGCTCGCCCATTGCGCGGGCGCTGATCGGCAGGTGCGCCGGGGACCAGGTCGAGGTGCAGACTCCGGGCGGGGTGAGGAAGTACGAGGTTCTCGAGGTGCGGTACGAGTAGGCAGCGGGACTTGTGAGGCCGAAATTGCTGAAGCAACTCTTCGTCCTGATTCTGATCGGGTGCGGTCCGGCCTGGGGCCAAGCGTCGACCCCCGCAGGGCTGTGGCAGACCATCAGCGACCGCACGGGGCAACCCCGCGGCCTGGTCCGCGTCGAAGAGGTCAACGGCGAGTACATCGGCACGGTAGTCGCCGTGCTTTCTCCGCCCGCGCCGGATGCCAATCCATTGTGCAACCTGTGTCAAGGCGATCTGAAGGATAAGCCGATTGTCGGGATGATCATCCTCCGCGGCGTGCGCCGATCCGGGGACACGTATTCGACCGGCCAGATATTGGACCCCGACGAGGGGGAAGTGTACAAATGCCGTATCACGCTGCTCGATGAGGGACGCAAACTCGAAGTTCGCGGCTTCATCGGCATACCGCTCCTTGGCCGCTCCCAGACCTGGGTTCGCAAGGAGTGAGTTTACCTCTCGCTTTCGCGGTTCTCCCGGAATAGGACGAGAATCTTGCCGATGTGTTGAACCGATTGCGCTCCGGTCTGCCCGCAAATTTCCTCTAGAATCGCTTCGCGCCCGGGACGATCGGCGCCGGGAACGCGAACCTTGATCAGCTCGTGGCTTTTCAGAGCGCGGTCGATTTCCGCGAGGACCGCGGGCGACAATCCGGCTCCGCCGATGAATACCACCGGATCGAGCGCGTGCGCCCGCGCCTTCAGCTCGCGCCGTCGCGTGGGTGATAATCCGGGCATCGAGGAAGTCTAGAGAATGGCCCGAAGCAAATCCAGCAGCGCCTGGCTCAAGCGCCATGTGAACGATCCCTATGTCCACCGGGCGAGGGCGCACGGCTACCGGTCGCGGGCGGCCTACAAGCTGATCGAAATCGCCGATCGCGACGGATTCGCGCGTCCCGGGGACGCCGTGGTCGATCTCGGGGCCGCGCCCGGGGGCTGGGCGCAAGCGCTGGCGGAGCGCGTCGGGCGGTCCGGACGCGTCATGGCTGTCGATCTTCTGGAAATTGCGCCGATACCTGGGGTTACCGTTGTTCGCGGAGATTTCCGCGAAGAAACAGTGCTTCAGCGCCTCGAGGACGCCTTGGACGGCCGCAAGCTCGACCTTGTAGTTTCCGACATGGCCCCCAATCTAAGCGGCGTGCGCGCGACCGATCAGGCCCGAAGCGTCCATCTGTGCGAACTGGCGCTGGCGTTCGCGAAAGATCATTTGAAACCGCGGGGTGCGTTTCTGGTCAAAGTATTTCAGGGGAGCGGCTATCCCGAGTTTCTGGCGGCGATGCGCGCGGTCTTCATCGCCGTTGCTTCCCGAAAACCCGGGGCCTCGCGCGGCGATTCAAAGGAGATGTATCTGGTGGGCAAGGGACTGAAGGCCGGCACTGGTCCCTGAGCCCGCTTGGGCTTAGAATGGACAACATGCGCTTGTGGCAGAAAAGGAAGCAAGTTGAATAACCTCTTCAAGAACCTCGTGATTTGGCTCGTCATCGGGCTTGTCCTGATGACGGTGTTCAACCAGTTCAACACGCGCCAGCAGATCCAGGCCGTGATGGACTATTCGCAATTCATGGAAGAGGTCAAAGCCGGGCGCATCGCCGAGGTGGTGATCGAAGGCCGCGACCTCAAGGCCAAGACCACCGACGGAAAACCGGTCAACAGCTATTCCCCCGGGGATATCTGGCTCGTCTCCGACCTGCTCAAGTACGGGGTCAAGATCAAGGCGAAACGCGAAGAAGAGCCGTCGCTCCTCATGAATATCTTCGTCTCGTGGTTCCCGATGCTGCTCCTGATCGGCGTGTGGATTTTCTTCATGCGCCAGATGCAGGGCGGCGGGCGAGGCGGCGCGTTCTCGTTCGGAAAATCCCGCGCGAGAATGATCGACGAGTCGAACAACAACATCACCTTCGCCGACGTCGCAGGCTGCGAAGAGGCCAAGGAAGAAGTCTCCGAGCTCGTCGATTTCCTGCGCGATCCCGCCAAGTTCCAGAAGCTCGGCGGCCGCATCCCGAAGGGCGTGCTCATGGTCGGCAATCCCGGCACGGGGAAGACGCTGCTTGCGCGCGCGATCGCGGGAGAGGCAAAAGTGCCTTTCTTTTCGATCTCCGGGTCGGACTTCGTGGAAATGTTCGTCGGCGTCGGTGCGGCGCGCGTTCGCGACATGTTCGACCAGGCGAAGAAACACGCCCCCTGCATCGTGTTTATCGACGAGATCGACGCGGTCGGCCGCCAGCGTGGAGCGGGCCTGGGCGGCGGCAACGACGAGCGCGAGCAGACTCTCAATCAGTTGCTGGTCGAGATGGACGGCTTCGAAGGCACGACCGGCGTGATCGTCATCGCTGCAACGAACAGGCCGGACGTGCTCGACCCGGCGCTCCTGCGCCCCGGCAGATTCGACCGGCAGGTCGTCGTGCCGCTTCCCGACATCCGCGGCCGCGAGCAGATCCTGCTGGTGCACATGAGGAAGGTCCCGGTGGCCCCGGACGTCAAGGCCGAGATCATCGCGCGCGGCACGCCGGGCTTCTCGGGCGCCGACCTCGCCAACCTCGTCAACGAAGCGGCGCTCTTTGCCGCGCGCAAGAACAAGCGCCTGGTGGACATGGACGATTTCGAGCGCGCCAAGGACAAGATCATCATGGGCGCGGAGCGCCGCTCGATGGTCATGCCCGAGGAAGAACGCAAGAACACTGCTTATCACGAGTCCGGTCACGCCGTGGTCGCCAAGCTCATGCCGAAGACCGACCCGGTGCACAAGGTCACGATCATCCCGCGCGGGCGGGCGCTGGGCGTCACGATGCAGCTGCCCGAGCAGGACCGCTACAGCATGGACAGGGATCGGCTGCTCTCGACCATCGCCGTCCTGTTCGGCGGGCGCATCGCCGAGGAATTGTTCATGGGCCAGATGACTACCGGCGCTTCGAACGATTTCGAGCGCGCTACCGCACTTGCCCGCAGCATGGTGACCCAGTGGGGCATGTCGGACGAGATGGGCCCCATGGTATACGGCGAGAACGAGGGAGAAGTGTTCCTCGGACGCTCGATCACCACACACAAGAACGTGTCCGAGGTGACGATGCAGAAGGTCGACGCCGAGATCCGGAAGATCATCGATCAGCAGTTCGCGCTTGCCAAGAAGCTCATCGTCGACAACCGCGACAAGGTCGAAGCCATGGCCAAGGCGCTGCTCGAGCTGGAAACCATCGATGCCGAGCAGATCCAGGACATCATGGATGGCCGGCCGCCGCGCCCGCCCAAACCGCCTGCGCAGGCGGCGCAGCAGCCGCCTCAGGCTGGGGCGCCGGGCGCGCCCGAGCCTGCACCCGCCTCCTAGCTCATTCCGTGGAGCGAGACCCGAGGCCTGCTTCGGGTCTTTTCATGTCTGCGGCCGTGACTGCTCGAAGTCTCCGCTGCGGCAGATTCCGCCTCGCGCTCGATCGCCCGCTCGTCGCGGGCGTGGTCAATGTGACGCCCGATTCGTTTTCAGACGGCGGACACTACCTGGAGCCGTCGGCCGCGATCGCGCATGCGCGGCGGCTGGCGGATGAGGGCGCGGATCTTATCGATCTGGGAGCGGAATCGAGCCGCCCGGGCGCCGAAAGCGTATCGGCCGAGCAGGAGTTGTCGCGGCTGATGCCGGTGCTCGATGGACTTCGTGCCTGTCCGATACCCATTTCCATCGATACCACGAAACCCGAAGTGATGCGCGCGGTGATCGGCGCCGGAGCGGCGATGATCAACGACATCGGCGCGCTGCGTTCGCCCGGAGCGCTCGAGATCGTGGCGACCACGGGCGCTGCCGTGTGCCTGATGCACATGCGGGGAGAGCCGCGCACGATGCAGCTCGAACCGCGCTACGGCGACGTGGTCGCGGAAGTCCGCGCGTTTCTCGCCGATCGCGTTGCTGCAGCCGAGGCGCGCGGCATCGCGCGCGAGCGCATCGTCATCGATCCCGGCTTCGGCTTCGGCAAGACCGTAGCTCACAATTTCGAGCTGCTGCGCAATCTCCACCGGTTCGCGGAGATGGGCCTGCCGGTAATGGCGGGCTGGTCGCGCAAATCGACTCTCGGCGCCATTACCGGCCGAGGAGCCGACGAACGGCTTGCGGCGAGCATCACTGCGGCTTTGCTGGCGGTACAACACGGAGCTACAATCGTTCGCGTGCACGACGTCGCGGCGACGCGGGACGCACTTGCGGTGCTCGCCGCCGTGGACGGCCACGGGGGCCGCGGAGGACCATGAGCAGAAAGTATTTCGGAACGGACGGTGTGCGCGGAAAAGTCGGCGAGATGCCGATCACGCCGGAATTTGTCATGCGCCTGGGTTTTGCCGCGGGCGAAGTGCTGGTGCGGCGATCGACGATGCCGAAAGGCGCGCATCCTGCGGTCCTGATCGGCAAGGACACGCGCATCTCCGGTTACATGCTCGAAGCCGCCCTTGAGGCCGGGTTCGCAGCCGCCGGTGTGGATGTGATGCTGACCGGACCGCTGCCGACCCCCGCGATCGCCTATTTGACCCGGGCGCTGCGGCTGCAGGCCGGGGTCGTGATCAGCGCCTCGCACAACCCGTATCAGGACAACGGCATCAAGTTTTTTTCAGCCGAAGGCAGCAAGCTCCCCGACGCCGTGGAGATGGATATCGAGGCCCGGCTCGACCGCCCGATTCACTGCAAGGAATCGGCCAGCCTCGGGAAAGCGCGCCGCATCGAGGACGCCCGGGGCCGCTACATCGAATTCTGCAAGAGCACGTTTCCCTCCTCGCTCGATCTTCGCGGGATGAAGATCGTGATCGACTGCGCGCACGGCGCGACCTATCACGTCGCCCCCCCGGTGTTCCACGAGCTGGGCGCCGATGTCGAAACGATAGGAGCGGATCCGGACGGGTTCAACATCAACGACAAGGCCGGAGCCGTGCACCCGGAGGCGTTGCAGCGCGCGGTCGCCCAGCACAAGGCGGATCTGGGTATCGCTCTCGACGGGGACGGCGACCGCGTGCTTATGGCCGACAGCGAGGGCCGACTCTACGACGGCGACGAGATGCTGTTCGTCGTCGCGCGCGAGCGCGCGAAAAACGGCGGGCTGAAAGGCGTCGCCGGAACCTTGATGACCAATCTCGCGCTGGAGCGGGCGCTGGAAAAAATGGGAGTTTCCTTCGCCCGCGCCAAGGTCGGGGACCGCTACGTGCTGGAAATGCTCCAGGAAAAAGACTGGCAGCTCGGAGGAGAGAATTCCGGGCACATCATCTGCCTGGACAAGCACACGACCGGCGACGGCATCGTCTCGGCTTTGCAGGTGCTCTCCGCGATACGGGCGAGCGCGACGACGCTCCCAAAATTGTGCCGCGGACTTGCGCTCTTTCCGCAGGAGCTCGTCAACGTGCGCGTTGCCAGGGGCTTCGACTGGCAGAAGCAACCGGCGGTCGCAAAGGCGAAGCGCGAGGCCGAACGCGCCCTGGGGAAGAACGGGCGGGTGCTGCTGCGTCCGTCGGGCACGGAGCCCGTGCTCCGCGTCATGGTGGAAGGCAAGGACGAGGCGGAAGTGCGGCGGCTTGCGCGCATGATCGCCGAAACCGTGCAAGAGGCGGCATAGTCTCTGCAAGATCCTGAATTTTCCGGCGTTTTCGGTTGACCCTCCAGACGATACGGCGGTAAAATCTCCCCCTTTTGGCTCTCCCGGAACGGGATGCGCGCGAGGCTCGTAGCAGGCAACTGGAAGATGCACGGCAGCCTCGTCACGAATGCACGGCTGCTGGAAGCGCTCAAGGCGGGACTCAAACAAGCGGAGGGACTCGGTTACGCGGTGTGCGCGCCCTTTCCCTATCTTGCGCAAGTCTCGGAGGCGCTCTCGGGCAGTCCGATCGCCTGGGGTGCGCAGAACGTTTCCGAACACGACTCCGGAGCGTACACGGGAGAGGTGTCGGGACCGATGCTCAGGGAGTTTGGCTGCCGCTTCGCGATAGTCGGCCATTCGGAGCGTCGCGGCCTTTACAGGGAAGACGATAAGACGGTCGCGGCAAAGTTCAACGCGGCCCAGCGCGCCGGGTTGACGCCGATTCTATGCGCAGGGGAGACCCTGGAGCAGCGCGAGCGCGGTGAGACCGAAAACGTGGTGGGGCGTCAGCTCGACGCGGTGCTCGACGCCGCCGGGGTCGCCGCTCTGGCGAACGCCGTGCTCGCCTACGAACCGGTGTGGGCGATCGGCACGGGAAGGAACGCGACGCCGCAGCAGGCTCAGGACGTGCACGCATTCATCCGCTCGCGGGTCGGCGCGCGGGATAAGCGGCTGGCGGGGAATCTGACGATTCTCTACGGGGGCAGCGTCAAACCCGGAAACGCCCGGGACCTGTTTGCGAAGCCGGACGTCGACGGCGGCTTGATCGGCGGGGCTTCGCTCGTGGCCGAGGATTTCATCGCGATCTGCGCCGCGGCGCGGAGATAACTCTGGAGAATGCAACATGGATTTCTGGTTCACTCTGATACTCATCGTCGACGTGGTCGTCGCGCTCTTCATCATCGGCCTCGTCCTGCTCCAGCACGGCAAGGGCGCGGATGTCGGCGCGGCTTTCGGCAGCGGCGCCTCCGGAAGCCTGTTTGGCGCGAGCGGCTCGGCCAATTTTCTTTCCCGCACGACGGCCGCCCTCGCGGTCGTGTTCTTCCTCACGACTTTCGTGCTCGCCTACCTCGTCACGCACAAACCGCGCGTGGGCGGTGGCGTGATGGACACGGTCAAGGAACAGCCGCAGCCGGCGCAGCAGCAGCAAGTCCCGGCTTCCCAGACGGCGCCCGATGCAGCCAAAGCGTCCGACGCGGCGAAATCGAAAGCAAACGAGGTTCCGAAGTAGTAAAATCGAGCGCTTTGAGGGCGGGCTCGTTTTCGACACGGCGACGCTTCAAGCCCAATCACGCCGACGTGGTGAAATTGGTAGACACGCCGTCTTGAGGGGGCGGTGGCGAAAGCTGTGAGAGTTCGAGTCTCTCCGTCGGCACCAGACAAAGGGGGACTTGGATCGGAAGCAGGGGACTTCCGGCCCAAGTCCTCTATTTCGAGGGGAGTATGGTTTCTGTGAGAGCGAGCGTGCGAGTGCGAGCCACCGGCACGGCGTCTTGCTCTCAGGTCCGGCGCTGACCCGTGCTCGCAAACTACTTTCCCATCCTGCTGTTCATCGTGATCGCTCTCGTTTTCGGCGGCCTCATGGTCGCCGCGGGCACGGTGCTCGGACCGCACCGTCCCGACAGCGAAAAACTCTCCCCGTACGAATGCGGATTCGAGGCTTTCGAGGACGCGCGCATGAAGTTCGACGTGCGCTACTATCTGGTGGCGATCCTGTTCATTCTGTTCGATCTGGAAATCGCGTTTCTCTTCCCCTGGGCGGTGACGCTCAACGAGATCGGCAGCTTCGGCTTCTGGTCGATGATGATCTTCCTCGCCATTCTCGTCGTGGGCTTCGTCTACGAGTGGATGAAGGGAGCGCTGGAATGGGAATAGTCAAAGCGAAGATGATTCATGGGTATTGGGTGATGTATGGGTATTGAAGGCGTTTTCGAGCAAGGGTTCACGACCACTTCGCTCGACAAGCTCATCAACTGGACGCGCACCGGCTCGCTGTGGCCGATGACGTTCGGCCTGGCGTGTTGCGCGGTTGAAATGATGCACGCGGGCGCCGCGCGCTACGACCTCGATCGCTTCGGCATCGTATTCCGCCCCAGCCCGAGGCAGTCCGACGTCATGATCGTCGCGGGGACCCTGTGCAACAAGATGGCGCCGGCGCTGCGCAAGGTGTACGACCAGATGGCCGAACCGCGCTGGGTGATTTCGATGGGCTCCTGCGCGAACGGTGGAGGCTACTACCACTACTCCTATTCGGTGGTGCGCGGTTGCGACCGCATCGTGCCGGTGGACGTCTACGTTCCCGGGTGCCCGCCGACGGCGGAAGCGCTGCTCTACGGCATCGTTCAGCTGCAGAACAAGATCAGGCGCACCAACACCATCGCGCGATAGGGCATGGCCGTAAAACTCGAACAACTGAAGAGCGCGCTCATCGCGGCGCTCGGCGGCAAGATCGTCAGCCTGACTGAGGCCCTGGGCGAGTTGACACTGGTGGTCGAGGCGAAGGACTACGCTGCGACGGCACGGTGGCTGCGCGACGACCCGGCGCTCCGCTTCGAGGAGTTGATCGACCTGTGCGGGGTGGACTACTCGAATTTCGGCGAAGTCAGCTCGGGTTTCGGAGAACGCAAATGGGAAGGACGCCGGTTCGCGGTCGTGTTGCACCTGCTTTCGCTCGAGCACAACCGGCGGCTGCGTTTGAGGGTGTTCGCGCCCGACGACGACTTTCCCGTCGTGGACTCGCTCACCGGGATCTGGCCCGGCGCGAACTGGTACGAGCGCGAGGCTTTCGACTTGTTCGGGATCATCTTTACCGGTCACGAAGACCTGCGTCGGATCCTCACCGACTATGGGTTTATCGGCCATCCGTTCCGCAAGGACTTTCCGCTGTCGGGGAATGTCGAAATGCGCTACGACCCGGAGCAGAAGCGCGTCATCTACCAGCCGGTGACGATCGAGCCCCGCGAGATCACGCCCCGCGTGATTCGGGAAGACGAGTACGGCGACCTGGGAGCCAAGGGCTGATCGTGGCCGAGATCCGCAACTACACGCTCAATTTCGGCCCGCAGCATCCGGCGGCGCACGGCGTGCTGCGTTTGGTGCTGGAGCTGGACGGCGAGGTGATCATGCGCGCCGACCCGCACATCGGCCTGCTTCACCGCGCCACCGAGAAGCTCGCCGAGCACAAGACTTATATCCAGGCGCTGCCGTACATGGACCGGCTCGACTACGTGTCGATGTTGTCGAACGAGCACGCCTACTGCCTGGCGGTCGAGCGGCTGCTCGGCGTCGCTGTGCCCGTCCGCGCCCAGTACATCCGCGTGATGTTCGACGAGATCACGCGCATCCTGAACCACCTGCTCTGGCTCGGAGCGCACGGCCTGGACATCGGTGCGATGACGGTCTTTCTCTACTGCTTCCGGGAACGCGAAGACCTGATGGACTGCTACGAGGCGGTGTCGGGCGCGCGACTGCACGCCGCCTACTATCGGCCCGGGGGCGTTTACCGGGACCTGCCCGACACCATGCCCCAGTACCAGGCATCGATGTACAAGAGCGCCGGCGCGCTGAAGAAGCTGAACGAGAACCGCCAGGGCTCGCTCCTCGACTTCATCGAGGACTTCACCCGCCGCTTTCCGAAGTACGTGGACGAGTACGAGACGCTGCTCACCGACAACCGCATCTGGAAGCAGAGAACGGTCAACATCGGCGTCGTGTCGCCGGAGCGGGCGCTCGCGCTCGGATTCACCGGGCCGATGCTGCGCGGCTCGGGTGTCGAGTGGGACTTGAGGAAGAAACAGCCTTACGCCGTCTACGACCAAGTCGACTTCGACATCCCGGTAGGTGTGAACGGCGATTGCTACGACCGGTATCTGGTGCGCGTCGAGGAGATGCGACAGTCCAACCGCATCATCAGGCAGTGCATCGACTGGCTGCGCAAGAACGCCGGCCCCGTGATCACCGACAACCACAAGGTGGCTCCGCCCTCACGCGTCGAAATGAAGAGCAACATGGAAGAGCTGATCCACCATTTCAAGCTCTTCACCGAGGGCATCCACGTCCCTCCGGGCGAGGCCTACGCCGCAGTCGAGCACCCGAAAGGGGAATTCGGCATTTACATCGTCTCCGACGGCGCGAACAAGCCCTACCGCATGAAGATCCGCGCGGCGGGCTTTCCCCATCTGGCGGCGCTCAGCGAGATGACGAAGGGCCATATGCTCGCCGACGTGGTGGCGATCATCGGGACTCAGGACATCGTTTTCGGCGAGATCGACAGGTGAGCTGACGTGTTGAGCGCCGACTCACTCAGGAAGATCGACCAGGCGATCGCCAAGTATCCGCCCGAACAGAAGCAGTCGGCGGTGATGGCGGCGCTCACCGTCGCCCAGGATGAAAAGGGCCATCTTTCGCCGCAAGTCATGGACTTCGTGGCCGGCTACCTCGGCATGCCCCCGATCGCGGTCTACGAGGTGGCGAGCTTCTACGCGATGTACGATGTGAAGCCCGTCGGAAAGCACAAGCTGTGCATCTGCACCAATCTGCCGTGCGCGCTCTCCGGCGCGGACGACGCGGCCGAGCACCTGAAGAACAGGCTCGGCATCGACTGGAACGAGACCACCGCGGACGGGCGCTTCACGCTGAAGGAGGGCGAGTGTTTCGGCGCCTGCGGCGACGCGCCGGTGATGCTCGTCAACAACAAGAAAATGCTCTCGTTTATGACGCCCGAAAAAATCGACAAGTGGATCGCGGAGGCCAAGTAAATGCTCGACTACGGTCCTGACGCGATCATCATGAAAGATCTCGACGGCGAGAACTGGCGTCTCGATGACTATGTCAAGCGCGGCGGGTATTCCGCGCTGAAAAAACTCCTCGCCGAAAAGACGTCGCCGGAGACTCTTATCGGCGAGATCAAGAGATCGGCCTTGCGCGGGCGCGGCGGAGCGGGTTTTCCGACGGGCCTCAAGTGGAGCTTTATGCCGCGGCAGTTCCCCGGAGCGAAGTACCTCGTGTGCAACTCCGACGAGGGCGAGCCCGGGACGTTCAAGGACCGCGACATCCTGCGCTACAACCCGCATATCGTGATCGAAGGGATGGCGATCGCCGCCTACGCGATGGGCGCGGGCGTGGGTTACAACTACATCCACGGAGAGATCTGGGACATCTACGAGCGCTGCGAGGAAGCCCTCGCCGAAGCGCGCGCCGCCGGCTTCATCGGAAAAAACATCCTGGGGAGCGAGTTCTCGTTCGAGCTCCACAACCACCACGGTTACGGCGCCTACATCTGCGGCGAGGAGACGGCGCTGCTCGAGTCCCTCGAGGGCAAGAAGGGCCTGCCGCGCTTCAAGCCGCCGTTTCCGGCGAGCTTCGGCCTCTACGGCAAACCGACGACGATCAACAACACCGAAACCTTTGCCGCCGTGCCCTGGATCGTCAACCACGGCGCGGATGCGTTCCTTGCGCTCGGGCGGCCGAACAACGGCGGCACGAAGATCTTCTCGGTAACGGGCCACGTCGGGAGGCCCGGCAACTACGAGGTGAAGCTCGGCACGCCCTTCGCGAAGCTGCTCGAGATGGCCGGCGGAATGCGCGATGGACGCAAGCTCAAGGCCGTGATCCCCGGCGGCTCGTCGATGCCCGTCCTTCCCGCGGAGCTCATGATGCGCACCGACATGGACTACGACTCGATCGCCAAGGCCGGCTCGATGCTCGGCTCGGGCGCGGTGATCGTCATGGACGAAACCACCTGCATGGTCAAAGCGCTCGAACGCCTTTCGTATTTCTATTTCGAGGAATCCTGCGGCCAGTGCACACCCTGCCGCGAAGGCACGGGATGGCTGTACCGGATGGTGAACAGGATCGAGCACGGCAAGGGGAGAAACGAGGATCTCGACCTCCTCACGAATGTCGCCGACAACATCGCCGGCCGCACCATCTGCGCGCTCGGCGACGCGGCGGCGTTGCCGGTGAAGAGCTTTATCCAGCACTTCCGCGGCGAATTCCAATACCACATCGACCACAAGCGCTGCATGGTGACGGCCCCCGGATATTCCACCGCGCCGAGCGTTCCCGAGCGGCAGGCGGCGTAGCGGACACCTCCATGCCCAAG
>Ga0137418_10003302_pt1 | contig 14842 bp, 16 predicted proteins | sample CZODoug3_1_2_16f_FD_122242 | JGI IMG/M metagenome (GOLD analysis project Ga0137418, IMG submission 122242) | Vadose zone soil fungal communities from Angelo Coast Range Reserve, California, USA - CZODoug3_1_2_16fungal (Hybrid Assembly) | ecosystem: Environmental > Terrestrial > Soil > Vadose... | reverse complement strand
GTGAAGGGTCTCTTCGAGAGCGAGGGTATTCCCGTGCTCGTGCGCTCCCGCATCGCGCACTCGGTCCATCCGTTCACGGTCGGCGCGCAGGGCGAGGTCATCTTGTTGGTGCCCCGCGCGGACGCCGACCGCAGCCGCCGCCTGCTCGCGCCCTAAATTCAGGACTCCTGACATGAGTCCGTAGCCGTGCGAATCTTCGTAACTTCCCTCTGGAGGCGCGTAATAAGTCATGCATCACTGCGGGCAGGTCGCGGATGCCGCAACTCTGCGAAACGCGCAACGCGGTCGAGTTTTGCTACCGGGACAGACCTGATGCTCTTTTCTGGGCATCCGGGGTTGCGTAAATTCTTGCGCCCATATCAGGAGCCCTGAAATTAGCCTCCGTGAGCTCTCCTGGGTCGACGCCGGTTCCGGCGTGGGTCCCTCCTCGTGCATCATGCAAGCCGGCCGTGCGGAGCGCATCACGCGGTCACCGGCCGGAGGGAGCCGGGAGCCCCGGCCCGGTGCACCGCGGGGTTGGGCCGCGTCGCCGCAAACGGTATACTGCGTGTGATGACTCGAGCGCTGGACGCTGCGATCGCGAAGCTGGCAACGCTACCGGCCGACGAACAGGACCGGATCGCCCAGTGGCTGCTCGATGAGCTTCGCGCCAGTTCGCGACGTCGCAGGACGCTCTGAGCAAGCTCGCCACCGAGGCCCGGGCTGAGCGTTCAGCCGGCAGAGCGATGGAACTCGACCCCGACAGGCTGTGAGATCGCGCGCGACGCCGCGCTTCTGGGCGGCGGCTGTTCGAGGACGAGGAGATCACCTGGTTCTGGATCGGCACGCACGCTGAGTACGATCGCCTTCTCGAGAAGCTGTAGCTCCGTCCTGTCGGCCCAACGCTCGCGCATCAGCCGCGCGCGGCGTCTACGAGGATGCCGAGCGCCCGGCCTCCTCCACCACCGCCTCCAGCGCCTCCACCACTGCGTCCAGGGCCCCTGCATCGAGCGTCCCGAGCGCGTCGCGCGTCGTGTGATAGGTGTCGAACGGCACCGGGCGGCGCTTGACCGCACGGAACGCGCTCTTCATCGGGCTGAAGACGAACGCGCGCAGCGCATCGGCCTCCGACGCCGGCACCACGGTGAGCCCGTACGCGGGGATGCCGGCCGCCGCGAACGCACGGTGGTCGCTGCCGAACACGGGGATCTTGCCGACGACGTGGTAGGTCTCGTCGGCACGGCGGCCGACGTTCTCGAGGGCACCGCGGACCGTGCTCAGGAATTTGGTCTCCGCGCCGGCGTCCCAGATCGCCAGCGTGTCGCCCATCCCACAGAGCTCGAGGCTGAGCACACCCGCGACCCGGTCGAGCGACGCGTCGCGGACGTAGGCACGCGCGCCGAGGTAGCCCAGCTCCTCGCAGGCCGGAAAGAGCAGGCGCACGCGCAGCCGTGACGGCGGTGCCGAGGCCAGCCGCTCGAGCAGCGTCAGGAGGATCGCCACGGAGGCCGCGTTGTCGTTGGCGCCGGGGCTGCCCGGCACGGCATCGTGGTGCGCGATGAGGACGAGGGTGCGGTCGCCGGCGCCGAGGTCGACGACGTAGTTGTCGCCGCGGCCCTCGAACGTCGCGAAGCGATGCCGCGTGAACGGCACGCCCCGGGCGCCGAGCCAGCTGGCCACCGCGGCCTCGCGCGCGGCGTTGTCGCGCGCGGTGAGCAGGCGCGACAGCGCGATCGGCGTGCGCGGGCCGCCGAGCACGTCGTTGAGCGGCGTCGGTGTCTCGGTGTGGGCGGGCGCCCGGCGATTCAGCGCGCGGCTGACGGCCCGATTGAGCCGGCCGCGCAGGAAGAAGCCGACGTCCCGCAGCGACATCAGCCGATCCGGAGCAGCCGGCGCGCGTTGTCGGAGGCGCGCCGCGCGAAGTCCTCGAGCGGCTCGCCGCGCAGCTCGGCCACGCGCGCCGCCGTGAGCGCGAGATAGGCGGGCTCGTTGCGCTTGCCGCGGTACCCCTGCGGCGGCAGGAACGGACAGTCGGTCTCGATGACCAGGCGGTCGGCCGGCACGAAGCGGGCGACCTCGGGCAGCGCGCGCGCGTTGGGATAGGTGACGGGCCCGGCCAGCGAGATGAGGAGGCCGAGGTCGAGGCAGCGGCGCGCGATCGCCACGTCACCCGAGAAGCAGTGCATGATCCCGCCGGCCTCGCTCACGCGCTCTTCGGCGAGGATCGCGAGCACCTCCGCGTGGGCGTCGCGGCAGTGCACGACGACCGGCTTGCGCACGCGTCGGGCCAGGCCGATGCAATGCCGGAACACGCGCTCCTGCACCCCGCGCGGGGAGAGGTTGCGGAAGAAGTCCAGGCCGATCTCGCCGACGGCCACCACGCGCGGGCCACCGGCGAGGCGCTCGATCTCGGTCAGCACGTCCGCGTCGGCCTCCGCGGCGTCGTGCGGATGGACGCCCACGGCCGCCCACACGCCGGGCTCCGACTCCGCCAGCGCGACAGCCGCGCGCGAGGTCGGTACCTCCGTGCCGATGGTCAGCATGTGCGTCACGCCGGCCTGCCGCGCGCGGGCCATCATCTCGACGCGGTCGGCGTCGAACTCGGGAAAATGCAGGTGCGCGTGCGTGTCGAAGAGCTCGAGACTCACGCGCCCGCCCCTCTCACGGCGCGACCCGAAATCGCATGCGGCCGATGAGCTGGCCCGCCGCCGTCGTCACGTCCACCGTCCAGCGGCCCGTCGGATCGGCGGGAAAGCTGAGCTTGCGCGAGAACGTCCGGTAGCCCTCGCGCCGGCCGCCCTCCACCGGGGTGAGGCGGATGACGTTGATGATCTGGCCCTCGCGGCGCCACACGTGATCCACAGGCTGCTTCAGGCCCGCCGGCGCGTAGATCGCGGTATAGGCGACGAGGCCGTTCTGGAGCAGCGCGGGGGCGGGGATCGGCGAGCGCGGCTCGAGGGAGTCCACGGTGCCGACGTTCCAGCCCAACCGCGCCTCGGCCAGGAAGAGCGGCGCGGGCGGGATCGCGACGCGGCCGCCGAGGGCGACGGCGGCCGCGAGCATGCCGGCCACCGCCGTGACCGCGAGCCCGCGCGACCATCGCCACCCGCTCGCCCGGCAGACCGCCGGCGTCAGGGCCACCACGGCCACCCAGGCGGCGATCCCGAGCGCCGCCACCGGCGGCAGGCCGATCAACGGCAGCGCGAGGTTGAGCGCGCCGAACAGCGAGACGAGGAAAAAGACGTAGCCGGCCCACGGGTAGGGATGCACGACGGCCTGGTACCACGGGTCGAACGTCGCGAGCAGCGCCAGCGCCACGAGGGCGACAAAGAAGACCACGTTGAGTGAGGTCAGGGTCGTGGCCGCCCAGTACGCGGGCAGCAGGAAGAGCAGCACGCCGTGATAGAGCGTCTGCACCAGGTACTCCGTGGCGCCGAGCACGAGACGGTGCGTGCGCCGCTCGGAGGCGGCCAGCGTGTCGCGCACCTGGACGAGGAGCGCCACCAGGAGCCACAGCAGCAGCAGGTAGCCGACGATCAGGCCGACACGCGGCAGGCCGCGGCGAAACACGAAGAGCGTGAGGAGACCGCCGACGAAGGACGCGATCGAGATACCCCAGGTCCGCGCGAAGGCCAGGATCACCCCGGTGGCCCGAGACGGTCCACGATGGCGCGCGCCACCTCGTCGCGGCGCAGCGCCTGCACGCAGTCGAGCACGTCGGCGGCGGCAGCGGTCGCGCGGAGGTGGGCGCCGACGAGATCGAGCGCGCTGCCGCGCACGCCGCTCTCCAGCGCGCAGATCTCGCGCAGTACGCGGGCGATCGACGCGTCGCGGGCGGCCACCTCCAGGATGGTGCGGAGGTAGTCGTCGCTCACCGCCGCCGTCATTTCACCTTCGCGCCCGGCGGCAGGTCGCGCTCCGGCGTGACGAGGCCGAGCCCCTGCCCACCCTCGCCGGCCAGGACCATGCCCTGCGACTCGATGCCCATGAGCTTCGCCGGCGCCAGGTTGGCGACGACCACGACCTTCTTGCCGACGAGATCCTCCGGCCGGTAGTGCTCGGCGATGCCGGCCAGCACGGTGCGCTCCTCGGCGCCGAGCGAGACGCGCAGCTTGAGCAGCTTCCTGGACTTCGGCACCGCCTCCGCGGCCAGCACCAGCGCCACGCGCAGGTCGATCTTCTGGAACTCGTCGATGTTGATGCGCGCGCCATCGGCCGCCGGCGCGTCCGCGGCCGCCGCCGCCGACGGCTTCTTGTCCTCGACGCGCGGGAAGAGGGCGGAGATCTTCCCGACGCGCGCGCCGGCCTGAAGCCGCCCCCACACCGCATCGGCCAGCGCCGGCTCACCGGTATGCCCCAGCGCCGCGCGGATCTTCGCCGCCGCATCGGGCAGGAACGGCGCCAGCACGATCCCGAGGCAGCGCAGCGACTCTGCGAGCGTGTAGAGCACGGCGTTCAGGCGCGCCTGCTTCGCGGGGTCCTTCTTCAGCTCCCAGGGCGCGCTCGCGTCGACGTAGCGGTTGACGACGGCGACGAACTCCCAGAGCGCCGCCAGCGCGCGGTGGAACGCGTACTCGTCCATCGCCGAGCCGGCGTCCTTCAGCGCGCGCTCGAAGGCCGCGGCCACCGCCCGCTCTTCCGGCGCCGACGCGCCCGCCGCCGGCACCACGCCGCCCGCGAAGTTGACGATCAGCGTGGACGCGCGCGAGGCGAGGTTGCCGAGATCGTTGGCGAGGTCGGCGTTGAGCCGTGCGACGACGGCCGTCTCCGAGAAATCCGAGTCGAGACCGAAGACGCCCTCGCGCATGACGAAATAGCGGAACACATCGTTGCCGACCTCGCCGAACTTCGCGGCGAACGCCACCGGCTCGATGACATTGCCGAGGGACTTCGACATCTTCTGCCCATTCACGGTCCAGTAGCCGTGCACGTTGAGGTGCCGATAGATCGGCATGCCGGCGGCCTTGAGCATCGTCGGCCAGTAGACGGCGTGCGGCTTCAGGATGTCCTTGCCGATGAGGTGCTCGGCGTGCGGCCAGAACGTCTCGTAGCGCGCGTCGCCCGGCCCGCCCAGCGCCGACACGTAGTTGATGAGCGCGTCGAACCAGACGTACGTCACGTACTGGTCATCGAAGGGCAGCGGAATGCCCCACTCGAGCCGCGTGCGCGGCCGGCTGATCGACAGATCTTGCAGCGGCTCGCGCAGGAAGCCGAGGATCTCGTTGCGATAGCGCTCGGGCCGGATGAAGTCGGCGTGAGTCTGGATGTAGTCCACGAGCCACGCCTGGTACTTCGACATCCTGAAGAAGTAGTTCTCCTCCTCGATCCACGTCAGCGGCGTGAGGTGATCGGGACACTTGCCGTCCACGATCTCCTTCTCCGTGTAGAAGCGCTCGCAGCCGAAGCAGTAGTGCCCGCCGTACTTGCCGAGGTAGATCTCGCCGGCGTCCCACAGCGCCTGCAAGATGTTCTGCACGATCTTCTGGTGGCGCGCCTCGGTGGTGCGAATGTAGTCGTCGTTGCTGATACCGAGCCGGCGCCACGTCTCGCGGTAGGCGGCCGAGATCCGGTCGGCATAGGCCTGTGGCGAAACACCGGCGGCGGCCGCCGCCTGGGCGATCTTGTCACCGTGCTCGTCGGTGCCGGTGAGGAACCACACGCGGTCGCCGGCCAGCCGGTGCCAGCGCGCCATCGCGTCGGCAAGGACCGTCGTGTAGGCGTGACCGAGGTGCGGCTCCGCGTTGACGTAGTAGATGGGGGTCGTGAGATAGAAGAAGCGGTCGCTCACGCCGGCGGCTGCTCCGGCTCCGGCCGCACGTGATCGCGGCCTTCCCACGTCAGCTGGCTCAGCGGCACCTCGGCCTCCGTCCCGTCGGGAAAGCCCACCACGACGCTCTGCTTGAGCACGCGCAGCGACCGCACCTTGCCCGTCATGCAGCCGCCGCCGCCGCACTCCGCCTGGCACGGCGTGTTCACGCGCGGGAGGTAGCTGCGCAGCTCCTGGTACGTCGAGAACTCGTACAGAAGACAGCACTTGAGCCGTCCACAGTTGCCCAGCAATCTGCTGTCGGTCAGCGGCATGTCCTGCGCCTTGGCCATCTTCACGGAGATCGGCTCGAACTTCCTGAGGTGCGACGAGCAGCACAGCTGGCGCCCGCACGGGCCGATGCCGTCGAGCACGCGCGTGGTGTCGCGCGCGCCGATCTGGCGCATCTCGATCCGCGCGCGGAACTCGCGGGCGAGGTCGCGCACGAGATCGCGGAAGTCGACGCGCTCCTCGCTGCTGAAGTAGACGGTCACGCGGCGCTGGCCCGTCGGCATCTCGACGTCCACCACCTTCATGGCCAGGCCCCGCGAGCGCGCGAGCCCCCCGCTGGTGACGATGGCCGCCTCCTCGCGCCGCCGCTGGTCGCGATACTCGCGTGCCTCGTCGTCAGGGGCGAGGCCGACCACACGGCGGTAGAGCCGGTCGCGGCGGAACTCCGGGATCGCCCGCCGCGGGCGCCGCACCTCGCCGAGCGCGGTGGCGGTCTGCGTCTCGACCACGACGACGTCGCCCACGTGCAGGACCAGGTCGCCGACCAGCTTGTAGTCGTCGGCGGGGACCGTGGCGCGCAGCCGTACGCCGACGAGATATTCGTCCAGGATCTCGGACAGGTCTTCGTTCACGTGTGCCCTCCGGGGCTAGGCCGCCCTCCGCGCCACCCGCGACAGCAGCGTGTCCACCGTCAGGCGCGGGGTGACGTTGTTGATGAGCGCCAGCCGCGCCTCGCGGCAGGCTTCGATCGCGCGAAACAGCGCGGCATCGTCGCTCCAGCGCGCGGCCTCGTCGGCCAGCGCGTCGGCGCGCGCGGGATCGGTCAGCAGCGCCGGCGGTGCGCCGGCGCGCGCGAGCACCAGGTCGCGGCAGAGCAGCCAGCAGCCGTCGATGAGCGCCTCCGCGCGCTCGCGGTCCACGCGCTCGCTCCGCTTGAAGAGCGCGGCCACGCCCTGCGTGCGCGTCTCCTCGATCCAGGCCGCGGCGTCGGCGACCATCGCCCCGGCGGCCGTGGCCAGTCGGCGCGGGCGAAACCGGATGATCTGGCAGCGCGAGATCACGGTGGCCGGCACGGCGCGCGCCCGCGACAATATCAGGATGACGACGGTGGCGGGCGGCGGCTCCTCGAGGAACTTGAGGAACGCCTGCGGCGCATCGTCGGTCATGCGCTCGGCCTCGTCCAGGATCAGCACGCGGCGGCCGGCCAGCGCCGGGCGCAGCGAGGCGCGGCGCTCCAGCTCGCGGATGGCGCCGATGCGGATGGCGCGCGCGCCCTTCGGATTCGACTCGGGCGGCGTCGGCGTCACCACGTGGAGATCGGGATGATGGCGTGTGGCATCGGCGCCGAGCAGCTCCGACGCGAAGGCGAGCGCGGTGGTGAAGCGCCCGCTGCCGACGGGCCCGACGAACGCGTAGGCGTGCGCGACGCGGCCGCCGTCGAGGGCGCGCCGCAGCTGCTCGACCGCGCGCGGCTGCTCGACGATCGCGTCGAGCTTCAAGCCAGGAACTCCTGCACGATCGCGCGCACCTGGCGCTCGACCTCGGCGGGCGGGGCGGAGGCATCCAGGCGGCGCACGCGCTTGGGCTCGGCGCGCATGATCTCGAGATATCCGCGCCGCACGCGCCGATGGAAGGCGAGCTTCTCGCGCTCGAAGCGATCGAGGCGCCGGCCGGAAATCCGCCGGACGCCGATGGTCGGATCGAGGTCGAAGAGGAGCGTGAGATCCGGCAGCACGCCGCCGGTGGCCTGCACGTTCATCTCGCGGATCAGCTCGGGATCGACGCCGCGCCCGTAGCCCTGGTAGGCGATGGTGGCGTCGGTGTAGCGGTCGCAGAGGACGATCCGGCCCGCGCGCAGCCACGGCCGGAGCTTCTCGACGACGTGCTGGTGCCGCGCGGCCATGAACAGGAACATCTCGGCGAGCGGGCGCGGCTCACGCTCGAAGAGGCGCCGCACGGCGACGCCGAGCGCGGTGCCGTCGGGCTCGGACGTGGTCTCCGGCCGATAGCCTTCGCGTCGCAGCCACCGCTCGAGGCGCCGGATCTGGGTCGACTTACCCGATCCCTCGACGCCCTCGAACGTCATCAACACTCCGCGCACGGTGGACCTCCGAATCCCCGTCACTGTAGCATGTCCGCATGCCACCCCTGACCCCCAAAGCCCTCATCTTCGACGTCTTCGGCACGTGTGTGGACTGGCGCGGCAGCATCATCGCGGAGGGCCGGGCGCTCGACCGGCGCTGGGGCACCGCCGTCGACTGGCCGGCGCTGGCCGACGCCTGGCGGGGCCGCTATCAGCCGGCGCTGGACGAGGTGCGCTCGGGCCGCCGGCCGTGGACGATCCTCGACGTGCTGCATCGCGAGTCGCTCGACGCGCTCGCACCGTCATTCGGCCTCGACAAGCTCGACGAGGCCCAGCGCGACCATCTCAACCGCGTCTGGCACCGGTTGACCCCGTGGCCGGACACGGTGGCCGGGCTCACGCAACTCAAGCGCCGCTTCGTCATCGGACCGCTGTCCAACGGCAACTTTGCGCTGCTCACGAACATGGCCAAGCATGCCGGCCTGCCGTGGGACGTGAATCTCTCGTGCGAGCTCTACCGCGCCTACAAGCCCAAGCCCGAGAGTTATCTCGGCGCCGCCGGCCTGCTCGGCCTTCGCCCCGCGGAGACGATGCTCGTCGCCGCGCACTACTCCGACCTCCAGGCGGCGCGCGCGTGCGGGCTGCTCACCGCGTACGTGCATCGGCCCCGCGAATTCGGCGACAGGCCGAAGAACGACCTGCCGGCGGACCCGAAGGTGGATGTCGTCGCGACCGACTTCGAGGACCTGGCGACGAAGCTCGGTGGCTAGAGGTCGTGGACGGGGAAGATGGTCTTCTGCACTTCGTCGACCCGGCGATCGGCGTACTCGCTCACGGCGCGCTTGACCTCGGCCGGAACCTCGACGGCCTCGTCCCAGAGCGAGCGTGACGTGAAGCCGTAGCGGCGCAGGTCGTCGGCGAAGGCGTCGGGCAGCGTCGGCGCCAGCTCCACGCCGTTCAGCACGGCCCACGCCACCGTCCACATGCGCGGCACGTTGCGCAGGTCGTAGCCGCCGCCGCCGAGGGCGACCAGCCTGGGCGCCAGCGCGGCGATGCGCTGCACCGCGCGGCCGAAACCCTGCACATCGAGCGCCAGGTGCGTGAGCGGGTCGGTGCGATGCGCGTCCACGCCCAGCTGGGCCACGATGACGTCCGGCTTGAAGCGCTCGATGAGCGGCGGCACCACCGCCTCGAAGGCCGGGAGGTACACCGCGCTGTCCGTGTAGGCCTCCAGCGGCAGGTTCACCGAGAAGCCGACGCCCGCGCCCTCGCCTTTTTCGCGCACGAAGCCGGTGCCGGGGAACAGGCGCTCGCCGCGCTCGTGGGTGGAGATCGTCATCACGTTGGGATCCGCGTAGAAGGCGTGCTGCACGCCGTCGCCGTGGTGCGCGTCGATGTCGACGTAGGCCACCCGCAGCCCGCGCTCGCGCAATCTCAAGATGGCCAGCACCGCGTCGTTCACGTAGCAGAAGCCGGAGGCGCGATCGGGGAAGGCGTGGTGCAGCCCCCCCGCGAAGTGGAAGGCGCGGTCGACCGCGCCGCTCGCGACCAGGTCGGCGGCCGTGAGCGAGCCGGCGGCCACGAGCTGCGCCACCTCCCAGAGTCCGCGGAAGACCGGGTTGTCGCCGAGGCCGAGCCCGTAGATGGCGCCGTCGGCCGGATCCAGGCCGGTGTCGGCGCGCTTGAGGACGTCGAGGTATTCGCGCGTGTGGTAGCGCGCGATGTCGGTCTCGGCGGCGGGCTCGGGCGCGACGACGCGGGCGTTGGGCAGCGTCGTCAGCCCGTAGGCGCGCATCAGCCGCCACGTGAGCGGCAGCCGCTCCATGCGCAGCGGGTGCTCGCGCCCGTAGTCGAAGCCGTTGGCCTTGTCGGAATAGACGAGCGCCGTCTTCACGGGATGAGTTTACCGCCGACGCCAGTGGCCGGACTTGCCGCCGGACTTCTCGACGAGCTCGACCTTCGCGATGGTGACGCCCTTCTCGAGCGCCTTCACCATGTCGTAGACCGTCAGCGCGGCCACCGTCACCGCCGTGAGCGCTTCCATCTCCACGCCGGTCTTGTCCACGGTGCGCACGCGCGCCTCGACGCCGAGTATGCCGTTGCCGCGGCGCGCGTCGAACGTGACGTCCACCTTCGTGAGGCGCAGCGGATGGCAGAGCGGGATCAGCTCCGAGGTGCGCTTGGCCGCGAGGATTCCCGCGGTGCGCGCGATGCCGAGCACGTCACCCTTCGGCGCGTCGCCGTGGCGCACGGCGCTCAGGGTCGCGGGCTTCATCTTGATGATCGCGCGGGCGACGGCCTCACGGACGGTCTCGGGCTTGGCGGACACGTCGACCATGCGGGCGTCACCACGAGGGGAAAGATGCGAAAGGCCGCGGAAGCCGTCGTCGCCGGCGGCCTTCCGCGGCCGGAGAGCTCGTCGCCGCGTCAGGCGCTGACGCCCGGGCGCGCGTGCCGGATGATGGACTCCATCCGGTCCTTGGCCATCAGCTTCAGCTTTTTCAGCTCGCTCATCCGCCACTGCTGGTCTGTCGAGAGCGGCGCGGTCCCACGTAGCGTCTCCAGTTCCTGCTCATAGCCTTGATGCTCTGATCGGAGACGGCGGAACTCGTCGTTCTCGGCCATCAGTCGGTCGATGAGGTTCTCCTGGGTCATGCAGGACCTCCTTCTGTGTCTGGGAGGGCACGGCGGCGTAAAACAAACAAAGCCAGCGGAGGCGTGGCCGCTGGCTCGTCCTGCTTCATCGTCAATACCGACCCCCGTCCAAGTGTTCACTCTGGTTTCGGGTGCCTTCCTTATATCCCCCCGTCGGCAGGGAGTCAAGCCGCCCGCGCCCCGGAGCGTCACACCGGCATCAGGTGCGCGGCGCTGGCCTTGAACACGGCGCGCACCCGCGCGCCCGGGCGCAGCCCCAGCTCGCTGACGGAGCGCGCGGTCACCGCCGCCACGAGCGGAAACCCGACGTCGACGAGCACATGGGTCGCGTGGGTGGATGGGCTCACGCGTGTCACAGTGCCCTCGAGCGCGTTGCGGGCGCTCGACGCGACCCGTGCGCCGTCGGCCACGGTCAGCGTGACGTCCTCGGGCCGGATGCCGACGCGCACCCGCGCGCCCGCCGGCGCTTCGGCGGCGATCTCCAGCACCTGCCCGCCGACCTCGACCGCGGTGACCCCGGCTTCGCGGCGGAGCACCCGCCCGGCGACGAGCGTCTCGACGCCGACGAAGCGCGCGACCTCCGGCGAGACCGGGGCGTAGAAGACGCGCGCGGTGTCATCCAGCTGGCGCAGCCGGCCGTCCATGAGCACGGCCACCCGGTCGGCCAGCGCCTGCGCCTCGCCGCGCTCGTGCGTCACCAGCACGGTGGTGACCCGGTCGGCGCGCAGGATGGCGCCGAGGTCGGTCACCAGCGCGGCGCGCGTCGGCGCGTCGAGGCCCGAGAACGGCTCGTCGAGCAGCAGCACCTCGGGCTCGAGCACGAGGGCGCGGGCCAGCGCCACCCGCTGCGCCTCGCCCCCGGAGAGCGTGCGCGCGGCGCGCGCGGCCAGCGCGGCCACGCCGAGGCGCCCGAGCCAGCGCGTCGCCCGCGCCGTCGCCTCGGCGGCCGGCACGCCGCGGAAGCGCAGGCCGAGGCCCGCGTTGTCGCGGACGCTCGCGTCGGCGAGCAGCGGTTCCTGAAACACGGTGGCCATCCGCCGGCGCTCGGCGAGCGCCTCGCGCGCGTCCACGGCCTGGCCGCCGAAGAGCACCCGACCCCCGTCGGGGCGCTCGAGCAGCCCGAGGATGCGCAGCAGCGTCGACTTGCCGCTGCCGTTGGGCCCGATCACGCCGAGGACCTCGCCCGCGATCACGTCCAGCGAGGGAACGTCGAGCGCATAGCCGTTGGCATAGCGGCGCCGGACGTCGCGCAGGGCCAGGACGGCAGGGTTCGTCGCAGGGCTCACGCGGGCAGCACGTGGATCGAGCCGCGGTGGATCGAGAACTGCCAGCGGCGGTCGCGGTCGATCTCGAGGATCTCGTACACGAGGTGCGGCACCTCGACCTCGAGGTCGTGCTCGCCCTGCGCGGGCGCGCCGGGCGCGTCGAGCCGGATGCGCAGGCTCCACGTGGTGCCGAAGTCCTCCTCGCCGACGACGGCGCCTTCCATGAGATTCATGTGGTGCGCCGGGTCGGCGGCGCCGCGGTCCTTGCGGATGAGCCGCACGTACTCGGAGCGGATGAAGAACGCGATCGGGCTCTCGGGGGCGGGCAGGTACGAATGGCTCGGCGAGTTGACCGCTTCCAGGAGCTGGCCGCGCCAGCGGATCTGGATGCGATCGGGCGTGGCCTTCACCACGCTGCCGTGCAGCACGTTGCGGATGCCCATGATGCGCGCGACCGACTCCGACGCCGGCTGCCAGAGCAGCTCCGAGCGCGGCGCCGCCTGCACCACGCGGCCGGCGTCATACACCACGATGCGATCGCCCAGGCGGTACGCCTCGGTGAAGTCGTGGGTCACCAGCACGGCGGCCGTGCGCCAGTCGCTCAGGATCGCGCGCAGCTCGTCGCGCAGCGCGCGGCGCAGCGGCGCGTCCAGCGCGGAGAGCGGCTCGTCGAGCAGGAGCAGGGCGGGATCGATGGCCAGCGCGCGCCCGAGCGCCACCCGCTGGCGCTGGCCCCCGGACAGATCGCGTGGCAGGCGCGTGGCGTGGGCGGCGAGGCCGAGCCGCTCGAGCACCTGCGCCGTCTTCTCGGCGCGGCGCGCGGCGGGCTGGTCGCGCAGCCCGAAGCCGACGTTCTCGGCGACGGTCAGATGTGGGAACAACGCGTAGCCCTGGAAGACGTAGCCGACGCGCCGCGCCTGCGGCGGCAGGTCCACCACCGGCCCACGCGCCTGGCGGCCCGCCTCGAAGAGCAGGCGGCCGTCGACGACGATGCGGCCCTCGTCGGGACGCAACAGGCCGGCGAGACACTGCAGCGTCAGCGTCTTGCCGGCGCCCGAGGGGCCGAAGAGCACGGCCACGCCGTCGCCGGCCGTCCACGCGACGTCGAGCGTGAAGCCGGGCAGCCGCTTGACGATGCGGACGTCGAGCGCGCTCACGTCGCGCGCGCTCCGAGCCGGCCCGCCGCCACCAGCACCACGCACGAGAGCGCGGTGAGGATCGCGACGAGGACGAGCACGGTGGACTGCTCGCCGGTCTGCACCGCGGTGTAGATCGCCAGCGGAACGGTCGCCGTCTTGCCGGGGATGTTGCCCGCCAGCATCAGGGTGGCGCCGAACTCGCCCAGCGCGCGCGCGAACGCCAGCACGAGGCCGGCCAGGATGCCGTTCCGCGCCAGCGGCAGCGTGACCTCCAGCGCCGTGCGCCACTCCGAGCGGCCGAGCGTGTACGCCGCCTTCTCGAGGTCGCGGTCCACCGACTCGATGGCCGCGCGCGCGGTGCGCACGAGCAGCGGCAGCGCCATCACGGTGGCCGCGACGACGGCGGCGTACCAGGTGAACGCGATGGTCCAGCCGGTGGCTGCGTAGAGCGGCGCGCCGAGCCAGCCGCGCCGGCCCAGGAGCACGATCAGGTAGTAGCCGGTGACCGTCGGCGGCAGCACGAGCGGCAGCGTGACCAGGAGATCCAGCACGGCCCGGCCCGCGAAACGCCGCCGCGCCAAGAGATACGCGAGCGGCACGCCGACGAGCGCGTTGACGACGGTGGCGAGCACCGCCACCCGGAGGGACAGCGCCAGCGCACTGACGGTTTCAGCGCTCACGCGCCGATTTTACGCGAATCCTCACCGGGCGCCCGGCGCCGGCGGCTGAAAGCCGAGGCGCCGGAGGAGGGCCTGGCCGTCGGCGCCGACGAGCAGCTCGACGAAGGCCCCCGCGAGCCCGCGATGCTTGCTGTCCCGGACGACGGCCGCCGGGTAGGTCACGGGACGGTAGGTGTCCTCCGCCGGACGAAACGCCTCCCGCACGCGACCCGGACGGAGCGCGGCGTCCGTCGCGTAGACGAAGCCCGCGTCGACCTCACCGCGCGCGACGTAGTCGAGTGCCTGGCGCACGTTCTCGGCGAAGACCAGCTTCGGCTGCAGCCGGTCCCAGAGTGCCTGCGCCCGGAGGCTCTCCTCGGCGTACTGGCCGACGGGCACCGTCCGGGGATTGCCGACGACGATCTTCTTCACGCGCGCGTCGAGCAGATCGGCGGGCCCGGCGAGGTCGAGCGTGGCGTCGGCGGGCTTGACGACGACGAGGACGTTGCGCGCGAACACCCGGCGCGTTGCGGGATCGATCAGGCCCTTCGCCTCCAGCTCGTCCATCTGGCGCGCCGCCGCCGAGACGAAGAGATCGACGGGCGCGCCGGCCTCGATCTGCCTCGCCAGCTCGCCGGACGAGCCGAAATTGTATCGCAGCGTGACGCCGCGTCGCGTCTCCGTGAACCGGCGGCCCAGACCCTCGACCGCCTCCTTCATGCTGATGGCCACGGAGAAGACCAGCTCCTCCGCGGCCGCCGGCGCCACGAAGCCGAGCGCCAGGACGAGCACGAGCGCGCGCGTCAAGCCCATCGACGCGCTCATTGTCTCACCGGCGCCCTCACCAGACGCGGCGCTGCTGGACCGCGGTCAGCGTCCAGTTGACGCCGAACACAAGAGCGAGGAGCAGCAGCGACAGCGCGATGGCGACCTCGAAGTTGCCCTTCCCCGTCTCGAGCACCATCGCCGTCGTGAGCGTGCGCGTCTGTCCCCTGATGTTGCCGCCGACCATCATCGAGGCGCCG
>Ga0137418_10003301_pt1 | contig 14843 bp, 8 predicted proteins | sample CZODoug3_1_2_16f_FD_122242 | JGI IMG/M metagenome (GOLD analysis project Ga0137418, IMG submission 122242) | Vadose zone soil fungal communities from Angelo Coast Range Reserve, California, USA - CZODoug3_1_2_16fungal (Hybrid Assembly) | ecosystem: Environmental > Terrestrial > Soil > Vadose... | reverse complement strand
ACGCGGTGCAAGAGTTCAAGGTGCAGCAGACGAACTTCAGCGCCGAATACGGATTCACCGGCTCAAGCGTAACCAACGTGATCACGCGTTCCGGCGCCAACGCCTTTCACGGAAGCGCATACGAATTCCTGCGCAACGACAAGCTGGACGCCAACTCCTACTTCAACGACCAGAGCAAAGTGCCGCTGCCGCCATTGCGATATAACCTTTTTGGCGTGACCTTCGGCGGGCCGATAGTCAAGAATCGAACTTTCTTCTTTTTCGACTACGAAGGCACGCGCTCACACTCCCTAGCCAGCAGCCCGATTTTGGGTGTGCCGAGCGCGCTGGAGAGGACGGGAGATTTCGGGGAGCTTTGCACTTTGCAGGGCGGCGCATTCGACAATACTGGTGTGTGCTCCAATCCAAACGGCCAGATCTGGGACCCGTACACTGGCACTTTCGATCCAAGTAACGGAGGCCCTGTGCGCTCGAACTTTATTCCATTCAACAATATGATCACGTACACCAGTCCCGGCAATCCAAAGCTCACTGGCGCGAACGCCCTGCCATCCGGGCCGGGAAACCTTATTGACCCAGTGGCGCTTAAGCTGATGCAGTACTACCCTCTCCCCAATAGAGGAGTCGGAACCCCTGCTTATAACCGCTTCAATAACTGGATCGGGACGGGCATCAACGTCCTCAATAATGATCAATGGGACCTGAAGATTGATCATCACTTCAATGACCGCAATGTGCTCAACGCCAAATATGCTCACAGGGCAACGTTTCGAGACAGCGCGAAGTGCTTCCCCAATATAGCCGATCCCTGCTCGCAGGGTCCCGACAATTCCAGCGCCCATCTGTTCAGCTTGAATTTTAACCATATCTTCAGCGGCAGCACGGTCTTGAGCTTGACTTACGGGCTGACTCGCACGGCGCGTACTCCTCAGACGGTCCAAGGTCTCGATCCGGTAAAGACGCTGGGGATGCCTTCCTACATCGAGACCTCGCGTATTCCGCAACTTCCGGCAGCCTTGGTCAGTGGTAACGACGGTGCATATGCTGCGGCCGTCCCGGGATCGGTGAGCATCGGGACCCAGCCCTGGTCCTATCTGAAGGATGGGCAGGATACGCATGATCTTTTGGCTGCGCTCAGCCGTCTGAAGGGCCGCCACGAGATTAAGGTCGGCGCCGAGTTCCGTGTGCATCAGTTCAATAACGGGCAACCCGGAGTCCCGGCTGGGCTCTTCACTTACGACCTCATCGGCACCTCGCAAAAAGGCTGGGGTGGCGGCGGTGGCGACGCGATGGCGAGCTTTCTGACTGGAACGTCAGTCGGAGGAAGTTGGGGCCAGTACGAGGTTCCGGTATTTCTCGCCACACAGAACTACGATTGGGGCGGTTATGTGCAGGACAACTTTCACGCGAGCAAGAAGTTGACCGTCAACGTCGGGCTGCGCTACGACTTGACCATGCCGGCCACCGAGAGACACAACCGATTGAACTGGATTGACCCCAATGCCCCTTTTCCTATCCAGGTTCCTGGGCTTCCGCCGTTAAAAGGCGGGGACATGTTCGCCAACTCCAGCGATCGGAACAACACTGAACCCGACTACAAGGACTTTCAGCCACGCTTCGGACTCGCTTACAGCCCGAATGACAAGACGGTAGTGCGCGCCGGCTACGGAATCTATTTCGATCCCTCGCGGGCGGCCGCGAATGCAGATGCGATAAGTCCTGACTCTCAGGGCTTTGACCAGACAACTCCATGGCTGACTACATTCCAGGGCGACCTTGCTACGCCTTTTGGCCGGCTCAGCAACCCTTTTCCAAACGGTGTGCAGCTTCCACCAGGGAGATCCTTGGGGCTGTTGACCAATCTTGGGGCCCAGCCGGCGGGACTAGATCGATTTCTGAATTCCACGCCTTACGTGCAGTCCTGGAGCTTTGGCCTCCAGCGATCCATACCCTGGAATGTTGTGATTGAGGCGAACTACATCGGCAGCAAGGGAACCCACCTGTACTTTGGCGGGACCGCTTTTCTCAACCATCTGGGAGAGCAAGCGCTGCATTATTCCACAGCCCAGATCACGGCGCTGAATACGTTCGTACCCAATCCTTTCTTTGGGATCATCCCTCCTGGCAGCTCGATTGGGGGTCCCACGGTACAGGAAATCCAGCTTCAATACCCCTATCCTCAGTTCACAAACCTTTTCGTTAGTTCTCCGCCCTGGGCCAATTCGATCTATCACGCTTTTCAATTGCGAGTACAGAAGAACTTTTCCAATGGGCTTCAGTTTCTGTTCACGTATGTGAACTCGAAATCAATCGACGACGCCTCCACCCCGAACAATGGCGGTAGTTTCCTGGGCGGAAGCAGCAGCGGGATTCTCGATCCCAACAACCTCAGGCTGCAGCGGGGGCTCTCCGCATTTGATATACCGCAAACATGGCAGTTCAGTTATGTGTACCAGTTGCCGATCGGTCGCGGCAAGGCCTTCGGAGGAGGGATGAACCCCGTTCTCAACGCTATCATCGGAGGCTGGCAGACCAATGGCATCTTGCGTTTTGATAATGGGCAGCCGCTCGCACTGGGGCTCGCAGGAGGTCTGCCTCTACCCGGTGGCTTCGGTCAAAGACCGGATCTGACTGGCGTGCCGCGACGGAATCACGGATCGACTGCTTCTGTTCTCACCCAGTACTTTGCCGACCCGACCGTGTTCTCGGTTCCCGCGCCGTATACGCTGGGTAACACGGGTCGAACACTGTCTTTGCGTGCACCCGGAACAGCGAATACGAGCCTCTCCGTATTCAAAGAGTTCCCCATTCGCGAAAGGATGCGCCTCGAATACCGTTTTGAATCGTTCAATGCCTTCAATCACCCACAGTTCTGTCCGCCCAACACCACAGTCAGCTACAACCCAGCGAATGGATCGCCGGTCGGCAGCTTTGGAACAACGACTTGCCAGGCCAACTCGCCGCGCGAGGTGCAGATGGCGCTGAAGTTGTACTTTTAGCGCTCTCGCCCATTGCACGCGGGCATAACGTTTGTCAATATTGCATGCTGTGATTCGCTCTCGCGTAAGGAGACGGCAAGTTCGCTGGACGACGGCGTTCTGGGCCGTCCTCATATTTGTTGCCGCCGCGCTTGTTGCTGCTGGCCAGGAACCGAATTCCGTCTATCAGAAGGCAGCGAAGGATTTTCAAGAAGGCCGAGTTGCTGATGCCGAGAGCGCGCTGAAATCGGTGTTGCGCGGTCATCCTCGTGACCTTTCGGCGCTGAGTCTAATGGCTGTTATCCTCGACTCCGAGCGCAATTATTCCGAAGCCGAAGAGTTCTACCGCAGTGCTCTACAGATCGCACCGAGGTCTTCCGCTATATTGAACAATCTCGGGAACCACTACCTTGCCACCGACAATCTCAAGAAAGCAAAGGAAAGTTTTTGGCGCGTGGTGACCATTGACCCGCATCATGTGAACGCGAACCTGCAACTCGCCGATATGAGTGTGCAACGGAAAGACGGTGCTGGCGCCCTGGCATACCTGAACCATCTGCCAACGACCGATCAAAGCGAACCCGTTGCGCAAATGCTGAAGGCCCAAGCCCTCATCCTCATGGGCAGCTGCAAACCCGCTATCCATGTGCTTAGCGCGCTCGAGGAGAAAACGGAGAAAGGCTCACAGTTTAGTTTTTCTGTCGGCCTTGGCTATGCCAAATGCCAATTTTACGATCGAGCGGAGAAATCCTTCAGCGAGGCCCTGAGAGCCGACCCCACGAACTTCGACGTTCTCTACAACCTCGGGCTCGCTGCGCGCCGTGCTGGGCATCTAGAGCGAGCACAAGAAGTGTTCGAGGTCGCTCTGCGGTCAAAGCCGGAAGATACAGACATTCTTTATGCCGATGGTGATCTGTTACTTGCAACCAAGGATTTTTTGGCGGCGACTGTTGTCCTATATCGAGCAGCGCGCTTGGCGCCGGCTCGCGCCGATGTGCTGTTACTCTTGGCTCACGCCACTGAGGAACTCAGGTACTACGAGGAGACCGCGAGCACGTATGAAAAATACCTGAAATTGCGACCCGGTGACGAGATTGCGCGACGTGAGCGTGGCTTTTCGTTGATTCGAGCAGGCCGGTTCAGGGATGGTATTCCCGAAGTTCAGCAATTTGTGCGTAGCCACCCCAAGGACGTGAGAGGCCTGTATGAGCTCGCCATAGGGGAAATATCGGATAGCCCGGTGAAGGCTCTGGCACATTTGGATGAAGCGCTAAAGCTCGATCCGACAATGTCACAGGCTCGCTACGCCCGTGCGGTACTCAATTACCAGGAAGACAGGCTTGATCAGTCACTCAATGACTTCCTGGCGGTTCGGAAAATCGACCCTAACAGTCCCCGGCTTATGGATTGGCAGGCCCAGATCTATTTAAGGCACGATCAAGCGCAAGAAGCAGCGACGCTGTTACAGCAGGCGGTCGAGTTAGCTCCGCAGGATCCGGCAATTTTGATTCATTACAGCAAGGCGTTGCGAAAACTGGGTCGTACAGCTGAGCTCAGTGCAGTGCTTGCGGAATTCAAGAAGGCCGCTGCCGAGGACGGCCAGCGCCACGCACGCAAGGGTCTGTTTGATTTTCTCGATCTCTTCCCGGCGCAGCAGGACGCGAGGTATCTCCAATCACTGCAATCAGCGGTCGATGCGAACCCCAACGATGTTGCTCTCAAAGCTCGTCTTGCTGAAACGCTACTGGACCATGGAGAAACACAGCGTGCTGAGGCAGCATTTCAGCAAGTGCTGGCGGCAGGAGCTGACGCAGCCATCCTGGCCGATTGCGGAAGAGCACTACTGCAGCGTGCGGAGTATGGTTTGGCTGCGGAATTTCTTCAGAAACTACCCAATCCGGGGCTCGAACTGGCAATTGCAGTGTTTCATTCCATCAGTGCAGAAGCTGGATTAGCCAAACTCAATGACGTACCCATCGACCAACGCACTGGCGACTACTTTCTTCTTCGCGCCGAAATCTTGGACTCCATCGGCAAGACCGCAGAGGCTGCGGACTCGCTGAATCGAGGTATTCGCGAGTCCCCCAGGCGTGCCGATATGTATTTCCAGGCCGCCGAATTTCTGATCAAGCATCACGAACGCCAGCAAGCTTCACGATTGCTGGACGATGCAACACGCCTGATACCGGATGCAGCGGATTTGTGGATGGCGCGTGCTATCGTGCTTGAGTTGCTGAAGCGGAGCGATGAAGCCCTGAAGGTGCTGGCACAAATTCAGTCCCACTGGCCGGAGTGGGATCTCCCTTACCTGGTGAACGGCATTATTTTGCAGAACGAGTTGAAACCGGCGGAAGCGAAGCAAATGCTCGATTTGGCGATTGCCCTCGGAACTCGGGAAGCCGATGCTTATTACTATGAAGCTCTAGCAATCACGGAAATGACGCCGAACAACTTGGAGGAGGCGCACAAGGCCATCTTTCAGGCATTGGCCCTGAATCCTGAAGATGCCGCTATTCGAGCACTCGCGGGAAAGGTCCTTCTTGACCAGGGAGATTACAAGGCGGCCGTTGAACAACTCCTCACTGCCGTGCAGCTTCAGCCGACGCTAGTTCGCGCGCATTATCTCTTGCGCACCGCCTACCGCAACTTGGGCGAGAGTGATAAAGCTGCTGAAGAGCTGAATCAGATCGAGCGCATCACGCAAGGAAATTCCGAGCCTGACCAGGTCACTTCGTCTATGGAGCGTCTATTGTTCACCGTGCGCGCGCCGGGTGCCAGTGCGGCTGCAGAATGACGGTTCTAGGTCAACTGACCGCTCCGTGAAAGGGACTCATTCTTTGTTTACTGCTTCCACAGAGCGGTTGATTTCCCCGACTGAGAGCGCCCAACGCGTTAGCGCCCGAGAAATCCAAGTCGTGACAACCGCTTTTATTGTAATGTTTTGCACGGTCGGTCTAGCCCTCTGGGGCCTTCCTTATTACTACGACTTCATGGTGCGGCAATTCGGATGGACGCGCTCGCAGGTCACCTCCGGAAACGCCATCAGCAAACTCTTAATCGGTCCGGCATTCGGCTTTCTGGCGGGGCTGGATGATCGATCGGTTCGGTCCGCGCCGCGTCATGATGGCTGGGATTCTAATGGCGTCCATAGCACTAGTCGGGCTCGGCACAGTTTCGAGTTTAAGAATGTTTTACTTCTTCTACATCCTGAACGCTCTGGGGTTTGTCTGCGGCGGCCCGTTACCCAACCAGGTTTTGCTCTCGGAGTGTTTCGAGAAGTCCCGCGGAAAAGCTATGGGCTTTGCATACTTGAGGATCGGCATCGGCGGGGCAATGGTGCCATGGATTTCGAATTTCTTGGTGCAGCATCTCGGATGGCAGGCCGCTCTGCGTAGCGGAGGCTTGCTCATCCTCGCGCTTGCTTTCCCTGCTGCCTATTTTGTGAAAGAGCCCCCGGCTTCACGGATCTCGGAACTCCCACGTTCGCAGTCGACTCGTCCGCCAGTTTTCGATATTAAAGGCCTTTACGACTCTCCCCTTCTATCTGTTGGTAATCGGAAGTATGTGCTCAGTTGCAGCCATCAGCGGGGTGCAACAGAACTTAAAATTGTTTCTGGTTCTGGACCATCAAAATGCCCAGAGCCTTGCAGCGCGGTTCGTGTCGCTCGTTTTGACCTTCAGCATCGTCGGTCGCTTGACCATGGGATGGCTCGCCGACCGCTTCCACCTCAAGTACGTGATGGTTTTGATCTATTCGCTTGTCGGAATCGCGATTCCCATCGTGATATTGAGTCAGTCGCGCCCGTCTCTGGACGTCTTCTCGGCTGTTTTTGGAATTGGCCTGGGACATGATCATCTCCCTGGTGACTGCAGAAATCTTCAGCATGAAAATGTTGGGACGACTATTGGGCGTGATCCTGACCGCGCAAGGTGTGGCCGAATCGGTTTCGCCCTGGGTGATGGGCCACATGCGCGATGCCTACGGCACCAAACTTTGCTGGATTTCTTGCGCTAGACGCTTTGGCGTTTCTGGCAATCCTCGCAGCCTGCGCATTGCCAAAGCAAACGAACGTGGCATGAGCCGTTCGAGGATCTTGCGTTTTGCGCTGCCGGAACTTCAGCACTTTTTCAACAGCACTTCCGGGGCTTGCGTGGAAATACCTTGTCATACCGGAATTGGTCAGTCGAGAAAACTCGCCCCGGGTCTACATTGAGCGGCCGGTTAATCTTCACTTCGCCCTATTTGAACTCGGCACCCTCCCCGAGAGTGCTGGAATTGGCGCGGCAGGGAGCCATTCCTGCTCACCCGCTGGGCGATGGACAACAAAAGGTGTGGCGCTTCCGCCTTTCGGAAATTGCGGCGGCAATGGGTTCCCGCGCGGTAAACCACGTTCGGCGGTCTCCCGCGCCAAAGGAGATTTGAAGATGGCGTGCGAGCCGAAAACGAAAGTGTGGCACGGCGGGGCAAGCTGGTCTCAAGGCTTCACTCCCAGGCTCCTCTCCACCAGGTACCGATCCATCCATTTCAGAATCGTTTTGCGCATCTCTGGTAACTCCACATGTGCACAGTCGTACAACTCTATTTGGCAATCTCGCTCATTGCCGTGCTGGCGGTATAGCGGCTGCAGGTAATCACGAATCTTCTGCACACCTAGGGGCGGGGTCAAGGGATCTTGGCGCCCGTTCACGCTCAGGTGAGGCCGGGGGACAATCAGCTCATTTATCTGCGCCGTCTGGAAGTGTTTGAGCAGCGACGGCACGTAGTAGAAGATGCCATGTCCTTTGAGGCCGTGGGTTTTGATCAGCTCGTCGAAATCAGTGAGGCAACACACATCCATGCAAACCTTGACACGAGGTTCCAACGCCGCCAGCCACCACGCCTTGGTCGAGCCCATTGACATGCCGAAGACGCCCAGCCGTTCTGGGTCGACCTCGGGACGGCTTGCCAGGTAATCGAACGCGCGGAACTCATCGAACATCATCATGCCGAATAGCACTTGGCCTTGCCAGAGCATGAGCTTGAAGGCATCCTCTTCGCCCGTGTGACCGTCGGCGTTGTGCTGGCGCTCGCCGAAGCACCAGCTATCGATTGCCAGCGTCACCAGGCCTTTCTCGGCACACACTGGGGCGTAGGCGGGCTGCACCGCAACTCCCTTGAGCAATTGCTCTTTGCCGAGCTCATACATTCCGGCGTGCCAATGAATGTAGAGTAGCCCCGGGGCCGGCGTTTGTCGCTTGTCCGGGATCAGCAGCAAGGCGGGAACGGGTTCCTGGCCGTTGAGATCGAGAACCAGGTGCTCCAGTTTGTACCCATCATGCTCTTCGGTCTTAACAAGCTTGGCTGGACCAGAACGATGCTGCCAGGGAAGGTCCCCCAGCAAGCTCCAAAGCTCTTTTCTGCGATGGTTCTGACCTGCGGCGAATCCTTTAACTGGCTGTTTTGGCAGATCGGAACCACCAATAGAGCCTACTCTTGCCATTGTTCCCGAGGCCAGCACGGTGGCAGAGGTTTGCAGAAATGCGCGTCTGTTGGAAAACATGGTTTGTACCTTCACATCGCCTCCGCGGCTAGGATTCCACCATTTGCACTGGACAGCGACGCTTGTGCTGCGTCAGAGCCAACCTCATGGACAAAGCTGCTGAAGAACTAAAGCAGATCGAGCGCGTCACGCAAGGCAATTCTGAACCTGACCATGTAACTTCGTCTATGGAGCGGCTCTTGTTTGCGGTGCGCCCGCTGAGCGTCAATGCGGCGACAGAATGACGATTCTTTGTGACGGAACTCACTCGCTGAAAAGGGGCTCATTCTTTGCCTCGTACATTATTTCAGCCCAGTACCTTCGACAAGTGTGACGTAACGGTCGACGCCGACATCTGTGAAGGTATCCACTCGTCGGCTCGGCAGGGGCCAGCGGATTTCGAGTTTATCGATTTTGCCGTGTACGCCCAACCCGAGTACTTCACGCGGATCGTGAGCGGAAAGATAGCTGCCTCCGCCGGTTTTCAAACGGCTGCGCTGAAGGTCGCCTGCTTGCCACACCAGGCGCGCCCCGATCGCATCGGGATTACATGTTTTACCCACCAATCGTAGACCAAGCCAGTGATTGCCGCTCGCAGCCGCATTCTTTAGCAGTACGGGCGCGCCGTTGTTTACGGCTACCAGCACGTCGATCGCGCCGTCGTTGTCGAAGTCTCCGAGTGCCAACCCTCGCGCGGCAAATGCCTGTTTGAACGCCGGACCGGCCCTGAAACTCACGTCATCGAAGCCCTTTCCATTATTGTGCAGGAGTAGAAATGGCTCTTTGTACTTGACATTCGTCGAATGTTCCTCGACTTTATCGTCGGGGTGGCCGTTAGCAAGAAACAGATCGAGGTTCCCATCGTTATCGTAATCAAAGAACTTGACACCCCAGCCGCTCATGAGTCGGGTGAGGCGTCCGATACCGAGAGGAATGGCCATATCGTCGAATGTGAGGTCGTGGTTATTGTGGTAAAGCGAATACATCTCTTGGTCCACATTGGCTACGAACAGATCCTGCCAGCCGTCCTGGTCATAGTCAACGGAATCGACACCCATGCCTGAGCGGGCCACACCCTGCTCACTGTAGGCAATATCGGCGCTCAGGCCGACTTCATCGAACTTGCCATTCCGGTTTACAAAAAGGAAATTGGAGACGGTGTCATTGGCGACGAACAAGTCCATCCAGCCATCGTTGTTGACATCAGTTGCGACAACCCCCCACGCTTTTCCCAAAACTCTGCTAATGCCCGATTCCTGCGACACATCACGGAATGTGCCATCACCGTTGTTATGAAACAACCAGCTTGGCATGGGATCGTACACCCTAGGAATGCAGTAGTACCGCTCACGCGTGTGTTCATCCCCGCAGAATTTGTTCTTCGACTTGTCGAAATCGACAAACCGGCAAACGAAAAGATCGAGCTTGCCGTCGTTGTCATAGTCAAACCAAACGGCGCTGGAAGACCAGCCGGGAGTTGCAACCCCGGCTTTCTCCGTTACGTCAGTAAACGTCCCGTCGCCGTTGTTCCGGTAAAGGATGCTCCGTCCGTACTGAGAAACATAAAGATCAGGGAATCCGTCTCCGTTGTAATCGCCCACCGCAACGCCCATTCCGTAGCCACCGCCCCCGACTCCCGCTTTCTCCGTGACATCAGTGAACGTACCATCGCGATTATTGCGGTAGAGTGCGTTGCGGAGTGGCGGATGTGGATCGAAAAAATCACAGCGTCCGCTGTTCACTAAATAGATGTCCATCCAGCCGTCATTGTCGTAGTCGATAAACGCACAACCCGCACCTGTGGTTTCAGGCAGGTAGTATTCGGGTGAACGGCCGTTGTCGTGTTTCCAAGTGATTCCAGTTTTGCCCGAAGGGAGTTCTTCAAACAGCGAGCCGGTAGAAGGACGTGTCGCTTGCGGAGCGTCTAAAGAAGACAGAACACGGCCAAATCGGTGCTGCCGACCCAACAGGAACGGGAAAGCGCCAAGCGCGCCGAGAAAGCTCCTGCGGGTAAATCTCGCCCTCATGCTTTCCTGAATACCCTAGTTCTCAAAGTTTGTCGAGAGATCTTGATGGCTCGGGCGTGATGTTTCTTGCGCTGGCTTTCCAACAAAAACGATGGAAAAACCTCTATAACCGGCGGGTGAAGATTGATACAAGAAGGCTTACCGAAATAATCGTCCACGGGGCGCTCTTTCGCCGGAGCCGTGGCATATCGAAGAAAATAGTGGCGCGAATGTTCTCTAGAGCCGTTTGTATCGTTCTGCTGCTGATCACAGCGTTAACGCCTCGGGTGCGCGGCACTGACGCGACTTCTCCATCAGCAACGGAACTGAGGTCCGTTGCGGACCTGGCGCACAGAGTTGTCCCATGGATGGCGGACAAGCTGGTGCTGATCCGCATTCCGAAGGAGCACGGCCAAGATGTATTCGACCTGCGGACCGAAGCCGGTAAGCTGGTTATTCGCGCGTCTGATCCTTCCAGTGCGGCGATGGGACTGAACTACTATCTGAAGTATTATTGCCATCGCTCGATGTCGCATGTGGGCAATAATCTTGCGCCGGTAAAGGTGCTTTCTGCGCTGGCGCAGCCTGTGCGTCGAACGTCGCGATTCAAGTATCGGTATTTCCTGAATTACTGTACGTTCAATTACTCGTTCGCCTTTGCGGCCTGGCCGGCCTGGGAGCGCGAACTGGATTGGATGGCGCTGAACGGCATCAACCTGGCACTCGCGACTAACGGGACCGAAGCGGTTTGGCAGAACACGCTTCGCCGCATGGGCTACAGCGATAGGGAGATCCTGCAATTCATCCCGGGGCCGGCATACACGGCGTGGTGGCTGATGGGAAACATGGAAGGTTGGGGCGGACCAGTCACGCAGAGAATGATCGATGATCGCGTGGCGCTGGAGAAGAAGATCCTGGCGCGGACGCGCGAGCTGGGAATCGAGCCACTGATGCAGGGATTCTACGGCATGGTGCCCGCTTCGGTGGCGGAGAAGTTCCCCAACGCGCGCATCCTGGAACAAGGCCGCTGGGGCAAGTTTCGCAGGCCAAAGATACTGCTGTCGTCGGACCCGCTGTTTGCGCGGATGGCGTCCATTTATTACCAAGAGATGAGGAAGCTGTACGGCCCGGTGCGGTTTTACGGCGGCGATCTCTTCCATGAAGGCGGAATAGCTGAAGGACTCGATCTCGCTTCGCTTGGGCGCGGTGTGCAGGAGGCGATGCTCAAGGCGAATCCGGAGGCCGTGTGGGTGCTGCAAGGATGGCAGGAGAATCCCAAGCAGGGGTTGTTGGACGGACTGTCGGCGGTGCACGTGTTAATCCTCAACATGGGGCCGGAGAGTGACAATTGGGAGAGGAGAAAAGGATTTGGCGGGCTGCCGTGGGTATGGGGGGTAATCAACAACTACGGCGAGAATACGGGACTCTTCGGCAACCTTCCGCAAGTTGCATCCGAGCCGGCTCGAGCAATGAACGGACGTTATGGCGCGAGTATGGAGGGCGTCGGGGCGCTGATGGAGGGGACGAACAATAACCCGATCGTCGACGAGCTTGCGTTTGATGTCGCGTGGAGACATGAAGCCGTCAATTTGCGCGAGTGGATTCGCGATTATGTGAAGTATCGCTATGGCGAGAGTACGCCGGAGCTGGAGCGCGCGTGGGAACTGCTTCTTGAGACGGTGTACAAATCAGGCGACCGAGCGGAACCTGTTTTCTGCGCCCGTCCGTCATTGGACCTCAAGAGCACGACGACGTGGGGATCAACGAAGATCACATATGACCCTGCAGAATTGGAACTGGCGGCGCGTGAGTTTCTGAAGGCCAGCGATCGGTTGGGGGAGAACGATGCTTATCAGTATGACGCGGTGAATCTTGTACGGCAGGTCCTGTCAAATCGCGGCCTGAGAGCGTATGACGAGATGATCGCTGCCTATCGCGCCCACGACCAGGCGAGGTTCGAGCGCACGTCGCAGGAATTCTTGAGCCTGCTGCGCGTGGAAGACTCACTCCTGCGGACTCGCCGCGAGTTTTTGTTGGGAACGTGGCTTGCTGCGGCAAAAGCCATGGGACATACCGAAGAAGAACAACGATTGTGTGAAAGGAACGCACGCACGCAGATTACCTATTGGGGGCCGGACGATCCGACGAACGAAGCGCAAGACTATGCCTACAAGGAGTGGTCGGGCCTGTTGCAGGACTTCTACCTTCCGCGCTGGGAGATGTTCGTTGCAGACCTCGATGCTCAGCTCGACGGCAAGCCCGGACATGAAATCAACTATTTCGGTGGCGGGAAGAAATGGACGGAAGAACTCAAGGAATATCCTGTCAATCCCTCAGGGGATCCAGTCCAAGCAGCCACGACAGCCCTCGCAATTGCGAGGCAACCTTCCGATTGATCCGGGAGGGAGGGGGGATTTCGCGAGTGCCCTTCAACAAAAACGATGGAAAAACCTCTAGAACCGACGGAGAGAAGATTGATAATAGAAATGATTGACTCTTGCCTATAACCGCGATGTAGCCGCGCTGCCGTATACAAAGGAATGCAACTCAGTGGTTGCCATCATGAGCGCTGCCGTTGGTGGGGAGGTTCCAAAATGAATGCCCGTCGGCTTCTTTGGGTAGGTTGGCTGTGCAGTGTGGCCGCCTGCGCACAGGTAAGGGCGAATCTTGCTCCCAATCCCGAATTCCATGTGGACGACACGGGCAAGCCCCTTTTTTGGCAGTTCTGGTCGCCGCGACCTGACTTGCAACCTCGCGCGAACGTCGCAAACGACGCGGACGGTGCGGCGCTGCAACTAGCGGCTGCTGATTTCACCTCGTTCGGAAAATGGATCGCTAAGGACATACCGGTGAGCGCCGGCCATTTTTATCGATTCGAGGTGTTGTACATGCCAACAAGCATTGTCAACGAGCGCGGTTCCGTGGGAGCAGTGCTGTCGTGGAACGCGCCAGACGGACAAGCAGTTCAGCGTGACTACGTGGACGAGACTTCTTCTGCGGAAGATGGGTGGCGCCGCGCCGCTCGGACTTTGCGTGTTCCCGAAAAAGCGACGAACGTGACCATCGAACTCTGGCTGCGATGGACAGCTGACGGCTCAGTACGCTTCAGGAATCCGAGCTTGATTGAAACGAGCGAGCCCCCTCCGCGCAAGGTAAAGGTGGTCACCACCAGAATTCCAGTCCAATGGAATACCACGGTTGAAGCCAACCTGAAGGTCATGGCAGACGTGTTAGATCAGGCTGGCCGCGAGAAACCAGATGCAATTCTGCTGACGGAGTTCTTTCCTGAACGTGGAGTGAAAGGGACCGTACACGACCGCTCCGAGCCGATCCCGGGTCCTGTGACCAATGTGCTTGCGCGCAAGGCGCGAGAATACAACGCGTACATCATTGCCGGCATGCTGGAATTAGACAGCGGAAAGACATACGACACCGCTGTACTGGTCGATCGTCAGGGCCGAATCGCAGGGAAATACAGGAAGACTCATCTTCCTCTTGCTGAGGTTGAGGATGGCGAAACACCTGGGAATGAATACCCGGTTTTCGATACGGATTTCGGGCGTATTGGCATTCTGATCTGTTGGGATTTCACCTTTCCTGAAACGTTTCGCATCATGCGTCTCGAGGGAGCAGAGATTGTGTTCCTGCCAGTGGCTGGCGATCCCGGAGCACGACACTGGGACACTGTTACGCGGGCCCGAGCTCTTGATAACGGCGTGTATCTGGTTGCTGCCGTTGGCGACGGATCTGCAAGTCGCATCGTGAATCCAGATGGAGAAGTGATCGCAGAAACGACGGACGGCTTGGCTACTGCAGAACTCGACCTAACGAGGGAATCACGCCTATGGTGGCTTTCGGTCGGCCCGGCCGATGGTGAGCTTAAGAGTCTTGTTATTCAGGAACGCCGGCCCGACACCTACAGGCCGCTGGTCGATGGAAGCCGGTGAGCCGTTTGCCTCTTCCGCAAAAGCCTAATGCACACGAACCTAGGTACTTGATGTAGCTGTTGTATGCCCCGAGGAAGAGCTCGGTCGCGATCAGTTGCAGGTGGCCGTAACGGCTTTCGTACTCTTGTTTTGCATCGTTGGCCTGACGCTATGCGGACTGGCGTTCTACTACGATTACATGGCCCAGCACTTCGGCTGGACGCTCACAGGTGAGAATTCTTGGCAGGCTGATGGGAGTGATCATGACCACCGAAGGCGTGGCCGAAGCAGTAGCGACATAACCGTTCAATAATCGAATCCGCGATTTGGGCGGAGTGGTGTGGATTGTGTTGTTCTAAAGCGGCACAGCGACATTGGGTGCTATCGCGGTCATGAAATTTACCCGAAACCCGG
>Ga0137418_10003300_pt1 | contig 14845 bp, 15 predicted proteins | sample CZODoug3_1_2_16f_FD_122242 | JGI IMG/M metagenome (GOLD analysis project Ga0137418, IMG submission 122242) | Vadose zone soil fungal communities from Angelo Coast Range Reserve, California, USA - CZODoug3_1_2_16fungal (Hybrid Assembly) | ecosystem: Environmental > Terrestrial > Soil > Vadose... | reverse complement strand
CAGGAAGGTCAGACCATCAAGCATGAGATGTACGGCCTGGGAATCGTGACTGCTTCCGACCAGGAACGCACCGCCGTGGATTTCGACGATCATGGTGCTAAGCTTTTCGTAACGAGCATCATGACGGCCGAATTGATCGGCGAAGCGCCTGCGACTCCGCCGAAGACCAAGCGCCGCCGCAAGGCCTCCACGGCCGCCAAGGCCGCCAAGAAAGCTGCTGCAGCAACAGCAGCCAGCCGCGCCTAAGTCCCTAAACCAGACAGGACATCTCTGCGCCAAATCCGGCGCAGGGGCGCGTCTGTACGCATTTCTTACCAAGGCCGTGACGATAATGGGGGTTTCTGCCAGATGAAGCGCTTCGTCATCGTTCTCGGAGTCATCCTCCTGGTTCTGGGTGTGATTGGACTCGTCCACCCTAATTTCAACTATCACCAACAGGAAGAAGTGGCGAAACTCGGCCCCATCAAAGCTACCGTGGACGAAGAGAAAACCGCGCAAATCCCGGCTGCCGTCTCGATAACTCTGCTGGTAGCCGGCATAGGGCTTGTTGTGCTCGGGCCGCGCATGAAGCCGTAGCTTTGGCATCGACGCTCTCGATTGCCATTCCATTCGGTCCCTGCCGCACCGAAGTAATTCAAGAGTCGCGAACCCACTTCCGCGCTGCTTCTCATACAGACATCTGAACGCAGAGGCACCTGCAATCTTGTGGTGTTACCTAACTGCGGATTCCGCCTGGTCGAAGGCGTGGTAAGAGGAACGGACGAGAGGGCCGGCTTCGACATGTTTGAAGCCCATCGCCTCGCCGAGCATTTTGTATTCGGCGAATTCGTCAGGATGAACGTAGCGAACGATGGGCAAATGATCGCGAGTGGGCTGCAGATACTGTCCGAGCGTGAGGATATTCGTACCCTGCGCGGCGAGGTCCTGCATGGTAGCGAGGACTTCGTCCTTGCCTTCTCCGAGGCCGAGCATCAGACCAGTTTTGGTGGGAACTTCCGGATGCGCTTCCTTGGAACGGCGGAGCAGTTCGAGCGAGCGCTCATACACCGCGCCTTTGCGGACCTGCCGGTAGAGGCGCGGCACGGTTTCGGTGTTATGGTTGAGAATATCCGGACGCACGGCGAGAACGACGTCGAGCGCGTTCCAAGCACCGCGAAAATCAGGAATGAGCACTTCGACTTTGCAGCCTGGAACGCGACGGCGAATCTCTTCGATGGTGCGCGCAAAGATATGCGCGCCGCCGTCGGGCTGGTCGTCGCGGTTCACGGAAGTCACCACTGCGTAACGCAATCCCATTTTTGCCACGGCTTCCGCCACGCGAAACGGTTCTTCTTCATCCGGCGGGCCAACGGGCTTGCCTGAAGGCACGGCGCAGAAGCCGCAAGCGCGTGTGCAGATGTCCCCCAAAATCATAAACGTCGCGGTGCCGTGCTCCCAGCACTCACCCATGTTGGGGCAGCGGGCGCTCTCGCAGACCGTGTGCAAATCGAGCGTGCGCATGATGCGCTTCAGGTCCTGGTAGCGCTCGCCACCGAAAAACTTCACGCGCAGCCAATCCGGCCGCGGGTGTGCGCCCGGCGGCGGCACCAGCGGCGCCGGCGAATTGGAGATGATATGGAACGGTGTGGCCATGGAGTTTGCGCGAGACTGTTATTTTACGCGGTTCCCGCGTTCCACACAAACACACACCTTCAGCGAATTTCTATTAACGCCTTGAGGAGGTTTACAGCGGCTGCCGCGAAGAGCGGATAAAATCGCGCAGAACAGTAACGTTGGGGCCGTAAGCGCCGATGCGCCCGGCGTCCACCGGCAGACCGAGGCGCTCGGCGAGATCCAGATCCACTCCAGCGTCGTCCAACTCCGACAAGCTGAAACCCTGCGCGGGCAGCACACGGTTCAAGCCGGTCGGGTAGACCGGCCGGGGCGGGCGATGACGCCGCCACGGGCGGCGCGCCAGCTCATAAAATTGTTCCCAATCGCGTTTGTGCCAGGTCGTCATTTCATGTTTGACCGCGAAACGGTCAACCTATTCGCTAATGCGTTCGCCTCAATCTTTTGGATGCATGGCCGGCCGATAAGGTTCACCAGTCTCCTGCCGCACATCTCTTTCTCAGGGAACAACTTCGATGCTTACCGGCCTATTCATATACTCCATAAACGGGCCGGCAACCCATTTTCCTTGGCTGTTGTTTCAAACACGTTACGGGACGAATTGTTTCCCGAGACGAGCCAGGGAAGGCGGAGCAGGAGCTCTTCTTAATGAGCTACACTCCAGTTGCGTTCCTGCTGACGAACCACAAAGCCCGTTGCATGCCACCGGAAATCACATACACTCGCCTCTATTGACCAGCGCGATGCCCATCACGAAGTCTTGTCCGCAGGCAGCAAATATTCGCAGATTACCTTTCAACCGGATTAGACGAGTTGAACCGGCGGAAGTGAGAGCCACAACGATGAATGATTGACGCAGAGATACCGCTGAGGATTCTCTGAGAGGGATTGAGGCGCCCCGACCGGAGTCGAGGCGCTGCGCTTTCAGACTAGGAGTGCTTGCTTACCAGCGATTTCCACGGTCGCCGCGATCACCGCCGCGCCCGCCGCCACCGCCACGCCCGCCGCCACCACCACCGCCATGGCCGCCGCGTCCGCCGCCATACCCGCCGCGCCCGCCACCACCGCCGCTGCCGCCGCGCTCTGCCTGGGGACGTGCTTCATTCACTACGAGGTTTCGCCCGCCGAAATTCTGACCGTTTAGGGAGTTCACGGCGCGATCCGCGTCTTCGTCATTGGTCACTTCAACGAAGGCGAACCCGCGCGATTGTCCCGTAAAACGATCGCGAATCAGATTGACGCCCGAGGGAGTTACTCCGACCTGCGTGAACCACTCGTTGAGCTGCTCTTCCGTCGCGGAAAACGGAAGATTACCGATATAGAGCTTCTTCACCTCTTGCTCCTTCTGTCCGGAACCTGAAATGCGAGTCGCGGAGCGCGCTGAAGATACAGCTATCCTTTACCGGCGGTTCGAATCTCCGAACCACCTCAGGCGCGAGACCGTGGCTTCAGCGGTCTGTTGCATCCTCCCGGAAATTAACCCCTTTTGCAACTGAAATTGTCCCGCGGCGGTAGCGCGGTTCGAACCGTGCCGCGCGTGCGCGCCTTTTCACTTTGCACGGCATTAGTGATACGATTCGGCCACTTTGCTCCCCGCCCGAGAGGCCTTATGCGCGGCACGATGATGGATTTTCCGCTGACGCTGCCCACGATTCTGGAGCGCTCCGGCAAAATTTTTTCGCGCGTTGAAATCGTCTCCCGCAAGCCGGACAAATCCATCGTGCGATCCTGCTATGGCGAATTTTATCGGCGCGCGCGCCGCCTCGCCGCGGCGCTGGCGAAACTCGGTTTGCGGCCCGGCGACCGCGTTGCCTCCCTGATGTGGAATCACTCCGGACACCTGGAAGCATTCTTCGGCGTGCCATGCGCGGGCGGAATTCTGCACACCTTGAATCTCCGCCTGCACCCGCATGAAATTGCCGCCATCGCCAGGAAAGCCGACGATCGCTTTTTGATAATGGATGATGTGCACGTGCCGCTGTTCGAAAAATACTGTGAGAGTGTTTCTCATGAGCACGTCATCGTTGTGCCCTACGGCTGCAACAGCGTGCCGAAAGGCTACCTGAATTATGAGGAATTGCTCGCGGAAGTGGACGATAATTTTGAGTATCCGCAAATCGATGAAAACGACGGCGCGGCGATGTGCTTTACTTCCGGCACGACCGGTCAGTCCAAGGGCGTGATTTATTCTCATCGCGCGCTGGTGCTACACTCGTTTGCGTGCGGCCTGGGCGAAGTGTTTGGAATGACCCAGTTCGATACCGTCCTGCCCGTTGCTCCCATGTTCCACGCTAACGCGTGGGGCCTGCCTTACGCCTGCACCATGCTCGGCGCGCGTCTGGTTCTCCCGGGTCCCAATGTCGATCCCGAAAGCATTCTCGACCTGCTGGTAAACGAACGTGTAACCATCGCCTGCGGTGTTCCCACAGTTTGGATTGGAATCCTGGAAGCACTGGAGAAAAATCCCGGCCGATGGAAATTCGATTCGCCTGTGCGCGTCGTTTGCGGTGGCACCGCACCGCCTCTTGAACTGATTCGCAAGCTTGATCGTTTCGGCCTGCAAATCAAGCATCTATGGGGCATGACCGAGACCACTCCCATCGGTACTTCGGGCGGACTGCGTTCTCATATGCTCGATTGGCCGGAAGACAAAAAGTATGAAGCGCGCGCCAAACAGGGCTGGGCGGCGCCTTTCGTTGAAATTCGCTTGATGCGCCCGGAGGGTGAAGCACCTTGGGACGGCGTCACTTCGGGGGAGATCGAAATCCGCGGCCCGTGGGTCGCCGCCAGCTATTACGAAACACCTGATCAAGCGCATCGCTGGACGGAAGACGGGTGGTTCCGCACCGGTGATGTCGCCACCATGGACGAAGACGGCTACGTCAAGATTGTGGATCGCGCGAAAGATTTGGTGAAGTCCGGCGGCGAATGGATCAGCTCCGTCGACCTTGAAAACACGCTAATGGGTCACCCCGCCGTCAAGGAAGCCTGCGTCGTCGGCATTCCGCATCCCAAGTGGCAGGAGCGCCCGCTGGCCGCCATCGTTTTGAAGGACGGCGCGGCAGCCACGGCGCAAGAGTTGCGCTCCTACCTCGCCCAATCCTTCGCCAAGTGGCAGCTCCCCGACGCTTTCGTCTTCATCGACGCCATCCCCCGCACCAGCGTCGGCAAATTCAAGAAACTCGCCCTCCGCGAACAATTCGCCAACTGGAACTGGGAGCAGCACCCTCTGCTGTAGCTCAGCGGGAACTTGCCCCACGCGATGGGGAGACCTGAGGCTTTTTCCTAGCGCGTCGCGGGCGCCAGCTTGGCGCGGCGCTGCTCGATGAGCTGAAAGAATTTCGGCTTTTCCTTCTGCCAGAGCGCTTCGAGTTCTTTGCTGAAACCAACCAGAACCCACGGCATACGCCGCTGCAAAGACTCCAATAGCTTCGGAACCGAATCCTTTTTCCCGCTGATTTCCACGGACTGCCCCTTGGAGTCGCGAATGATCGCCGAGTAGCTTTTTCCGGTGGGAATGCCGCTGTGATAGTGCTTGGTCACTTTGGGATAGGCCCACACGACGTCGCGCGTGGCCATCACATTGGTTTTGTAGGCGGCGGCATGAATCAGCCAGTTGGTGGTGATTTGCATGGCCCCAAATTTTTCGCCGCCGTCCTCGCCACGCATTTCGGTATCAATGCGCATGCGCACATCCTGCAAGCTGCCGTATTTTGCAAGCTGGGTCAGCAGTGGATGGCTCTCTGGCTGCATTTTTCTTCGGATAGCAATGGCAACGAGAATAAGGCCGAGAACCCCGAAGCCCGCACCGGCGGCAGCCACCAGCAGGTTGTCTCCCTTGGTGCGGAATCCCGAGGCATCCAGCATGAACGGCAGAAACGCACCCTTGAGGTTGGGACTATCGGTCTCCCATTTATGAATGACGCCATTGGAGACCTCAACGGGCACAGCCGTCAGGATCCCCGTGAATTGGAGTTGATGGTTGTCGGTCGGGGTATTCACAAGCAGGATCCGCTTGTTCACAACCAGTGCGACGATCGATGTGCGCAGCTTGGTGTTGCTACCCTCTTCGAGCTGTCCCATTCCCGTTGGAAGAGACTTCTCGCCTTCCACCTTTAGGAAATAGTGCTTGGGCGCGTCTGGCCCCCAGATCGAAACCAACTCGCTAGATTGAATTGGGAATGGCCCAAAGACGTAGTTATAGGCGTCCCGCCAGCTAGCTGCCAAAAGCAGAGCAAGAATCGTTAGAACGACGGTGCCGCACAGGAAAAGGTTGCGGTTGGTGCGCTTGATCTGCCGGCTGATGAAGTCATCCCACATGAGGTCACCTCGTTTTCGCAGTCTTGGCGAAATTTGGGGCCGATACTGTCCAAGGTATCGGTCCATTTTGAGGTGAGGCAATGGAACTCCGGTCCACGGTTGACCTGTGGGTTACTGTTCGTTGGGACGGGCGGACGGGTGATCCCATCGAACGTCTGCGGCACCCGGCTAGAGGTTAACAGTCGACAGTTTACAGTTGACAGTAAAGACCGCCGATCCGCGCCCTTCCCTAGCCGGATTAAGCGTGCTCCATTTCCACCAGTCACTAGTCAGTCTTCTCCCAAGGTTTTGTAAAGAAAATCGGCGCTAGCCGATGAGCGCACGGATTTTGGCGCGGACCTCTGCCAATTCCGCAGGAGATACGACTCCTTTTCGCTTGGTTCGTCTCCCGCGCCAGTCGAGGCTCTTGATTTGATCCGCTAGGACGGCGCTTCGCGACGGACCGGCAATTAGCACCTCGAAGGGATAGCTTTTGATCTGCGTGGGCATGGGACAGCAAAGCATAAGACTTGTCTTGGCGTTGTAGGCAGCCGGGCTGAGCACAACGGCGGGCCGGTGTCCAGCTGTTCATGCCCGGCTTGCGGGTCGAAGTTGATCCACACAATGTCGCCTGCGTCGGGCACATAGGCAGGCGGCATCACCAGGCCTCTTTGCCCACCGGTCTGCCAAAATCGACTTCGTCGTGTAGATTCTCCGGCGTGATTGCTTTGAGGAGTTCCGAGAGAGGGTATTCCTTGCCCGGGACAGGTTCGATGACAATGCGGCCGGATTCCTCCCGCACGTCCACGGAATCATCCAAGCGGGGCTTGGCGGCCTGGAGGACAGCGGCAGGAATGCGCACCGAAGCGCTGTTGCCCCATTTCTTGACGACGGCTTTCATAGTTGGTCGTCGCCTCCTTGTAGAAACATTGTATCAACATTGGTCATAAATCAGAAGGCAGAGGTAGACTTGGCACATGGTCCGTCAGATTGCGCCGGTATTCTTCACCATGGACATTCCCGCAACGCTCGCCTATTACACAGGCAAGCTTGGTTTCGCATGTCTGGGGACGTGGCAGGATCCGCCTGTCTACGCCATCGTGGCGTGCGACCAGCAGGTGATTCATTTCCGCTGCGCCGAGCCGCCCACAGCCAATCCGGACAAATACGCGGACGAATTGCTCGACGCCTACCTGTTCGTTGAAGATGCCGACGCACTTTATGCCGAGTACGCCGCCCAAGGCGTGGAATTCACTCGGGGACTTGGCAACATGCCATGGCACAAGCGCGAGTTCGTGGTGAAGGATTGCGATGGCCGTCTGCTGGCTTTCGGCGCGAACCTGTAGCCTTCTTCTTGTCATCCCGAACCCGGTCGCCTGTCTTTGGCGAACGGGGGTGAGGGATCTGCTTTTTTCCTTGCTCGCCACTAGCCACTAGCCACTGTTTTTCACAGTCGATGGTCGGCCGAGCGGCGCAGGGCCTGCCACCCCCTACAAATTCTCCTGTATGAATCGCGGGCTGAGATGAACGTCCATCTGGACGAGCGGGCCATCCCCGATGGCTTTGGGAAACGGGGGAAACGGGGGGAAACTGGGAAACTGGGGACCAACCGGGGGACCGACGCGACGTTTCCCCTACTCCGAAAACCTCCAATCGTTATGAGCCAAACTAGTCTTGTCAAACAAACATCAGAAAGCGTTCCGTCTGTCCTCAGGCTCCAGGTGAAGGCCAGAAGAAGGTGGCGAACTATTTTGCTGCCGGAACAGCCCCCCCTGAAATGAAACGGGACCCAACAGCGTATATAGAAGCAGCGCTCGAGGTGTCGGCGCTAAATCTGCGCAGTCAGGAGAGTCAAATGAAATTCCAAGCTATGGCGTCAGCAGTGGTGTTGTTCCTGGTACCCACGGCGGCTTTCGCACAGGATTCCAAAGCTCCGCAGGGGGCCTCGAACAGCAAGGGAGAGCAGGCTTCACAAGGTCCGTTCAGCACGTACAATAAAATCTTCTACGCAAGGATGAAAACCATCCTCGTCAGTTCCGCTGAAAAAATGCCCGAAGAGAACTACAACTTCAAGCCCACTGACTCCGTCCGCAGCTACGGCCAGATTGTGGGGCATGTCGCGGACGCCCAATATAATTTTTGCTCGCTGGCACTCGGGGAGACGAATCCCGGCCTCAAAATCGAGGAGACCAAGACCACGAAAGCCGATCTCGTTGCCGCGCTCAAAGGTGCGCTCGCCTACTGTGACAAAGCTTATGACGGCGCGACGGATGCGTCCGGCGCGCAAATGGTGAAGTTGTTCGGCATGGATATGCCCAAATTCGGCGTCCTGAACATTAACAACGCGCATGACATGGAACACTACGGCAATCTGGTCACCTACATGCGGCTCAAGAACATTGTTCCCCCGACGAGCGAACCGGCTCCGGCGGCACCGCAGAAAAAGTAGGCGGCGGGTGGCCGCGTCTTAATTCCGAAAACCGCCTTTGGTACGCTAGGGACAGACGGGATGTTTTCCCCTGCTGTCTAAAGGAAGTGGCGAGTAGCGAGCAAAGAAGTCCAAACTCCCAAGCCTTCTACGGGATGGTCATCACGTCCTTGGCGCCTGTCGCTGCAAACGGCGATCCCGGCACGGCCGTTAGTCCGCCGTTCAGATTGATCGAATAGGCTCGCACCGTGTTGTCAAACGAGTCGGGAACGTAGAGGTACAACCCGAGCGTGTCCACAACCGCTCCCGCTGGACCGACTCCCACTGCAAACGGCGACCCGGGCACCGGCGATAGTTTGCCCGTATTCGTATCAATGGAGAATCCGGAAACATCGTTGCCCACGAAGTTTGCCGTGTACAAGAATCTCCCCAAAAGATCCACGGAGACGCCGAAAGGCTCATTGCCCGCTGCGAACGGCGAACCTGCAATCTCCGCCAGGGCTCCCATCCCATTGATCGAGAACGCGCGGATGCCGTTCACTTCGTCGCTTACATAAATGTATTTGCCCGAGGGATGCACCTTGATCCCGGTGGCCACAAACGATGCGAACGGCGAACCTGCCATGGCCGTCAGTGCGCCCGTCGTCGCGTTAATCGAGAATCCTTCTATGTCGCCGCTATTCCCGAACGCCGCGCTCACGTAGAGGAAACTGCCGCCCGGGCCGATCGCCAGCCCGTTGGGCGCAAAATTGGTTGTCACCGTGGCGCCGGCAATAGCGGTGGCCGCGCCCGTAGCCGAGTCGATGCTAAAGCCGGTCACGCTGTTGGATCCGCTGTTGGCCAAGTACAGAAACTTGCTTCCGGGGTCGATGGCCGCAGCCACGGGACTGTTCCCGGTGGTAAACGTCCCCGCCGGCGTCAACCCGTTCGTGGCCCGGTCGATGGCAAACCCGGAAAACTGGTTGGAGAATTCGCACAGTACATACGCAAACTTCCCTGAGGGCGTCTTCGCAAAGGCCGCCGGCCCGTTACAATTCGCTGCGATGGGAGAGCCCGTTGGGGTCAGTGTCCCCGTCAGGATGTCATTGATGATATAGGCCAAAACATTGTTCTGGGTGTTGTCGGCCACATAAACTCTGGTCTTGGCCCCCGGCGGCTTCAGCGGAGTGGAGCAGCCGGTTAATGCTCCCGCCGCAAGAATTACCAGGAGCAATCCGAGTGAGGCGAATTGTCGCGATTTCCCGTTCGTCATGGCGACCCCCGACTCCCACCCTATCTGTGCTACCTACCCCTTACAAGCGACAAAGCGCGTCATCTCGCGAAATTGTCAGTCTTCTTCGGCACCCTTCCCCCTGTTTGACTCTGTCATTTCGAGCGCAACGAGATCTCTGCGCCATTGCGCGTTCTGTGCGCAATGAAATCCCTCTTCGCCTTTGTAGGGGCGGGCTTTAGCCCCGCTCTTCGTTCTCGCTCGCCACTCGTTTACCCTGAGCTTCGAAGGGCCAGCGCTCTCCACAGTCGATGGTCGGCCGTGACCGAAGGCTTGCCGCCTGCCACGCGCTACAAATTCTCCTGTATGAATCGCCGGCTGAGATGAACGTCCACCTGGACGAGCGGGCCATCCCCGATGACTTTGAAGCTGTGAATCTCGCCGGCCTTGATGACGAAAATGTCCCCAGCGCCACCTTCAAACGTCTCTCCGTTCACGGTCCATACTCCGCGGCCTTCCCGGACAAACTGGATCTCATCGTAGGGATGCCGGTGCGGCCCCGGACCCTTGCCCGGCAGCCCGCTGAACAAAAACACGGAGACGCCCACGTCTCCCTGCTTGGAAGGGAGGATGCCCTTCCCAACAGTGGGACCAAGAACTCTCAAAAGACTGCTCGTTCGATAGGTGTAGTTTCCACCGAGAAAAAGAAAAGGCGCTCAAAGAGGCGCTGCGGGCCTGGACTGGTGCCAGCAAGAACGACTTGCACCAGAACGCAGTCGACTTGGCAATCGGTCGCACTTCTCATAACCTAAGAACGCCCAGCGAAGGCCAGAAAGGTGAGAATCATGCGTATCGCTCGTTTGATTTGTTCGTTGTTGCTCGCCGTTGGATCATTGGCGATCCCGGCTCAATCCCGGGCCCAAGTTGCTGTGGGCATCTCCGTGCAGTTTGGCCCTCCAGCGTTACCAGTCTATGAGCAGCCTCTTTGCCCAGGCGACGGTTACATCTGGACCCCGGGTTATTGGGCTTGGGATCCCGAGGACGAGGACTATTACTGGGTTCCTGGGACCTGGGTCGAAGCTCCCGAAGTCGGCTTCCTCTGGACGCCCGGCTACTGGGGCTGGGAGCGCGGTGCCTTTTTCTTCCATGAAGGGTATTGGGGCCCGCACGTTGGGTGGTACGGCGGCGTCAGTTATGGATTCGGCTATTTCGGCCACGGGTATGAAGGCGGCCGATGGGATCACGACCGCTTTTATTACAACCGTTCCGTGACCAACGTGAACATCACTGAAGTCCACAACGTCTACAACACCACCATCATCAATCGCAACGAGACCCGCGTCAGCTATAACGGCGGCGATGGCGGTATCCGCGAGCGGCCCTCTCGGGAAGAAGAATCCTTTTCTCGCGAACGCCACATTGCCCCGGTTTCCGTGCAAAACCAGCACACTCAGGAAGCGCACGGCAATCGTGAATTGCGCGCTTCAGTCAATCAGGGCAGGCCTCCAATCGCCGCAACGCAACGCCCCGGATCATTTCGCGGCTCTGCTGTTGTTCCAGCAAGGGAAGCCGGCGGACGCTACGAGCCGCCAGCAAATCGGCGCGGTAATAACAATGCTGCTCGTCCCGATAACAATCCCAATCGTCCGCCCAACCCGGGAGGCAATGCCAAACGTCCACCCTTCGCTCACGCCAAGGAAATTACACCTCACGATCGGCCGGCTCCGCCGAACACGGGCAATCCCAATCTCGACCAGAAATACAGGCAACAGCAGGACAGGCTCTACTCCAAACAGGTACAAGAGCATCAGAAGCTCCAGCAAAAACAAGAGCAAGACCACCAGCGCGTAGCGCAACAAAATGCCAATGAAGCAAGAAGGCAGCAGGTCGAACAGCGCCACCAGCAACAGACCCAGCAAATGGAGCAACGCCACACACAACAACAACAGAGGATGCAGGAGAGGCAGCCGCCGCCGCGCCAGAATCCACCGCCTAAGTCGCCGAAGGAAAAGCCTTAACAGCCCGCTCGCGGCAGGCAGGATGCGCACTCTAAAAAAGAGCCGGCTGGAAGCCGGCGCTACGAAAAAGGGCACGACGTGTCGTGCCCCTACACGGGCGGGAGCACAGGGCGGAGCTTGCCGGCGGCGAGATCTTTCAAGGCTCGAAGCCGTCCGTCGAGTTCGGCGGGCGTCAAGCGCCCCAGGCGATAGAGAATGCGCAGGAAATCCCGGGCCGGACGATCGCCCTTGCGCGAGTTGCATTCGAGACAGCAGGAAACCAGGTTGCGGTAGGAATTGCGTCCGAAGCGTACGCGTGGCACAACGTGGTCGAGCCCGTGCACGTGAGCGGGAGTGCGGCGGAGGCAGTAAAAGCAGGCGCCGCGTTCGCGATCGTGCATGGCTTTGCGGAGCGCCCAGGTTTTCAAGAAATCCGTAGTTTCGAGCGTCGAGGCAGGAGGCTCTCCCGCGGCCCTCAGTTCCACAGTCATTGACGCCCCATTTCTGCCCAGGCGGAGCGCGCGGATCTTCTCCGGCAGGCGCATCTCGACGAGGTGGCCGGTTTTGCAGCGCTTGAGCACGCGCAAAGTCCCCAGTTCGTCGAGCCGGCGCACCGCCTAGCGCGCCGCTCCGATGGCGAGACCCAGAGTGCGGGCCAGGGACATAACTGCAAACTGCAGGCGGAGCTTGCCTACCACGAGCGAATGGCGCAGCAGATACGAGTAGACGGCGCGCTCCTTGACGGTCAGGCCGAGACGCGGCGCGAGAACATCTTCAAACTGCATCCAGAGGAGTTTGGCGTTCAGTTTTTTGTTTAGCATGGTATAGGTCCCGGAAGAGAAGTCGAAGAGTCCAAGAGTGCAGGAGTCGAAAGAACGGCTGCCAACTCTCTTCTCGCTGTGACCTCTGTGCTCTGGACTCCGTGTTCTCTGTGTTAAGTCTTGCCTTTCTTTTCGACAGCCAACAGAAAGAGAAAGATCGGACTCAACACAGAGCGCACAGAGACAAGAGCACAGAGAATCAGCTCACAGTCGACACCTCACAGCTAACAGAAAATAAGATTCGTGAGATCGGAGGTCAGAACGGAGAAGCCATGCGGGCCGCTGTGGAGCGCGGTTTACCCTGAGCCTCGAAGGGCTGCCGCTTTTCCTTCGTTTGCGATTCCCTTCCATGGCGGAAAGATTTGAGTGAACGGATAAGCGGAACCCGTCAGAATAGCGCGAGCAAGCTCCCGCACTCCAAAAAGCAAAACGCCCCGACTGGAGTCGGGGCGCGAAAAACCGGCAGGGCTTTTGCCCTGCTCTAAAAAAAAGCGTCCTCGGCGCAGCCGGGACGCACTTTTCTACAGCACAGATTCTACCAGGGTCGTACCGTACTTGTCAATAAGAAAGTTAGTAATGAGGCAGAATGGCGTAAGTGCTCAACAGGCAAGAAGATAGGGCTCCCTTGGTTGTCATTCCGAACCCAGTCCCGTGTTTGCCTGCGGTAAGCGGGCGCAAAAGATTGTCGCGGGAATGGCGGTGAGGCCTGCCCGCCGCAGGCAGGAATCTGCCTTAGGTTTTCTCCCCACTCGCCTGCCCGCCGTGGCGGGTCACTCGCCACTATTCTTCTTTTGCAGGCACTCCGCGCAGTAGCCACCGACTTCCGTGCGGGAAACCGTGACTTTCATGTGGAAGTCCCGGGCAATCTGTTCCTTCAACTGCTCGTACAAGCGGCTCTCGAATTCGCGCACCTTGCCGCAGCGTAGGCATGCCACATGGATATGGTCTCGCGGCCCGTGCGTTTCGTAGTAGTGCCGGTCCCCGCGCAGGTGCAGCAAATCCAGCTCGTCAATCAACCCTTGTTTTTTAAGAAGATCAATCGTGCGGTAAACCGTAACGAGGTGCACGCCCGAATCGATTTTCTGCGCGCGCGCCAGGATCTGGTCCACATCCAAATGCTGTTCGGCGTCATCCATCACCTGCAGGATCACCCGCCGCTGCCGCGTCATGCGAATGCCGCGAGCCGCCGTCGCCTGCTGTAGCTTGCCGGTTGTTTCTGCGGTGTTGAGCCGCTCACCCGTGGATACCCGGTGGGAAGGTGAAACAGCAGCCATTTGCTGTGCTCCGCTTGTGCGGCGGATGCGGCCTAGGAATGGATGGGCAGCAACCGCACTACGTCATTGTACATAACGTAGGCGAAGAAAACCAAAAGGAACACCAAGCCCACTTGGATGAAGCGTTCCTTGAATCCCAGGCTGAAATCCCTTCGGCGAATGCCTTCCATGGTGAGCAACAGAATGTTCCCACCATCCAAAATCGGGATGGGTAGAAGGTTCAGGATGGCCAGATTGATGCTCAATCCCGCCATGAATTGAACGACCACGAACGAGCCGGCCTCCACCGCCCTGCCGGCCATGGCGGCAATTCCGATGACGCTCTGTAATTGCTTCGGAGAGGTTTTTCCAGATACCAAGCGGCCCACTACGTCCAAGACCATCTCCGTGCCCCGCCAGGTCATTCGTCCCGACTGCGTTACTGCCTGGCCCATCGAGACTCTGCGAATGGACATTTCCGGTCTTGGTTCGGTACGGTGAATGCCCACCATCCAGGCGCTTTCTCCAAGTTCGTTCTTTCCTCTTTGGGGAGTGACTTGCAAGTTCACCAGCTCGCCGTTGCGGCGTATCGTCAGCGTGAGGGGCTTGCCTCCCGTCTGCTGAATCGCATCCACGAATGCCGGCCAACTTTCCAAGCGCTCCCCGTTCACAGCTTCGATCATATCGCCGGATCTCACGCCGGCGCTCTTGGCCGGCAAGCTGGGATCCACGTCGTTAACCAACGTGGGACCGTCCGGCGGAAATCCAAAAAGCAGCTCGGGCACTTGCAGGCTTGCCATGTTCACTTCCACTTCTCGCGTGGTTCCTTGATGATCCACTATCAAATGCAAAGTCTTTCCTGCCGCCTTTTCTAGCAACGTCTCGGCCGTTCCCCACGTGGGATTGGCCATGCCCTCTAGCGAGACGACGCGGTCCCCACGCGCTACTCCGGTCGCTGCCAGAGGCGAGTCTTTCGGAAGAGCCACGATCGTCAGCGCTTGGTCTTCATACTTTGGATAAGGCTGGCCCTTGAGGACGAAGTACCCGCTAAGAAGAAAGATCGGAAAAACCATGTTGATGGCCGGCCCCGCAAAAGAGATGAGGGCGCGCTGCCAGCGCGGCTTGCTCATCAGTTCATCCTGAGCCCCTGTCGGCGCGACATCGTTCGAATCCACTTCCGATAAATCCTGCCCCGCCATGCGCACATATCCCCCAAGAGGAATTGC
>Ga0137418_10003299_pt1 | contig 14847 bp, 12 predicted proteins | sample CZODoug3_1_2_16f_FD_122242 | JGI IMG/M metagenome (GOLD analysis project Ga0137418, IMG submission 122242) | Vadose zone soil fungal communities from Angelo Coast Range Reserve, California, USA - CZODoug3_1_2_16fungal (Hybrid Assembly) | ecosystem: Environmental > Terrestrial > Soil > Vadose... | reverse complement strand
GTGGATTGGTAGGTAGCTTCGGCACTGGTGATAGTGCGCACGGATGCGATGGCCGAACCTTCGTTGGCGGCGCGCTTGGAAGCGAGCAGGTTGGGGATGGCGATGGCGGCGATAATGCCGATAATCGCGACGACGATGAGCAACTCAATCAGTGAGAAGCCTTCTTGGCGTTTGTTGGTGTTCATTTCTTTGTTCGTGCTCCTTAAGAGAGAAAGTGGTTAGGGTTTCTCGCGCCAACGGCCTTCGTCATCACGATAGAGTGCCGCGCAGAGCGCGAAGTGTCGTGTAGTTGAATAACAAGGCTTGTGCCACGATGGAGATTGTCGAAAAGCAGCGGAATGTTGAGGTTTTCAGCATTCCTGAGCCATACGCGTGGTGACCTCTCGGGTAAGGTGACAAAATGCGGCAAGTGATTAATGACGATTTCTGGTAATCGAGGGAGAACATGTGCTGTTTCTAGCTCTCCAAAACCCTGAATGAGAAAAAGGGGCATTAGCCCTCACGCTCTTCCCCTCCACGGTCTATACACCGATTTCGATTCTAATCAGTTTCCGATTGGTGTTCCGTTGTTGCTGGTCATGGCCGTGGTGCTGGCCGCCACATAGGTGACAACGCCGGTTGAATCAGAGGCAAAGTTGCGAGATCCGCTGGCAGTCACGCCACTGGCAACAGACGTGGAGGCGGTAGTTAAGTATTGAGAGTTAGGCGTGGTGGCGTCTGCATCGGCGGTGAAAGCGTAGCCGCTCTTCGGTGCGGCGATGGTGCTGCCGGACAAAGCGGAGTCAACGAGACCCGCGGTGTTGAGGTTAGCCAAGCTGCCGTACGAGCCGACGCCAGTGGTGGCTTGGTAAGTGGCCTCGGCGCTGGTGATCGTGCGCACAGACGCGACGGCCGAGCCTTCGTTAGCGGCACGCTTGGAAGCGAGCAGATTCGGCACGGCGATGGCGGAGATAATGCCAATAATCGCGACGACAAGTAGCAACTCAATCAGTGAGAAACCTTGATGGCGTTTATGCAAGTTCATTTCTTTATTCATGCTCTACAAAAGCAAGAGCGGTAAGGTTTTCTCGCCTCAGTCCGTCGTCATCACCACCAGGGGACTCAAAGGGCGCGATATGCCAGATAGGGCAAATACAATGACCGTGCCACGGCGGGTTAGCGGGAAAACGTATGAATTGTTGGCGTTTACAGTTTCACGCTTGATCAGCTAGCTGGAGCCCTCCACTGCTGACGAATTTCGGCATCAACCTCATGACGGTTTCCGGCAGTATTGGGGCTGACGATTAGATAGAGATGGTAAGCGACATCAGGGTTCACTGGCGCTTGCAGCAAACTCCGACTCGTCATCTTCACGACGACGAGGCGCCGGATCCGAAGAGCGGCGGCGGGGCGGTGAATCAGAATTACGGCGTTCGTCGCGCATCTGCGCCGTCAATCCGCGAATACCGTGCTTGTCGAGTAAGTGCCGCAGGGATCGGACAGAAAGACCCAGCAGCTCCGCGGCATTGGTTTGGTTCCCTACTTTTCGCCGCAGTGCTTCAAGCACATAGGTTTTCTCGAGTTGGTCCAAATGGGCGGTGAGGTTTACACCCTCTTCCGGAAATTCAAAACTTTCAGCGATGCGGTAAGGGTTGTAATTCGTAATCTTTTCCGGCAGGCGCTCTGGTTGAATAGAGTCAGTTGTCTCAAGCGCCACCGCACGTTCAATTGCGTGTTCCAGTTCACGCACGTTGCCTGGCCAGATATAGCCCTCCAACAAGCGCACTGCACTCTCGCTGATCGACAACTCGCGTCCCGTGCCCACACAAAACTTCCCGATAAAATGCTGCGCCAGTTCGCGAATGTCTTCCGTCCTCTCGCGCAAAGAAGGAAGCTCAATCGGGATTACTGAAATACGATAAAACAGGTCTTCGCGAAAAGCTCCGTCCTTGACCATGCTGCCGAGGTCGCGGTTGGTGGCAGCGATGACGCGCGTGTCAACTGTCGTTTCATCAGTTGCGCCCACAGGCCGCAACTTTCGTTCTTGTAATACGCGCAGCAATTTTACCTGCATTGCTGGAGACATCTCACCAATCTCGTCCAGAAAGATAGTGCCGGTGTTGGCCGCCTCAAAAAGACCTTTCCGATTGGTGTTTGCGCCGGTGAATGAACCTTTTACATAACCAAACAGTTCCGACTCGAGCAGGGTTTCAGTAAACGCGCCACAGTTAATTGAAACGAAAGGTTTCTCCGCGCGCGGGCTCAGATCATGAATAGCTCGAGCAACGAGCTCTTTTCCGGTTCCGGATTCGCCAGTCACCAGCACGGTCGAAGGCACCTGAGCCACGGTCTCGATCATCTGGTAAAGCGCCTGCATCTTTGGTGAGCGTCCGATGATATTGTTGAGCCGGCCGCGCATCCGCTGTCCCTGAATTAGAACTTTGTTCTCTTGCAGCAGCGCTTCTTTTTCTTTAACCAGTGAAACTTTCTGCAACGCGCGCCCAACGGTTTCCTTTAACACCTCGTTGTCGAAAGGCTTTTGCACAAAGTCGTAGGCACCAAGCAAAAAAGCTTTGCGAGCGGTATCGACGTTTGCGAATGCCGTCATTAGAACCACTTCGATTTCAGGAAAAAGCTCGCGGGCCGATCGCAGCAACTCGATGCCGTTCATATCGGGCATGCGCACATCAGAAATGACCAGGTCGGATGGCGCGTCGCGTAGCAGTTCCATCGCCTGGCGCCCATTTTCGGCGGCCCGGACGACATGGCCGTCACGCTGAAAAAGATGCGTCAAAAACTGGCGCATTCCTAGTTCATCATCGACGATTAGCAGGTTCGCCATTGCTGAAGACAGAAGTCAGAAGTCAGAAATCACGGAGTTTTAACTTAACCAAAAGCTGGGACAGTTATTCGTTTTCACTTCCCGGCAGCTCGATCGAAATTGTCGTCCCATGTCCCTCGCGACTGCGCACATTGATTGTACCACCATGATCGCGAATGATTTGATAAACGATCGACAGACCCAGCCCGGTGCCTCCCGTGGTCGAAGAAAAGGGCTCAAAAAGATGCTCCACCTGTTCTGGCGCCATGCCCCGGCCGGTGTCTGAAAAAGTAATTCGCAAGCGCTCGTTTGAGTTTTTGTGTACCGTGGCGCGCAGCGTCCCGCCTGTGGGCATTGCCTGAAGCGCATTGCGAGAAAGGTTCCAGAAGACCTGTTGCAGTTGTTCGGAATCGGCATTGATCAATGTGGGGTTTGCTGGCACCTGTTCTTCGATCGAATGGCTGGGATTGATTTCAGCGCTGTGGCGCAGCAACATGAACGTTTGCTGCAACAGTTCCCCGGCATTAACTTTTGACTGATTTATTGAACGCGGCCGCGCATAGCTCAAAAAATCACTAATGATCCGGTTGAGGCGATCAGACTCGCGCAAGATTATCTCCATTAACTCAGTTTGCGAGGAGTCGTTGGCCATATCTGCTCGCAACATCTGAATCGAACCGCGCATTGCTGCCAGAGGATTGCGAATCTCGTGAGCGATGGATGCAGCCATGCGACCAATCGCAGCTAAGCGATCCTGCCGACGAGAAGTCTCTTCAAGAGCGCGAATGTGCGTCAGATCCTGAAACGTGATGACTGTTCCCGTCGTGTCGCCGGCCTCGGAAAATAGCGGCGAGATAGTAAAGCCGAGCCGCAACCGCAGGCCGTCCGCTGTCAAGCAGTCTGCTTCAAATCGCGGGCTGGACTGCGTGCTGTGAATATCGAGCGAGCCGGCAATGATTTCGTTTATTTCACCAAAGAAGATCGATGCATCCTGACCGTGTACATCCTGTCGCTTGTAACCTGTGATCTCTTCGGCCGCCGCGTTAAAGGTGTAAATTTTCCCTTCCAAATCGGTAGTGACGACGCCTGACTTAATCGACTCTACAATCCTTTCATGCAGCGCGCGCAGGCTGGCAAGGGACTGGGTTGCAGCGATCAAGCGCACGTCCGAGCGCGATTGACGTTCGGCTAAACGCGCCGAAAGCAATCCGACCACCAGAAACGCCAGATCGAACAGCCCTACAGTCTGGATAGTTTGGGAACTGCCCACGTCCAATAAGCGCGGTGAATGCGTACCATAACCGGCAAGCACTGCGAGTGCGCTGGCGGTAAACGCGACCGCGCAACCAAGCGAGGTCACAATTGCGTCGCGTGGCCCAAGAAACAGACTTGCGGCAGCGATGATGACGATGTAGAGCGCGATGTAAGGCGAATGGATAACGTCAGTGGTCCAATTGAGCCAGGTGACCAGAATGATATCCAACGCAAATTGCAGTCGGGCCTGGAAGGGAAGTGTGCGCGAAATTCGATGCGCCAGCGAATAGACCAGGGTGAGGCCGCAAACAATCAACAGCGTCGCCAGTGCCTGTGTCCAGGCCTCGTCGTTGCGTCCGGAAATCCAAATTACGCGCACCAGCACAATAAATATCGCTACCGCCAGGCGGCCAAAGATTAGCCACCATAGTTTGCGGCCCAACGAGTACTTTCTGGCGGTTGCGTCTTCCGGATTTCCCACTGCGGAAAGCCTATCACAGAGCATTGAAGCAGCGGACAACGTTTTTCCCTGGACCCGCTATTGTCGCGCACCAAAAAAAGGGAGACTCGATTGAGTCTCCCGGGGAGTATCCATGAGCTGTGGACGGTTTAGTGGCCCTGCGAAAGTTTGCCAATCAGCGTAAACAGTGGCAGGTACATCGCAATTACGATTGAGCCGATAGTGACACCAAGGAAACCAATGAGCAGCGGTTCCATCAGCGTCAGCAGGTTTGCAATCGCAGCGTCGACTTCCTGTTCGTAAAAGTCCGCGATCTTACCCAGCATCGCATCGAGTGCACCCGTTTGCTCGCCGATGCCAACCATCTGCGCGACCATGTGTGGGAACACGTCGGTGGCCTTGAGTGGGTCAACGAAATTTTCTCCGCGTTCGACGCCCATACGAACGCTGTTGATTGCGGCCTCGATGATTACGTTTCCAGCCGTGCGAGCGGTAATATCCAGGGACTGAAGAATCGGTACTCCGGAAGAAAGCAGCGTCGAAAGCGTGCGAGCAAATCTGGCAACAGCGATCTTGCGAAAGATGTCTCCCAGAATTGGGAGTTTCAGAGTGAGGCGGTCAATGTTCTTGCGTCCATTGACCGTCTTGTAGTAAGTGCGAAACGCGATCACAAATGCGATGATCGAAGCCAGAATGACGAGTCCACCCCAGCCCGCCAGAAAACTACTGATGCCGACAACGATGCGAGTGGGCAAGGGAAGCTGTTCACCCGGTCCCAGCAACCCGAGGAAGATATTCTGAAACTGTGGGATCACTACCACCATGATTACGGCTACGGCAGCGACCGCCAAGACTATAACCGCCGCCGGGTAAATCATCGCCGAGATAACATCGCGTTTTAGTTTTACAATCTTTTCGATGAAAGTTGAAAGGCGCTGCAGAATCAAGTCGAGAATACCGCCTGTTTCTCCAGCTTCGACCATGTTGGCATAGAGTTGATCAAAAACCCGCGGGTGACGCGCCATTGCTGCTGATAGAGTCGAGCCCTCCTCTACATCTTGCCGCACTTGCATCAGGATCTGCTGAAAGTATTTGTTGTCTTGCTGTTGTGCCAGAATCTCGAGACACTGGACCAGTGGCAAACCGGCGTCGATCATCACTGAAAACTGGCGCGTGAAAATAGAAAGGTCCTTGGCCTTAACTTTCTTTCGGCCGCCGATCTTGGGGATTCCGATCTCGCGTCCTTTTTCCTTTACGGAGGTGAGGGTTACCTGTTCGCGACGCAGGATCTGTCGCAGCGCATCGCGGTTATCAGCAACTCGTTCGCCGACGATAATTTCGTTAAGTTTGTTACGGCCTTTGAATACGTAGGTAGGCATAGCTTTGAAGCTCCAGAAGAGTCAGTTTATCTCACCGCTGGTCTAGTTCCGATTGGTCGACCCTGCGCGTAAGGGCTCGGATGTTGTTTATTCCCGTTGCCGGGGTTGAGTCCCGACCCGCGTTCGATCAGCTCTTTCAACTCATCGACGTTCGATGATCGTTGCAGGGCCGTATCCATGCTGATCGCGCGCTTATGATAAAGAGTGGCAAGCGCTTGATTGAAAGTTTGCATTCCATACTTGTCCTGGCCGGTCTGCATCATTGAATAGATCTGATGGACCTTGTCCTCGCGAATCAGGTTTCGGATAGCCGTGTTGGGAACCAATATCTCGAGCGCCATGGCGCGCCCTGTCCCTTCCGCTCGCGGCAGTAGCGCCTGACACAAGATACCTTCGAGCACCAACGAGAGTTGGGCGCGAATCTGCGACTGCTGATCCGACGGGAATACGTCGATGATGCGGTTGATAGTGGATGCAGCCGAATTAGTGTGCAGTGTAGCTAGTGTGAGGTGTCCGGTTTCTGCGATGCGCAGTGCCGACTCAATTGTCTCCAGATCGCGCATTTCACCAACCAGCACGATGTCCGGATCCTGGCGCAAAGCAGTTCGCAGCGCAGCCGCAAATCCGTGGGTGTCGGCGTTGACTTCTCGCTGATTCACCAAACAATTTTTGTGGTTGTGAAGAAATTCGATTGGATCTTCGATTGTCAAAATATGTTCGCGCCGATCGCGATTGATCTTGTCGACCATTGCGGCCAGCGTGGTTGACTTACCGGAACCCGTCGGCCCCGTAACCAGGATCAAACCGCGCGGTTTGTCGCAAAGCTGCGAGACGATCGGCGGCAGCCCCAGATCCTCAAATGCTCTGATCTCATAGGGAATCGCTCGGAACACGGCGCCAACCGCGCCTCTCTGGTTGAAGAGGTTGGCACGAAAGCGAGATAGGCCTTTTACGCCGAAAGAGAAATCGAGTTCAAGGTTCTCTTCAAAGCGGTGTTTTTGAGCGTCCGTGAGTACTGAGTACGCAAGCTGTTTCGTGTCAGCGGCCGTCAGCTCGCGATAGCCTTCCAGCTGTCGCAGGTGCCCATCGACGCGTACTTGAGGCGCCGAGCCAGTGGTGATGTGCAAATCCGAACCGCCAAACTCTGACAGTTTGCGCAGCAGTTCTGAGAGGGAGATTTGTGGGGTTGAATCGTTCAATGGCATCAGGACAGCTCCTCAGGATTGAATTCTTTGGGGCAGCAGCTCTATCGGGTCAGCGCTTGTCTGTTGCGTTAGCCTTTTCGCGCAAAGAGGAAAGGAACTTTTCGCCTTCGGCAGCCAGTCGATCTGAATACTGCACTGGGGTGTTAAGGCTTAGGCTGTAGATTTTTCCGTCGATCTCCGCGAAGTAAAAGTTCCAGGCTCTCTCCGGCGAGCGCCCATCACCCGGCGTTTGCGCTATGACTACGAAAACACGCGCACCGTTAACCTGGCGCTGGTAATCGTTTATTACCCAGCCACCTGCATTAATCATCTTTTCAATTACTGTGCGGCGCAGGTCAGAGAAACTGACGCCGGCAAGCATGCTTCGCTCTTCTCGTTGAGTGAGATAACTGGGATTGGGCCGGCTGCGAGCAACCACAGAAAGCGTGGCCTGGCTCGGCACGGGCGCGATGCTTTCGCTCTTGAATCTGATCTCACCGTTGTTCGTGACGACGGGTTTTTCCCAGCCCGTTGGTAGTTTGGGGAAGACGGCACTGGGAAGAACACTATTTGTTGGCAGCGTCAAAGCTGGGCCAAGAGGTGCATTGCGATGGGCCATTGCTGCAGCCCGGCGCATCCGCAGACGAGCGCGATGACGTCGCCACCAGGCGCGTGAATGACGACGATAGCGGCGATGGTGATGCGATACGGAACTCTGGCGAATGCCGTGCGCTGTAGAGCTCGCGAAGGGCAGCATTACGCCTACGGAAATCAGCATCAGAAGTGAAAGCGTCATTGTTCGCAACATAATTCTTCCTTCTTTCTAAGCCACCGTCTCGCGGACAACTTCCTCGAGGGTGGTTAAGCCGGCACGAATCTTATGCAGGCCGGATTCGCGCAAGGTGATCATTCCATCTTCGATCGCTTTCTTACGCAATTCGAGCGAAGAAGCGCCGATTAGAATCAGCTCGCGTATGTCATCATTAACTTCCATTACTTCGTACAGACCAATGCGTCCCTTGTAACCAGTGTTGTTGCACGTCGCACAACCCTTGCCCTTGTATGTTTTGAGGTTCTTCACATCTTCCGCGGAAAAGCCGACTTCAAGCAGCGCTTCCGGAGGCGTTGGATGCTCGCGCTTGCAGTCTTTGCAAACGCGACGAATGAGGCGTTGCGCCTGAATGAGGTTGACGCTGGTGGCAACGAGGAAAGGCTCGATACCCATGTTCATGAGTCTGGAGATAGTGGAGGGGGCGTCGTTGGTGTGCAGTGTGGAAAGCACGAGGTGGCCGGTCAAGGCGGCCTTGATGGCAATTTCAGCCGTTTCAAAGTCGCGAATTTCGCCAACCAGGATGATGTTGGGATCCTGACGCAGGAAAGAACGAAGCGCGGCCGCAAAGTTCAACCCAATCTGTTCCTTCATCTGGACCTGGTTTATGCCCATCAAATTAAACTCGACCGGATCCTCGGCCGTCATGATGTTCGTCTGAACGGTGTTGAGTGATTGCAAGGCCGAATAAAGAGTGTTCGTTTTTCCGCTTCCCGTCGGCCCGGTTACCAGCACCATCCCGTAGGGTTTGGAGATGTTTCGCTGGAACTTCACCAGTGACTCAGGCTCGAAACCCAGCTTCGTCATGTCCAGCATCAGGTTTTCTTTATCCAGCAAACGAAGCACGACTTTTTCGCCGAACAGAGTGGGCAGGGTGGAGACGCGGAAGTCGAGTTCGCGCGAGCGCGCATCGACTTTCACCTTGATCTTGATGCGGCCGTCCTGAGGCAGGCGCTTTTCAGAGATGTCAAGTTTTGACATGATCTTTACGCGCGAAATCAAAGCGTCGCGCATCTTCAGTGGTGGGCGCATCACGTCGTAAAGAACACCGTCAATACGGAAGCGGATGCGAAGTTCTTTTTCATATGGTTCGATGTGAATGTCTGACGCACCACGACGCAGTGCGTCAACCAGAAGCACATTCACCAACCTGACAACGGGAGCATCTTCGCTGATTCGAGAGAGGGTGGAGAGGTCGATCTCTTCGTTGTCTTCTACAACTTCAACGTCTTCTGTACGATCAGTATCGAAATCGATGGTGTCCAAAGAAACGAGGTCGGCATGAGTGATGCCGCCGTTGGAGCCTTTAGCTCCGGCGCCTTCGAACACTACTTCATCGACGCCAACCGCCGATAATTCAATTTCTTTTGAGGTTCCGTAGTAGCGTGCAATTGCCTGCTGGATACTTGCTTCCGCGACAACTACCGGCTCGACGTTAAGGCCCGTCATGAATTTGACGTCATCCATTGCAAACACGTTGGTGGGGTCGACCATCGCCAGCGTGAGACTGGCGCCAACGCGGGAGAGAGGCAGCACCGAGTACTTCTGTGCAACTTCCTGAGGTATGAGGTGGAGGACCTGTGCATCGATCTGGAAGAGCTCCAGATTCACGGAGGGAATGCCGTACTGGCGAGACAGCACCGCGGTAATCATGTCGTCGGACACGAGGCCAAGCTTAACGAGGTTATAGCCCAAACGTCCGCCGTGCTCGCGCTGGTAATCCAGCGCCTCACGCAGATGTTGTGGGCTGATGAGATTCTCCCGAACGAGAATTTCGCCTAGTTTTGCGGACATTTGTACCCCGGTGTTGAGATATCCAAGAAAGATTTAACGGGACGGGCCAGCGGATTCTGCTCTAAAAAGCGGAGCGTGCTGGGGTTAGGACGACAGCGGACGGTGCTAAACACCGTTGGCCAAAGATAGTACAAGTTGAGCGTGGACACTGTCAAGGCCCAATTTTTCGAAGGAATCGCGGAAATCGGAGAATTGTCGGATTGCTAACCCGCCATAGAAGCGGATTAAATTGGCCCACAAAGACCTTGGAAAAAAGAGGCCGCGCCGACTCAAATATCGTCGACGCGGCCTGCTTATCCAGTTATTTGTGATGCTATGGGCGCCGACGACCGCGAGGACTGGGAGGCGCTTTTTCAGGCACAACTTTTTCGGCGGTCTTCAAATAATCGAGCGCTTCCTTGGCCGATTGTTTGAGCGGATGTGTATCAGGCGCCTTGTCAAGAAAATGCTGTAGGTAATTTGCAGCGTCCTGAAACTTGGCTTTGTCGCCACTTGAAAACAGCGATAGTCCAGCGCCTAGGTTCGCATCCACATTATCCGGCTCGGCCGCAAGGATCGTGTGATATTCAGCGTAAGCCTTGTCAACCGCGCCGGCGTCAAAAAGCATTCTTGCAGCGTCTAGTTGGCCTTTCGCCTTCTTCACTGGATCGGGTTCAGCGGTGATGTACTCTTTGTAAGCTGTTAGCGCGGCATCTGCCTGCGTTGGATCGACTTTTGTCACCAACAGACGCATGGATTCGGCATACGTGCTGAAGGACGCAAGCTTATTTCCCTTGTAGCGCTCCAGCTCGGACGCCTCAGTAGGAACTGGCATTGCTCTTATCAGTGTCGCAGCTTTCGCACTTGCCGTCGCGGCCGCTTTGAAATCGTTCTTCGCTGCTTCCAGTCCGGCAGTTTTCTGAGCCTCGTCTTTTGCTGAAATGCTTGCGTTGTACTTATCTACGCCACGAGACTTGTATGCCACTGCCTCATTCGTCAACAAAGCGGACTGGTCGGCATCGGCAGCGAGACCTTCCTCGTACTGTTTAATCGCTTCATCGTAGTTCTTTGCGGTCAGTGCCGTGTTTCCCGCTTTAAAAGTACGTCCAATAATTTCGTTCACATTCTTAGCCTTCTCATTTGCGGCAGCAATCGCAGTATTTTGGCGTTCTATTTCAGCTTGTTTCGCTTTATCCTGCGCCGATGGTTGTGGTCCGCCGGCGACTGCGCCCCTCTGCGCCAAGGCGGCTTTCATTTGCTCCAGCGTCAAACGACTTCCATCACCGGGAGACAACTGCAGCGTGTAATCGACATCGCGTCCGGCTTTAACGTTTGGAACCCAATCGGGGCGTGCTCCCGCCAGACTCGCTGTCACAATGTAGTCTCCGACGTAAGGTATACCTGCAAATACCCATTCACCTTTCTTGTCGGTCTTGGTTTCGTATTTGCCAGTGATGTCGGTTCTATAGACTTCGATCAGCGCGCCAGCCACGGGTACCGTGGTTCCGTCAGCCTGCTTCATAACCACGTGTCCGCGAAGTTGACCGTTTTGTGCGTTGGTTAATACCGCAGTCGCAACAAGAAGGACCGCAAGCGCGACTAGACCAAATAGATATCTGCGAAACATTTAGGGCTTCCTCCAATAAGTAATACTAAGAATTTGAGATAACGGGAGAGTTCATAAGATGCAGGTGAACCACTCCCGGTTGTAACTTTGATCTTGAAACGAGCGGCCTAAAGTTAATAAGCAAACCTCGCAGTGTCAAGCACATATGGGATCGGATCGGTAACGCCAGCCTGACGGAACGCGCGTAGGCGTAAGGCACACGAATCACACGCGCCGCAAGCTCGATCCGAGCGTGCATAACAGGACCAGGTAAGCTCGAGCGGAGCCTTCAACTCTTGCCCAAGACTCACAATCTCCGATTTCTTCATGGCAATGACCGGTGTCCTGATTTCGATATCTGTCGACGGCTTTGTGCCAAGATTAATTGCCTCCTGAAACGCGTCGTAGAATTCCAGACGACAGTCTGGGTAACCGGAGGAGTCTTCAGCGACGGCGCCGATATAAATGTAACGGCCGCCAATTACCTCGGCCCAACTGGTGGCCACAGATAGCAGATGAGCATTGCGAAACGGAACATAGCTGGTAGGAATAGATTGACTTTGAAGATTTGCCTCAGCGATCGCAATCCCGGTATCGGTTAACGATGAGCCGCCAATTTGAGCAAGATGGGCCAGGGACACAACTAGCCGCTGTTTGACACCGTAGTGTTCTGCTAGCGCTTCAAAGGCTTGCCGCTCGCGCTCTTCAGTTCGTTGTCCATAGGATATGTGAAGAAAGGCAAGCCGCGAAACATCACGATGAGCTAGCGCCGCGGTTACACACGAATCCATGCCGCCCGATACGAGGCAAACCGCCAACTCGGTCCGATCGTCATCAGATTCGGCTGAGGTGTCGTAAGCGGTCTCGTCGTGTCCGCCCATCAAACGCCTCGTACTTCAGGTCCCCAGATGTATTTGTGCAATTGCAGTTGCATGCGCACGTCGAGTCCGCTGGCCGCTAGTGAGTCGGCCAGCACTTGTAAATGGATAGTGCCCCAGGCTGGCGAGATGAGCACCGCCTTCGCGCGCTTGATCAAGCTGTATTCTTCAATGACCTTTTGTGCGTAGGCCCAGTCTTCTAAATTGGCAATCACAAACTTAACTTCGTCTTTGTCTGCTCTTAGCCGTTCAAGGTTGGGCCAATGGTTCCGCTCCGCTTCACCTGACGCCGGACACTTCACGTCTAAAATAATTTTAGCTCTGGGGTCAACGTTCTCAGTTGAGAAGTATCCGCCCGTTTCCATGAGTACTTCATAATCTGCTGCACACAACGCTTCAATTAAGCCAAGGCATTCCTGCTGCGCCAATGGTTCACCACCGGTTACTTCGACGAGACGACAACCAAACTGCATCACCTGGTCCACCACCTTGGCGAGCGAGACGTGCTCGCCTCCGCTGAAGGTGTATTCACTGTCACACCATACGCACCGCATCGGGCAGCCGGTTAGTCTGATGAAAGTGCAAGGACGCCCGGCATGCGTAGATTCGCCCTGAATCGAACGAAATATTTCGGTAACTCTTAACATCGAGAAGCCAATATGCGGGAATTGCTACGCTGCTTAGTTAATGAAATTCAATCTAGCGCAGCCTACAAGGGCTGTCAAAGTTGAACTCTTAAATGCTCGCGCCGGCAAACGCGCAGGGCCAGTTAACATCCAAGTTTTCCAGCGCGCAGCCTTAATAGCAACGTGTTAGCATGAACAACGCTGGACAGGTCCCCGTGAATCGAAAAGCTAGAGAAATCGAGAAAACAATAGCGGCCGCTGCGGCGCGCCTGCTTGCCCGCGCCACCGATACTTACGCGGTTTCGACCGAGACCTTGGTGCCCCGGATTACTGCGGCGTTGGGAAAGTATCTCTTGCGTGACAATGGCCAGCCATCGCTTGGGAACGTCAACGATTTCGTTGACAAGCTCCAGGCGGATGATCTTTGTCTGATTGTGGCATGCGAACAAGGGAATGAAAAAGCATGGACCGATCTAGTTGCTCGTTTCGGATCGACCGTGCGCTCAGCGGCGCGTTCAGTTAGTGCCAACGAGGAAGGCGCAGACGATTTGGCCCAATCGATTTGGGCCGAACTTCATGGCCTGCGAATTCGCGAAGACGGCAAGCCGGCAAGTAAGCTGGCTTATTATTCTGGCCGCGGTTCATTGGCCGGATGGTTGCGAGCAGTGGTCGGACAGCTCGCAGTAGACCAGCATCGAAAACAATCGCGTTTGGTGCAAACTGAGGATGACGCGGATTTCGATCGGTTGATACAAAAGGATGATCAGCCGTGGAGGGGTCGTAGCGAGAGACTGAATCCGGAGATAGAAGTTTCCGACAAACGAGCTAGCGCTGATTTGCGAAAAGCGTTGGCAGCTTCCATCGGCCACCTTTCGGATGAGGATCGTTTATTAGTAAAGCTTTACTATTTTGATGGATTGAAGTTGCATGAGGCCGGTGCAATTCTTGGCGTGCATGAAGCTACCGCCAGTCGCCGGCTGACGAGAATTCATGCGGATTTGCGAAACCACGTTGAAAAGTCGCTGAAGGAAGAACATGGTTGGACGCGCCCGGAAACCGAGCGAGCATTTTGCGACATAGCGCTACATTTGGAAGCAGATATTGAGCCGATGTTAGTAAGCGAAACAATGGTAGAGAATGAAAGCGAGATGACCGGGTAAAAACCGTGCGATCAGCGCAAGTAGTTGCTGGTTGAACGTTCTTCCAACGGCATAGTTTGATGAAAACCACTGACGAAAACGAGATGGATTTGTTGTTGCGCGCGCTGGGTCGCGATGCTTCAGCGCGTTCCGCGGGTGCACCGTCGCCGCAATCGGAGCAGGAAATTGGCGCGCATCTCGATGCGGATGAATTGAACTCCTACGCCGAAGGTGTTGTGTCCGGCGCTGAACGCGCTCGATACAACAAGCATCTCGCGGACTGCGACAGTTGTCGTCGTATTGTGGTTGGCCTGGTTCCGGCTGCGAGTGTTACACGTGGCTATGAGGCGGTGGAACGGAAAACGGGATGGCATTGGCAGGATAGGTTGGCAGCGTTGTTCGCTCCGTCAGTGCTGCGCTACGCGGTTCCAGCGCTGGCATTGACGGCGATCATGGCTATCGCAATGGTTGCCTTGCGACAGCGGCAGCACAGTGAATTCCTGGCACAAAATCAAACAACCACGTTGCCTGCTGTTTCAACTGGCACAGAAGGTCAACCGTCAACAACAAACAGGATCCCTCAATCATCCGCGTCTCCAGGTCAGCAACAACAGCCGGTCGCTGAGTTGAAAGAAAAAAGTCCTTCCCCACCGCGAAAGTCCGATGTCATTCAGCCGCCGGCAGGGGCGCCAAGCAAGGCAGCGAGCGGGGATCGCGCGGCCAAAGGATTTTTGCAGCCGGGACAGTCCGCCAGCGGTGCAGAATCGCAACCGACGTTTGCCGCTGAACCCACTGAGGCCACCGCTCCACCACCTCCGCCACGTCCCGTTCTGGATGACGCAAGTAAAGTTGCTGAGGCCCGCAACCAGGAGCGCGAGGCTGACATGCAAAAGCGTCGTCGCGAAGACACCTATTCTCA
>Ga0137418_10003298_pt1 | contig 14848 bp, 11 predicted proteins | sample CZODoug3_1_2_16f_FD_122242 | JGI IMG/M metagenome (GOLD analysis project Ga0137418, IMG submission 122242) | Vadose zone soil fungal communities from Angelo Coast Range Reserve, California, USA - CZODoug3_1_2_16fungal (Hybrid Assembly) | ecosystem: Environmental > Terrestrial > Soil > Vadose... | reverse complement strand
ATTGTCGGAGAAAAAATTCCGTCTTCTGTGGTTAGAGACGACGATGAAATTATCGAATGTCCCGGGTTGAGCGATCTTGGCGACGAAGAGTGCTCGACTGTGTATGTAGTCGCGGCGCAACTGCTTGCTTTCTTCCGGTGCCTGGAAGAAGGCCTCTTACCTGACTCTCCTTCTGAAGGTGGAATCATTAATCGGGTGGTTGAAAAGTTTCCACTTCATGCTCCTTCCTGAGAGTTATAGCTGTATGCCTTTGCTGATGATGCGTCGAAAATCTAAATATCAAGTTGGCGGTCCGGGGAATGCGTCAAAGCGGCATGGATGCTGCCTTTTCAGAATTCATCCAACGCGATTAATTCTGTTTTGCTTGTTTGTTCTAATTGCGCCTTCAGTGCGCGGCCAAGTGCGAGCGTGGGAAGGCGTCTTGGAACTTCCGGCATACGCGGAGGGAGCGCCCGATTCGAACCCTTCCTTCGACCAGTTTGAGACCAGCCGCTTCAGCTATCCGTATACTTTGCGCAAAGAAATGACCAATGTGCGCGCTACCCACCAGTTTCGTGCGATTTATCTTGAAAACGAATACCTGAAGTGTTCTGTGCTGCCCGACTTGGGCGGACACGTCTACACTTGCGTTGACAAGATCAGCGGAAAGCCCCTGTTTTACGCAAATCCTTCCATCAAGAAAGCCAGGATTGGCTATCGCGGGGCTTGGGCTGCATTCGGTGTAGAGTTTAATTTTCCCGTTTCGCACAACTGGGTTTCGATGTCGCCAGTGGATTTTGCATTTGCGAATCACAAGGACAGCAGCGCTTCGATCATTGTCGGCAATATAGATCGAGTGTACGGAATGCAATGGACGGTTGAGCTTACGCTGCGTCCCGGTTCGACGGTTCTCGAGCAACGCGTAACACTTAGCAATCGAAGCGATGTACGTCATCGGTTCTACTGGTGGAACAACGCTGCCGTCGAGGCCTGGGACGATTCGCGTATTGAATATCCGATGCGTTTTGCCGCGGCTCATGGCTTTGCCGAAGTGCAGAAGTGGCCCGTCGATTCTAGCGGGAAGGACCTGAGCCTAATAAAAAATCAAACCGACGGACCTGTGTCTCTATTTGTGCATGGAAGCCGCGAGAATTTCATGGGGGTCTGGAATCCGCACACGAACACGGGAACCGCGCATTTTGCAGAGTATGCGGAACTTCCTGCGAAAAAGATCTGGTCGTGGGGCGTTGATGCAGAGGGACTCGATTGGCGCAAGGCGCTTTCCGACAACAACAGCGCTTATGTCGAGTTGCAAGCAGGTCTCTTCCGAAACCAGGAGACGTACGCGTTTTTGGAGCCGCGACAAACTGTTGCGTTCACGGAGTATTGGATGCCGGTGCGTGAGACAGGAGGCATTTCTCGCGCGAACCTGGCTGGCGTGGTTCATTTGCAGCGGAGAAACGGGATGTTAGTTGTTGCCCTCAATGCTAATCGCGAGATACCGGATGCCAGTCTTGAGATTTTCGATGGAACTACTCCGTTGATGGCGGAAAAAGAGAATCTGGCGCCGGAACAAACGTGGCAAAGAGAAATCCGCATTCCGGACACCGGGCGGAAGCTTAGTTTTGAGCTCAAGGACAAGCAAGGCGAGCTGCTTTTGCGTCAGGCGGAAGGCGAGTATGACTGGACACCAGAATCCGAGATCAAAGTGGGGCCGCAGACCAACTACGCCACGCCGGAAGGGGTGCATCGGACCGAAGACGACTGGCTGCAACTTGGTAAAACCGAAGAGTTGGATGGCAACAACCTTTTGGCTGCACAAATCTACGAAACAGCTTTAGCAAAGTTCCCCGGCAATTTTGAGCTGCTGAAGGCGGCGGGCCGCCTCGATGCCGCTCTTTATCGTTTCGAAAGAGCGGCCACCCTACTCGCTGCGGCGCACGACCGAAATACCACTGACGATGAAATCTCTTATTACCTCGGAATTGCTTACGAGGGTACCGAACGGCGGAAGGAGGCGATGGACTCTTATCAGGAAGCGATACGCTTGCCTTCCTACCGGGCGGCGGCTGCCCTGCGTCTTGGCGAATTGCGGGCCCGCGAGGGTGCGCTGCCGAGCGCAAAAGACTCTTTAACTCAGAGCGTGCGATCTGCCGCCGACGATATCCGCGCGGCCGAGGAATTCGAAGCTGTATCGCGAGCGCTTGGGGCGACGGACGCGGAGGCCTTTGCAAGGGAGCAACTCGTACGCTTTCCTCTAAGCGATTTTTTGCGCGAAGAACTCCGTATACCCAATCTCACTCACCTGGGCGCCGATCCCTACCGTGTCTTGAGCGTTGCATCAGAATATGCTCGCTTGGGACTATACCGGCGCGCGGTTGAGGTTCTGTCACGCAATTATCCGGCAGTCCATGCTGATCAGAGCGAGCCCGGTACCGTCAGTCCCCAAAATCATCCGCTTCTTGTGTATTTTCGCGGGTATTGCCGCGAGAAACTCGGTGAGCGCGGCAACGACGATTACTTGCGAGCCTCGCGACTTTCCACTCTGTATGTATTTCCGAATACCGTCGAAGACCAGCAGGCGCTCAAAGCTGCCATCAAAGCCAATCAAAGCGATGCCACTGCTCACTATCTGCTCGGGACTTGGTATTTTGCGCGCGGTATGGTGGACCCGGCTCTTAGTGAGTGGCAAAAAGCGACTACCCTCAATCCCAAGATACCTGCACTGGAAGCAAGTATCGGTCTGGCATTGCTGCACAATAAGCGCGAATTCGCGAATGCACTGAGTGCATTCGCAGGGGGAATAAGGAACGATCCGTCCAACGTGGTGAACTATTCCGGTGCAGTGGTCGCAATGACGCTACTAGGGACACCGGCTGCGGACCGCGCCGGAATCCTCGAGCGTTACCCGGATCTGAGCCGCATGCCGGGCGTGCTTGTTTACGAACTTGCATTGAACCGCGCGGAGGCAGGGGAATTTGATGCCGCGCTTGGTCTGTTCCGTAACCGTTTCTTCGGCAGCGAGGAAGGCGGAACAAATGTACGCGACGTTTGGATCGAGGTGAAGCTGCTCACGGCAACGGGATTGGCTCGAGCCGGCCGCTGTAAAGAAGCGCTCTCCGCGGCAGACGCTTTGGGCTCTTCGGTTCCAGGACTTGCGTTTACCCAAGATGGTTTGCCTAACCTTGTGAATTCGCCGCGGGCAAACTATTTGCTTGGCGAATTATTTTCTTCCTGCGGCCGAAAGGAAGAAGCCGAACGACGCCTGCGCCTTTCCGCTCAGGCCACTGATAGTAACGATGTCGTTTGGGCATGGGCTTCGGCGCGGGCGCTCAGCGGTTATGATGCAATTCGATGGCAGGAGCGTCTTTCCTCAGCGTTGTCTCAGCTGGAATCCCAAGCTCGCCGCGGCGCTCATGAAAGTTCTTCGCTATATTCGCTGGGAATTCTGCAGCTGGCACTGGGGCACAAAGACGAAGCAAGGGCATCGCTTCGTGACTCCTTGCTCACGCCCGATAACAGGATGTCTCATCACTTCAGCCGGTTGGCCATAGACGGAACTACACCTCGATAACTTCGATGCCTTTTCCACGCAGTTTCTCAGTAAATTCAGGAGCGGCACGAGTGTCGGTGATCAGACGCCGAACTCTCTCGTAAGGACCAATCTTTGAGACACTTCTTCGGCCCAGCTTGCTGAAGTCCGTCACAACATTCACTTCCTTCGCCGAGCGTATCATCACATTGTTCAGTTGCGCTTCAAGGATGTCTGGGGTCGACGGGCCGTTCTCCAGATCAAATCCGTCCACGGCGAGGAACAGCCGGTCCGCGTGAAACTCGTTCATCATCGCTTCCGCTTGAGGCCCCACGAAGGAGCAGGAAACCGGTCGCAGCAGTCCACCGATCATGATTAAGGAAATACCGGGGGCATCCGCCAACTCGATCGCAATATTCAATGCATTGGTAATAACCGTGAGAGATTGCATTTTGATTTTTTTCAGATAGCGGGCCACTTCGGCTGTGGTTGTTCCCGAATCCAGAATGATAGTCTCCCCGGACTGGACCAATTCCGCGGCCGCCCGCCCAATTCTGATTTTTTCATCGCGGTGCAGAGTCTCCTTGGTACGAAGAGGGTAATCCTGGGTGGCCTCAAGCCTTCGCACTGCTCCCCCGTGAGAGCGGACGACGGCGCCAATCGAAGCAAGCGCGTCCAAGTCGCTGCGCACGGTCACAGCGGAAATAGAAAATCGTTTGACCAGATCGGTGACGGTTATCTGTCCCTCCTGGTCTACCAGGTCCAACACATTGCGGCGCCGCTGTTCGGTTAACAGCCGAGCTTTAGGGGTCATGCACCCATTTCCGCGAGGCAGTATAAGGGGTGGTCGGCCGCGGGTCAAACGGAACGAAAGCATAGCGGGCCTAAATACTTTCGTATTCTTTCGGATGATGTCTTTTAACGTTATTCATAATTGTCTTTGCTTTTCTATTGTGGTACATCCTTCGGTACGAACACGTTTAGGGGAGGGGTCCTTGAACTACAGAGCCGCATTTGCTTGCTTCTTTTCTCTGTTGTGCTTTGCTTTTGCCGCGGGCGTTGTGTTTGGCCAGGGAACGGATCTCCGTACCATTCGCGGGATCGTCACCGATACCACCGACGCAATCATTCCCGGCGCGGCGGTATCCGTGGTCGACGCACTTACGAGCAGCACCCGGGAAACCAGAACCACCGAATCGACAACCGCCGCTCCGTGCGCTTGCGAATTACCTTCTAAGCGAAAACTCAATTAGATTAAAAAAAGGGGGACGCGGGTGTCCGTTTCCTTATGATAAAGGTGTCAGCGGAGGGCAGATTGGGGCTTTCGCCGGGCAAACGAAAGGGGCTGCAAGCGGTCTCCAATCCCCGTGGCGTGATTGCCGCGATGGCTATCGACCAGCGCGACGCGTTGCGCGACCTATTTGCTGGGGAATTGAAAGTTGAAAAGAATTCCGTTCCACGCGAGCAGCTTGAAGAGTTCAAGTCCATTGTGGTGCGCGCTCTTTCTCCCTACGCCAGTGCGGTGCTGCTCGAACCCGAGTACGGTTTGCATGCTGCCTCACAGCGCCACCCGTCCTCTGGGCTCGTGATGGCCTATGAGCAAAGTGGATACGACCGCAGCGATGCCGGCCGGCTTCCACGCCTCCTGGAACGTTGGTCAGTTCGTCGGTTGATCGATGCCGGCGCTCACTGCGTAAAGGTCCTACTGTACTATGCACTTTCCGATGGGCCCGAAGTACGGGAGCGCAAACGCGCTTGGGTCGAGCGGGTTGGCGCGGAATGCGCTGGGTGCGACGTTCCTTTCTTTCTGGAAATCGTTCCTTATCAAGACGGAGTTGACGAAAAGAGCGCGGCCTTTGCGCGTTGCAAGCCCGCCATTCTTGCGAACGCTATGGAAGCATTCTCCCAGCCGCGTTACTTCGTGGATGTCCTGAAGGTCGGCGTGCCTGTGACCATGGCCTATGTTGAAGGCTCCTCAACTTCAGGCGGTGTTTTCGTGCACACGCGCGCCGAAGCTCTTGAGGTTCTTCGTCGTACCGCCGCAGCAACCGCAAAGCCCTTTCTGTTTCTTTCGGCCGGGGTGAGTAACCGCTCATTTAACGAAGCCCTTGCCCTTGCTTGCGAAGCAGGCGTCCAATACTGCGGCGTTCTTTGCGGGCGTGCGACTTGGAAGGATGGCGTTGGAGTGTTTGTCCGCGGCGGAGAAAACGCACTTCGAGAATGGCTGGAGACCGAGGGCGTGCAAAACATGAAAAGCATCAACGAGAGCCTGGCATGCGCGACTCCATGGTCCGAAAAATACCCCGCGAATGGATAATCTGCCAGCAGACTCGCATCGCTCCGCACACGCGTTCTTTTGCGTCAGCTTGAATCCCGCCATCGATATAAGGCTCACCTTGGACGAGTTGGTTCCAGGCCGCGTGAATCGTGCGTCGGCGGTTCAGCGCGCGCCCGGAGGTAAGGCCGCGCATGTCGCCATGGCGCTGAAGGCTTTGAGCGCCGCTCCAATCTGGATCGGTTTCTCGGGCGGCGCCACTGGCAATGAACTGCTTGCCGGTCTTCGATCTCTGGAGATAGACACCTTGCCGGTACCAATCGCGCAATCTACGCGCGTCAACTTGGAGATCCTCGATGCGCGGGGGGAAGTTACGGAGATTCTCGAGCCGGGAGCAGCAGTTACAGAGTCCGAATGGTCCGAATTTCAGCGAGTGTTTGCCAACGCGTTTCAACGTGAGTCCAGCAAGAAGATTGTTTTGATCTCCGGCAGCCTCCCTCTTGGCGTTCCAGCCGAAGCCTACGATAAACTCGTCAGCTTAGCGCATACTGCAGATTGCCTTGTATTTGTCGACTCAAGTGGCTTGGCACTATCTAAGGTTCTGGCCGCCGGCCCGGACTTCGTCAAAATTAACCGGGAGGAAGCGGAACTCGCGACAAAGGTCACGATTCACGATCCGTCTTCTGCCACACAAGCCGCTCGAAAATTACTCGACTTCGGAGCAAACTCTGCCGCCATCAGCCTTGGCGAGCGCGGACTGGTAGGCGTTCGGAAAGGTGATCGGTTGGGCGTTCACGCATGGACCAGCCCCCTGGTCCCAAAATCGACTGTTGGATGTGGCGATGCCGCTCTAGCTGGATTTGCCTTCGCAGCGGCAGCTGAGCTTTCGTTTGAACAAAGCCTGGCACTCGCGGCCGCTTGCGGCGCAGCGAATTGCCTCGCGGCGCTCCCCGGCCGCATCATGCACGATGATATTTCACGCATTAAGCGTGATGTCCACATCGAGCGGTTGGAATAGGAGAAACGTAGTGGCGCGTTTCGATATAAGCGTTCTGGGTGAACTCAATTGCGACCTGATTTTGTACGGCCTTCCCGCCGTACTCGAACCCGAACGAGAACATCTGGCCACGGACTTCGCGATGACTCTGGGCAGCTCGTCGGCAATCTTTGCTCACAATATTTCTCTGCTGGGAAGCCGCGTTGGTTTCACTTCGTGCGTCGGAAGCGATCCGCTGGGCAAGTTTTGTGTCGAGCGTTTGTCGGAGAGCGGCGTTGACGTCTCTGGCGTGAAATGCCTCGCCAATAGGACTACCGGTGTGACCGTGATCCTTCCTGTTGCCAAGCAACGTCAGATTCTGTCCTACTTAGGCACCACCATCGATTTGCAAAGCGCGCACCTCGACATGGATTACCTTCGGAGCGCAGCGCACTTTCACCTCTCGTCTTTTTTTCTTCTGCGTGGGCTGCGGCCTTCTTTGCCTGGGATTTTCCTTCAAATGAAACAATCGGGGCTCACCACGTCGCTCGACACTAATGACGACCCGGAAAATCTTTGGGCTGCTAACGTTAAGGACGTTCTAAAGAGCGTAGATGTTTTTCTCCCAAACGAGCAGGAAGCCTGTAGACTCGCGGGTGCCCGCGACGTGGAGAGCGCTCTCGAGTCATTATCACGCATCGTCTCCATCGTGGTCATCAAGTGCGGTGCGCAAGGTGCAGTTGCCAAGCACGGTAGCAAGCGTTTCAGCGTGCCCGCTGTTCCACTTCAGCCTGTCGACACTGTCGGAGCGGGCGACAGCTTTAACGCTGGTTTCCTGCACAAGTTCATTCGCGGATCCGCAATACAGGACTGCCTTGAATACGGAGTTGCGTGCGCCGGCCTCTCTAACACACGCGCTGGTGGTACCGAAGCATTTCGCGATCACCAGCATCGCGAATCCTTTCTGCAGCACCGCGGAAAAGCATAGGTTCCCTGAGTCAGACACTTATCTCTCACTTCATATTCGTCGAACCAATCCCTGTTCTGTTGCGCGCGTATTTCGCACCAGCAATAACACAAGAATCATGCCGATGAATGGGATGAGCCCGGCCGCAACAATGATTGGATCGAACGAATGAGTGACGGAGGCCTGCCGCGCATCGGAAAAATGACCGATCAATTCAAACGCGATGATGGTTCCGATTCCCGCTCCGGTTCCGCTCAGTCCGCTCACCGTGGCTACCGAGCTGCTTCGATAGAGATCGGTGGGCAACACGTTGGCAATCGTTGAAAAAGACGCGTAAGAGAATGTGGCAAGCGCAAAGAGGAGCGTAATCAGGTACAGATTCACCGTGAAAATTGTCGGGATCAGAAGCATCACACCGACGCCACCAAAAATGACAATTGCCTTGCGCGCTGCGCCGAGCGGCCATCCCCGGCGGATCAAGTAGCCGGAAACTCCGCCCCCGAAGAAGTTGCCCAAGTCGGCGGCCAGAAAGGGGATCCACACTGCAACCAATCCGCTCTTGAGCGAAATACCTTTGGCTACGAGGTAGATCGGAAACCAGTCGGTTACAAAAAACCAGACGGGATCGGTTAAGGCCTTCGAAAGAATCGTGCCCCAGGTTTGCGGCAATTTCAGGAGTTGCCGCCACGGCAGTGGCGCATTGTCGGCAGCATCAGCGCCTTGTGTTTCGGCGAGGATCATCTGGCGCTCAGCGTCGCCAATGCGCGGATGTTCCTGCGGCAAGTAATATAACCGGCGCCACACAATCAGCCACAAGAATCCGAGCAATCCGGGAATCACAAAGGCCACTCGCCATCCGAAGCGAAAGTACACCGGCAAGATAAGAAAAGGCGCGATCGCTCCGCCCACTGACGAACCACTGTCGTAGAAGGCGGCGGCCAGACCACGCTCGCGTTTTGGAAACCACTCGGAAACAGCCTTGCTCGCGCCGGGCCAGTTGGCCGATTCGCCGGCGCCGAGCAGGAAGCGAAAGACCGCAAAGCTCGCAAAGCCATTGGCCAGCGAAGTCAGCACTGAAACAATCGAGTACCACATAACGCCAAGGGTCAACCCGCGCCGCGTGCCGACGCGATCCATCAGACGCCCGCAAATTGTCTGCCCGACGGAATAGGCAACGCGAAACGCTATTGCGATATTCGCGTAATCGACGTTGGACCAGTGGTAGTCCTGTTTTAGAAAAGGCGCAAGAATCGAGAGCGTCTGGCGGTCGACATAATTAATCACGGTGGAAGCGAATAAAATCCCGCCAATCCACCAGCGTAACGAGCGGATGACTTTCGGTCGGCCCGAATCCATTTGCGGCGCTAGCGCCACGGATATCCTGTGACAGCTTCGTCGCTTAACAAAGCAATGATAGGCATGCGGCGACCGGTCATGCCATAGCGGTCGGCGCGCTGATCGTTCCAGGACTGAGCAAGCTCGCCGATGCCCGGTCCAGATAAATTGTGGCTGCAGGATGAGTTCGCAAAATGGAGGCTGGCGCCATCGGGCTGATCTCGCCCTCGAAACACAGTTTGACCGCTGCGGCTTTCCGCGCGTCAGGCACTACACAAACAATTTCCTTGGCCTTCAAGATCTGTCGCACCGACATCGAAATCGCTCGTCGGGGGACCTCCGAAATATTTGCAAACCATCCTTCACCAACCTGCTGGCGAACGCAGGCCTCGTCCAATTCGACGATGAGATAAGGTTCTTCGGTTTGGAAATCCGCAGGAGGATCGTTAAACGCCAAGTGCCCATTCTCCCCGATACCCACAAACGCGACATCGACTGGCGCCGCGCGCAACGCCTCACCTACCACGCGCACGGTCTCATTGGCATCGCCCGTTCCGTCAAGCAAGTGATAGTTCGTGAGCCCCACTTTGTGAATTAATCGCTCGAAGAGGTATTTGCGAAAGCTGGCGGGATGCGTCAGGGGGAGTCCAACATATTCATCCAGATGAAACATCTCTACTTTTCGCCAATCAATTTTGTCATCGCGCGTCAGCGCATCCAGAAAATCCACCTGGGACATTCCTGTTGCGGCGATAATTCGCGCCATACCCTGCGCGCTGATGGCCCGGCGAATCGCTTTGGAAGCTTGTTCAGCAGCAGCTTCGCCCAATAATTTCTTGTCATCGAACACCCTCACCATCATTCGATTCCTCCGTGTAACGCTTTCATCATTGTGCGGCCGCCGTGGGCCGCACAAGAACCACTAGCGCCGAAGGATGGTCGGCATCGTGCAGTATGACGTTGGTGGCCGAAACAAAGTCGCGGCTGGTCGCTTGATCCGCGCCGGTGTTCAGGTTGCGATCAAAGCGAGGAAAATTACTGCTGGAAACTTCCATGCGCATGATGTGCCCCTTCTTGAAGACATTGCTCGTAGCCCACAGATCCACCGTCACTTTGTAGATCTGGTCCGGATTCATCAGCGACTGCTTCTCCTGCGAATCGCGATAGCGCATGCGGAGAATTCCGTCGGTCAAATTGGTGGCAAAGCCTTCGGGTGAGACGTCCACGAGCTTAGCCGTAAAATCGGTGTCCACTGCAGAGGATTTGGCCCACAGCTCCAGCAGCACCGGGCCGGTAACTTCCATATCTTCGGCAAGCGGCTTGGTTGAATAGACAAGCACGTCGTTGCGATTTTCAGCGGCGCGCTGGTCACGCGGGCCCGGTTCATAGTGCTCGGCGTCGCAGCAGAGCGAGCCGCCAATAGTGGGCACAGGATTTCCGGGATCGTAAGTGAATTTGTCAGACGCTTCTTTTTTCGGCGGCATGGCGGAAAGGGCGCCGTCGCCACGCAAAGAATTGGCCGAACCGCCCGAGTGGAGGAAATAACGAGTGAGTTTGTTTTCTGGCGGTGGCCAATCTGACTCCTGGCGGTACGCGTTCTGGCCCATCACAAAAATGTGCACGGGCTTGCCCGCCGCGGAACCCCCTTCCACGGCAAACTCGTTCTGGGTTCCCTTGAACAGATAGTCGTACCAGTCAATCACGACATTTGTGGAAGGGAATTTGAGCGCCTCATCGCCGAATTCCACGTCGCCGATGCGCCGCCCGAAGCCGGCATGCCCGCCGATTTGGATTAGAAGGCGCTGCCCTTTGCGAGCTGCTTCCGTACCGGCGTGAGCCTTGAGCCCCATGTAATTTCGCAGAGAGCCGCCTAGAAAAATGTCGTACCACGCCCCAATGTGCAGGGCGGGCACTTGGATATCCGCAAAGTGCTCCTCGATGGACCATTGTTTCCAATATGCGTCATAGTCGGGATGCGCGAGCCAATCTAGATAGTAGGGCGCGATCTGAGCGGTGGCGGCGGTGCCCGCGGGAAGCGACGAGTAGTTGAACACTGGGTAGTGGGTGAGCGGAAGAGTTGGTGCGGCTAACAGCGCGTTGGTGTCTTTGGCAATCAGCCGCCACAGCGTATTTGTGGCCAGCTGGGTCGTCCAATTTTGGTCAAACCACTGCTCGAGCGCTCCGCCTTGATACGTCCAGCCATCGTGATAGTTGCTGGCCGTCACCACGGGACAGATTCCCGCAAGATGGGGAGGGTGAGCAATCGCAGCCAGCATCTGTGTGGCACCGACGTAAGAGCCGCCCATCATGCCGACTTTTCCGTTCGAGTTTGGCAGCGCAGCCACCCATTCGACCGTATCGTAGCCATCGTTTGACTCGTGCAGGAACGGGTACCACTCGCCTTCCGATGTGTAGCGGCCACGAGTGTCTTGCACAACGACGAGATAGCCGTGCGCAGCAATCTGATAGCCCGGCGAAACCGCCCAGCCCGAACTCTTGTCGTACGGCGTTCGCATCAGGATAACTGGGAATTTCCCGTCGGCCTTCGGACGGTAAATGTCCGCACGGAGGGTCACCCCGTCACGTGTTTTCATGGGAACGCCATTCTGCGCGACCACCTCATAGCTTTGCTGCGCTTGCGCGCAATGCGGCACCCACATGCCCGCGGCAAATGTAACGAGAATTGCGTGTAAAATTCTCCGCTGGAACAAGACCCCTCCTCGCAGAACTTTGCAGTGAAGTATGGCCTCGAAAGAATCCGCTTTTCGTGCTGGCAGAAGAATTTACGCCAGGGACCTCGAAAATCCAATCAGTGTTTCGCCCGGCTGCGCACCGCTATGAGGGACACCTGCTCCAAGTCCGGGAAGTGCCCTTGTTCATCGGGTTTTCGCTCGGTTGGCTGGATTTGCTGAACGGTCGTCTGTGCCGGCAAGGTTCCAAGAAAATATTTCCTGTACACCTTTCCAAAGTTCGGCAGTTCGGCTAAATCGTCCAGGTAAATTGTCGTCGAGACAACTTGATCGAACTTCATGTCCGCCTCTTCCAGATTATCGAGGAGATTTCGCATGGTCTGGCGAACCTGATCGGCAGTCGCCGCCGCGAATACTCCGCCATTTGGCCCGGGAATGAATCCGCTCTTGGCCGAACAATAGAGCGTGTCACCGGCGAAGACACACGGACTAGCGGTCGGACTGGGCGGCATATTTTTCGGACGTATTGCGCGTCGCTGGGCCAGGTCGCGGACCGCCACGCCCGTGTAAGCGATGTGCGCGCCTTCAGGCAGGCTCGAGACTTGGATCGTGGCACGCCCCGGCGTGTTTCCGAATTCAAAGCGCCGGGCATAGTGCTCATTCATGATTCGCATTGGTATTTCCGAAGTCAGGTACGGGTTCACGAAGACCATGTTACTGAGTGTGAGTCCCGCGGCTTCCACGACCATTTTTAGGCGATCGAGGGCAAGGTCAACCTGAGCGGCGGGCTCGTTTGGAACTTTTCCCGTGGATGGATCGCTGCCTGACATGGTCGAGACGAATAACCGATCATGCGTCAGCATTCCCGCCGAGTAGGCCTTGCTTGGCTTGAGATTAGAGGGAGCGATCGGTTGCTTTCCGGTGAGATCCCGCACCGCCACAGCCGCGATTTGCACGGAAGATTCCGGGAGTCGGGCAACGCCCAAGACCGCACGCGCGGGCGGCATACTCGGAAAAACGTCGGCGAATACTTTGTCCAGCGTCCCGTACTGATTTATATCTTCGAGATAGACCTGGACATAAACGACGTGATCCATGGTCAGCCCCGCCGCCTCGACTACGCTTCTGACATTCTCGAGACATTGGCGAACTTGATCGGCAAAGTTCGTTGGAATGCTGCCGTCGCGGAGGCGAGGGCCTTGCCCCGAGAAATACACATAGTCTCCCGCGTCGATTCCGGGGGAACCTAACGCATCACTCGCAGCCGGTCCCTGCTTTGGGAGGACTGGTTTCAACTGAGCCTGAGCGCCCTCGGCGAAGCAGAGTTGCCACGCGAAGAGAAAAAGCACCAACCTCATGCGGATTTCCCTTTGCGCGCTGCCCCCAGAATGGCTCGCAGCCTTTGTCCGATGATCATCTCTTCGCCGGGTTGAATAGTCATCGAAACCAGCTCGATGTGATCGACTTCTTTCAGCTCTTTTGTATTTGGCTTCTGTATTCCTTCGCGGACCGCCGGTACAAGGCTCGGATTGTCCGCACCGAGCACCTCGATAACCGGATCGCCTGCCCTCAGCTTCTGTACGCAGTCGGTGATGGTGAAGCCCCAGGCCTGCTGGTCCCACGAGACCTTCAAAGTGGGATAGCGGTTTCCATCATCGGGAATATAGATTTCTGTTTTTACTCCCGGGACCGTTTCCACAAGCTTTCCAATGCGATCCACGCGGGCGTTCCATTCGCTGTACAGTTTTTTCGGATCGATTTTCAGCCACATCTCTACGGCCGTCAGGCAGCCGATCACTTCTTCTTTTCCAACCTTCATGGGGCGGCACACGGCGCCCTCCCAAGGTGCGGAGTTTCGCAGCGCGGCCTCGACCAAATCTTTGCGGCCTAGCAAGACACCGCTGCATTGTGGCCCCTGTAGGCCTTTGCCTCCAGAGAATGTGTACAAATCAATTTTCATCTGCGCGTACAGCTTTAAGTTGTCGGCTGGTGGAATGCCCGCCGCATCATCCAGCAGCATGGGGACCTTGTGCTCCCTCGCGATCGCGACTTCGCGCACGAGCTTGTCACCGAGGTCGGTGGTGTAGATCATTGCCGTGTTGTCTGTGATGGCGTTCGCGATATTTTCCGGCCCCTCGACGAGAACCAGCTTTGCGCCTGTCAGCCGAATGGCGTTGTCAAACGCACTTCGCCCTCCGACCATGATGACTTCGTGCTTCATCCCGCTAGTGTCCGGCAGTTGCCAGATTTTGGCGGGATCACTACCCGCCATGCAGGCAGCAGTGGAGGCGGCCATCGCCCCAGCCGCTCCAGAGGTAATCATTCCTGATTCGGCGCCGGTCAGTTCTGCCAGCCTTCGCCCTGCCGCGCGTTGGAGTTCGACCATGTTGACAAAATGGTGCGAAGCTTCGGTTTGGGCGGCGCGCACCTCGGGAAACTGCAGCGATCCGCTCAAGTACGTCCACGTCCCACGGCAATTGATAACGGTCTTCACGCCAAGCCGTGTGTATACGTTTTCCCGCGAGGCAAGCCCCATCGCCGCGAACGACTTTGCGTATAGATCCTGAGCCGCAATCTGCGCCAGGAGTGGCGAGGCGGCCAACATTTTCATGAATCCACGACGGCTCGATTCCTGACCGACAGGCATGTGTTTCCTCCGGGATGCGTGTTACTTGGTAAAGATCAATGTTCCAAAGTTTTCCGGTACATGGTTGGGGTCGCGGTTGACGACACAGGTCGGCTGCCAGCACATAAAGTGACGCTGCGGATCCTCGCCGAGCCCGTCGATGCGATACAAGTTGGCGCGCCATTTCGTGCCGGCCTCTACCGGGTGTTCGCTAACCGACTTCAGCGGCACGCGCGCCGCCGCGTACCAGGTATGGTTCGCTTCATCAATCCGGCCCAGTCGCTGCCATCCGGAATTCCAGTCGGCCTCGTACTTGTCGTGAGTCAGATCGATTGCCAGGTCGACCCAGTCCCCCGTCGGCGCAATCTCGAACTCCCGGTAGTGCTTGATGTCTGTCCAATCGTCGCCCAGAAAGAATTCGACCACGTCACGATCCCACAGCTTGAGGCGATCTTTGCTGTTATCCGC
>Ga0137418_10003297_pt1 | contig 14850 bp, 15 predicted proteins | sample CZODoug3_1_2_16f_FD_122242 | JGI IMG/M metagenome (GOLD analysis project Ga0137418, IMG submission 122242) | Vadose zone soil fungal communities from Angelo Coast Range Reserve, California, USA - CZODoug3_1_2_16fungal (Hybrid Assembly) | ecosystem: Environmental > Terrestrial > Soil > Vadose... | reverse complement strand
CTCGCTCATGCCGAACGCGTCCTCGTCAACATGCTCGAGGGAAAAATGTTCGTCGAATTCCGCGCCGATTCCCGCGAAGCCCTCGAAGGCTGGCTCAAAACCGAAGGTATGCATTTCGATTTTCTCGTGCGCATCGAATGGGAAATGCACGGCGAAAAACTTCAACCCGCCGAGTAGAAGCAGGCTTGATTCTTCCCCGCGCGTGCCTCCCCCGTCCCTTTGCCCGCCAACGGCGGCATCGGAGAGAAAGCTCTTCACGGTCCGATATTGAGAACTTGACGGAGCAGGAGCTTTCCCCTAAGAGCACAACATTAAAACCATGCAGTTTTCTTTTCTCCTGCAGGTGCGATAGTGGGGAAAAGGTGCTTCCCAATTTACAAGAGAAAGGATTCGGATGATCCACAGGGACCGCGGCCGGAAGTTGGAGGCGGCTAGGCAAATACGGAAGGACCGGCGCCAGCAAGCTGTGCATGAGATAGAGAAGCGTCAAGTTACTGGAGTTTGCTGCTGATCATTTGAAAGTTGCAGTTTCAGCCGCTGCCCCTTCCGCCGGCCGCAACTGCGTTGGCGATGATCGCTGAGGCGATCAAGACCGGATGGGGAGTTCCCGAGCGCTCCTACACAGTGCCATCTTCGTTTCCAGCCCTGGAAAGGCTTGCCCGTTAATCGGCCCCCGCCTGGAAGGTGAAGGCCAGCACGACGGCGCGTACCCTCGAGAGCCATTTTGGGTTGCTGCGCGCAATGACCGGAAACGCACCGTTGCGTCCCAGAAGCGGTCACTTTGTTCGGTGTGGTAGCTCCCAAGGAAAGCCATTAGTTCTTTCTTTTCTGTGCATTACACATAGCTGGGCCCTGGCGCTTGGACTGCCATTCTTATCCGCGCCATGTGCAGCACATCCATCTCTTTTGATAGTGCCACGCGCGCGGGGCTGCTTGTGCAAGCGCGAAAAGGCGACCGCGAATCGCTGGCCAAACTGATCCTCCCCTATGGGCCGACGCTGTACCTGGGAGCGCTGCGGTTGACGCGCAATCCTGCGGAAGCCGAAGACGTCCGGCAGGAAGCGTTCCTGAAAGCCATTTCGCGGCTGGAACAATTCAACGGGAGCCAGCATGAAACGCGAGACCATCTGCACGCCTGGGTGTCTCGCATTGCGGCGAACGCTTCGATTGACGTGATCCGGAAGCGGCGAGACGGACAAATCCTGTCGCTCGAGGAGCCCCGGGGCGCGGGCGAAGAGACGCTCGGAAGCAACGTAGCCGCGCCGGAGGAAAATCCCGAAGAGCGCTTTTCGCGGCGCGAGATGCGCCAGCGCCTGGCGGATGCCATCAAGCAACTTGCTCCCGAATTGCGGCAAGTGTGCCTGCTGCGCGATGTTTTGCAGTATTCGACGCAAGAGACGGCGGAGCGCGTGGGAATTTCGGCGATGGCCGTGCGGCTGCGGCTGTTCCGCGCGCACCGGAGACTCCGGGAGAAATTGAGCGTAGTGCTGCCGCCGAGAAAAGAGCGGCAAGCCCGTGCCGCCGCGGCGCAAGTGCGCGTTCTGGAAGCTGGGCGAAAGCGCGGGCAGAGAATTCCCCTGGGCGCGTTTGCCGAGTGCGCGTGCGGAGATTGAAAAGCTAGTGACCTGCGACTAGCGCGAGTCGGAACCTTCCCCCGATGCCCCCCCGGCATGGTCGGGCAGTTGCGGCAGGCGGGATCGATTTCCCCATCGCTGGTCTGATGATCCGTGAGACCCCTCTCCCTATGTTTCTATAAGTGTTCCTTAACGTATAGCGCGCCTATGAAGATGGGTTGGAAGAAGAGATTTTTCGAGGAGAATTGGGGATAGAGGGGATAGAATCGAGGCGCTCCCTCTGCCCAGGAGGACCATGGAACAAGAGCGCCGCCGCACTCCCCGATACACGTTCGCCGGGGCCATCGAAATGCGCCAAGCAGCGTCGGAAGACAAAATCACGGCGAAGGTCAGGGAACTCAGCTTGAATGGTTGCTACGTGGAAACGGTAAGTCCGTATCCAGTGGGGACAGCCCTGGGCGTAAAGGTTTTCACGGCGACGGAGTTTTTTGAAGCGCAATCCACGGTCATCTATGTGGATGAAAACCAGGGCATGGGGCTGATGTTTCGAGAGACCAAACCGTATTACATCGCGGTTTTGAGGAAATGGCTCTTGTCGGCGATGATGGGGAAAAAGGGGCCGGTTGTCTGAAGTTTCTCCGCCCTTAGGTGAAAACGGAGTTGCTAGGCAAACCTTTCTGGGCTCGGCTAACTAGCGGCGCGCCTGCGACGCTTGTCTGGAACGAGAAAACAGCCCGATCGCAAGAGGACACAGTTCGAGCGCGGAGTTCAGGGGAGAGGGAAGAAGCGACGGGATCCGAGGAATGCTTGCTACTTGTCCCCGCGGGCGCTGGAAACGGTGCGGGCTTCGGGATGCTTGGGCGACCAGTCTTCGGGAGGAAACGCCACGCGCCAGAAAGCAGGGCGCGGCACAGTAAACTCCAGGCCTACCTCGGCCTTGCCACTACGCACCGGACCGAGAAACGCGACATGGCACTCCTGTTCCTCTTCCGTTTTATTGTGCCGCATCCGGATGACGCTGCCGCTGGTGACGCGTGCCTCAAGTAAAACCAGCGCACCGTGTGCGTTAATGGCGAGAGTTTCCGTGAATTCCTCGAACTTCTGGCCCTGAGCGTCCACTCCTTGAAGGCGCAGGGCGACTTGCATCAGCACGCGCTGGCTGCGGCGTCGCGCCCCCGGACTAGAAGGTGTGCCTGGAACTTGAGCCATGCTACCTCACAACACAACTATACCCGGGGAAAAAGGATTGTCGAGAAACTCCCCGGCAACGGTAGGCAAACTCGACACCGGGTTTCCTCAACTACGCTGATCGATAGGCACGTAATGCCGCGTGTCGTAACCGAGATAAATCTGGCGGGGCCGCGCGATTTTTTGTTCAGGGTCGAGGAGCATCTCTTCCCACTGCGAGATCCATCCTGAGGTGCGCGGAATCGCAAACAAAACGGGGAACATGGTCATGGGGAAGCCCATGGACTGGTAGATAAGGCCGGTATAGAAGTCCACATTGGGGTACAGCCTGCGCTTGATGAAGTAATCGTCCTCGAGGGCGATGCGCTCGCACTCGAGAGCGATTTCTAGGAGCGGATTCTTGCCCATAAGATCGAAAACTTCGTAGGCGATGTGCTTGATGATGCGGGCGCGAGGATCGTAATTCTTGTAAACGCGGTGGCCGAAGCCCATGAGCTTCACTTCGCCGGTTTTCACGCGCTTGATAAACTCCGGAACCTTCTGAATCGAGCCAATCTCCATCAACATGCGGAGAACTTCTTCGTTGGCGCCGCCGTGCAGCGGGCCGTAGAGCGCGGCGATGGCCGCGGCGGTGGCGGAGTACGGATCGACGTGAGAACTCCCTACGCCGCGAATCGTATTGGTTGAGCAGTTTTGCTCGTGGTCCGCGTGCAGGATGAAAAGAACGTCGAGCGCGCGCTCGAGAGTCGGGTTCGGCCGGTACTTCGGTTCGGTAGTGCGAAAAAGCATGTTCAGGAAATTGCCCGTGTAGCTGAGGTCGTTATCCGGATAAACGAACGGCATTCCCAGCGTGTGGCGGTAAGAGAATGCCGCAATCGTCGGCATCTTCCCGATAAGGCGATAGGTCTGCTTCTTGCGCGATTCAGCGCTGAAGATGTCCTTCGCGTCGTGATAAAAAGTGGAAAGCGCCGCTATCGTGGACATCATCATGCCCATCGGATGGGCATCGTAATGAAAGCCATCCAGAAATTTCTTGATGCTCTCGTGGATGAAAGTGTGATGCGTTACGTTATAGGCCCACTCCTTGAGTTGCGAGGAGGTGGGCAATTCACCATTCAAAAGCAAATAGGCGGTTTCGAGGTAGGTGCTCTTTTCCGCGAGATCTTCGATTGCATAACCGCGATGACGCAGGATGCCGGCGTCGCCATCGATGAACGTGATTTTGCTGATGCAGGAGGCGGTGTTGTTGAAGGAAGGATCATAGCTCATCATGCCGAATTCTTTGGGGTCCACCTTGATCTGGCGGAGGTCGGCAGCGCGGATGGTGCCATGGGTAATGGGAAGTTCGTAGGACTTGCCGGTGCGATTGTCGGTAACGGTCAGAGTTTCGCGGGGCGCGGCGGAGCCTTCCGGCTTTTTGGTCTGCGTCGCGGACAGTGGGGAGTCCATTAAGCGTTCCTCTGGGGATGAGGCAACAAATAAACGCTGCCTTGCTTAACCACTCTACACCAAAGGGGGCGCCGCCGGGAACTGGCCGGAAGGGCCGGGCAAAGCCCTCAATTTGAAACAGTTATGGGGACAGAGGGAGAGGCCCCAAAGGGGGTAACTATACCTCTTGACAATTGTCGTTATAACGAGTATTATCCCAATTCTTGAGAACCCGGAGGCAGGTCATGATCCATATTCGAAAGAGCAGCGAGCGCGGCCGCGCAAACCACGGCTGGCTCGATTCGCATTTTACGTTTTCGTTTGCCGATTACTTCGACCCGGAGCACGTGCAATTCCGCACGCTGCGCGTGATGAACGACGACCGCGTTGCCGGCGGCGGCGGTTTTCCGACACACCCACACCGTGACATGGAAATCGTCACGTATGTGCTCGAAGGCGCTCTGGAACACAAGGACAGCATGGGCAATGGGTCGGTCATCAAACCCGGTGACGTGCAGTACATGAGCGCGGGGACCGGCGTGGCGCACAGCGAGTTCAACGCGTCAAAAACGGTGCCGGTGCACCTGTATCAAATCTGGATGCTCCCGGAAAAGCAGGGACAGAAGCCGGCGTACGACCAGAAAAACTTCAGCGAAGAGGAAAAGCGCGGGAAGCTGCGCCTAGTCGCTTCGCCGGACGGACACGAGGGTTCGGTGAAAATCCGTCAAAACAACGAACTCTACGCCACCGTGCTTGGCTCTGGGGAAACGGTGAAGCATGAGTTGAACAAGGACAGGCATGCTTACGTTCAAGTGGCGCGGGGCAGTGTGAAGCTGAACGGCACGAAGCTGGATGTAGGCGATGGTGCAGCTATCTCCGCCGAAAAAGCCATCGAGCTGACCGGCGTGGAGAATGCCGAGGTGCTGCTCTTCGACCTGGCTTGAGGGAAAGCGAAAAACTAAAAGTGCGCGAGAGGGATGTCCCCTTCGCGCACTTTTGTGTTACGGGGCCCCATGCTAGCCGCGCGTGCGGTGAAACTCGCGCATAAAGCTGGTGAGCGCTTCGACGGCTTCGGGCGTGACGGCGTTGTAGAGCGAGACGCGCATGCCGCCAACAGAGCGGTGGCCGGGGGTGCCAACCAAGCGGGCCGCGGCAGCTTCCCCCGCGAACTGCTTTTCGAGGCTTTCGTCCCCGCCGCCCACGCGGAAGACCACGTTCATCTTCGAGCGTGAACTGTGCTCGACGGGGCAATGATAAAAGCCGCTGCTGGATTCGATGGTGTCGTAGAGGAGCTGGGCTTTGGCGTCGTTGCGTTTCTCGATGGCCCGAACGCCACCTACGGATTCGATCCATTCGAGGACCAAGCCGACGACGTAGACGGCGAAAGTCGGGGGCGTGTGGTAGAGCGATTTCTCCTTGATGTGCGTTCGGTACTGGAGAACCGTGGGAAGGTTCTTGTCGGCGCGCTCGGCCAGATCTTTGCGGACGATCACAACGGTCACACCGGAGGGGCCGAGATTTTTCTGCGCACCGGCGAAAATCACACCATACCTTTTCACTTCAATCTGGCGCGAAGCGACGTCAGAAGACATGTCCGCGACAAGCGGCACGCTGCCGGTGTCCGGCAGCGCGCTCCACTGAGTACCCTCGATGGTGTTGTTGGTGCAGATGTGCACGTAGGAAGCATCCGGTGAAAACTTCATTTCATCCTTGCGTGGAAGGCGGGTGAATTTTTCAGTTTCCGTGGAGGCGGCGATATGGTGGAGGACGCCCTTTTTGAGCTCGCCGATCGCTTTGGCGGTCCACATTCCCGTGTGCAGGACGTCGATGGGCTTCCCAGGCAGGAAGAGGTTCATCGGCGCCATCGTGAACTGCATGCTTCCACCGCCCTGCAGGAAAATCACCGCGTAATCGTCTGAAATTCCAAGCAGACTCCGAAGCTTTTCCTCCGCGCAGGCGAGGATGCTCTCGAATTCAGGCGAACGGTGGCTCATCTCCATGACGGACATGCCGCTGCCGCGCCAGTCAAGCAGCTCCTCGCGGATACGCTCGAGGACGGGAACGGGAAGCGCACCCGGACCGGCATTGAAGTTGAAAACACGCCTGGTCGTTTGTGCGGGAAGCGTGGACGAAGTCACGACGGCGGAATCCTCTCTTCCGGAAATGGTGCAGCACGGCCGGGATAGGTCCGGCGCTGCGGACTAAACAGTTTGAGAATAGCAGAAATCGTTGGGGCCACCGAACGGCGATCCAATCCACTCTAGGAGATGATCCCTGCTTGTTCTCCGGTACAAGTCGAGTAAAGTACCCTTGACTTGGCGGGGGGTGCACGCGCAAAACTACTATAGCTTTCTTTCCCCGAGGGCTTCTAAGGAGCGAGTATACGCCTTTTTCTCGCATTGGCGTGCTCGCACGATGGAATCGAGGAGCATTTTGAACGCACCGGACGCCAATTCAGGAGGCGCTCGAAAGCAGCAGTTCGAATTGTCCATCGGCTGCGTGCCCTTCCGACTGCAGATGTCGGATCGGCAGCTCTTCAGGGCAGCGGCGTCGCGTTACGCTGCGTTCGCGGAGGCGGCCGCGCAGCCGATTCACATCACATTGAACGGATATTCCAAGTCCGAGAGCCAGCCCGCCGAATTTAACTACGAATTTGAAGGGGCTGCACTTCGCGCTTCTTCCCGGGAAACGCGATTCGATGGTGTGAGGAATGAATACGCGCTCGATTCCCTCCTGCGTGTTTTACTGAGTTGGAAGCTCGCGACACGTCATGGATTTCTTCTTCATGCCGCCACGGTCGTTCGCGCTGGGAAGGCTTACGTTTTCACCGGCAGGTCGGGCGCGGGGAAGAGCACGGTGGCTTCGCTGTCGCCGGCGGGAACAGTCTTGACGGACGAGATATCGCTGCTACGATTCGAAAATAGCGAGTGGCGCGCATACGGGACGCCTTTTTGGGGCGAATTTCGCGCTGCGGGCTCGAATACGAGCGCTCCGGTCAGAGGGCTCTTCCGGATCGTACAGGCCGCGGAGAATCGCTTGACCACGCTTCGCCCCGTAGTGATGCTTCGCGCCTTGCTTCCCAACGTGCTGTTCTTCTCCCCTGAATTTGAAGCCAATCGGCGGCTTCTGGATATTCTCGGCCATGCCGTGGATTCCATCTCCGGGTACCAGCTGGCGTTCCGCAAAGACACAGCGTTCTGGGAGGTTCTTCCCGAATGAATACCCCCTCGGTCCTGTGGCAGAAAAATCCCGCGCTGGCCTGGAGAGAGATTGACGAAGCAACGGTGATTATTTCGCCGAATGACAGCGTAATGCACGAGCTCAACGACACGGGAAGTTTTCTCTGGAAAAACATCGATGGACATAGATCCGCCACGGACTTGGCCTCCTTGCTTGCCGACAGCTACGAAGTGACGTCGGATGTGGCCCTGGCCGACACGCAATCGCTCCTGGAAGAGATGTTTTCCCGGAAACTGCTGATGCCTGTTCCGGCAACGGACGGAGAGTCACGTTGACGACCACCGCAACCGGCCCCACGCCCGTAATGGACCGTCTGATCGCGCGCACGGTGCACAAGCGCCGTCCATTGAGTGTGCATTTCGATTTGACGTACCGTTGCAACGAACGCTGCGTGCATTGTTACCTGGATCACGACGACCACGGCGAGCTGACCACCGCCGAATGCATTGCCGTGATGGAAGACCTGGCACGCGCCGGAACTTTGTTCCTCACCTTCAGCGGCGGAGAAATTTTCCTTCGGCCGGATCTTTTCGAGATTTTGGCGGCCGCGAGACGCCTGCATTTTGACATCAGCCTGAAGACCAATGCACTGCTGGTGACAAAGGAACGTGTGGCGCGATTGCGCGAATTCGGTGTGCGGCGCGTGCAGATCAGCGTGTACAGCGATATTCCAGAAGTGCATGACGCCATCACCAAGGTTTCCGGATCGCTCGGGCGGACACTGGCGGCGATACCGCTTCTGCTCGAACAAGACCTGCAGGTCAAGCTGGCGTGCCCGCTGATGAAAGAGAACTTGCTGGCCTACCGCGGTGTGATGGCGCTCGCGGAGAAGCTGGGAATTCCTTACGTCTTGGATTTGACCATCACGCCGATGATGGACGGTTCCGCTGGGCCACTGGCGCATCGCGCATCGGTCTCATCGCTGCTACCCGTATTGCACGATTCCGCGTTGCATGGCTGCAAGCCCCAGCCCAACGCCGGGGTTGACGGCGCCGTAGAGAGGTCACTGGCCTCGCTTGGGAGCACGGTCTCCAGCGGAATCGAAAGCTCGGCATACGAAGATCTGCCGTGCAGCGCGGGCCACAATAGTTGCTACATATCGCCTTACGGTGATGTCTTTCCCTGCGTGCAACTGCCCCAAGCAGCGGGAAACGTGCGGCGCGAGCGGTTCAGCGATATCTGGTATCACGCGCCCGAGCTCGAACGACTTCGCGGGATTCGTGAGAGCCACCTTCCGGTATGCTCCCGATGCGAGATTCGAAGCTATTGCGAGCGCTGCCCGGGGCTAGCGCTGATGGAAGGCGGAGATTTGCTAGGCGCGTACGAGCGCGCGTGCGAACTTGCGGAACAGAAAGCTCGGCTGGCCGGGGTGTTCAATCCTGTAAGTGCGCTCCACAAAGGGCGCACAGCGGCCGCTTCGTATGCAACTTCCGGGGGCGAAATCGCTTCTCTTGTGGCAGACTCTAGTCCAAACTGAAGGTACACCGAATGCCCGACGACGACAAAAAAGCTCCTCAAACGCCCGGCGAAAACGGCGGCAAGAAGCCGTATACCAAGCCGAGCGTTGTTTCCGAGCCTATCTACGAGACACTGGCGCTGGCCTGCGGGAAATTGCCGGGCCAGGGCGGCTTTTGCGGCGCTTCCCCTAAGAGATCCTGACGATCTATGGGAGTTCTGTTCACCCGGCAGGTGTTCCAAGCTTCGTAACATTCCTCGATCTGCAAAGAGCCGCTGCACGATTGGACAAGCGGGCCGGCGATTTATTGGCAACCCCTCCGCCAGGCAAACTATCCTTAACCAGCGGTAGAGACGCCCACCTTTCATTAGATAAGTAACGTTGTTTGAGCCAGAAGGCAGGCGTTCCGAATTGAGGAATGGATGCAAGGGACTGCCGACAGGCGCCGAGAAACGAAGCGAGTAGGCGGTGAACGCCGCCAGGGCGACGCCGCGCGAATTGCGGGCGCCTTGAAGCGCCGCAGCCGCATCGCGCTCCGCGTCCAAGGGACAAGCATGCTTCCGTGGGTGCGTCCGCAAGACATCGCACTGATTCGGCAGACCCCCCTGGAAAACGTGCGGTGCGGGGACATCGTCCTGTTTCGCCGCGAGAACCATCTCTTCGTGCACCGCATCGTGAAAAAACAAGGCTCGCTCGAAGCCGCCCAGTTCTTGTCCAAGGGCGACGCCCATCCGGCTCCGGATGGCATCCTCGAAGAACAAGAGTTGCTGGGAAGAGTGGTGCGCATTTATCGCCATGGCCGCCGCATCGATCTGGACGCCCCCGGCCAGCTCGCACTTGGGCTGTTCATTTCGCAATTGTCGCTGCACAGCCGATTTTGGTACCCGGTAGCAAGATTCCTTGCCATCGTGACGCGGCCGGCCCGCCGGTTGCTCCGCGTGCTTCACGTTTCAGCCGCGTCGGTTCGTTGAAATCCAGAACTGCGCCTTAATTCCCGCCGATCAGCGCGAACTCGACACGTCTTCGCATCGGATCGATTCTCTCTGCGCGCACACGCACGCGGTCACCTAGATGCCATTCCATTGTTTTTGCTTTGGAGCCGCGCCCGCGGCTTGCACCGGGCGCTCCCTGGCGGCCTCCGTGACTTGAGAGGGCGACCATCGCATGATCGCCTTCGCGATAGACGCAACGGGCGCCAGCGAACTCTTCCAACGCGCCGACCGGAAGAAGTCCTTCCACAAAAACGTCGAACAGTTCGACAAAGCAGCCGAATTTTTGCACGGAGATGATCAGAGCGTCGTACTCCTCGCCAAGGTGCTGTTCCATGAACTGCGCGGTTTTCCAATCCATCAGCTCGCGTTCGGCCCCATTGGCGCGGCGCTCCGCTTCGGAAGTCTCAGATGCGATTTCCTCCAGGCTCCGGTGCGAGTACAGCGTGGCCTCAGATCCCGGAGGCGCTAGAACGCGGGCACTCGAAGGGGGCAGGGGAGCGCTTGGATGATCGAGAGCCCATTTCAAGATTCGATGGACGATGAGATCCGGGTAACGCCGAATGGGCGAAGTGAAATGCGTGTATTCCTCGAAGCCCAAAGCGAAATGACCGAGGGGTTCGGCCGCATAGCGCGCTTGCTTGAGCGAACGCAGCATGAGGTAGGAGACGATGCGTTCTTCAGGTTTGCCTACGACCTTTCGAATGAGCCGTTGGTAATGCTGCGGCGTAATCCGCAGTTCCGCACCGGGAAGGGCGACCTTCATGCCGCGCTCTCGGCCATGGCCGTAGGTGTCGGGACGGCCGGCTTTTGCGGGGGCGGGGACGCGTCCGTGACGCACGGTAATTTCTCGCTGGTGCAGATTTTCGACTCCCAGCGAATAGCCAAAGGCGCGCGCCAGTTCTTCGAATTCCAAGACTTTGCGCGGGTCGGGTTTTTCGTGCACGCGATGGAGTGATTCGATGCCGCGCTTGAGGAGATAGCCCGCGACGGCGCGGTTGGCGGCGAGCATGAACTCTTCGATCAAGCGATGCGCGATGTTGCGCTCGCTCCGCGAAATGTTGGTCATGCGCTGCTGCTCGTCGAACTCGATGACCGGCTCGGGGAGGTCGAAATCGATGGAACCATGCTCATTACGGCGGGCGTTGAGGAGCAGGGCGAGTTCCTTCATGTCGCGGAAATGAGACGCGAGAGCCGCGTAGCGCTCGGTCATCTCGGCGTCGCCTTCAAGCACTTTGTTGACATTGGTGTAGGTCATGCGCTCGGCGGAGCGAATGACGCCGGAAGTCATGCGGGAAGATTTCATGCGGCCGGCGGCATCGAATTCCATCAGCGCGCTCATGACCAGGCGATCTTCGCGAGGTTTCAACGAACACATGCCGCTTGAAAGAGCCTCGGGAAGCATGGGCACGGCGCGATCGGGAAAATAGACGGAGGTCCCTCGAAGGCGCGCTTCCTGGTCAAGTGCGCTGCCGGTTCGAACGTAATGCGCGACGTCCGCGATGTGGACCTGCAGGTGCCAGCTTCCATCAGCGCGGTGCTCGACGTAGACGGCATCGTCAAAGTCGCGCGCGGTTTCGCCGTCAATGGTGACGATGGGAAGATGGCGAAAATCCTCGCGCCCCTTCTGGTCCGTATCGCTCACCGGCTGCGCACGAAGCTTCGCTTCCTCCAGAACTTCAGCCGAGAAAGAATGCGGGAGGTGGTGTTTGCGGATCATAATCTCGGTGTCAACGCCGAGTTCGCCAGGACGGCCCAGTATTTCAATGACCCGGCCCGTGGGGGATGCGCCTCCGCGGGGATAACGCACCAGCTCGACGTTGACAACTGCCCCGTCGAGCTCGTCCATGCGCGGGATGCGTCTTCCTCGGATGCTTGTTTCATCGGAGCCGCTGAAGCCCAGTTTCTTCCAAAGACCTGGCGTCAGCTCCTGACCGCGCGGTATCTCCACTTCGTGCTGGATCCGAATGTCATAGGGCAGGACCGTATTCTCATGCGAGCCGTAGCGAAACAACCCGACGATCGTCGGGTGCGCCCGGTTCAGAATTCGAACAATGCGGCCTTCGGCGCGTTGCGCGCCGGAGGTGCCGCCGAGGCGCTGGATTTTGGCCAGCACGTGGTCGCCATGCATGGCGTCTTCGATCGCGTCGCGCGGGATGAAGACGTCACCATCAAGTTGCGGCAAGGGAGTGTCCGGCACGACAAAACCATAACCGTCGTGATGGACCACCAGGCGTCCTTCTACCTCGCCGGGAGTGCCGAGAGCGGCGCGTTGGACTTGCTTTGGCTGGTCCGATCGCGGCCGCGGCGTGGATATTTCCCCATCCGGCTTGCGGGCTGGGAGGCGGTATCGCCCGCCCGGCAATTCCTCGATGGCGCGGCGTTTCTTGAGTTTTGCCAGCATCTTGAATAACGGGCGTGTACCGGTCTTTTTCAGGCGCAGGCCCTGGGCGATCTCGCTAGTGGAGGCAGGTTCGCCTCTAATTTGCAGAAAACGCAATATGTTATCGGGGCTGAGGTGTGAAGGGCGTGGCATGGTGTATCGCGCCAGAGGGCAGGTCCCATTTTTCCACTCGTGATTCTAGCTTTTTTTTTCCGTTCCTCAGGAACTTTTTTCAGGATTGCGGGATTATATAGGCAGGCCAACACACGACCGGCCATTCGCCCTCCGTCAGAATGGCCGGGTTCCCCGAGAGGGGAAAATAAGGGAGGCGGGAAGACCTGGTCCGCCTCCCTTATTCATTTGTGTTTTTCAATTACCCCTTAGGACGGACGACTTGGCGCAACGTGTGAACCATTTTCCACAAGGCCGCTCTGCGAATGCCCTTCCGGTTGTCCGGCAGAAAGCGCGCATTCAGGTCCGTCTCGACCGCCATCATGCCGCAACCGATGTCCACACCCACGGCAGCAGGGATAATGGCGCGCTCCGACGTGAGCACGTTGTAGTTCTTTTCACCGGACATGGAAGTTCTTGGCTCGAATTATCTTGCGATGGTGCTGAGGAACGGGTAATGGCTGGCGGCGCCCATGAAGAACAGCATGGGGAACGACAGCCAAAACGACGTCCGCGCCGTGAGATAGTTCCAGCGCATCAACCGATCGGCCTCGAGCGGCATGGGCACGCCTTGTTCGGCGCTGAGGCGCGACCACGCGATCAGCCGCTTCTGCACCCGCCAGACGACTCCCCAGGTATTCAGCAACATGACGAGACCGAGCCCGCCACCGACACTGATAGCGAGATGCGCATTCGATACATTTGGGCCGCCGTTCAAGACGAGGACCAGCCAGGACGCGGCGATCACCACAATGGAAACTCCGATGATTCGCAACCATGGGCTGTTGAGGATTCCCTTTGCCGGGAGCTGCAACGCGTAAATGAATACATAAGCCAAGAGCCAAACGAGCAGCCACCAGCCGAACCACTTGCCAATGAGGGAACGATCGCCCGCCAGTTTCGCGTCCGAAGCCAGATGAATCGTGAAATAGCGCACGCCTACGATCACCGTCACTAAAGCGGATGACCGAAACCATCCCATCGCACCCGGCATCAGCTCGGAATAGATTTTGATTCGCAGCTTGGGATCGCACTTTTTCATCGCCGGCGTCAGCACCAGATTGAAGAAGTACAACAACCCAATCCAGATGATCCCGAATACGAGGTGCAGCCAACGCAGCGCCATCATTTCGTTGGCGTGCGGCGTATCGAGGAAAGAGAAGTGCGGCTGCCACTCAGGGAAGGAAAGGGTCAACAGGGTAGAAACCACGGGTACACCTCGGAAATGTTCCGGATCGGGCTGCGGAAACACCGTAGCGAATCGTGCAGTCTGTCGTCAAACGGGCCGCGCTTGGACCATGCCCTGACGCCAGTTGCTACCGCGCAAATCGGTGTGACTCGCCTTTTCACTCACTAGGGTTTTGGGAGCGCGGCCAGCGCCTCGCGAAACGCCGCCAGGTTGCTCTTGTCAACGACAGCCGTGCCGGTATCGACCCAGGTTGGCAACGGGGACGCCGGAGCAGTGCGCCAGTCCTTGAATTCCCTCACGGCGTTGTGGTGCAGATCGTCCAGAAATTTCAGCCCGTAGTAGCTCATCACATAAGGTTTCTGCGCAATCGTTGACGCAATCGCACCTTTCTCGATCAATCCCAATGTCTCTGGATCTTTGTCGAATGCCACGATCGGCACCTTGCCTTCCAGGTCCAATCGGTGCAGGGCGCTGGCGGCGCCGGGACCTCCCGTCGCTTCCAGGCAAATAATTCCATCCATTTTTTCTTTCTTCTGCAGCAGCTCGGAGATTTGGTCGTAAGCGTTCCGCAAATCGCCCTTGTCGTCCAGTATCTTCGACAGCTTCAGCGAGGGGAAATTTTTCAGCGCGTCGACCACTCCGGCCAACCGATCGTCCAGATTGCCCTGTCCCGGAATGGTGATGACCACAATGTTTCCCCGGCCGGAAATGAGCGCCGCCATCCGCTTCATGCTCTCTCTGCCCGCCTTGAAGTTATCCGTCCCGATGTACAGCACCCGCTTCGAATTCGGCACATCCGCATCCACGCAGATTACCGGGATGCCTTGCGCAATCGCTTTGTCAATATCCGCTTGGAAAATCTCCGGTCGCGCTGCGGAAAGGCAGATTCCCGCAGGGTGCTGCTCCACGACCTGCCGGAAGATCCCTACCTCTCCGCTGGGGTCATAGGTCGCCGGGCCGGTCATCTCGGCCTTCACGCCGAGCGCCCTGGCCGCGTCCAGAAAACCAGCCTGCGCCTCCTGCCAGTACGGCAAATTAATATTGGTCGCAACGAAGACGTAGCGTTCGGTTTCCTCGTGATAAGGTTTCGCACACGCCACAATGATGGTCGCCACCAAGAGAATAAGAAAACATGCCAGCGTAGTCCCATATTTCCTCATTGCAATTCTCCTTTCGCATCCAGTCTGGCCCTCGGGGGCGTGCCTTGCGCCGATGGCTCTATTGTTGAAAGG